>Ga0208787_1000549_pt1 | contig 17674 bp, 14 predicted proteins | sample Wag4_2014_7_11_FD_187362 | JGI IMG/M metagenome (GOLD analysis project Ga0208787, IMG submission 187362) | Fresh water microbial communities from Ohio, USA - Utica-2 Time Series HT 2014_7_11 (SPAdes) (version 2) | ecosystem: Environmental > Aquatic > Freshwater > Water tank | place: USA: Ohio... | reverse complement strand
ACATTAACCTTTATGGGTACTGAATTTGTGTAGATATCTACCTCGTTTCATCTTGACACATAATTTGAAGAGGAGGATGTTTGTTGTCGAATAAAAAAATCCCCGATGCGCTATTACTAGTGCGTCGGGGATTTTTGGTTGCGCTTTTATGGAATTAAGTTTTTTGATGTTTTTTCTTAGCTGCTGGAAATAGGATATTGTTTAATATTAACCTGTATCCAGGTGAATTGGGGTGAAGTTCTAGATCGGTTGGCGGATCTCCAACTTTATGTTGATAATCCTCAGGATCATGTCCTCCATAAAACGTGAAGAATCCAAATCCATAGGTGCTATGGATATAGCGCGTTTCACTGGCGGGTTTATTTTCCCCCATAATCAAAACATTTGATTTGACGTATTTTTTTACAAATGCTGTATTTTGACCCATAAAACCTTTGATGGTTTTGGTATGACATTGTGTGAGCATCGTAGGGATCGGATCCCATTTGGCAGAAAAGTCGAATAGGGTGAAATAGTCTTGTTCGGGTAGGACTTTTCTACTGTCGGTAGCATCTATAGTGGAGTGTTCATATCGAAGCGGGTTACGTTCGATTTGAAAATCGGTGAAGGCAAATGTTTTGGAATAATTCAATTTGTTTTGTGCATTTGGGTCTGCGGAATCTCCATCAAACATTTCTGCGCAAATATCAATTCCCTCAGCAGCGAGTGCAATATCATAGGTATCAGTGGCAGAACACATTGCAAACATGAATCCTCCTCCAGCCACATATTCAGCTATTTTTTTTGCAACGGCTAATTTAAGTTGACTGACTTTATCGAATCCATTTTGCCTTGCTAAGCTTTCCATGAGTTGTACATGTTTCTTATACCATGGTTGGCCGGAATAGCTAGCATAGAATTTTCCGTATTGCCCTGTGAAGTCTTCGTGGTGCAGGTGCAACCAATCATATTCTAGCAGTTTGCCTTGTAGAACCTCGGTATCGTACACCACATCATAGGGTATTTCTGCGTAGGTTAGCACCATTGTTACAGCGTCGTCCCATGGCTGAATTTCTTCTCCTCGTTCATTTTTATCGGGAGTATAAACAGCTATTTTAGGGGCTTTTTCCAACTTAATTACATCCTGATTGACTTCGGGGTTAGCGATTTCATTTCGTAGGGCTTCAAATTGACTATTTGCGATAATTTGATAGCTGACATCTCTAGTTTTGCACTCTTTTTCAAAGGCAGGTGTGTGGACGAACGCGAAAGAACCACCATTATAATTTAGTAACCAGTATGCCTCTACGCCTTGAGAGAGTATCCAATAGGTGATACCGTACGCTTTGAGGTGATTTCGCTGATTTTTTTCGTCCATTGGTATAATCATCACCGCAGCGCTCAATCGCATTGCTGCGACAAGAACGAATAGCAGGGTGAGTAGAAAAGAGCTCGGTTTTTTCATATTTTTTGTAGAATAGCTTTTATAAAACGATAAAAGCGGAAAAAAAGATTGTCAATAAAGATACATTAACTAAATCTTTGAACACTAAATGCTTGAATAGGAATAGAAGTGGTGGAATTATTGGCTAATTCGGCCACTAACTTTCCTGTTCCTGGGCCCAAGCTTAGGCCTAGCATTGCATGGCCAGTAGCAATGATTAAATTATCGGAGGATGAGGCATAGCCAATAATAGGCATTCCATCTGCCGAGACTGGTCTGAAACCAAACCAGACTTTATCTCGGACGGCATCTCCTGAAGGGGCTTTGGTCAGGTGATTTTGGAAAGAATTAAATACTGGATCTTCTTGGAATTTTGGCAAAAAACGCGGCACAGCTTCTAGGATCCCCTGCGCTCTTTTTAGCATGATATGATTGTTAATAGGGCCGATTTCCATCGTAGAGCCTATCCTAAGCCGATCGGCCCAAGGGGTAAGTGCTACTTTGGCTTCCACTAAAATACATGGATAATTCAGGGTGGATGATAGTCCTTTTACATCCATGGAGTACCCTTTTCCAGGCATCAAAGGGATTTTTGTATTGGCTAAGCGAGCAAGTTCGGGCGACCAGGACCCGGCTGCTAGAACTACCAGATCGGCTTCTACTGAGTGGGTGGTATTATTTTTTTGGTAAAGAACATTTTTGATATGCTTTGATGACTGCTCAAAGCCTGTCACTTTTGCTTCTTTAATTATGGTAACGCCAGACTGCTCTAATCTAGAGGGGAGCTGGCGCATGAGCTTGGCAGGGTCAAGGTGTGCGTCGTCTTTATACCATACTCCTCCTGCAACATTAGGACGCACATCGGGCTCCATGGCATGAATTTGCGCTTTATCCAAGATCTTGACTGTGAGGCCGTGTTTTTCTGCGAGTGCGGCTGCTTCTAGCTCTGCTTTTTCTTTTTTTGAGGTCTGGTAATACATCAAACAACCTTTTTGTTGTAGATCAAAGTCCATTTGACCGGCTTTTGACCATTCTTCGAATAGGCCTTTAGAAAGCAGAAGTAAGTTAAGTAGGGGGCCAGTGCTTTGATTGACATGTTCTTGGTTGCAGTACTTCATGAACCGAAGCCCCCAATCGATCAGCTGTCTATTCAAGGATGGCCTGATATAAAAAGGGCTTTTAGAGTCAAACATCCAAAGGAGGCCCTGTTCTATCATTCCTGGTGCGGCAAGAGGGATAATATGGGAGGGGGATAAGTATCCCATATTTCCAAAGGAGCAATTGTCAGATAAATCAGTTTGCTCCAGAATGGTTACGTCCCATCCTTGTTCTTGAAGGTAATAGGCAGAGCTAAGACCGATAATACCGGCGCCAATAATAATTGCTTTGGGCATAATTAGAATGTAACGAGTACTTTTTCAGCTTCTAGCCAGGAGATGATACCATTTTTTAGGATATATACCTTTTGGTATTGCATGTCGAACAAGATTTGAGCCGCTTGGCGAGAAAAATATCCACTGTTACAGTAGAGTGCGATGGGCATTGACCGGTCGAGCGTATTGAAGCGTTGAGCAAAAGATCCACCGGTTGTATCAAAAGGTAAAGAGGTTGCTCTGTAGATATGTCCTTTTTTAAAATCTTCGGCCGAACGAAGATCGAATAGTGGAATATTTTTACTTTTCATTACTAAAGTTTCAAAGGCTGCTCCATCCATTTCAACAAGAGGGCCGGTAGTATCTACTGCCATAGGAGCAAGCGTATCCGTTGCTGTAGTTGTTGGCGTAGCTACACTAGAGCCAGGTTCATTCTTACAAGCCGCGATGAGGGCGATGAGGGCGATAAATGATAAAATGCGCATAATTTTGGATTGTATTTTAGTGCAAAGGTACGTAACCCTACTGAACATTGGGTAGTTCTGCTAACTTTGCCCTCTTAAGTAACTTATTTATGAAATTTGCAACAAAAGTAATACATGCAGGGATTGAGCCTGATCCAAGCACAGGCGCGATAATGACCCCTATTTTTCAAACGTCCACCTATGTGCAAGCAGCTCCTGGCGATCACAAGGGCTACGAATATGCTAGGACGCAGAATCCGACGCGGACGGCATTGGAACGTAATTTAGCCGCCTTGGAGAATGGAATCGATGCCATTTGTTTTAGCTCCGGTTTAGCGGCACAGGATGCTGTTATTAAATTGCTTCAAACTGGCGATGAGATTGTTTCGGTTAATGATTTGTATGGAGGGTCTTATCGACAAATGGTTCGTGTATATGGGCAATGGGGTTTAAAGAGTAAGTTTGTTGACCTGTATGATGCTAGTAACCTAGAGGCAGCGATTGGGCCATCGACAAAAATGGTCTGGATTGAAACACCAACAAATCCGATGTTGAATGTTGTGGACATACAGGCTATTTGTTCCATTGCAAAGCGCCACGGAATCCTTACTTGTGTGGATAATACATTTGCGTCACCATACCTCCAGAATCCCTTGGATTTGGGTGCTGATATTGTATTGCATTCTGCCACGAAGTATATTGGGGGGCATTCGGATGTTGTCCACGGCTGCTTGATAGTGAACGATCCTGGATTGGCTAGCCGACTTCGTTTTATTCAGAACGCTTCTGGTGCAGTGCCTGGGCCACAAGACTGTTTTTTGATTTTAAGAGGGATAAAGACCCTTCACCTTCGTGTTCAGAGGTCTTGCGAAAATGCAGAGAAGATTGCTTATTTTCTGAAGGCTCATCCAAAGGTGGCCAAAGTATATTGGCCTGGATTTGAGGAGCACCCTAATCATGAGGTTGCGAAGCGACAGATGAAGTTATACGGAGCTATGGTTTCCTTTGATCTGGTAGAGAATACGGAGGGGAATGCCCGAAAGATTTTAAGTAGCACGCACTTATTCTCTCTAGCGGAATCGTTGGGTGGTGTAGAATCGTTGATTGGACACCCTGCCAGTATGACGCATGCGAGTATTCCGAAAGAAGAGCGACTCAAAGTGGGTCTTACAGATTCATTAATTCGATTAAGTGTTGGAGTGGAGGATGTAGATGATTTGATTAACGATCTGAAGCAAGCGCTTCAGTAATAGCTGGGAGTGCAGTATTGGTGAGGATAGATAATTGCACCAGAAGGATATAAATTTGGTTCAAAATTAAATTATTTTGAATAGTTTTAGCAAGTGGTATCGAAAGAGCGAGGGTTCTTTCGGTACCATTTTTTGTATGCCTACATCATCTACGAAAATTTTCGTAGAAAAATTTTTATCTACGAAATATTTCGTAGAACTTTGTGCTGTTAAATTAAAAAACGATTGTTATGCAGAAACCGACGGAGTCTGAATTAACTATTTTACATCTTTTATGGAAGATGGGTCCGAGTACAGTACGGGAGATTAATGATGTATTAAATGAGGCGGGTAGGGGCCAGCGAGTGACGGAGGTCGGGTATACAACTACCTTAAAGCTAATGCAGATTATGTTTGAAAAAGGCTTAGTTGACCGGGAGGAAGATGGGAGGACCCATCGATACCGTGCGCTTGCTGGGGAGCGGGATACAAAAAAGTTATTACTTCAGAATTTTGTAGATACGGCTTTTAAGGGTTCTGCGATGGAGTTGGTGTTACAAGCGTTAGGGAATCATAAAGCTAGTGAGGATGAACTTGAACAAATCAAGGCTTTAATTGCCTCAATAGAAGAAGAACAAGCAAAAAAATAAGCAATGGAAATAACAATTTTTTCGGAACGTATTGAGTACGCACTCGGTTGGGCGTTGGTACATAGTCTTTGGCAGATTACCATATTGGGTTTGCTGCTAACCGTTGTACTTCGGTTGGTGATGAATCCGGAGCATCGGTATAGGCTTGCGTACGGCACGCTTTTATTGAGCTTTTTGGTAAGCCTGCTTACCGGTAGTTGGTATTTTATGCGATTTGATCTAATTGATTCGGTGGTAGTCCATGTTGGGGTTGAGTCGTTTTTTTATGATCCAGAGCCCTTCGTTGGGAATGAGCCCTTTACTTGGGTAGGCTGGCTAGAGTCTCAGCAGCCGATAATTGTACAAATTTGGTTGATCGGGTTTACTTTATTGACAATTCGGCTGGCGGGAGGGCTCTGGTTTTTAAACAGGCTTAGGAGCAAATCAAGTCCTATTTCGTTTGATGGGTTGTCGTTAGAGGCTTTGAGTGTTCGGTTAGGAATAGGCAAGAAGGTAGAAGCATTATTATCATCTGAGATAAAATTGCCTATTACATTCGGTTGGATAAAGCCGGTGATTTTGTTACCCGCTGGGTATATCAATCAACTGACAACCGTGGAGGTAGAAGCGATTTTACTTCATGAACTTTCCCATATACGGAGGTACGACTGGGTCTTTAACTTGTTACAGGCGGTGGTGGAGGCAGTCTTTTATTTTCATCCAATGCTTTGGTGGATTTCCTCTACGGTACGTATGGAACGGGAGCGTTGTTGTGATGAGTTGGCAGTAGCAAGGATAGACGGCGGTCGGATGCAATACGTACGGTCTCTTTTAAAGGTGCAGCAATTGAGTCAGGAAACACCTGGATCTACGGATCCGGTATTAGCGATGGGAATGGGAGAAAGTAGGAGGAAAGGGCTGTTTCGTCGGAGGGCATTTTTACTTGAACGGATTCAACATATTTTATTAAACGTACCACAACAACAATCTATGATTATGGAAAGGATGATTATTCTTGGTCTTTTGGTGGCTTCTATAACTGCTTGGGGACTTCAGGCAGCTCCCAAGGTTCCGACTACTTTTTCTGCGGCAACTGCTGCTTTTTTCTCGACAGTAGATCTGTCATTTTCTGAATTTGGTTCAGATACGATTCCTCCCAAGGCGCAAAAAAGTATGGAAGATTCCAGTTTGTCTGAGGATCGAAAGATAGAGGTAGAAATGATTGATGGGCAGATTACAAAACTCAAAGTGAATGATAAAGAGATTCCAGCAGCGGAGTACTACTTATATCCAGACGTGATTAATCGTGCTGGACCTAATGGGTATCGATTATTTGATGAGCATGGAAATACTCCGATGGGGCATCCTACCCAAATTGAGGTGGGGGATAGTAAAATGATCTTGATTTGGAATGGGAAAGAAATACCCTCCGATATCAGAATGCGAAAGATGATTATTGAAGATGGTAAAGGGTCGGTTATGAAATTTGTTTCTGATAGCCTTCAAGTCATCCGGATTGATGCAACCACACCTGTTGCCCCCTCCATGCAATGGGAAGAGCTGACGGAAGATATTATGGAAGAAAATGGAAAGAAAAAGGTGGTGAAGGTTATTGGAATAAAGTCAAATGGTTCCGAATTAGATCGGGCTCAAATCGAGCAGATGGTGATGGAACGTATAGGAGAGGAAGATCGAATGGGGCGTATGGAAGAAGAGGACGGTATGGAGGATTTGTTTTCTGGTGCAGTCCCTACGGAAGGGTTTTATTGGTTTGAGGATGATAAAGCTGCTTTCACCAGAGTTATGTTGAAGGAGCTGCGTCGTGATTTTTTGGTGACCGACGAGCATAACTATTCAGTGGAGCTTTCTCCAAAACGGTTTAAAGTAAATGGGAAGAAGCAGCCAGATAATATGGTGCGGAAGTACCTTAAACTCTATGAGGATCGGATGGGTCGCCCAATGACCAGTTCAACCTCCATTAAGTTGGAAGTGAAGATTTAAGTAGTATCGGATCTGATTTTTTGAATGAGCGGGTCTTTCCAGAAAATAGGAGAGACCCGCTCGTATTTAGGGTAGGCTGGAGGGTTTAATTACGTGCTACTGCGATAGTTGCGATAGAGATTTTTACTCCTGGGATAGTGAGTAATAAGTTACCACAAAATTCTAGTGTGGCTCCTGTAGTAAGTACATCATCTACGAGTAAAATATGTTTGCCGGCAATACCTTTAGTTTGATTTAAGACAAAGACTTCTCCCACATTTTGGAAGCGTTCCATTCGGTGTTTATTGGTTTGAGACAAGCTATCTTGTTTACGCGCCAGTGTATTTCCTAAAACGGGTAGGTGGAGCGCTTCTGACAGTCCAATAGCAAATTCCATACTTTGGTTATACCCTCTTTTTCGCTCTTTTTTAGGGTGTAGGGGTACTGGAACAATACAATCTATTTCTTTGAATAGTGGAGCAGAATAGATTTGTGTTCCAAGCAATCGGCCCAGTCGTTTTCCGATATCTGGTTGATTTTTGTATTTAAGGTGGTGGAGTGCAAGTTGGACTGGGCTTTTTTTAACGAAATAATAGAGCGCAGCGGCGGATTCAATTGGAAGTCTTCCCCAAAGTCGTTCTGAGATATCATTTTCTTTCGTTTCATGGAAACAAGCAGATTCAACTTTTCGCCTACAGGAGAAGCAAAAGCATTGGCGATTAGAGGAGGGAATTGCTGCATTACAGGCAATGCAAAGCTGAGGATAAAGGAGGTGGATCAAGGCATTCCACCAAGCTAAAAGGCGACGCATAAAGAGGCAGGTAGAAAATTACTAGGAAGGTATGCGGTTAAGATAGTGGTAGGAAAAGCCTGCACGCAACAATGTTTTTTTGCGTGCAGGCTAGGGCCCTATTATAGGTGTATAGGACGGTTATCGGTTGCAGCCAAAGCTGCTTCTTTGAATGCTTCAGCATAGGTTGGGTGGGCATGGCTCATCCGTGCAGCGTCCTCTGCAGAGGCGCGGAATTCCATGAGTGCTACCGCTTCTGCGATGAGGTCGGCCGTTCGGGCTCCGACCATGTGTACCCCCAAGATTTCATCGGTTTCTTTATGGGCCAAGATTTTAACCATTCCATCGAGGTCCATGCTTGCGCGGGCGCGGCCGAGTGCTTTGAACGGGAACTTTCCAACTTTATAAGGGGTTCCAGCTTCCTTGAGTTGCTCTTCGGTGGCCCCGACAGCAGCAACTTCTGGCCAGGTATAAACTACTCCAGGAATTAGGTTATAGTTAATATGAGGATGTTGACCTGCGATTGTTTCCGCTACAAATACTCCCTCTTCTTCTGCTTTATGTGCGAGCATTGCCCCCCGGACGACATCTCCAATGGCATAAATACCGGGTACTGTGGTTTCTAGATGGTCACTTACAGCGATACGGCCCTTTTCATCGGCTTGTATTCCAACGTTTTCGAGTCCAAGGTTATCGGTGTAGGGGCGTCTTCCTATAGCGACAAGGCAATAATCGACCTCCCATGTACTCTTTTTATTTTCGTCATCTCGGCTTTGTGCGGTGACTGTCACTTTTTTGGCGGAGGGTTTTACGTCGGTGACAGCATGGCGGAGGTGGAAATGCATCCCTAAATTTTTGAGGGATTTAGTGAGTTCGCGGCTACAGTCGGCATCCATGGTTGCGATAATACGGTCCATATATTCTACGACGTGTACTTCTGTTCCCAACCGGGCATAGACACTTCCAAGTTCGAGGCCGATGACCCCACCACCTATGACTACCATGCTTTTGGGTACGGATTGAAGTTGGAGGGCTTCTGTGCTGGTAATAACCCGTTTTTTATCGTAGTTAAAATTGGAAGGCATGATGGGTTTAGAACCCGTTGCGATGATTACTTTGCCTGTTTGGAGTTGGCTTTCTGTGCCATCGCTGGCGGTCACTTTAATCGTGTTTTTATTAATAAAAGAACCATGACCATGGTGAACATCGATTTTATTTTTTTTCATCAAGAACTCGATTCCCTTATTGTTTTCGAGTACGACGTCTGCTTTTCTTTTGATCATTTGAGGCATATTCACCTTGACACTCCCTAGGTCAACGCCATGGGTGGTGAAATTATGAACCGCATTATGGTAGTGTTCAGAGGAATCGAGTAGGGCTTTTGACGGAATACATCCGACATTTAGGCAAGTGCCTCCGAGGGTGGGATAGCGCTCGATAATTGCTGTTTTCATACCGAGTTGGGCACAGCGAATAGCCGCCACATAGCCACCGGGGCCGGAACCAATCACAATCACATCGTATTGCATAAATATTGTTGTTTGCTAGCTGAGCTGATGTAGGTCAGCGGTTGAATTTTAAGATAGAATTGTTAAGTGCAAAGGTAAATGCTGCAAGTGAAAACCATGCAGGAAAATCGATTGGTGGGTATGTGAAAATCTATTTAAAGGGGTAAGGGAAAGAGGAAAGAGGTTGTATTGGTTGGGGGTATTGACAGAATTTTGTCAATGATGTAGCATTTTTAGTTAAATTTGCAGGTGCGTATCAGGGTTGTGGTTGGAAGTAGTGGGTTGTTAGGTATGGATACTTTATCGCTGGTTAAAGAAAGAGAGTCCCACGGGTGGATTTTGATAGAATAAATAAAATTGACTATGGAAATGAAGCAATTATTTGTGGCTATGGTGATAGCCGTTTTCCCTGCAATTGGTTTTTCGCAGGGGATTGAATTTTTTAAGGGAACATGGGAGGAAGCGCTTGCCGCTTCTAAAAGAGAGGGGAAGCCTATTTTTGTAGATGCGTATGCCGAGTGGTGTGGTCCTTGTAAGCGAATGGCAGCGCAGACGTTTCCAGATCCAAAAGTTGGTGCCTTTTTCAATGCCAATTTTGTTTGCTTAAAGGTGGATATGGAGAAGCAAGAGAACGCCCAGTTTGTGAGTAAATTTCCTGTAAGTGCCTATCCAACATTAATGTTTATTGACGAAAATGGAGGTCTAGTGCTTAAGCAGACGGGTGCGCAAGGGGTCGATGGTTTGCTAGAGCTTGGTCAAAAGGCAGTTGGGAAGGCAGATAAGACGGAGGAGTTAGCACAGCGCTATGAAGATGGGGAGCGGGATTCTGTCTTTTTGTTAAAATATGTGAAAGCGCTAAATCGTTCTGGAAAATCTTCCTTAAAAATTGTCAATGACTATTTAGCAACGCAGTCTGACTTGAGTATTCCGATTAATTTGAATTTCATTTTTGAGGGATCTACAGAGGCGGATAGTAGGGTATTTGATCTGCTAATTAAGAACAAGGATGCACTAGTAACGCTATATGGTTTGGATAAATTTAATGCACGGGTAGAGCGGGCGTGTTGGGCCACGGTATCAAAGGCTATTGAATATAAAGATGAGAAATTATTGGCAGAGGCCAAATCAAAGAGTAAGTTAGGAAATCCAGTTACTGCAGTGGATTTTGGCCGGGAAGCAGATCTTAAGTACAGTGCTGCTACACAGAATGCGAAGCAGTATTTAAAAGCGATGAAAGCGCGTCAGAAATCGTTAGGCAATAGTGCGGCACGCTTAGCGGACTTGAGTAGGGAGATGTTTCAGACGTTTCCAACCGATACCAAGGTATTAAAACAGGCTGAAAAGTGGGCTTCACAGTCTGCAAAAACGGGGGGATTGCCAGAGTATTATTTAACTTGGGCGGAGATACTGAAGCGGATGGGTGAAAAAGACAAAGCGATAAAGGTGGCTCAGGATGGGAAAAAAGCAATTGGAGAGAACGATAAAGGGATGGGTCCAAAACTTGATATGTTTTTGCACTCGTTGGACCAAAACTAAGCGAGACATCGCATTAAAATGAATGGAGACCTCCTCTCTAGGTAGCTAGAAGAGGAGGTTTTTTATTAAGGGAAACGGACAGTTGGGTACAAGGTATTCACCTGTTCTAGAAGTTCTTGTCGTTGCTGTAGGAGTTGTTTTCGCAGCTGTTCGGGTAGTTGTTTAAATTCAAACATGCTCCGTATCTTATTTAGTGATTTTTTATATTGTCGGTTGTAATGCGTTACGATGAGGGAGAGTACCAAACAAGTAATAAAGAGCTGCCAGCCAGTTAGCCATTGTGCAGAAACAAGAAGTAAGACTGGGAAAGAAATGAACGTATTAAAGAGTAGTTTTATCGTGGTTCCATATCCGGGATAAATACTGAAACGCTTCAAAATCCACTTATGGAGATTACAGCCGAGCAGGACACATCCAGCCTGGAACACTAAAAAAATAGGCGACCCAAGGAGTAGAAGAAGCAGGGAGGTACCATGGTATTTTGCGGACACTCCATCATCGGTAAGTTGTTTGGATTCAAGTAGGAGAAACCAATCCTTAAGTTGTTGGTGGAGTGCTTTGTTTGGCAAAAAAGAAGGGAGTATCGATTGGGTTCGGAAAAATTGTTGTCGGGGAGCGAGTGGGTATTCATTTTGAAGGAGTGTTTCGATTTGGGTGACGGCTTGTTCTCCGTCTTCATTATGGGTATGAAGCGTCAGGGACTGAAGTGCTTGTTCTAGGGTGTGTGTAAGGGCTTGCACTGTCTCAGTTGGATGTTGCTTGTAGCGGGGAATCCAGTCAATAACAGACAGGGGTTGTCCGATTTGAACGATTGCATTTTGATGGGGTAAATAGGATAACCCGATAGGAATAATTTGTAGTCCTAGGGTTCCGTTTTTCTTTGCTTCCGCGGTTAATGCTATCCGTGCGGTACCTGTTTTAAGTGGTCGTATGAAGCGGTTGGTCCAGCTTACGCCTTCGGGTGCGACGAACAGCGCGCCTCCTTTTTCGAGATGTTGGTAGGATTGTTCAAATGCTTGGTCATTATCAATAATTCCATTTGGCCCAACGTCTTCTTTTCGTTTAATGGGGATACAATAGAGTCGTTTAAGCAACCAATTAGTAACGGGATTCTTAAACAGGCTGTAGTTGGCTAGGAAAAAGAGTACTCTGGGAATGAACGGGGCAGTGATAAAAACATCCATCATGGTGGATGGGTGGTTGACAGCTATAATGGTTGGGCGATGGAGTTGAAGCAGGTTATTTCTTCCTATTAGTACCAGGCGATTAAACTGAAAAAGCAAGCTAATTCGAACTAAGAGCCGAAAAAAATGAAAAAGAAGCCACAAGAAAAGTCCTGTGATTTTCAGATCAGTTCGTTTAGAAGTACCAAATAGGATCATTTAGAGGAGGCGGTATAGATTGGAAATTTGGGGTTAAGTTTATACATTTAAAAAAAAACAGGCAGCTCCGATACAAGAAAGGAGCTGCCTGTGGTTGTTGGCAAGCCAATACGTTTACTTAAGTATTAGAAGCCAGACTTATTGCCTTCGATACGTCCGGTACCAGCTTTTCCTTCTGGACGAGCCTTTTCGGCGTCGCCAGCTTTAGCGCCACGGAATTCAACGCGGCGGTTAGTAGCATTTGCACCATTTGTATTGATGATTGAGTTGCCTTCACCAGCCCAATCCAACACTAAGCGCTCGCGAGCGATTCCGTGCTGAGAAGTAAGGTGAGCGATAACCGCGTTAGCGCGGTTGTAAGACAATACGTTGTTGTATTTCTCAGAAGAAGTACGGTCTGTATTTCCACTAACAACCAACTTCAGGCTGGTGTTGCTTTTCAATACTTGAGCAACTTGGTATAGCTTTTCGTACTCGCTTTTCTTAACAGTGTAGCTGTTTGCGTCGAAGTTTACCATTGGGAGGAACCAATCTGCTACAGAAGACGTAGGCAGTTTGAAGTTAGCCAATTTTGCGTCAACGATACGGTTAACATCTTCTTCTGTTACGAAGTTTGGTTTTGGCACTTGAGCAACGCCCATGGCGTCTACTTTGTAGCCAGGAGCAGAGTATGGCTCTTTATCCTTATAGTCAGGTACTTTATCGCCATCAGAATCAAGGGTAACACCTTTTGTATCAACGCGAGCACCAGCTGGGCTGTTGTCTTCTTGATCGATGTCATCAATAATACCATCACCGTCGGTGTCTGTATTATTGTAGATTGGACGAGCTTCCAAGTCACTGATTGCCTTAGCAACACCATCCAATGGGTTTACCCAGTAGCGTGGTTCTGGTTTTGGCTGACCAGTTACTTTGTCCTTTCCACCCAAGTTAAAGTTGATGGTAAGGTGTGGGTAGTTCATATTGTCGCGATAGGTGGTAGAGGAAGTACCAGAAGAGATATTCTCGTCTGCATCCAAAAGATCGCCTGGACGTCCGAATACGGAGTAAATAGTGTACTCAAGTCCGATATTCACCTTTGGGCTTAGGCGGTAAGCGAGGCCAAATCCACCGTTCATGAAGGTGGCGGTATTGGATACCTCCCCTTCTGTGGTAGTGCTGCCAGATACCACTACGTTTTTGTAGTTAGTGGTATAATTGACAGCGCCTAGGCCAACAAAGCCGTTCAAAAGGAACTTGCGGTTAGGCTTGTTCCAGATCAGGTTGTTCAGTGCAAGAACCAACTCTGCGTTTCCGGAAACCCAGCTGATATCAGAAGAGCGGGTATCTTTAGTGTTTTCGTTGAAGCCTTTTCCGAAGAGAGCGCCAGCGCGTACGGAGAAGAGGTGGTCAAGTGATTTACGCACGTGCAATCCACCGCCGTAGCCTGGAAGCTTCGGATCAATATCGCCATTTACGAATGGCATACCGAGGTGAACGCCCAATTCCCATTGGTCAGCTGGGGAAAAGGAGCGATAAGGAGCAGCGTCTTGAGCTGACATAGAAAGAGCAGACGCGCCGAAGAGAAAAGTGAAAATTAATTTCCTCATTGACATAGGGTCACTGTTTGAGTGATGAAATGTTATTGAAAAAAACAGTTTTAATTACAGAAAAGAGCAATAAAACAGATAGAAGCAGCAAAAACCTGATTCGAGCGCAAAGTTCACAATAAATCTATTAAACTCCCAACTTTCTGAGTGCTAAAAATAGGGCGGTTGCCGAAATATTTTTTGGTTTTGGGTTGTTTTCGGCCACTTCTGCCAATGCTTTTTGTATTATACCTGAGATATCCGAGAAAATGGCGCCATCGGTCATTTCAACATCGGGCTGCATTAGATAAGCAAAAACACGGGCCATTCCGCAGTTTGCGAGGAAGTCAGGGATGACGGCTGTTTGGTTATCTGCAAATTCTGCGGTGGGGCCGAAGAACACTTCATCATCGACGAAGGGAACGTTTGCTCCACAGGAAATACACTCTATTCCGCCTTTTAAAAGCCGATCTACTTGGTTTCGAGAAACGATTTTAGAGGCGGCGCCAGGGATAAAGATTTGTGCACCTAGATCCCAGATTTGTTCGTTGACTTCTTCGAATGGTAGTAGGTTGTCTGCTTTTAATTGGTTGCCATTTTTGTTGTTGAACAGCTGTTTGATTTCATCGAGCGAGAAGCCATTGGGCTGAATAAGTCCACCTGCGCGATCGATAATTCCAACTATTTTCACCCCTTCTTTGGCAAGGTAACAAGCTGCTGCGGAGGCTACGTTTCCCCACCCTTGGATGATGGCTGTTTTGCCTTCCAGCGTACTATTGTGGTATAACTGATAGAAGTGTCGGACGGACTCAGAAACACCGTAGCCTGTAATGAGGTCGGCAACGGCATATTTGTGAGTGTTTCCTTCTGGAACGTATTCTGGGTCTTCTACGATTTTAGTACACCCGTAACGCAATTGTCCGATCACGTTAATTTGGCTTCCTTCGGAGGGTTGGAGGTGTCCACGTACGATTCCCTCTTGTGGGTGCCATAGACCTAGGTCTTCTGTGATAGGGATGACGTCTTTCAGTTCATCGACATTCAGGTCGCCACCGGTTCCGTAGTAATGTTTTAAGAGTGGCAGTGCTGCTTTATACCAACGCTGCAATACGCCCCACCTACGCGGATCAGCTGGATCAAAGTTAATGCCGCTTTTGGCGCCACCGATAGCGGGGCCTGCCACACTAAATTTAATTTCCATTACTTTTGCTAGGGAAGTAACTTCTTCCTTGCTGAGGCCTTTTCTCATTCGGGTGCCGCCACCGGCTGCACCTCCACGAAGGGAATTAATGACAATCCAGCCTTCTGCTTCTGTTTCAGAATCGTGCCATTCGAAGACGACCTCTGGTTTTTTTTGCTTGTATTTTTCTAGTAATTCTCTCATAGGATCATTTTTCGATAAAATAAGACCTGATTTACAGGCTGATTGGTTAAAGCGGCGCAAATATCCGTTACGGAGGTGTAATTTAGCGCGGAGTGCTATAAAAAAGACCGAATTAGGATAATTATTGGGGGGTAAAGGGTGAAATGGGGCTGAGGGACCTATTGCTTTGGGGAGAAGTTGGTTTCGGTGCGATTTTCTGTGGTCCAGATTTATGTTTTTCGGTCTATTTTTGCGGCATGTTGCAAAATTGGCTGAAGCCTTTACCACTCGCTTTAGCGGAGCAGGCGAAAAAAGCTCCGACCCATCTCTTAGGGGGGCGGGTGATTCCATACACGAAAGAGCTACCCGATCTGAAGAAAGTGCGGGTGGCTATTGTTGGGTTTGAGGAAGAGGCCTCTAACCTGATAAGAGAGGTGTTGTATTCTTTTGCTTGGGCGTTTCCACCCGCGACGGTGGTTGATTTAGGCAATTTGCGGAAGGCTGATCCGGGGCATTTGATTCCAGTATTGTATGAACTGGTAACAGGGCGTGTTACACCTATTATTATTGGTGCTGGGGTAGAGGCATCAAAATCGCAGTTTTTAGCCTATCAGGAAGCGAAAGCGTTAGTCAATTGGGTGGTTGTAGATGAGCAATTGGGGTCTATTTTAGGTCAAGAAGGTATTTTAGTGCCGCGGCATCCGCTTCTATTTCACTTTTCATTACTAGGGGCTCAGATTCATTTATTACCGCCAAATGAGCAACAATTATTAGAAAAGCATCATTTTGAGGTGCTGCGGTTAGGGAGAATGAGAAGCGCTTTGGAGGAGACAGAACCATTGCTGCGCGATGCTGATTTGTTAAGTATTCACCTTTCCTCCTTAAAACGAAGCGAGGCGCCAGCCACTACAGCTTCGCCCAGCGGTCTTTTTTTAGAAGAGGCTTGTCAACTGGCGAAGTATGCTGGCATGAGTGATAAATTAAGTTCTTTTGGTGTGTATGGGTTAGATAATGAGCGGCAGTTGGATGTGCCAAGTGCTCATTGTGCGGCGCAGTTAGTTTGGTATTTTATGGAGGGTTTTTTCAATCGGAAAGGAGATTATCCAGCTAGTTTGAAGGGCTTAAGTGAGTATGTTGTGGAGCTGCCTGCTTATAATTATCATTTGACATTTTGGAAGAGTGAATTAACTGGGCGTTGGTGGTTGCAGGTCCCTGTTACTTCTAGCTCTCGGCAGGATCGGCATCGATTAATACCCTGTTCATTTCAGGATTATCAGATGGCTTGCCGACAAGAGCTGCCAGATCGTTTGTTTAAAGCATTTAAGCGGTTTTAATAACCTGATTTATGATGATTTTTGATCAGCCATATTGGTTGAGCCTATTACTACTATGGCCTGTGGCTATTTGGTGGTGGCGTAAACAGTCTAATAGACATGCCTCGCTAACGCTTTCTTCTTCGGAAGGAGTTGGGCAGAGGCGTAGTAGACGCATGCAAATTATACGTTTTCTTCCGGGGTTTCGGCATGGTGCTCTTCTCCTACTCGTGTTGGCGATGGCTCGACCGCAGCGGCAGTGGACCACACAGCGAGTAGAGGGGGAGGGGGTTGATATCATGATGGCATTGGATATTTCTCCCAGCATGCTAAGCAGGGATTTTGAGCCAGATCGATTAACGGTCAGTAAGCAAGTAGCTATTGATTTTGTAAAAAAGCGCCCGAATGATCGGATTGGTTTAGTGGTATTTTCGGCGGAGGCGTTTACCCACTGCCCATTAACTCCTGACAAGCGAGTAGTACAACAATTTATTGAGGAGGTTTCGGTGGGAGTTTTAGAGGATGGAACGGCAATTGGGCTTGGACTAGCGACGGCTTTGAATAGGTTGAAGGGAAGTACTGCAAGGAGTAAGGTAGTGGTGTTATTAACGGATGGGGAAAATACCGTTCCGACTGTACTCCCTGAGGACGCCGCGCAGATTGCGGTGGAAATGGGTGTTAAAGTGTATACGATTGGTATTGGCAAAGAGGGGCTCGTAGAGTCACCGGTGAGCCGGTTTCCAGACGGTTCTTATGCATTTGATATTCGGAGGAGTGTTATCAATACACGGCTGTTGGAGTCGATTGCCGCTATGACAGGGGGGCGGTTTTATCGCGCTTATTCCGCTGCAGATCTTTCGCAAATTTACGATGAGATCGATCAGCTTGAGAAAACCAAAGTGGAGCTTACATCGTACAAGCGATCGACGGATTATTTTCAGTGGTTGGTAGGATTGGCAGGGATACTGTTGTTGGTTGCTTTTTTACTTCAATGGTTTATGGTTCGCACCTTAACGCCTTAATTGGAGATGCTTAGGTAGGCAGGTGGTTGCTTTTGATTTTGGTGGTGTAGATGAAAAATAATTTTATAAAAAAGAGGACGGGCATTTGAAAGTT
>Ga0208787_1000548_pt1 | contig 17676 bp, 14 predicted proteins | sample Wag4_2014_7_11_FD_187362 | JGI IMG/M metagenome (GOLD analysis project Ga0208787, IMG submission 187362) | Fresh water microbial communities from Ohio, USA - Utica-2 Time Series HT 2014_7_11 (SPAdes) (version 2) | ecosystem: Environmental > Aquatic > Freshwater > Water tank | place: USA: Ohio... | reverse complement strand
TTACTTGTATTTGGTATTCTTTTTTTATCCATAGACGCGATGGATGCCCAAAATGCTGCTTGCGATGGAAGCCGGTATAGACAGTCTGTTTTTTCAACTGTTAAAAAAACAACGGTCAACTATGCGCCGGCTCCTAATCATGAGGACTTACCGCCTATTTTTAGTGATTCGGTGGTGCTTCAAATGGATATTTATGAGCCAGAAGGGGATGCAGCGGTTGCTAGGCCGGTGGTTGTATTGGCACATGGTGGGAGTTTTATTTTTGGGGATAAATCCAGTATGAAAGACGACTGTGAGCGGTTTGCGCGTGCTGGGTATGTAGCCGCGTCGATTCAATACCGCTTATATCCTGCATTAGTATTGGGTTTTCCGGACTCGACGGCCATTTTTGGAGCAGTTACCAAGGCAGTTAGTGATATGAAAGCTGCGGTCCGGTTTTTTCGGGCGGATGCAGCGGGGGGCAATTTGTTTCGCGCAGATACCACTGCCATTTTTGTGGGTGGGTATTCTGCGGGTGCGGTGACGGCACTTCACCATGCCTACATGGATGAGGGCGATGACTTACCACCTTCTATTGCAAATGCTTTAGCGATTAATGGAGGCCTGGAGGGTAATTCTGGTTCTGCACTTAACCGCACGTTCTCTTCTCGGGTGAGTGGGGTATACAACCGCTCCGGTGGTCTGTACCGCCGGGAGTGGCTGGAAGCTGGAGATGTTCCCTTGGTGAGTATTCATGGTACCAGTGATAACACAGTGTATTTTGAAACGGGCCTAGCTGCTGGAATTGCCTACTTGGAAGGTTCAGGATTGATACACCCTAGGGCCGACGAAGTGGGCCTTACCCATTACCTCGAAACCGTAGTGGGTGGTGATCACACCGGAATGTATACCAATACGCAAAATGCAGCTCAGTACGCTAATTTTCAGCAAAAGTGTTTCGACTATTTTGAAGCAGTAGTATGTGCAACGTCCAATTTGTCGGAGCCAGCCGCATGGATGGAAACAGTAGAGGTATTTCCTAATCCAACCACCTCTTCGTTCTCTGTGTTGTTGGAGGAGCAAGTGGGGCCAGCTCGACTAGAACTTTGGAATCAGCAGGGACAGTTGCTCTATGTAGTGGATCAATACCAATCTGGACAGCCAGTACAGGTAGGGCGCTTTCCAGCGGGTACCTATCAACTTTACCTTATTACCGCCAGGGGAACCGCAATAAAACAGGTGTCTATTCAGCGTTAATGCCGTTTCAAACGTATAAAATTTATAAACCCTACGGTATGCTCAGCCAGTTTACTGTAGAAGTAGCGGGACAGCAAACCCTCGCTGATCTCCCCTTTCTCTTTCCGAAGGATGTGTATCCGGTGGGACGATTAGATGCGGACAGTGAGGGTTTGCTGCTATTAACCAATGACCGCAGGCTCAATGATCAGCTCCTCCACCCTAAGCGACAGCATCAAAAAACCTATTGGGCGCAGGTGGAGGGGATTCCGGATCAGGCTGCCCTGGAATCCTTGGAGCGTGGTGTACGTATTACAGTAAATGGGAAGCCGTATCAGACGGCTCCAGCACAGGCGGTTCTGTTGTCTGAGCCACCTATTTTGCCGGAACGGATTCCTCCCATTCGGGTTCGAAAATCGGTACCCGACTGCTGGGTGGCCCTTACCCTTACGGAGGGTAAAAACAGACAGGTTCGCAAAATGTGTGCTGCGGTTGGTTTTCCGGTGCTGCGGCTAGTACGAGTGGCGATTGGGGACATCGAACTTGGAAGGATGCAGCCAGGGGAGGTAGTTCTTATAAACAGCTAAATCCTCTCGGATAAGCCTCTAACTTACCTTCTTGAAACATTTCCAATTGCTTGAGGGTGCGCTGACGCAGGTAGCTGATTCTAGTGTTGGAAAGGACGGGGTGCCCTTTAACTAGCACGGGTTGGTAGAGGTTTTGGAATCGGGTGAAGGAGAGGGTTTGGATGGTCCCAGTTCGAATATCGCACATATCTGCACGTGTACGGCTGACGCTGGCGAGCTCCTCTTGGGCGCCGGTGAGCCAAATATCACCTAGTGCCGTTTGCCCCTTAAATACCCTACGCACTTGAACCAGGCCATCCGCACTTAGTGGATGTAGCCCTTCCTCGGGGTCAGGTGGCCTGCTAGGTTCTTTAATGGTGTCCAAGATATCATCGGCGAGTGCGCCGCCGATGTATTCTGCTCGTATTTTCCAGCCATCAAAATTGAAGGTGGAGGAAGGGGCTACCGGGGTATCTTCTTCAGTCCAGTTGTGTGCCGCCCAGCGCGCGGAGGCGATTCGGGTAGCCCATTGGGAGGAGCGCCACAACAAGAACCGGAAGGCCGACTCCAGTAGGTAAATTTGCTCGATGGGGCCGCTTGCGATTGCCAAGGGCTCACCCGGTAGTAAGAGCATTCCTTCCGGTGGAGCCCATACATTGACGCGGAGCCGCATTCGTTGCAGGTGATTTAGAAAGCTCTCAGAGAAAATACTGCCACCACCGCCAGCGGTCATCTGACCCATGCGTTGAATAAAGGCAGGGCTAAAGCGAAAATGGCGGATGTGCTCTGCAAGCAGTCCTGCGCCACAAGAAATCGCGAAGGGCCGTCTGGGCTTGTAGACTACCTGAAAGAGTCCTTCCTGTTGATAGTTGCGTTGTTGCCAGTACTCTTGTGCTTTAAGGGCGGGACTAAGATCGGAAAGCCAATCAAAATGCATATAGTCGTCTTGTTTTATTAGTTGGTGGATAGTTGGTATCCGATTGCTAGGTAAACACCATTTCCATCAAGTTGCGAATTGGCCCAGTTAAAATTCAGCAAATTGTAGCCCAGTGCGATCCTAATTCCATTGTATTTGTCTGGGAATAGCCCCTTTGGATGGGGCGTTTGAGGCTTTATTTTTAAATCTATATTGATAGCGGCTCCTACGTAAGCCGATTGGTAGGTAAATAGGGAGTAAAAAAGCTCGTCTGGGATGTCACTGTCCTTGTTATTGACTGGAGTGAGGTTGTTCCATCCCGCTTCCACAGTTGGCCAGACTTTTATTTTGGGGAGATCTACGACTGTATATCCAGTTTGTATACCGAACCCCAGAAAAGAGGACGGTGCATTTTTTGGCCATATATCAAATCCTTGTGTGATGGGGCGATTGAGTTTTTGTCGGGACCATTGAAAATTCATTCCAAAATTCCAGCGTTTTTTGTGTACATATCCACCAAATTGGGCTCCCCAGCCTTGGTTCAGAATCGGCAAAAGGCTACCTGTCCAATTGGTGCTCAGGGCTCGGGCATCGATAGACCAGTAATAGTCAACGGGAGCGGGAGGAAGCGGCATAAACGTTTTCACATAAATCGAAAGTGGGGAATTGGGATAGTTTTGAAGGAAAAGTGCTCTTTTCTCTTTTTCTACCTCATCGTGGTTGCGAAGTAAATACGGAAGGTGAATTAAAAGAAAAGCTTGTTCTTCCGGGTTTAGTCCGCGGTCAATCAATTCATTGGCGTACTGTAGGTTTTGGGTGTACATCAACGAGTCCGCTACTTCAAACAGACTGTCGGAGGGGGGCGCTTTTGAGAATTCCTCTAGGTAGCGGCTTGATTCGGAATATTGTTTCACTTCTTCCAATAGGAGGCGCTCTTGCCCGCTCCAATGGTACAAGAGCCAGCGTTCATCCCAGAGAAGGGCCCAGTGCTGGAAGGAGTAGAAGGGGCGCAGCGCTTGTGTAATGGCTGCTCCAGCGGCTCGGTTGTCTGCTCGGAGCGCTTGTTTTAGCTGGGAGCGATACTGGATAATCTGCTCCATCGTGTCAAGTGGTTGTGCGTGGATGGAGGTGCAGGTACCAAGTAGAATGAGTATTGGAAAAAAGAACCCTTTCATAAGCCTATCATTGAGTATCGTCGATTACCATTCACCATTGAGAAGTTCGCCCTTAAATACACGTTGTGCTGGGCCGCAGAGCCAAATATCGGAAAAGCTGCCATCGGCCTCTGCGACAAAGCGGACGGATAGATGGCCCCCTAGGGCTTTTACGGGTATTTCCTGAGGTCCTAGGCGGTTTTGTTGGCGTGCATAAGCTAGGGCTGCCGCCGTGATACCCGTTCCGCAGGCCAGGGTTTCATCTTCTACGCCGCGTTCGTAGGTTCGAATAATCAGGCTGCCATCGATGGTGGGTTCCACGAGGTTCACATTAATACCAACTGCCTCGAATCGATCATTGTATCGAACAGAACGGCCAACTTCCACCATGTTTTTCTTCAGTACTTGGTGATCAAACCGTACATAATGTGGGGAGCCCGTATCCAAAATATAATCAAGTTCTTTGGTTTGTTCAAGGGTATGAACTGGGTTCATTTGAAGTTCTACCCACTCCAGCCCATTTTGAACGGGATTAGGTGCGATATGTGCTACATGGGGCCCATCAACGGCCAAAAAATGAATTTCTTCGCTGGCGATACCCAGGTGTTTGACAAATGCAGCAAAGCAGCGTCCCCCATTGCCGCAGAGCGTGCTTTCCCGACCATCGGCATTGAAGTACACCATCTCAATTGGAAGTACGGAATGGTGTTGTAGAAGGATAAGTCCATCTGCTCCGATGCCAAATTTTCGGTCACAAAGGTGGGCAATCTGTTCCGTATCTGATCGGCGCAGCAGTTGATGGAAGCGCTGATCGACCAAGATAAAATCATTTCCCGCGCCGTGGTATTTGTAAAAGGAGAACATGTTTATTTTGGTAATTTTACAAGAACAGTCGATTGTTCGATGGGTTGTTCTTCCGGAGCTGATAAGCGTACCTGCAATAAGTAGGTTCCAGGAGAAAGGGTATCGAGGTGTTCGAGCGTATAGACTAGGTTGGTATTGGAGGTATTGATATTGAATTCTCGTAGCGTAGTTCCTGTCACAGAGCGAATGAATCCATTTATTTTACCCGGGTAAGGGAGTGGTACCTGTAGGGTCAGTTGATCCTTAAAAGGCTGTGGGAACACCTGCATTTGGAGCTTTTCAAGGGGTACTTCCTGGCTGGAACTCGTGCAGTCGCTGGGAAGTTCAGGGCAGTAGCATCGATTGACCAAGCTGCAATCCAAGATGAACGGGTTGGGTTTATTGTCTTGGTAAGGGGCGATTCGCCAAGTTTTTATAATCTCGGCTTCGTCAGCGGGATCTTGCTGGTGCCATTGACAGAGTGTAGCCCGTTGCTGTTGAAAAAAGACTGGATCCATGGAGTCTGCCTGCGTTTTGTACATGGTATAAAAGTAAAAAACGGCTCGAGCGATATCGCCTTTGGAAGCTTCCCGGGGTTCAAAAAATCCTGTTTTAAACTCGGAATATCGGTCTTTTTCTGTGCTTGGTATGGAGCTGAGTGTAGTTGTCTTGAAAAACCATTTTTCCGTCTGATTGTCTGGAATTTCAGCAAACGGGAAGCTGCCTCTGGTCTCGTTGACAGCAATTCTGGTGGGGAATAGATGGTGCATATCGCTTCTGGCGATACCGACGGAGGCGCCTTTCGACTGGGGATAGGCGTGTTCGGCGTTCATACCGTTAGGAGTGCCGGAAAGATAAACATACTGGGTGGGGTCTTGGGTAGGATCGAGGTAAAGGGCATGTTCAGAGTAAATGCAACGAAGGGTATCGTCATCGATGGCTAGGACTTTGGCGTAGAGGGTATCTCTAGCCATGCCGTAAGTCAACGTAGTATCCGTTTTGTAATGGTATACGACGCTATCTAGGAGCACACTACCACTTAATCCAGGGAAAAGTACCTGGCCGGTCTGTGCAATAGTTAGATGGGAGTACACTAGAAGTGCTAGTATTGGGAGTAGTCGTGTGTTTGGCATATTCTATCGTATATTGAACACAAAGGTACAGAAATTAGTTTGGAGTAGGGGGAGGATGGACGTTGTTGAGTGCGCCTCCTTTCAAAAACACAAAGAACCGGTCTTTGCTATTCCTTAATGTACTATTTTTTACATATAAGCGTTTCCATTTGATTCATTCATCATTAAGCGACTCAAAAATATGAGAACTACTTGGCAACTTATTTTGGTAGCGCTTTTGAGTGCTGGCTTTACAATGGTGCTCTCCCGATGGCTTTTTCCGCCGGTACAGGTGGTTTGGTCAGGAGCAGCACCGGAGGCGCAGTATACTTCCTTGGTGGATAAGCTTTGGAGTGCTCGAGGCAGTGGAACATTTGGCTCTGCAGCACCCACCCAGTTTACCGATGCGGCGCAGGTGGCTACCCCTGCGGTCGTCAATATTCGGAGTGTGCAGGAGTTAAACGGCTCTTTTTTTCGGAGTGGTACGTTCTCGGGAGCTACGGGCTCTGGGGTCGTTGTTTCACCCGATGGCTATATTGTTACCAACCATCATGTGGTGGAGCGGGGGGTTGAAATCAATGTTACTTTATCCAATAAAAAAGAATACAAGGCAGAGTTGGTGGGTTCTGATCCCTCCACGGATATTGCTTTATTAAAAATTGAGGCGAGTGGGCTTCCTTTTTTAGTGTTTGGGGATAGCGACTCGACTCGGGTAGGGGAGTGGGTATTGGCAGTGGGCAACCCCTTCAACCTAACGAGCACGGTGACAGCGGGTATCATCAGTGCAAAAGGCCGTAATATTAATATTTTAGGAGGGGGAGGGACGATTGAGTCTTTTATTCAGACCGATGCCGCCGTAAATGCTGGTAATAGCGGAGGTGCCTTGGTGAATTCATTGGGGGAGTTAATTGGTGTGAACACAGCCATTATCACGCAGTCAGGTAATTACGAAGGGTACTCGTTCGCGGTTCCCTCCAATTTAGTGCAAAAAGTGGTGCGCGATTTGCGGGAATATGGTAGTGTCCAGCGGGCCTATTTAGGAGTTGGTATTGAAGATGTTAGTGGTGAGGTAGCGGAAGAATTGGGTCTGCCCAGCGCTTTTGGGGTATTGGTGAATCGGGTGAGTGCGCAAGGAGCTGCTGCTGACGCTGGCCTTTCCGTTGGCGATGTCATCCTTTCCATCAATGGGGTCGTTACTTCCTCCACCCCAGAGTTGCAAGAAATGATTGGTCGACTACGCCCAGGTGAAGTGATTCGCTTGGACTTTTGGCGCAAGGGTCAGCGCAAGCAATTGTCGCTAACGCTAAAAGATGCTGCGAATTCTTTCCAACTTTCTCGCTATAAGGGTGATGAGTTGCTCGAGGATCTTGGGATAGAGTTGCGCAACCTCTCATCTACAGAGCAGCGGAAATGGGGCTTCACAGGGGTTTCGGTCAGCAGTGTCCGCCGGGGTAGCAAGATATATGACACTAACATGCAGCCAGGGTTTATTCTCTCTCGGGTCAATGGTAATCGAGTGACCAATGTAGGAGAAGCCATCGAGGCCATTAAGTTAGCCAACAACAGCTTGGTTCTAGATGGTTATTACCAAGGCGAAGATGATTTATACTCGTACCGGTTGCGAAAGCGGTAGCTTATTACAAGGCGAAAGCGATAAAAATTAGAAGTACAAAGGCGAAAAACGCTAACCAGACGGATAATAGGAACCAGTTTATTATAAGAAGTGCGGTCAATTGGTTCCTATTCTTCTTATTCTCTGTTTTTTTCTTTAGTTGCTTCGCTTTTCGGATTAGGTAAATCTGCGTCAGTACCGGGAGCGGAAAAATACCTAAAAACGACAGTAGGGCAAGTCTTACAATCCTGTCCTCCAACGTTGGTGAGGTAGTATTTTGCAAAACATGGGGAATTTGATCCAATGATTGCCGTTGCTTCGCTTGTAGTTGTTGGATGGGTGCCCTTTGTACCTTTCCGCTGCTATCGCGACAATAACAAAACAACACTTCCGTATCGGTTCGACGCAGGTTTTTCACTTCAATAATTTTCCCGTTGGTTAGGAAAAGGGTGTCGCATTCCAATTTTGGTTGGCTGGTATCTCTGGCCATGTCCGCCAGCAGCATACAAGGAGCGACCAAAAGAGGAAACATCAAGAGGAGGTATTTAAAAGAGGTATGAAACATGTTTTCTATCTATTGATTAAAATACGATTGTATTATCCTCCCCAGGGCATACCTGCTAACGTCCAAATAAAAAGCAGGCCCAATGCTAGAACTAGTAATAGAGAAATACAATTAAGCACAATCAATCTATTTAATTTTTGATTCAATTGAATCTTGTTCGGGTTGTTTTTTAGCTTTTTTTTCATGGAAAAAGCAACAACGATGAGTATTACCTGGGTATAGATTGGAAACGGAAAAATACCTAACAGAGAGAGCCGATAAAGTCGTCGAATTTGCTTCTCCTGCTTTTGTAGTGGTGACTCTGATAAAGGTTGCGGTTTGTCCTTGAGGGTTAAGAAATGGACTTCGCCTTTTGCGTTTTTTATGGTTCGCACTTGCGCAATGGGCGCCCTATGAACTTGATTGGCCGAATCTTGACAATATGTGAACAAGAACTCCGTGGCTGTTCGTTGCAGGTTTTTTACAGCAATGGATTTTCCATTTGTTAGTACCAAGGTGTCGCATTCTTGGTTTGAAGTTGCTAGTTGGCGCAAGCAATCGGCAGAAGCCGGCTGGATGGCCACAACTAGCATTACCACTAGGAGTTTAAGGTTACGTTGCATCAGCGTGGAGGTTAGTTGGTGAAGTGAATGGAGGGTATTCAATTCGCATCATGGATCAATGCGGTGATAAACCACCAGAGTGCCTTGAGCGTAGGTATGATTAGAATGAAAAAGTAGATCCACAAGCACAGCGTGATACTATTCATCACCACCAAAAGGCGTAGCCTGCGGCGAAAGGTTGCTGCGTTGAGAGATAAGTCCAGTTTTTTGCTTAGTTTTTTTGTTTGCCGGAAAATCAAAATTTGGGTGGCAATAGGAAGCAGGAACAAGCCAAGTAAACTAAGCAAAAACAGGCGGTTCAGTTCGTTAGAGAGGTCTTGGTCAGCTTGATTGTAGGTGCTTTTTTCCTCCGGTAGGGATTTCTTTTTCGATCTACCTTCTATCCAAGTACCGTCTGCCTTTTTAATACGCTGGACTTGAAGTAGAGGTGCCCGTACGATTTGCTGAAGTGTATCGGTGCAATAGGAGAAAAAAAGTTCTGTTTCGGTAAATCGAAGGTTGGTGACGGCTACCGCTTTCCCATTGCTGAGGTAGAGGGTATCGCAAGGCGGCTCGGCGGAGGTCATTCGGTGGAGGGAGTCTGCTTGAAGCCCATTGTAAAAAAACAGGAATAGCAATAAGAGTACCAGGTTTCTGGTAGTACTTGGTTGTTTTGTTGGCTTTGTATTCATAGCGCAGCAAAGTTGGTTTTGCTGCAATGTCGGTGAAACAAGACAGGTTTGCAAATTAAAAAAGGGGGGGATAGGGGAGTGTGCCTATTTCGGAATCTATTTTGGTTCTACATTGGTGGATAAGGCAAGATTTCTCTCCAATTTCGTACCTTGCAGCGCTAAAAAAGCGCTTGGTTTTATGAGTAAATCCACATCAAAAAAAGAGACAAAGGGAAGTACCTCTTCTTCCATGTCTTCCAGCCTCGAGCTGCCGGAGTTTTTTACCAATTACCGCCTGCAGTCGCTGTTGATAGTTACCTTATCCATTTTGGTTTATGCTGGTTCATTGGGGCATCAATTTGTGCAAGATGATGCCATTGTTATTACGGATAATCAGTTTACGCAACAGGGTATTTCAGGGATAAAAGGGATTCTAACGAAAGATACGTTTTTTGGTTTTTTCAAGGTGGAGGGCAAGGATTTACTTGTTTCGGGAGGTCGTTATCGTCCTTTTACCTTGGTGCTTTTTGCGTTTTTGTATGAGTTGGTGGGAGCGGATCCGTTTATTTTTCACTTATTTACGGTACTGCTGTTTGCAGCAACTTGTTTGGTACTCTACCATACCCTTCGGTATTTGTTATCGTTGACGCAAGGAGAAAATGTTGCTGCGCTAACGTCCTGGATAGCCTCCATTTTATTTGTGGTGCATCCAATTCATACAGAGGTGGTAGCTAATGTGAAGGGAAGTGATGAGATTGTAACCTTGTTGGGAAGTCTGGGCACTTTGTGGTTGACCCTAAAAGCCTTTGATACCGGTCGCTCAACTTGGGCCTGGCTTGGTGCCTTGGTCTTTTTTCTCGCTTGCATGTCAAAAGAAAATGCAGTGACGTACTTGGGAGTGATTCCGATAGCGCTTTGGTATTTTCGGCGGGCAGATTGGAGTCGAATACTTCCTTTGATGGTGCCCTTATTGGTATCTTTTATTGTCTTTTTTATTATTCGGGGAAGTATTTTGAACTGGAAATTTGGGGGCGCTCCGTTGGAGTTGATGAATAACCCCTACGTGAAGTGGACGGGTGGTGGTTGGGCCTTTTTTAGTTTTGGGGAAAAATTGGCAACCATCTTTTTTACGTTAGGCAAATACGTGTTATTGTTGTTGTTTCCGCATCCTTTGACCCATGATTACTATCCCAATCAGATTCCGATCCAGCATTTTTCCAACCTCGGTGTAATAGCAAGTTTAGCACTTTATTTTGGGATGGCGTATTATGCCATTCGACAAATCAAGGAGCGGAGTTTGGTTAGTTTTGGCATTTTTTATTATTTAATTACCTTGAGTATTGTGTCTAACTTGGTTTTTCCAGTGGGCACGAACATGGGAGAGCGGTTTGTGTTTATGCCATCAGTGGGCTTTGTCTTGGTAGTGGCGTCGGTGTTGGTCGCAATGATGCGTCGAAAGGGCTCTTGGCAGCCAAGCACGCTGGCTGTCACCTTGGGTGTAACGGCAGTCATGGGAGGCGGGTATGCACTTAAAACCTTAATGCGGATACCTGCGTGGGAGAGCAATGAAAAATTGTTCTTTACGGACGTAAAAACGTCTGTCAACAGTGCCAAAATCAGGAATGCCTGTGGTGGAATTTTGTTTGACAAAGCAAGGGTAGAGGCGGACGAAACACAGCGGAAGGCATACTGTCAGCAAGCACTGCCGCATTTGGATAAAGCAATAGATATTTTTAAAGATTATGCAGATGCCTATATTACTCGGGGTGGATGCCACTTGTTGTTGGGAAATTACGAAAAGAGCGTATCTGATTATCAATTTGCTTTCCAAAAGCAACCTCAGAACGAGAAGTTGAAGCAAAGTTTGGCAATGGCCCTTCGGGAGTCGGGCAAATATTATGGAGAGAAAAAAGGGGATTTAGCCAATGCCCAAAAATACCTGCAGCAGGCTTGGCAGTACGATTCGAAAGATGTAGAGACAGCACGTCTGTTGGGGGTTGCTAATGGGGTAGCTCAAAACCATCAGGAGGCCATCAAATGGTTTTCCAAGGCAGTGGAGTTGGATCCTACCAATGCGAATAATGTATTCGATTTAGGAACTGCCTACCGGATGGGAGGTGATTTACAGCGTTCACAAGAAATGTACGCAAAGGCTCAAGAGCTCGACCCGGAAATTTTACAAAAGAAAGGAAAAAATTAAATGAAATCAGGATTTGTCAATATTATTGGAAAGCCCAATGTGGGAAAATCCACCCTCATGAACGCACTGGTAGGGGAGCGAATGAGCATTATCAGCCACAAACCGCAGACCACCCGCCACCGGTTAATTGGAATTTTGACGGGAGAGGATTTTCAAATAGTGTTTTCGGATACGCCAGGCTATGTAAAAAAGCCTTCCTACCGGATGCACGAAGCGATGAACCGCTTTGTGGAAGGTACTGTAGAGGATGCCGACTTGATGTTATTTGTAGCCGATATGACGGACGAGCTTGACCCAGAGAATCCAGTTATCGAAGTTCTAAAAAAAGTAGAATGCCCCCTTTTACTGGTCTTGAACAAATCGGATTTGGTAGATCCGCAGCGTATTGTGGACGCGGGAAATTGGTGGCGCAATCGCATAAAATTTACGGATAGTATGGCTATTTCAGCTTTAAAAGGGCAAGGAACAGCCGATTTGTTGGCTAAAATTCTTGAGTACTTACCGGAGGGGGATCCGTTTTATCCTGCTGACCAGCTAACGGACCGCCCCGAGCGATTTTTTGCCAGTGAAATTATTCGAGAAAAAATCTTTCATCTGTATGATGACGAGATTCCCTATTCATGTGAAGTTGGAATTGAGTCATTTCAAGAGACACAAACGAAAAATGGGGAGCCGCTTGCCCGTATTTTGTCTGTAATTTATGTCATGCGAGAGAGTCAAAAGCCAATTTTGATTGGGAAGGGAGGTTCAGCGATTAAAAAGCTGGGAGAAAAAGCCCGAGCTGATCTAGAGGCTTTTTTGCAATGTAAAGTGTATCTAGAAACGACCGTGAAAGTCAGGGAAAATTGGCGGGACAACGATAGTACGCTTCAGCGGTTTGGTTATTAGACGTGCTCCATTAATCCCCAAATAAAAAACGGCGACTTCCTTTGATGGGAGCCGCCGTTTTTGCGTATTGGTAACTAAATTAGTTAGACTCGTTGGTAAAAGAAGCGCTTGCGTATTCGCGGTTCATCCGTGCGATGTTAGACACAGAGATTTCCTTAGGGCACTCTGCTTCGCAGGCTTTTACATTGGAGCATTGGCCAAATCCTTCTTTGTCCATTTGAGCTACCATTTTCAGGACGCGGCGTTTGCGTTCTACCTGACCTTGTGGAAGAAGGGCGAGGTGGCTAACTTTTGCGGAGGTAAAGAGCATAGCGGAAGCATTCGGGCAAGCTGCTACACAGGCGCCACAGCCAATACAAGCTGCGGCATCAAAAGAGCGACCCGCTTGATCTTTTTCTACTGGGATAGAATTGGCGTCTTGTGCTTGACCGGTATTCACGCTGACATAGCCACCAGATTGGATGATCCGGTCGAAGGCGGAGCGATCTACTACCAAGTCTTTGATCACGGGGAACGCCTTTGCGCGGAACGGTTCAATCACGATGGTATCGCCATCGTTGTAGTGCCGCATGTGCAATTGGCAGGTAGTGGTGCCTTTCATCGGACCATGTGGACGACCGTCGATGACCATGGAGCAGGTACCGCAAATACCTTCGCGGCAGTCGTGCTCAAAAGCGACGGGTTCTTCCCTTTTACTCACGAGTTGCTCGTTTAAAACATCGAGCATTTCGAGGAAAGACATGTGAGGGTTTACGTTGGGGAGTTCGTAATTGACAAACTGCCCATTTTTATAATTGCCGCCCTGGCGCCAGATTTTTAGATTCAGTTTCATAATCTGCTATAGATTGAGCGATGCTGTTGATCGGGTGAATGTTGTTGAGACAGGAGAATTATTTGTACGAGCGCTGAGATACTTTTACTACTTCGTAGTCAAGCGACTCTTTGTGGAGCTCTTGTTTTTGTCCTTCGCCTTTCCATTCCCAGGCTGCGACGTACATAAAGTTCTCGTCATCGCGCAGGGCTTCTCCTTCTGGAGTTTGGTATTCTTCGCGGAAGTGGCCACCGCATGATTCATTGCGGTGTAGGGCATCTTCGCACATCAGCTCACCCAGCTCCAGGAAGTCGGCCACGCGGAGTGCTTTTTCCAGCTCGGGGTTGTACTCTTCATCGGAGCCTGGTACAAACACATCGCTCCAGAAATCGGCGCGGAGCGCACGGATTTCCTGGATGGCTTCTTTGAGTCCTTCTTCTGTCCGGGCCATTCCGCATTTATCCCACATAATTTTGCCCAATTTGCGGTGGTAACTTTCAACGCTGTTTTTACCTTTAATGCCTTTGAGGCGTTCGATGCGGTCGCGTACTTCCTTTTCGGCAGCATCAAATTCTGGCAAGTTGGTTGAAATAGCACCCGTCCGAATTTCATTACTCAAGTAAGAACCGATGGTATACGGCAGCACGAAATAACCATCTGCCAGGCCTTGCATGAGGGCAGAGGCTCCAAGGCGGTTCGCACCGTGGTCACTGAAATTAGATTCACCAGTTGCGTAAAGTCCTGGAACGGTGGTCATTAGTTCATAGTCTACCCAAAGTCCTCCCATGGTGTAGTGCACCGCAGGGTAGATACGCATAGGCATCTTGTAAGGATCTTCGCCGGTGATTTTTTCGTACATTTCGAAAAGGTTGCCATAGCGAGCGGAGATGGCCGCGTGGCCGTCGCGCTTAATCGCATCTGCAAAATCTAGGTAAACAGCAAGCCCGGTAGAACCGACACCTCTTCCCTCATCGCACACCATTTTTGCTGCCCGGCTGGCGATATCGCGCGGAACGAGGTTGCCAAAAGCAGGATAACGGCGCTCCAAGTAGTAGTCGCGATCCGCTTCAGGAATATCGTTTGGATTCTTTTTTACGTCAGAAGCATTTTTTGGGACCCAGCAACGGCCATCATTCCGGAGGGATTCAGACATCAAGGTCAGTTTGGACTGGTAGTCGCCAGAAACCGGAATACAAGTGGGGTGGATCTGGGTGTAGCAAGGATTTCCAAAGAAGGCGCCTCTACGATGTGCGCGCCAAGCGGCGGTGACATTGCACATCATGGCGTTGGTGCTGAGGTAAAATACGTTACCGTAGCCACCGGAAGCCAAGACCACGGCGTGGGCCGCGTGGCGTTCCAACTCACCTGTAAGCAAGTTGCGGGCGATGATACCACGGCATTGGCCATCTACCACTACCACATCCAGCATTTCATGCCGGTTATAAAGCTTGACAGAACCCAAGGAGACTTGGCGGCTAAGGGCTTGGTAAGCGCCAATTAGCAATTGCTGTCCGGTCTGACCGCGGGCATAGAAGGTACGGCTAACCTGTGTTCCACCGAAAGAACGGTTATCGAGCAAGCCTCCGTATTCGCGGGCAAATGGCACGCCTTGAGCGACACATTGGTCGATAATATTTCCTGATACTTCAGCTAGGCGATGCACATTGGCTTCCCTTGCCCGGTAGTCACCTCCTTTAATGGTGTCGTAAAACAAACGGTAAACGGAGTCACCATCATTGCGGTAATTTTTGGCCGCGTTAATACCACCCTGTGCAGCGATGGAGTGTGCACGGCGCGGGCTATCGTGAAACGTAAATACTTTAACATTGTAACCCAACTCGCCTAAAGAGGCCGCTGCAGAGGCTCCTGCAAGGCCGGATCCGACGATAATGACGTCGATACGGCGTTTATTGTTGGGTGAAACCAACGGAACAGTGCTTTTGTAGTGGCTCCATTTATCCGAAATGGGACCGGACGGAGCGTTGCTGTTTAATGCCGGACTGGTTTTGATAGACATATTGAATATAATTTTTCGCCCTGGGGCGATGCTGAATGGTTAGATGTTATTATTGGACAAAGTACATGTACAATGGAATGAAGGAAAAACCAACGGCCATTAGTACGGCGTATGTGTATCCGATGGTCTTAATCAGTCCATTGTAACGAGGGTGGTTGATACCCACTGTCTGGAAAGAGGACCAGAAGCCATGCCAAAGGTGGAATCCTACTACCACCATAGAAACCACATAAAAAAGAACATAATAGATATTGGAAAATGCCTCTTTTACGGGGAGGTATAAGTTTTGCACCGGGTGGTCGTAGGCTGCTACTTCGGCTGGAGGCAGAATGCCCAGCTTCATCTTCAGCCAAAATTGATAGAGGTGCAGCAGGAGGAAAACAAAAATGACAATGCCAAACCAAGCCATGTTTCTGGAGGAAACCTCCGAAGTGCGGGCATAATTTACTGCGTATCCACGCCCCCCACGTGCTGCGCGGTTGCTGAGCCATAAACGAATGCCCTGAACGGCATGCCACAGGATAAACAGATAAAGCGAAATGGAGACAAATTTGATCAGTGGGTTGTGCGTCATGAAAAACGCGTACGTGTTGAAGGCTTCTCCCCCATCATCCTTCAAAAGCTGCAAATTGCCAATCAGGTGAATCACCAGAAAGAGCATCAAAAACAATCCGGTCAAAGCCATGATCCACTTTTGACCGATGGACGAACTTAAAAATTTGGTAAACCAACTCATTGATAGTCAGTGCTTTATTACTGTTATAAGATAGGATGTGACTTTTGTCGCCAAAAGGTCACTTTTTCGCTGCAAACGTACTACTCAAAATGTTAAGAACTCAATAATAAATGGAATTTCGGTGGTATTATTTTTCAATTTAGAAAATTTCAAAATAAGGAGTCTTACTTGCACTTATTAAAGCATTAAATTGCCATCCAATTGCGTTTTTAAGATTTTTGCGCAACGGTTTGAATAGAATTTTGTTTAGCACCAAACTTAAATTATGATTCGAAACTATACGTACCTCCTTTTCCTGCTTTTTTTAGGACTTTCCCAAACAAGTATCCGGGCTCAAGCGTTAAGAGGCGCGGTTCTTGACAAAAATACCCTACAGCCGCTGCCAGGCGCGGAACTGATTTTTTATTACACAGTCAACGATAGTCTAGTAGCCCAGATGGGTGAATCGGAGTTCCGTATCGAGGCCCCTCATCCAGGAGTAGGCTGGTTATCTGTGCAGGCCACTGGCTATCAAGCTTTTACAATTCTTGAAATCAAACTTGTAGCAGGAAAGGAGCGGGTCCTGGAAGTTCTGCTCAGTCCTTTGGAACTTACCGAGACAGCCCTTGCTTGTGTAGATATTGTGGAATCCAGGCCGTTTCGAGAAAGGTCTCCCATTGGAGCGCTTCCTTTGTCCAGAGAACAAACGTTGAATTACCCCATGACCTATTTTGATCCGGCTCGATTGGCCGCTATGGCTCCCGGGGTGGTGCAGACGGATGATGGTACGAATAGCATGAGTGTCCGTGGCAACAACCCCTCTTGGGTGCGCTGGCGCCTGCAGGGTTTGGATGTGGTGAATCCTAACCATCTGCCCAATGCCGGCACATTTTCCGATCGTCCGGCATTGTCTAGTGGTGGTGTGCTGATGTTATCCGCACAGATGATTGACCATTCGGCATTGATTACCGGTGCCGGTTCGGTGGGGTACAATGATGGGGTGGCAGGAATGATGGATTTGCAATTGCGAAAGGGCAATAACCAGCAGCACGAGCAGACGATTCAAGCGGGGCTGATTGGTTTAGATGTCTCGGCGGAAGGCCCTTTAAGTAAGAAAAAGAAGGGAGCCTCCTATTTGTTGAACTATCGGTATTCGACCGTTGGGATTTTGGGAAAATTAGGGGTTTCGTTTGGAGGAGAACAGATTACTTTTCAGGACTTGGCCCTGCATCTGAATTTCCCGTTTCGTAAAAAAGATTACTTGTCGGTATTTATGCTTGCCGGGAATTCGGAGAATCTTTTTACCCCACCAGATTCTGTGGCCGTTTACAAAGATCAGTTCAAGATTGATTTTACTTCCCGGACGGGTATTGGTGGTGCCACGTATTACGGTTTTGTGGGGGATGAATTTTCTTACAAGATTGGAACCGCATTTTCCACTCAGGAAAATAGCCGTTCTCAGGTATCCAGCGTTTTTTCAGAATCCGATTTACAAGACCAAGGGCGCTTCAGCCTTCACTTTTCAGGAAAGTTGAGGGCTTCCAATCGCCTTTCTTGGCTGATGGGGGCGCAGTCTACCGCTTACCTATTGCGCAACTTATCCAGGGTAGAGGATGATCTGTTTATTTCCATCTTCAGCAGCCAGTTGACGCAGCAGGTGACTCAGGCCTGGCTGGCATCAGAATTCAGTCTTTTGGGTGGTCGGCTTCAGGCGACGGCTGGAATTAACCCAATTGGGACTCCTTTACGGTATTCGTTGGATCCGAGGCTACAAATAGCTTGGCGACCGGCGTCGGCCCACCAATTTGTT
>Ga0208787_1000547_pt1 | contig 17679 bp, 15 predicted proteins | sample Wag4_2014_7_11_FD_187362 | JGI IMG/M metagenome (GOLD analysis project Ga0208787, IMG submission 187362) | Fresh water microbial communities from Ohio, USA - Utica-2 Time Series HT 2014_7_11 (SPAdes) (version 2) | ecosystem: Environmental > Aquatic > Freshwater > Water tank | place: USA: Ohio... | reverse complement strand
ATTGCGACCCCTGAGGCGGCCAGCCATCCCCAGGCCTTGGTGACCTGGCGGACCTGGAGGGAGATGACGACGCGGACCACCCCAGAGGCGATCAGGGCCGCTCCGAGCATCAGGGTGAGGACACCAGCCGCCAGGACGGGGTTCCTCAGGACCAGTACGCCGCAGGCGATGTAGAGAGCGCCCAGCAGGATCCACAAGGCCATGCGGCCTGTCCCGCGTTGGCGGAAGCCATGCACCACCTCCACCACGCCCGCGAGCAGTATGGCGACACCCACCAGGGTTACCGTGGCGGCTGTGGCGACCCCAAGCGAGAAGAGGGCGGCGACGCCGAGGACGACCAGGGCGGCACCGACGCCCATGACCCACCCCGAGGCTCCCCGAAGCGTCTCCAAACCTTTGAGGGTGCGGTCGCGCAGGACCTCCAAGGGGTTATTCTCTTCACTCATGTCCACATCCCTAGTCCAGACTTGGAAGCAGGCTGCCCCTTGGGTACGAAAGGGTCAACCCCGGGGGCCACCGGCGACTGACGGCGAGCCTGCTGGCGGGCAGGCCTGCACCCCGCCCGGATGCCGATGACCCGGATCCCCGATCGCGGGATCACTCCCCTTCAACAAGAAGGCCTTTCTTAATCAGATTGCCCAATAAGGATTGGTGAGGAACCTCGCGCACCTTCATTGAAGCCCGCTATGAAAAGAAAACCTCTTTTTCCATTTTCTCGTTATGGTGAATACTTTGAGGGGAAAATCGATTCAAATTTCAAATACATTGATCCTAATCCACTCCTGAATGTCGTATTTGCATTCATCATACTGATATCGGCGACGCCGTATATTGGATTGACGACATCTGGGATACTGTTTCTTGGGGTCGTCGGCTTGATCATCGCCGACCAGATTGCTGTCAGGACCCTAACGGGGGATACCCGGAGCACAGTGCGGGTCATCATCGAGTTGACCCTCGTCTCGACCTTCTGCCTCGTCGGCGTTTGGCTGATGACAGGTTTCGACGGACCAGCGCAGATCCTGGGAATGGGGACGATCGCCGTCGTGTTCGCCCAGAAGGTCGTCGTGGAGACGCTGGGGCCTGTTCGATTCTGGATGAACAACACGCCGCCCCTGCTGTCGGCCGTTTACTTCGAGCTCTGGAGCGCCTTCGGACACGCCCGCAGCGGTGAATTCAGCCGGGTCATCACGGACTTCGCGAACCTGGCCCTCGTACTGGTGATCTTCATGGTCATCCGGGCCGCCGTCAGCAACCGTCGGAACAGATGGAAGAAGGCAACCACCGAGATCGCTGAAGGCGCCCGCAAGGTGAGGCAGGCGCACAAGATCGCCATGCTGGCCGAGCAGCTGGCAGGCTCCGGCCACTTCCGGATCGACCTCAAGGACGAGGTGACGACCTTCTCCTCCGGGCTTTGCGAGATCTACGGCTTCGATGAGGAAAAGGGCGCTCCAGCCCTGCAGGACCTGGCCCGCCTGTATAGTGAAGCGGACTGCACCCGGCTGTTCGACATGCTGGTCTCGGTTATCCACACCCGCAGGCCAGAGCGGATCGAGGCGCGGTGCCGGCTCAGGGATGGCCGGGAACGGATCCTCCTGACACTGGCCAGCGCCGAAATCGCGGAGGACGGGAAGGTCTCGGCGATCCTAGGCGTTTCCATGGACGTCACCGAGGCAAGGACGCGGGAAGCGGCGCTGGCGCAGAGCGAAGCCCGGCTGAAGCTGCTTGCCGATCACGTCACTGACATCGTGCTCTGGATCAGTGCGGGCGGTAAGATCCTGTACGCGTCTCCCTCGGTGGAAAGCCTGGGATACGCCCCGGAGGCCATGGTTGGCAGAGCCCTGGCGGACTACATCCTGCCCGCCGACTATGGCGCGGCGACCCGTCTCCTCAACCGCGTCTTCGACGATGACCCCGAGGACAGGGACCCGAGGGGCGAGGTCAGGTTCCTGAGCCAGCTCAGCGATGCCGATGAGGTCTGGCTGGAGGGCTTTGCCCGGGCGGTCCGGGATCCCAGCGGCTGGCCGCGGTCCGCCGTCTTCAACTTCCGAAACGTGACCCGACGGCGGGAGCTTGAGGAGGACCTTCGCCAGGCCAAGACCCGGGCAGAGGTCGCCGCCAAGTCCAAGAGCGAGTTCCTGGCCAACATGAGCCATGAGGTTCGCACCCCCCTGACCGGGGTGCTGGGCTTCTCCGACCTGCTCGCCCAGTTACCGGGCCTGCCCTCAACGGCCGACGTTTACCTTCGAAGGGTGGCGACGAGCGGGCAGGCCCTTCTCACCGTGGTGAATGACATCCTGGACTTTTCAAAGCTTGAGGCCGGACAGCTCGACCTGGACCCGGCACCCTTCCCCTTGCGTGGGTTCCTGGAAGACGTCGCAGGTCTCTTCTCGGCGCAGGCCGAGGCCAAGGGCCTGCGGATGGAGATCCGGTTGGAGGCTCCGGCTCCGGAAAACGTGTACGCCGACCGGGCCCGCCTGCAGCAGGTACTCGCCAACCTGCTCAGTAACGCCATCAAGTTCACCGACAGCGGTACGATCCACATCCAGGCGCGGCACGAAAGTGCGCAGCAGTTCCTGGAAGTGTCCGTCAGCGACACGGGCGTAGGAATCTCCGCCGAAGCCGCACGCCTTCTCTTCCAGCGGTTCACACAGGCCGACGGATCCATCAGCCGCAAGTACGGGGGGACGGGCCTGGGACTGTCCATCTGCCGCCAGCTAACCGAACTCATGGGAGGCGGGATCGATGTGGTCTCCGCCCCGGGGGCGGGCGCGACCTTTACCTTCCGGGTCCAGGCGCCCGCCGTGGATGGAGCGGTCGAGGCCGAGACCCCTACTGATACGGTTGGGCCCGCAGACACCACGCTCACGGTCCTGCTGGTCGACGACCTTGAGGCTAACCGGGAACTGGTCCGCGCCCTGCTGGGCGTGGCTGGGTTGAACGCGGTGGAGGAGGCCTCGAGCGGGCCCCAGGCGATCAGCATGGCGATGCGCCAGCCCTACGACATCATCCTGATGGACCTGCAGATGCCCGGGATGGACGGCTTCGCCGCCTCAAGGGCGATCCGCCAGCTCTCCCAGGTGAACGCCGCCACCCCGATCATCGCCCTGTCCGCCAATGTCCTGGCCGAACACGTCCAGGAGGCCGAGCAGGCCGGCATGAACGACCATGTGGCCAAGCCCATCGTCCCCGCCCAACTCTTCAAGGTGCTCAACCGCTGGACGGGGGTACGCCTGGTCCGGCCAGCTGGCGCCGAGCCCGCGCCTGAACAGGCCTGAGACCGGGCCGCCGCCAGCGCCCGCGTCAGGCCTTGATCTTCATGGCGCCCAGGTAGTCGCGCTTACCCAAGGGCGCGCCCTTTTGCCGGAGGATGTCGTAGGCGGTCGCGGCATGGAAATGCAGGTTCGGAAGCGAGAAGGACATCAGGAAGCCTTCTGCGGTGAAGGGGATCTGGGACTGTCCGATCCTGAACAGCACCTCGCGGCCCTCCAGGGCGTTGACCTCGTCAACTGACAGGGCCTTCAGACGGGTGTGGGCGTCGGCGACAAGGCCCTGCAGGCCGGCATAGTCGAGATCCTGCGGCGCCGGCGGCCCGAAGACGCCGGCCCGGGCGCCTTCGATGGCGTTGATCGAGTGATGGACGACCGAGAGAAGCTGGAAGCGGAAGGGGAACATGTCATCCGCCAGGCGCGCCTCGACGATCTCGTCGGCGCTGATCCCGGCGTCCTGGCTCCAGGCCCGGCCCTTCTCAATGTAGGCGGACACGGCACCGACGGTCTGAAGCATGGAGCCTACACTGACGTCATAGAGTGAAATCGCCATTTCCTGATCTCCGTGTTCAAAGGGCCGACAGCCTGGATTGGGAACAATCGCCGAGGGACAAGCTTTTCTTCACCGTTGGGATCCATTCTGTCCAGACCGGACGTTTGGGAGCCGGTCGGATCGGACGCCGGAACCTGGCGAGATGCCGAAGCAAAACGAAACTCTGAAGTCGAACCCACGCCAGGAGGCGTTGGGCAGGTGGATTCGGCACGTGGTCTCCGACCGCGGCGGCCAGGATTCCGTGGCCGCGATGGCGGTCGCGGTCGCGGCCGCGCCCTTCGTCGGGACCCAGATCGCGCTCGCCTGGCTGGCCTTCGTTATCGCCACTGCAGTCGCGGAGTACCTTGTCACGGCGGGCGGGCATAAACGCCACCGCCTGGGAGACCTTCTGGAGCTCGCGCGGAGCTTGGCCGGGGCGGCCTTGGGCCTCTATCTCTTAGCGACTCCCACCAAGGATGCGTCCGTTGTGGCCGTCGCGCTCTGGGGATCCATGGCCTTCCGCGCCATCGTGGTCGATTATCGCCGAACAGACCAGCTCTGGATCCGGTTCGGCCCGGTCCTCGCCGCCTTTGTCTTGCGCCAGTTTTTCTTGTTCTACGAGCATATCCAGGCGGGCGAAAACGGGTTGGCCTTGGGGGACATCGCTGGACTGATCTTCATCCTGGCGGCCCTCTCTGCGGTCTATGTGACGCTACAGGAGCGCCGAAGTACATATGTTCGGGTCCTGGCGGAGAGCGAGGAGAAAACCGTTCAGGTTGCGGATGCCCACAGGGTCGCCCTGCTTGCGGAACAACTGGTGGGATCGGGACACTTCCGGCTCGACATGCGGACCCTGGACGCAACCTTCTCCGATGGTCTCTTTGATCTCTACGGCTGGGATAAGTCCGACGGTGCTGCTGGCATTGACGACATCTTCCTGATGCACGATCCGGCGGACCAGACCCGGGTCCGGGAAATGGTCAGCGAGGTGGTCAATTCAGGGCAGCCCATGCGCATCGAGACCCAGGCCACGCTGAGGGATGGCCGTCGAAAGGTCATGCTGACACAGATGAGTCCGGAGATCGGCAGGTCCGGTCGTGTCGGCGCCATCTTCGGCGTCACACTGGACATCTCAGAGGCCCGCAGCCGGGAGAAGGCCCTGGCCGAGAGCGAGGCCCAGCTTCGCCTGCTCGCCGACAATGTGACCGACATCGTGATCTGGCTGAGCCCTGGCGGCAGGATCCTCTATGCCTCGCCCTCCGTCGGCACCCTGGGCTACGCGGCATCCGACATGGTCAGCCGCCCGGCCATGGACTACGTCTATCCAGACGACCACGGCGAGGTCACGCGCCTGATGATCCGGGTCTTTGAAGACGAGGAAAGCGAGGACGACCTTCGCGGCGAATTCAGGTTCCTGAGTCCAAGCCGCCCGGCTGAGCATGTCTGGCTTGAAGGCAAGGCCAGCGCCATCCGGGGTCCGGATGGCCGGGCGCGATCGGCGGTGATCAACTTCCGGGACGTGACGCGGAGGCATGAACTCGAGGCGGACCTGCGCCAGGCCAAGTCCCGCGCCGAGGCCGCAGCCGAGGCCAAGAGCGAGTTTCTCGCCAATATGAGCCACGAGATCCGGACACCCCTGACCGGAGTGATCGGCTTCACGGGGTTGCTCGCCCAGCTTCCGGACCAGTCCCCCGCAGCGCTCGGCTACATTGGAAAGGTGATCGCCAGCGGCGAAGCACTTCTGGCTGTCGTGAATGACATCCTCGACTTCTCCAAGCTCGAGGCCGGCCAGGTGGAGCTTGACCCCGCGCCCTTCCATCTCCGGGACTTCCTCACAGAGACTGCGGGCCTGTTCGCAGAGCGGGCGGAAGCCAAGGGCTTGAGATTGGAGGTCCGTATCGCCGACCCTGCGCCCGACTATGTCCTCGCGGACTGCGGCCGCTTGCGCCAGGTCCTGTCCAACCTTCTCAGCAATGCCATCAAGTTCACCGAGCGGGGCTCGGTTCTCATCCATGCCCGGCATGACGCAGGGACTTCAGCCCTGGAAATCTCGGTCACGGATACCGGCGTCGGAATCGATCCCGGGCAACTTGAACTCCTGTTCCAACGCTTTACCCAGGCCGATGGCTCCATCAGCCGCCGTTACGGGGGCACGGGCCTGGGGCTTTCAATCTGCCGCCAACTGACCGGCCTGATGGGCGGCGAGATCCGCGCCGCCTCGACGCCAGGCGCCGGCTCGGCCTTCACATTCGATATCCGGGCGCCGGCTTCCAACCCACCGGTGCTCCAGACACTGCCAGACGCCGCGGAGGAAGCCCCCGAGGAGAGCCTCAACATCCTCGTCGTGGACGACCTGGACGCCAACCGCGAGATCGTCCGCGCGCTCCTTGAGGCCACTGGCCAGCGGGTGCACGAAGCGGCCGGTGGCGCACAGGCGGTCTCTCTGGCCGTGCGACAGACCTTCGACCTCATCCTGATGGACCTCCAGATGCCAGGGATGGACGGCTTTGCGACCACAAGGGCGATCCGCCGCCTGTCGCCCGAGAACAGCACCACGCCGATCATCGCCCTTTCAGCCAATGTCCTGCCGGAACATGTGGACGAGGCTGAGCGTGCCGGGATGAATGACCACATCAGCAAGCCGATCGTCCCGGCCAAACTCTTCGCCGTACTCAACCGTTGGGCCGGGGTGAGGGTGTCTCCGGACCTTGAGGTCGAGCCAGGCTGAGCCTCAGCGCTTTTCCGGGTGTCCGGCGCGGGCTAGGCTCTCGTTCCCAACGGAGGTCCCGATGATCCGACGCCGCCAAGTCCTGGCCGCCGCACTCCTGTGTGCAGGCCCCGCACTCGCCGCCGGCAGTCCTGGCCTGGTCCGGGTTCGGCTTTCCACCAAGCTCGGCGACATCCTTCTGGAACTGCGGGGCGACAAGGCCCCCGCAACGACGGCCAACTTCCTCCGCTATGTCGACGAACGCCGCATGGATCATGGATCCTTTTACCGGCGCTCCGTTCCACCGGGGTCCAAGACCTTTGACTACGGGGTTATCCAGGGCGGCCTGCAGAACGATCCGGCCTGGATCCTGCCCCCTGTCCGCCACGAGTCCACGACCCGGACCGGGCTCAAGCACACCAATGGCGCCATCTCCATGGGGCGGCGGGCACCCGGAACGGCGACTTCGGACTTCTTCATCTGTGCCGGTGACCAGAGCTATCTCGACGCCGATCCCGCTGGATCCGGCGATAACCTGGGCTTCGCCTGCTTCGGCTATGTGGTGGAAGGGATGGAGACGGTAGAAAAGATCATGGCCCTGCCGGTGTCGCCGACCGCCGGGGTCGGGACCATGAAGGGCGAAATGCTTCGCAATCCCCTGTCGATCACCGCACGCAGGGCCTGACCCTCAGCCCACGACCCTGGCGAATCCCGTGAGCAGGCGGCTCAGCCCAGGTTCATCGACACGGCCCGCGGCTTCCTCTGGCGCCAGCCAGATTCGTTCCCGCTGTCCGGCCTCGGGCCATTCGTCATGCTCGGTCTCGACACGGAGCGGGTAGACCTTGACCCTGACGGGCTGGAGAGCACCGCCGGACAACCGTTTGTCATAGTCGAAGACGCCGATCTTGCGGGCCCCGGTCCTGCCCTCCACACCGGCCTCCTCCCAGGCCTCCCAGGCGGCTGTCTGGTGCGGCCTGAGACCCTTGATCGGCCAACCCTTCGGCACCACCCAGCGACGGGTCTCGCGGGAGGTGATCAGCAGGACCTCTATGCCGCCGGACGCGGAGGGCCGCCAGACGAGGGCCGCGTACTGGTCAAGGCGCCCGGTCCCCAGGGGGCCAGGCAAGGGACCCACGGACTTTGTGCCCATCACCCATTCCCCAGTCCGAGACAGCGGACGAGGCCAGAAATTCCAGACGCCATCAGGCCTGACAGGGGCAAGGTGATGGAGCCTACGGTCTCGGCGCAGAGTTCAGTCGACCTCGTAACCCGGGCCGCTGAGTGCGCCTCGAAGGGATCGGGGATCCGTTCTTCCCGCGGCAAAAGGGCCTGAAACCAAGCCAACATCCGAACTCCCTTCAATCCTCCGTCCCGGGCCGCCGCAGCCAACTCCCGGCCGATCTGGCTGTGCATTCAGGCAACTATCCATCTTGCGCGACCGCCGCCAGCCCTTGCCGACCGCGTCGGCTTGTGACACCTCGCCCACAGATCAGGGAACCCCGACCATGACCGACCCTCAACCCGCCTCCGTCTACGATCTCGACCATGCCGAGCAGGTCGAGAGCCTCGCCACCTTCGCAATCCTGGTGGAAAACGAGCCGGGAGTCCTGCACCGCCTTGTCGGCCTGTTCGCGGCCCGCGGCTACAATATCGAAAGCCTGACGGTCGCGGAGACCGACCGGAACGCCCATACAAGCCGGGTCACGATCGTCACGCGGGGCGCCCCACAGGTTCTGACCCAGATCGAGGCCCAGCTCCAGAAGATGGTGGCGGCGCGCCACGTCCAGGACGTGACCCGCGATCCCAACGGGCTGCAGCGGGAACTGGCCCTGGTGAAGGTTCGCGGGGTCGGTGCCGAGCGGGTCGAGGCCCTGAGGATCAGCGAGATCTTCCGGGCCCGGGTCCTGGACACGGCGATCGACAGTTTCATCTTCGAGGTGACCGGGGCATCGTCGAAGATTGACAAGTTCCTCGACCTCATGCGCCCCCTGGGGCTGGTCGAACTGGCCCGGACCGGGGTTCTGTCGATTACCCGGGGTGCCGAGACCCTCTGAAACGCAGACGGCCCGGGCGTTTCCACCCGGGCCGTCGCTTCGACCTGTTACGAGGATCAGGACAGCAGGCGAGCCCTGTAGAGGGAGGCGCCGATCACGGCACCGATGACGGGCGCCACGAAGAACAGCCAGAGCTGGGACAGGGCCTGGCCACCGGCAAGGACAGCAGGTCCGAAGCTGCGGGCCGGATTGACCGAGACGCCCGTGACCTGAATGCCGACAATGTGGATCACAGCCAGGGTCACCCCGATGGCGATGCCGGCGAAGCCGGCGGGGGCGGACGACGAGGTGGAACCCAGGATCACGATGACGAACAGGGCGGTCATCACGATCTCGAAGATCAGGGCTGACTGCTGGCTGAACTCGCCCAGGTAACCTGGACCCCAGCCATTCTGACCAAGAGAGGCCGTGGAACCTACGATGGCGGCGAGGATGGCGGCGCCCGCCAGCGCTCCGGCGAACTGGGCCACCCAGTAGCTGAGCATTTCCCGCAGGTTCATGCGCCCTGCGATGAAGACGGCCAGGCTGACGGCGGGGTTCACATGGCATCCGGAGACCGGGCCGATCCCGTAGGCCATGGCGATGATCGCACCGCCAAAGGCGAGGGAAACACCGAGCTGGCCGACATGCTCGGCTCCGCCGAGTACGGCAGCGCCGCATCCGAAGAGCACGAGGGTAAGCGTGCCGATGAATTCTGCTAACATTTTGGACATAAGGCCCTCCCTTGGGTTGTGGGTCCACCGTGACCCATTCCGGGAATTTGGTGAATAGGGAATTTACGACACCGGCCGCAGCGCCGCTGGAGCCCCCGAGGGATTGAGATTTCACACTGCCCGCACTATATGACAAGTGTCCGGTTCGCCGGACTATGGGGATAAACGCGCACGAAATAAGCGGACTGGACCCGGGTGCGATTCCCGGCGGCTCCACCAAACTCCTTCCCCCGCCTCGGCGGGGAAATGCGGGGCCGATCAGCATCGACAGACGTGTAAAGGTGTTGCTTTCTCCCGGCCTGGCCCACCGTTTCGGGCTTTAAACTAAATGCGAACGATAACTTCGCTGGAGAGGTTCGTCTGGCCGCGTAAGCGACCCGACGGGTTTCGACCTGAAGCCCTGGCGTCTTAGCAGCGTCAGGCGGGGCCGGGAGGGGGCCTGGCAACAGAACCCCTCCACCTTCCTGCATCCCGCCCCGGACTTCAGAAGCCTGCCCCTTGCGCCGTACCGGGGGATGGAACCTTGCGCGATGCTCCGGGGGCGCTAGTTTGGCGAACGACCTCTGGACAGGACCCAAATGGCTCAGGAACCACCCGCCCAGGACCTCATGAACTATGAGGCCATGGCCCAGGAGGCCCTGCGCGGGGTTGTCCGCGCCGCTCTTATCCGGGCCGGCCAGCCCGGAGGGCTTCCGGGCGCTCATCACCTTTACCTGACCTTCAAGACCGGTGCTGCCGGCGTCGAAGGGCCGGAAGAGCTGCTATCGCGCTACCCGGACGAGATGACCATTGTCCTTCAGCATCAGTTCTGGGACCTCGACTTGGACGATGTCGGTTTTTCCGTGACGCTCAAGTTCGGTGGCCGTCCGCAAAGACTGACGGTGCCCTACGCTGCCATGAGCCGCTTTTACGATCCCAGCGTACAGTTCCTGCTGCAGTTCGAGGTCGAAGCCACCGGGCCAGCCTCCGCCCCCGCGCCGCCACCGGTCGCCTCCATCGCACCGAAGGCCGTTCCGGAGCCTGAGCCTGGCTCTCCGAAGGTCATCTCCCTCGACCAGTTCCGAAAGAAGTGAGGTTTCAGCCCGTGTCAGAGACCCCACCGGAGACCCGCCTGGCAGACACCCCGGAACCCCTGACGGACGAAGCCATCCTGGCCCGCTTCCACAGGACAAAGAACCAGCCGACTGGCTCCCAGACACTGGGCTTCCGGATTGTCTCGGTAAGCCAGGCTGACAAGTCGGTCGAGGTCGCCTTCGAGGCCCGGGCCGAGCTCAATCCCATGAAACAGATCCAGGGCGGCTACCTCTGCGCCATGCTCGATGAGTGCATGTCGGTGGCCTGCATGGTCGCCTCCGGCATGACGCATGTCGCCCCGACCGCGGAGATGAAAACCTCCTTCTTCCGCCCCGCCCAGCCAGGCCCGATCCGCGGGATAGGCCGGGTCGCAAAGTGGGGGCGGACCCTGGCCTTTACCGAGGGCGAACTCTACGACCCCGAGGGCCGGCTTCTGGCCAAGGCCACTGGGACCGCGGTGCCCACCCCCTTCAAGTCCTACAAGAGCTGAATGCCCTCCGCACGCCTGCCCTTCCTGCTCCTGGTCACCCTGTTCCTGGCCCTTGCAGGGCGGGCGCAGGCTGCCGACACCGCCTTCGGAAAGTGGGCAGCCATCGTCATCGCGGGCGACTGGCGCGGGTCCGGCGGCGGGGCGACCGAAGCCTTCGACAACGCCCGGCATGATATCTCCGCCGAGCTCGTCCGCCTCGGCTTCTCGCCGGCCAAGATCCTGCAATACTCGGTCCGGCCGGAACGCTACGCCAAGGACCGCCCCGCAAAGTCCGACATCAAGGCGATCTTCGAAGGACTGACCACCCTCACCTCGCGCGGGCCGGAAGGCTGCCTGGTCTATCTGACGTCCCACGGCATGCCGCAGGGCGTGGTCGTCGACCAGTCCATCCTGCCACCGGACATTCTTGCGGCCATGCTGGACAGGACCTGCGGGACCCGGCCGACCATCGCGGTGATTTCAGCCTGCTTCTCCGGAGTCTTCGTGCCCGACTTGAGCGCGCCGAACCGGATGGTCCTGACCGCGGCGCGCCCCGACCGCACCTCCTTCGGCTGCGGGGAGTCGAACCGGTATCCCTTCTTCGACGAATGCTTCCTGCAGAACGCGCCGTCGGCCAGGAACTTTGCGTCCCTCGCGGGCCAGGTCCGGGTCTGTGTCGCAGAGCGGGAGATCAAGGAGGGGATCCGCCCACCCTCGGAGCCTCAACTCTTCATCGGCCCGCAACTGCGGCCCGTCCTGCCCTTATATGCCTTCCCGGTACGGGCCCCTTCCCCATGACTCCTTCCACAACCCGCCTGTTCGCCGCGCTGACCCTGATGTTGGCCCTGGCAGCTCCCGGGCGAGCGCCTGCGGCCGAAGGCGCGGCAACGGGCGCAGTCGCGACCGTCGCTGCGAAGACGGCGGACACCCCACAGGATCCCACGCTGGAGGCCTTCGTCGACGGTCTCGTCCGCGACTCCCTGGTCCAGGACCACATCGCCGGCGCGACGGTGGCAATCGTCCAGGACGGCCGGGTCGTCCTGAAGAAGGGCTATGGTGCGGCCTCGCTCAATCCCTGGCGACCCGTGGATCCCGACCGGACCCTGTTCCGCCTTGGCTCGGTATCGAAGACCTTCACCTGGCTGACGGTCCTGAAGGAGGCGGAAGCCGGGCGACTGCGCCTGCAGGCGCCGGTCAACCTGTTCCTGCCGGAAGTCGTTCAGGTGCGCGATCAGGGTTATCCAGGCCCGGTGACGATTGAGAGCCTGATGTCGCATTCGGCGGGCTTTGAGGACCGGGCCCTCGGGCACCTCTTCGAACGGGACCCCGCCCGTATCCGCCCCCTGGCCGTCTATCTCCGCCAGGAACGGCCGCGCCGGGTGCGGCCGGTGGGCGTCCTGTCCAGCTATTCCAACTATGGCACCGCCCTGGCGGGCGAGGCAGCGGCATGGACCTCGGGCAAGACCTTCGAGCGTCTGGCGGAGGAGAGCCTGTTCGAGCCCATGGGGATGGCACGGACAAGCTTCCGTGAGCCGCGTCCAGCCCGGCGGGACCTCCCGGCTCCCATGGCACCCGCCCTGGCGGCGGACCTCTCCAGGGGCTTTTCCTGGACCGGTGTCGGATTGCGCGCCGAGCCCTTCGAGTACATCGGCCAGGTCGCCCCGGCGGGTTCCGCCTCCTCTACCGCTGATGACATGGCCCGCTACATGATCACCCTGCTGGGCGGTGGCCTCACGGGCGAGACCCGCGTCTGGGGCGAGGCGACGAACCAGGCCCTCGCCCAACCCCTCAGGCAGACCCCGACCGGGATCAACGGCTGGCGGCGCGGCTTCATCACCTATGCGCTTCCCGGGGGCCTTTCCGGCTATGGCCATGATGGGGCGACCCAGACCTTCATGACCAACATGACGATTGTTCCGGATCTTCGCCTTGGGATCTTCATCAGCACCAACACCAACACAGGTCGGGTTCTCACCCAGAGGTTTGCGGCCCGGGTGGTGGAGCAGGTCGGGCGAAATTCCACGACCTGGCCGCGTCCGGCGGTGCCGGCGCTCTACGCCGAACGCGCGCTCTACGAAGGTCGCTACCTGGGCACACGCCGGGCCTATTCGGGCCTTGAGGGCATGCTGGACCGCCTGAATGGCGGCCTTACCGTTCAGGTGACCCAGGAAGGCCGACTGGTGACGCGAGAGGGGGGCCGCTCCCAGACCTGGGTCCCGGAAGGCTCACCGAAGTCGGGGCTCTTCATCTCGGATACGGGATACGAGCGGAGGGTATTCAAGATCGAAGGTGACCGCGCCGCTCGCATGCTGACGGCGCTCAACACCCAGGTCTATGAGCGCGCGCCCTGGTGGAGCCAGGCCAGCCTGCTCGGGGTAGGTGCCGCAGCGATCGCCCTCGCCAGTCTGGCAACGCTGTGGGGAGCCCTGTTCCGAAATCGCCGGGACTTCCGCCAAACGCCGATCCAGGCCCGCGCTGGCGTCCTGCTGGCGCTCCAGTCCGTCCTGTGGCTCGTCGCCCTGGGGCTTCTGGTGCTCTGGATGGTGACAACACCCTCGGGCGAGCTGCTGTTCGATTGGCCGGGGCTCAACCTGCTCGCAGCCTCGGCTACGGCCCTGGTGGCGACCGTCATGACCCTGGTCTGCGCAGGCCTAGCCCCCCTGGTGGTCCGCAGTGGACGGCGCCTGGACAGCTGGAGCCCAGGCCGGCGCATCGGCTATGTCGCAACGGTGGGGCTGTCCCTGCTCTTCGGCCTGCTGCTGGCGCTCTGGGGCGGCCTCTCGCCCTGGGCCGGATAACGCCCGGGGCCTGTTTCGATCCGATAACCCCTTCCCCCTTATCGGAACACGATCCAGCGACCCTCACGAAAGGCCCACCAAAACTCCCGCGTAAACTCCTCGTTTACCAACCACTGGGTAATTCCTGCCTATTCGTCGGCAGGAACTGCACCCCTTGATGCCGACGGTGGGAGACTGAGGACCTTGAACGGTTTCTTCGCCGCTCTGCAGAGATTTGGTCTCGGCCGCCTGGCGGCCTTCGCTGGCATCGGCATAGGTATCGCTGCAGCCCTCGGGGCCCTGTTCATGAACATGGGCCGTCCGAACGCCCTGCTGTACTCGAACCTCGACCTCAAGGAGGCCGGGGAAATCACCCAGGCCCTGGACCAGGCCAACATCCGCTACGAGGCCAAGGGTGACGGATCGACCCTCATGGTGGCGAGGGACCAGGTCGCGAGCACCCGACTGCTCCTGTCCGGCAAGGGGCTGCCGACGGCAGGCTCTGTCGGCTACGAAATCTTCGACCAGACCAGCGTCGTCGGCCAGACGGACTTCGTCCAGCAGCTCAACCGCCAGCGCGCCCTGGAGGGCGAGTTGGCCCGGACCATCCAGAGCCTGGACGGCGTCACCTCGGCAAGGGTCCACCTGGTATTGCCCAAGAGGGAGCTGTTCGAGGACGAGATCCAACAAGCCTCGGCCTCTGTCAGCATCGCCGTCGGCGCACGGGAGCCCTCGCCGGACCAGGTCCGCGCCATCCAGAACCTGGTCGCGGGCGCCGTCCCCAACATGAAGCCCGACAGGGTCACAGTGGTCGACCAGCACGCCAAGACCCTCTCCGGTGGCAGCGAGGGTGACGCTATGGCCGCCGATGGCCGGAAGTCCGCCGTCGAGGCCAGGGTCGCAAAGACCGTCAAGACCCTGGTGGAGGGCGTCGTCGGGCCCGGGAAGGCCCGCGTCAACGTCACGGCTGAGCTTGATCTCTCCCAGGTGACCATCCAGCAGGAAACCTTTGACCCTGACGGTCAGGTGGTGCGTTCGGAGACCACCAGCGAAGAAAACGCCAACGAGAACCAGCCGAACCAGACCGGCGCCGTCACCGCGGCGGCCAACATCCCCGGTGCGCCTCCCAATGCAGACGGCAATGTCAGCTCGGTGTCCGGGCGGACCGGCACGACCACGAACTACGACATCTCCAAGACCGTCCGCACCGAGGTCAAGGAACCCGGACAGGTCAAGCGCCTCTCCGTCGCCGTGGCCGTGGATGGCGTGACGGCCCCGGCCGGCGCGGACGGCAAGCCCGGCGCCTATACAGCCCGGCCGGCGGCGGAAATGCAGAGGATCGAGCAGCTGGTTCGGACCGCTGTCGGCTTCGACGCCCAGAGAGGCGACCAGGTTACGGTGATCAACGTCCAGTTCCCCCGCGCTGACACCGGCGGCGGTGTCGTTGCGGCCAACCCCCTGATGGGCTTCGACAAGAACGACATCATGCAGATCGTCCAGTGGGTGATCCTGCTGATCGTCGCCCTGCTGACCATCTTCTTCGTGGTCCGGCCCTTGTTCAACGGTTCGGCCGGTCCTCGGACCGGCGTGACCCGGCTGGTCACGACGGCAGATGGACAGCAGATGATGCTGCCGATGGATCCCTCCACCGGGGATCCGCTCGCCCTGCCCGGCCCCGACCAGAGCGAGATGGAGCAGCGGATCGCGATCGCCAAGATCGAGGGCCAGGTCAAGGCCAGTTCGATCAAGCGCGTGGCGGAGTTCGTGGAGTCCCATCCTGAGGAGTCAGTGGCGCTGCTGCGCACCTGGCTGCACCAGCCGACATGAGCCGGGGACCCCAAAAAGGCGGCATGATCACCGACGCCTCCATGCTGACGGGGCCGGAGAAGGCCGCGATTGTTCTTCTCACCCTGGGGGAGGAGGGCACCGCGATCTGGCAGATGCTGGACGAGGAGGAGATCAAAGAGGTCTCCCAGGCCATGGCCACCCTCGGCAACGTCACGTCCAACGTCGTCGAGGCCCTTCTGGTCGAATTCATCTCGAACGTCTCCGGCGGCGGCACCGTCATGGGCTCGTTCGAGCAGACCCAGCGCCTCCTCGCCTCCTTCCTCGACCCCGACAAGGTCGACGGCCTCATGGAGGAAATCCGCGGTCCGGCCGGCCGGACCATGTGGGACAAGCTGGGCAATGTCAGCGAAGGCGTCCTCGCCAACTACCTGAAGAACGAATACCCGCAGACCGTCGCCGTCGTCCTGTCCAAGGTCAAGCCGGACCATGCCTCCCGCGTCCTTGGTGCCCTGCCCGAGGACTTCGCCATGGAATGCGTGACCCGGATGCTCCGCATGGAGCCGGTACAGCGCGAGATCCTCGACAAGATCGAGCAGACCCTGCGCACCGAGTTCATGTCGAACCTGGCCCGCACCTCCAAGCGCGACAGCCACGAAATGATGGCGGACATCTTCAACTCCTTCGACCGGCAGACCGAGACCCGTTTCATCTCGGCCCTCGAGGAGCGGAACCGCGACAGCGCCGAGCGCATCCGGGCCCTGATGTTCGTCTTCGAGGACCTCTCCAAGCTTGATCCTGGTGGGGTCCAGACCCTGCTCAGGGCGGTGGACAAGGCCCAGCTCGGCCTTGCCCTGAAGGGCGCATCCGAGGATCTGCGGACCCTGTTCTTCTCCAACATGTCCGAGCGTGCCGCCCGGATTCTGCGGGAGGACATGGAGAATATGGGGCCCGTCCGGCTCCGCGATGTCGACCAGGCTCAGATGGCCATGGTCCAGTCGGCAAAGGACCTGGCGCAGAAGGGCGAGATCATGATCGCCGGCTCGAGCGGCGATGACGAGTTGATCTACTGATGACCGCGCCCCTCCTCGAAAGATATGGCTTCGACACCGTTTTTGACGGAGCGGGGAATGTCGCGCGCACGACGCCCCGGCCCAAGCGCTACTTCACGGTCGACGAGATGGAGGCGGTTCGCGCCCGCGCCTTCGCCGACGGCGAACAGAAGGCGCTTGGCGAGATGGCGGCCCTTCAGGCGCGGGCGCTTGCAGAGATCTCCAAGCACGCGGAACATGGGCTGGGTCGCCTGGCGCACGTGGCCCATGCCCATCGGGAGGGCTCTGCAGCCCTCGCACTGGCCTGCGCCCGCGCCATAACGGGCGAGGTCCTGAGCCTCTTCCCACGGGCGGCCCTGGAGAGCGCCCTCGCCAGCCTCGCCGGCGAAATTGAGTCCGAACCGCGGCTGATCGTGAGCGTTTCACCTGCGCTGGCGGCAGTAGTCGGTGGGACCCTGTCCGACACCGCGGCGGCGATCGGTTTCACCGGGCAGATCCTGGTCCGCGAGGATGCCGACCGGATCGGAGCCGCCTTTACCCTGGATTTTGGCGACGGTGCCGCCAGCTTCGATCCCGAAGACGCGGCGCTGCGGGTCGGGAAGGCCCTCGAGGCCGCCCTGGCCGCCGAAGGCATGCACGCTGAACCTCTGCACCCCGGTGGGGAAGGCTGAACGACATGAGCGACAATGATCTCGATCTTGACGAACTGGGCCCGGCCGATACTCCGCCGCACCCTGGCGACGACACGGGCGAGAAGACCGCTTCGGACCTTGCACCCATCTTCGATGTCCCTGTGTCCATTTCGGCTGTGCTCGGCCGGGCCACCATGAGTGTCTCGCAACTGCTGCAGCTCAACTCCGGCAGCGTTCTGGAGCTGGACCGCCGGGTCGGTGAGGCCATCGATATCTATGTCAACAACCGCCTGGTGGCGCGCGGCGAGGTCGTCATCGTCGACGAGCGCCTCGGCGTGACCATGACGGAAATCATCAAGGACGGCGACACCCAGTCCTAGGGACCCGGGGTCGAAGCGGAGACGGATCATGCGGCTTCTGGTCGTTGGACAACTGAACGGACAATTGGCGTCCGCCGTGAAGATGGCGATGGCGCAGGGGGCGAAGGTCAGCCACGTGGAAACCATAGCGGCGGCCACCCACGCCCTGCGGGCAGGACAGGGCGCAGACCTGCTGCTGGTGGACTACAACCTGGACATCGCCGCCCTGATCGCTGCCAACGAGGCCGAGCGCATC
>Ga0208787_1000546_pt1 | contig 17686 bp, 19 predicted proteins | sample Wag4_2014_7_11_FD_187362 | JGI IMG/M metagenome (GOLD analysis project Ga0208787, IMG submission 187362) | Fresh water microbial communities from Ohio, USA - Utica-2 Time Series HT 2014_7_11 (SPAdes) (version 2) | ecosystem: Environmental > Aquatic > Freshwater > Water tank | place: USA: Ohio... | reverse complement strand
GGTATAATAAGCGCTGCAGGGCTTATACTTTTCCATACACCAAAATCTACCCCTTGTTTATCAGTTCTTACCATCCAGCGTAAAAACATATTTAACCTTTTACAAGTAGATCCTGATAATGGACTTGATATATGTTTCTTGGTTCGAGCCGGCGCTTCTTCCAAAGAGAAAAAATAATCTTGAAAATAAATCAGGGCTTTTTCTACAGCGTTTATTTCATTTTTTGAATCAAGACTTCCACCTTTAAAAAAGGCTGTTTCTAAACTTTTATTTTTACTATAATGCTGTTTAAAAAATTCAATGCAGTAGAGTAAGTCGGTATCATTAAAGGTTCGGTGCGCAAATCCTAATAATTTTTTTAAATCTTTATCCCCATGTCCAATACAAAAAGCATAAGGTGCATTGTCCATTCTTTCAAGTAATTCTTTACTTTTATTAATGATGGTGGTTCTATTACCCCAAGCAAAAATGGCAGCAAAAAAACCAGCAATTTCAATGTCTTGCTGGTTTGTAAATAAATGAGGAATACAGATAGGGTCTTTCCCAATAAATTCAATATGATTGTACTGCTTTACTTTTTGGTCTAATAATTGATGAATCTCATCTTTCATTATCCAATGGCTTGTGCTAAATCTGCTATTAAGTCGTCTGCATCTTCAATACCCACACTTAAGCGAATAAGTCCGTCTGATAAACCATTGGCAATTCTTTGTTCACGCGGTATAGAGGCATGTGTCATACTTGCTGGATGATTGATTAATGACTCTACACCTCCCAAACTTTCCGCTAAAGAAAATACCTTGGTGCTAGAGAGTACTTTAGTGGCAGCTGCAACACTATCGTCTTTTAATACAAAGCTCATCATGCCACCGAATCCACGCATTTGTTTTTTAGCAATGGCATGATTGTGATGGTCTGTAAAGCCACACCAGTATACTTTTCCTACTTTAGGATGTTGACGTAAATAGTTAGCTACTTTTTCGCCATTCTCACAATGTCTTTGCATTCTTACATGCAATGTTTTAATACCTCTCAATACTAAAAAACAATCTTGAGGGCCTGGAACGGCGCCTGTACTTTTTTGAATAAAATATAATTGATCTCTCAAGGCTTGATCATTCATCACTAAACAACCTTGAATCACATCACTATGTCCACCTAAATATTTAGTAGCAGAGTGCATTACAATAGTGGCACCAAAGTCTAGTGGGTTTTGTAAATAAGGAGAGGCGAATGTATTGTCTACACAAACCATGCAATTATGTTTTTTACCAATAGTAGACACTGCTTCAATATCTGTAATATTCATCAGTGGATTAGTAGGTGTTTCTAACCAAATTAATTTAGTAGCAGGGGTCATTGCCTTTTCTACATTCGTTGCATCAGAAGTATCGACATAAATAAATTTGATACCCATTTTTTCATGCACTTTTGAAAATAACCTGAATGAACCTCCATACATATCATGGGCGGCCACTACTTCATCGCCCGGCACTAGTAAACGCATCACTGCATCGGTAGCGGCGACGCCACTGGCAAAGGCCAATCCAAATTTTCCATTTTCAATCACAGCAAAAGCCTCTTCTAAAGCAAACCTTGTTGGGTTTTGGCTTCTTGCATATTCATAGCCCTTATGCACGCCTGGCGCTGATTGTACATAGGTAGAGGTTTGATAAATAGGCGTCATGATAGCACCTGTACTTGGATCGGGATGCGCACCTGCGTGAATATATTTTGTAGCTAATTTCATTTGTAATTTTTAAGTTTTTTTAAAAAGTATTATTTATTAGGAAAGCTTATTTCCGTTTTTAAACATTCTATAAGAATAGATTGTGGGTACTAATACCATCACCACCATAGCTATAAAAAATATAACAAAAGAAGCGACTGAACTAAAGACCAAACCAGCAAAAAATTGAATGACACCTCCGTATAACCATACTTTACCTGCTATTTTATGCGTGGCATTCCAGTTGTCTACGTTTTCTAATGTCCAAGGTAATTTAAAGCCTGCAAAATAGTTTTGTTTTAATTTGGGCATATATATACCCAGTGCTGCAAAAGCCAATCCCATGATGGGGAACAATAATTTTTCTATTGAAATATCTTTATGCGAGGTTGTGTATAAAATGACCATGCTTAATGCGCTTAAAAATAAAACGGTGAAAAATCCAAACTTTTGATATAAGCCATCTTCCATTTGCTCACTTCTTTTGGGATCAAATTTTTTTATATTGGTCAACAAGAAATAAGTAAATAAACTAGTTAGCCCCATAATAATTGGCCCTAAATAAATACTGTCCTTTCCGCCAAAACCATCCGCCTCGCCCTTAATATTAAAATGGGTAGGGATAATTTCGGGTAAACTAGGGTACAAATAGGCTGCATATATAAATGGGATCCCAATTAATAGGAGCACATAAAAAAGCACCAATTTTTTATTATTCATAAAGCACAGTTTAGGCTTAAAGTTACTATTTATTCGGTTTTAATCAATAATACGCTATGTCCACAAAAAAATTTACTTTTGCTTCAAATCGAAAAAAATGAGCAAAGGTCCAATTTCAAAATTTGTTGAGCATCATTACAGACATTTTAATGCTGCTGCCTTGGTAGACGCTGCTAAAGGCTATGAAACCCACCTTTTGGAAGGGGGTAAAATGCTGGTAAGTTTAGCAGGTGCGATGAGTACCGCTGAATTAGGTATTAGCTTGGCTGAAATGATTCGTCAAGACAAAATTGCTATTATTAGCTGTACCGGTGCCAACTTAGAGGAAGATGTAATGAACTTGGTTGCACATAGTCATTATAAGCGCGTTCCTAATTACCGCGACTTAACACCGCAGGATGAGTGGGATTTATTAGAGAATCATTATAACCGTGTAACAGATACTTGCATTCCAGAAGAGGAAGCCTTTAGAAGATTACAAAAGCATATTGTAAAGTATTGGAAGCAGGCTGAAGAAAAAGGCGAACGTTATTTTCCACATGAATTTTTATACCAAGTTGTATTGAGTGGAGAGTTAGAACAATATTATGAGATTGATCCTAAAGACAGCTGGATTGTGGCTGCAGCTAAAAAGAATATTCCTATTGTCGTACCAGGATGGGAGGATAGCACAACTGGAAACATATTCGCTAGTTATGTCATTAAAAATGAATTAAAAGCAAGTACGGTTAAAAGCGGTATTGAATATATGGTGGAACTAACGGAATGGTACCGTGCCAATAGTGGCGGCAAGGGTGTTGGATTTTTCCAAGTGGGTGGGGGTATCGCCGGTGATTTCCCAATTTGTGTAGTACCCATGATGTACCAAGACTTAGAATGGCATGATGTTCCTTTCTGGAGTTATTTCTGTCAAATTAGTGATAGCACGACCTCTTACGGTTCATACTCTGGTGCAGTTCCAAACGAAAAAATTACCTGGGGTAAATTAGATATTCATACGCCTAAGTTTATTGTAGAGAGCGATGCTACCATTGTGGTGCCATTGATATTTGCCTACATTCTTGGTCAGTAATTTAAAATGGTTTTTCCAATAAAAAGCCCCTCCGAATTCGAAGGGGCTTTTTTTATTTTAAACTGACTTTATTTTATTTAAATATTCATTCAAAATATAATTTTTCGTTCTCTATCGCTTCGCTCAAAGTTCACTCAAAATTATATTTACTCATTTCTATTTAAATAAATCAACTAGTATTATAAAAAATCAGCGCCCTCGTTTATGGGGGGCGCTGAAAAAATCATTAGAGAAAAATTAAAATGGGTCTTAGATTTTCCTTAGACCCATTTTAATTAGTATTTTGAATGAACATTTAATCTAACGACCGGGCATATTCAAAGGCAAATCTCTTTTTAACATATCTTCTCTTGTAGCCATTTCCCATGCTGTTTCAAAAATAATTCGAACTCTTTTTTCCATTAAGTCGAAATTAATTTTTTCCACTGTGTCTGTTGGTTTATGATAGTCTGCATGTGTCCCGTTGAAGTAGAAAATAACAGGTACCCCTTTTGCAGCAAAATTGTAGTGATCACTTCTGTAATAAAAACGGTTAGGATCTTTGGGATCATTGAATCTTCTATCCAATTCCATCTTATAGTTTTGATTCACTTTATCTGTGATAGGTTGTAAATCGCTGCTTAATTTATCTTCTCCGATTACATAAACATAGTTCATAGAATCGCCTTTATATGTTGGATCAATTCTACCTACCATATCAATATTTAAATCAACAGATGTTTTTTCTAAAGGATACACTGGGTGCTCACTATAATATTGAGACCCTAATAAACCTTTCTCTTCTCCCGATACATTCATAAATACAATATTACGCTTTGGGCTAAAACCTTTTTTACTAGCCTGTGCAAATGCATTCGCAATCGCTACTACGCTTGCTGTACCAGAACCATCATCATCTGCACCGTAATAAATGACTCCGTTCTTAATACCTTCATGATCGTAGTGGCTAGTTACAAACATATATTCATCTGTCTTTTCTTTACTAGGTAATACGGCCATTACATCGGCACTAAGTACTTCGCCATTACCGCGCTCAGCAACCCAATCGATAGTAGTGGTATAGACACCTTTAGGTACATCTGCTAATTCTTGGTCTGAATAATCTTTGCTACCACCTAATAAACGACTACCTAAACTTTTAGAAACTGTCATACTCACAAAATTGCTAGCATTACTTGGTTTTAAACTTAATCTACCTGTTAAATTACTTGGGTAGCTTGGATTATTGTTAGCAATAATGATGATACCTAAGGCGCCAAGTTTTTGGGCTGCCATAATTTTATACATGCTTCTTTCCTTACTTTCTGTAGCGACCAATAATTTTCCTTTTACATCGGCTGTAGATTTATCATTGAAATCATTACCTACAAAAATAATAGCATTCGTATTCAAAGCTTTTTGGGGTGCATAGGATGCATTCACCCAATAGTCTTTATCTAAAGTATAGACTTCGCCATTTACTTTTAAAGTAGAGCTAGTTACTTTGTCTTGGTATAATTTAAAGGGTAAGGTATAAGAGCCATTGTTACCTGGCTTTAATTTGAACTTTTTGTATTGGCTTATTAAATAAGCGGCTGCTTTTCTTTCACCTTCCGTGCCCGTTTCTCTTCCTTGCATTTCTGCACTGGCAATAATACTTAAGTGCTCTTTTAATCCTGCTGCAGTAATTGCTTTTGCTGCAGTGTTAGCATCAATGCCTTGTGCTACAGCCAAAACAGTGACAAAGCTTAATAATAGAACGAGTAGTTTACGCATTTTTTTATTTTTAAATTGTTAACATGAAATTTTTTGAACTCTATTTTGATGTCTGCCCCCTTCGAAGGCAGTACTCATAAATTTTTCTATCATTTCTTTAGCAAGCTCAATACTTACATAACGTGCAGGAATACAAATCATATTCGCATCATTGTGTAAACGGGTTAATTCAGCAACATCAGTTTCCCAACATAAACCAGCTCTAATACCTGCATGCTTATTGGCTGTCATAGCCACACCATTGGCGCTACCACAAAATAAAATACCAAAAGCAGCCTCTCCTGTTTCAACACTAGTAGCTGTGGGATGAGCGAAGTCAGGGTAATCGACAGAATCGGCAGTATAAGTACCAAAGTCCTTGGTGGTATATCCTTTTTCTTGCAACCATGCATTGATGGTATTTTTAAAATCAACACCTGCATGGTCGGCGCCTAAGGCAATGGGCTTGGTAGCATCAAATACAAATGACATAATTTATTTTTTTATGGGTGTAGAATAGATACAATTAACATACTGCAATTATATTTTTTCCTAATTTAAGTTTTCTAATTAATCCCCACTTTAATCCCACTCTTCCTCTTCTGCTTTTTTAACAGACTTATGTGCCCATCTTGAAACGAAGATGCTAAATTCAAATAAAGTATATAAAGGAATAAAAACAATTAATTGACTATACCAGTCTGGACTTGGTGTGATAAAGGCGGCTACCAATAAAATAATGACTGCTGCATATTTACGCGTAGTACTTAAAAACTTAGGAGTGATTAAACCAATTTTGGTTAATAAAAATACGATGACAGGTAATTCAAAGGCAATACCACAACCTAATATTAAGTTGGTTAAATTATCTAAGTAATCGGCGAAAGTTGGAATAGTGGTGATGACTCCTTTAGAACCCAATTGAAAACCTGCTAAAAAATTAAAAGTAAAGGGGCCTAGTACAAAAAAACCAAAGGCGGAACCCATGAAGAAAAATAAGGAAACCCAAAAAATCATGAATCTTGTATTCTCAACTTCTTTTTCTTTTAATGCTGGTTTTATGAATGACCATATTTGATAAAATATAAAAGGGAAGGCTATAATTAAACCACCCACAAAGGCCATACTAATACTGCTTAAAAATTGGCCACCGAAAGTGGTACTTTGTAAAGATACTTTTACAGGAGGCATACAAAGTGCATCTCCTAAATGTAACCAATGACTTAAATCGCAGAATACTTTATAAGTAATGAAATCTGAATTCAGTGGGCCCGTGATTACATTGTCCATAACCCAATCACGATAAATGAATATAATAAGCGAAGTAATTAATACAGAGCTTAATGAGCGAACAATGGTACCCCTTAATACTTCCAAATGATCGATGAAAGACATCTCTGATTCATCTGTTTTTTTAAATCGGTCAAATAGTGCCATAATACATTATCAATGAGGGCTAAAGTTAAGGGTTCTGACGGAAAAAGGAGGTCCAAAAATCAAAAAAAGGACTAGCGGATTTTAATTTTTGCCTTTTCAATTCGGGTATCACTAACGGCCAATATTTCGGCGTCAAAATGAGGCAAATGTATAATAGTGCGCATTTTAGGAATGGACTCGTGGTATTGAATTAAATAGCCACTGAGGGTCTCGGAGCTGTCTGCGGAAAAGTCTATGCCATACTTTTCATATAAGTAGTCTAGCTCCAGTCGGCCACTAAATATATATTCCGTATCTGAAAGCTTTTTTTCAACTAGTTCCTGCTCATCATATTCATCTTCAATTTCTCCAAAAATTTCTTCAAGCACATCTTCCATAGTGACAATACCAGCAGTGCCTCCAAACTCATCTACCACCCATGCAATGCTTTTTCTTTTTTTAGAAAACAAACTGATAAGATCAGCTGCATTCATACTCTCCGTTACTAAAGGAATAGAGTGTAAAATAGAAGCGATTTGAGTGGGCTTTTTAAATAAATCTAATTGATGCACATAGCCCACAATTACATCGAGGGTTTCATCATACACAATGAGCTTACTTAATTTAGTTTCAATAAAGACTTCACTTAAGCTTTGAATAGAAGTACTAAGATCTACACCAACAATTTCTGTTCTAGGTACTAAGCACTCTCTAATTTTTATATCGGGTAAGCTTAATGCGTTTTCAAATAAATCGGTATTTAAATCTTGTTGTTCTTTTGATTGTTTTGTTTGTTGTACAAAATGCGCTAGATCTACTTTGGTGAAGCCTTCTTTTTTATGAATGATGCGCATTTGAAATAAATACTTCAATACAAACTGCGCCAGGTTCACTAGTAATATAGTGATGGGTCTAAACAATAAATGAAAAAATTGCGCCAAAGGGGCGAATAGCGTAATCATGGAAGCGGCCCTGGCCTTGAATATAGCCTTGGGTACAAGTTCACCTATAAGTAATATCACAAGCGTTGATAAAATAGTATTGCCTAGTAAAATGGAGTAGGAGCCTAGTTCCCATCTCTCCCAAATATATTTATGTAATAAGCCTTCGAACTGAATACCAAAGACCACCAAGGAAATGTTTAAACCAATTAAACAAGTACCAATAAATTGAGTAGGTGTTTCTAAAAAATTTGCAATAATTTTTCCTGACCTATGGCCCTGCTTTTTTTTAAGCTCTAAGCTTAATCGGTTGGCACTCACAAAGCCAATTTCATAGCCTGAGAAAAAGCCAATCAAAATAATAGAAGCAACTATTGCGAAAAGCATAGAAATGGTTTATTTAATTTCAAAATTAGTCATTACCACTCAGGTAATTTTGGTTTTGTTTCAACAATATTTTCAATTTGTTCCATCATCTCGGCTGTTAATAAGGCGGCAGTATCAATGGCCGTTAAATTATCTACTAATTGTGCTTTGTTCGTAGCGCCTAAAATAGCCGTACTTACATTTGGGTTTTTGATACACCAAGCAATGCTTAGAGAAGCGGTACTTACCTTTAAGGCCTTTGCCATGGCACCTAGTAATTGTACTTTTTTAATCCTGTCTTGCATTAACCATCGGTCTCTTAACCATTCAAAACCTTCTAATTGAAAACGCGAACCTTCTGGTATACCATCATTGTATTTTCCTGTTAAAAGGCCTGCTGCTAATGGACTCCAAATGGTCGTACCCATGCCCACATTTTTAAAAATTTCAAGATATTCATTCTCCATTTTTACACGCTCAAATAAATTGTATTGAGGTTGTTCTACCGATGGCCCTATTAAATGCTGTGCTGCGGCTACTCTGTGGGCTTCCATAATTTCAACGCCGCTCCACTCGCTAGTGCCCCAATATAAAATTTTTCCTTGTTGAATAAGTGTGTTCATTGTTTGCACTACTTCTTCAATGGGCGTAGTTTTATCAGGTCTATGACAATAGTAAAGGTCTAAATAATCGGTTTGTAATCTGATCAAAGCTTCGTGACAAGCCTCGGTCAAATGCTTTCTGCTGAGTCCTGTTTGATTGGGTTTGTTTGCTTTGCCTCTCCATCCAAAATAAGCTTTGGAAGATAAAACAATTGAAGTTCTATCCCATTTTTTATTGCTTAACACACGTCCCATCATTTTTTCACTTTCTCCTGCTGCATACACTTCTGCATTATCAAAAAAGTTTATACCTGCATCATAGGCAATACCCATTAGCTCGTCGGCAATGCCGTCGTTGATTTGTTTGTGAAAAGTAACCCAGCTTCCAAAACTAAGTGTACTTAGTTGTAAGCCAGTCTTTCCCATTTTTCTATATTCCATAAAAATTATTTAGGATTGCTGCCAGTACTATCGGATAGTATGGCAAAACTATTTGATTGCGGTTTAAAAATTTGAATATCGCTAAGATCTTGATTGGCTTCAAAACCCTTACCATAAATTTTAGCAATGGGGTTATGTTGTTTTACAATCACTTCTTTATCGGTGGTGAATTTATTGGTCACTTGATCCCAGATCATTTCCTTGCACCATAAAGTGTCGCCTAGCACATTGAATACAATTACATTGTCTTTTAAAAATATTTTATTCTCTTCCTCTTTATAATTCGCATAGTCGGCGCTAAGCTTACTTTCAATATGTAGGCTGTCTTTATAAAAATCTACTTTAATCGTATTGGGAAATTCAACCATTCTGCCACTATCTACTAAATACTTTTTCATGAGTGGTGCCATTAATTTGGCTGTCATTTTTCCATCGGTGCTAATGAAAATAGAAACATCTTTACCCACATCAATGCCGCCAATACGCGCACTTAATGCTTGTACTTCATTGACATTGTTCTCGCAGGCCAGCATAAAAAAGCAGCTACTTATTAATGCAACTGCTAGTTTAGTATTTTTATTGAATAAAGGATTAATCATATTTGCGTTTATTAAACCAAACATCGCTCAAGCTATAACCTAATGTAAATTGTACAAAGTTTTCTTTGTAATCATTAACACCCGAACCTCTTTGACCTACTTGCAATGCTAAATTTAGTAAAGTATATTGTAAATCGTATGAACGATATTTTCTAATAGGTAACCCCAACCCCATAGTCAAGGCAGAGATTTTCAAGCCCTTATTATCTATATTTAAATAGTCTCGACCAGTATAAAAGCCTGCTCTATAAGTAACTGTAGACCAATAACTTTCGTAATTAAAAGCATTAGGACAATACTGTGCCCCTACACGAAACATCCAAGAATTAGATAATATATCTTTTTGTCCAAAGAAGCTATACTTATCCTGCCATGCGGCGCTGTTGAATTCTATACCCAAGACCCATTGATCGTAACTTCCTCTTGTCTCAAATTCTTTTTTATGCAAGGCTAAGCCTAAAGTATACATAGCAGGTATGACAACATTGCCTTTAATATTTTGAAGAGAAATAGCAGTATCTAAAGGAGTAGAAGTGGTAGTTGAAAAATTACCAGTAGAGTGTACCCTATCTTGTTTGCCTTTCATGGTTTGATCTATTGTACCGGTAGCGCCATAACTTAATGTGTATTCTGTTTTTTGAACACCAGTTCCTTTTTGTATTTTATGTATTGGAAATTCTCCTTGCACGCCCAATTGAAAAAAAGCGCCACTAAATACAGTACTGGTATTGGAAGTAGATTGGTAAAAATAATTAGAATCGGTACTGTTTTTAAATGATTTTATATTTTCAATTTTCCTGCGTCCAAAATTATAACCTGTATTAGCTCCAATACTGAAGTATTTCCAGGCCTTACCGAAACCTACAAAGGCTTGGTTCAATCCACCCTGTCCAATGTAATTATTGAAAACGGTATCGCCAGAAGAAATCTTTTTTGATTCGTTCACTGCGTAATTAATTTGAGTCACAGGTCTTAAGCCAAATGCCATTCCTGTTTTTTTATTTTTATCCATGGGTAAACCCACTACTATATAATTAGGAATTAAGTAAGTAGATTTTTCTTTGCCAGTAGGGCTTGATAGCTTAATTAAAGTATTATTATTAAAGTTCAACCCTAAATCAAAAGTTGTCATGTATATAGAACCATAGGAAGCAGGGTTATTGAAATTAACGCTTTGCCCAAAGCTACCATTCATAGAAGAAGTGTAAGCTGTAGAAAAACCACCCAATGCTTGACTGGTTGTATTTTGACTATTCACTATTGCAGTGCCTAATCCATACCTAGAAAAAGGGGAGTTAATTTGAGCCTTAGTTGGGGTGATAAAACAAACTAAACCTAGAAAAGGGGTTAACCTAATTATTTTTTTCGCAAATAGCATACAGTCCTTTATATATTAAATTTTGGTCGGCAAATATCCTCTTTTTTAAATGAGGCACAAAATAAGAAATGTCTCCACCGGTTAATAGCACGTTAAATTTGCCATATTTCTGTTCATATGCTGTAATAATGCCATCTATTTCGGCTGCCATGCCCAAAATGACTCCACTAAGGATATTGGTTTTAGTATCATAACCGACCAAGGGAAACTCGTTGGAGGGGCTAATAAGGGGCAAAAGGGCAGTTTGCTCATGCATTGCTTTAAAGCGCATTTGCATACCTGGGGAAATGCTACCCCCTAAAAAAGCATGGGTATTATTGATAAAATTATAGGTAATACAAGTGCCCAAGGAGATGACTAAATTATGTTCATTAGGAAATTGATCCACGGCAGCGGCAATTAAGGCTAAACGGTCCGCGCCAATGGTTTCTGGCTTTCCCACGGGAGTGGTAAAGTTAATTTGAGTACTAGGTCCCAATAAATGAAACTTGGTTGTTTTTGCTAAAAGGGTTTCTATCTCTTTATCATGATGAATAACGGAAGATAAAATGGTTTTTGCTGGAGTAAATTCAGTTAATAATTTTTCAATTTCTAGAATAGAGCCGGTTTCTAAAACACGCAATTCTACCAAGGAGGCATTGGTAAAAATAGCTGCTTTTAAACGTGTGTTGCCAAAATCAAAACAAATGGTGTTAGACATAAACTTGTTTATGGTTCAAAAATAATCTCTTTGCCCCAAAGTTTAGATAAAACAATAGGCAAGTTGCAAAAGTTTTCGGTTATTTGAAGTTCAAAATAGACGTATAAAATAAGAGGGCATGAAAATAGCGGGGTTTACGATTATTAAAAATGCGGTTACCAATGACTTCCCCATTGTGGAAGCCATCCGTTCTATATTACCCGTGGTGGATGAAATGATTGTTTTAATTGGAGATTCTAGAGATGAAACAATTGCATTAATTGAAGCCATTGGAGATCCTAAGATTAAAATTCATCACTCTGTTTGGAATAAAAATTTAAGAAAAGGAGGCGCTGTACTTGCAGAGGAAACCGATAAAGCCTTTGCTTTAATTAGTGATGAATATACTTGGGCATTTTATATTCAAGGCGATGAAGTAGTACATGAAAAGTATTATCCTGCCATAAGAACAGCTTGTGAAAATTATGCTTCGGATACAGAAGTGCAAGGTCTTTTATTTAAGTACAAACATTTTTATGGCACTTATGATTACGTGGGCGATAGTAGAAAATGGTATGCACATGAAATTAGAATTATTAGAAATAATAAAGCCATTTCCGCTTATAGAGATGCGCAAGGATTTAGAATAGGCAGCGCCAAATTGCCTGTGGCCTCTGTTGATGCTAGTATTTATCATTATGGCTGGGTAAAGAGTCCCACACAGATGCGCAAAAAAATTAAAGAGAGTAGTGTTTATTGGAACGATGATACACAAATGGAAAAAATAAAATCAAGTCCCGATGATTATGATTTTTCAGGCTTCGATTCTTTAGAAAAATTTACGGGCACGCATCCAAAAGTCATGCTAGATAGAATACAAAGACAAAATTGGGTAATTGATTTAGACCTTTCTCAAAAAAAGTTTTCTTTTAAAAATAAATGCTTGTACCTTTTTGAAAAATTAACAGGCATTCGACCTTTTGATTTTAAAAATTATAAAATTATCAGAAAATAAACATGCATTCAATTTCCGATATTAAACAAGGGGTGGCAAAAGGAGATTTTCTTTTACTGGCCAAGGCTATATCCTTTATTGAAAATAATGTAGTAGCTGCGAATACTTTTTTAGAAGCACTACTGCCCGCTCGGGTTCCTATCATGGGTCTTACAGGCCCTCCTGGTGCAGGTAAAAGCACTTTAATTAATGCACTTATTAGTACTTGGGTGGAGGAAGGGAAGAAAGTAGCGGTGCTATCCGTAGATCCTTCATCTCCTTTTCATCAAGGAGCTATTTTAGGAGATCGTATTCGTATGAAGGATTGGTATTTGCATCCTCAGGTGTACATAAGATCTCTTGCTTCAAGAGGGCATTTAGGGGGCCTTAATATGGCCATGCTTTCCATGACTACATTAATGCAGTCTGCTGGTTTTGATTATATCGTGGTGGAAACAGTGGGTGTCGGACAATCAGAGGTAGAGATAGCCTCCTTGGCAGATACCACCGTGGTAGTCTTAGTGCCAGAAGCGGGCGATGAAGTGCAGATGATGAAATCGGGTTTAATGGAAATTGCCAATCTATTTGTAGTGAATAAAAGCGACCGACCCAATGCCCAAATATTTGTCAATCATTTAAAACAAATGATTGCAGAGAATACATCCAATCAATTGGCACCAGCCGTAGTAAGTACGATTGCTACGCAGAGAGAAGGCATTGCGGATTTATTAAAAGCGGTGGAAGCACATCAATTAGCTATACAGGACGGTTTACAAAAAAAAGAAATGTTTTTTAATAAAGTGGTGCAATTAATAATGGCTAGTAAAATGAATCAGGTAGATATTGAAAAAGTGAAAACGAGTTTAGCCTTGGAGTGTACTAAAGCAAATTTCAATGTTTTTAAATTTGCACAAACATTTTATTAAATGCACATTTTTATCAAATAACTTTTATGGATAGAGTTATCTTGAAGCGCTTTATTCGAAAATAAAATTATTGCAGTAAGTGGCTTTATTATTGAAGTCTTGAAATTTTTCAAAACTAAATTCGGCAATTGGAATGAAATGAGTTCCTTGAATTATTTTTCCTTGATAGCCTATTGATTCTAAATAATGAATTGTTTCCATCACTTGTTCTTTACCAATATGTCTAGCTTCAATTTCTACTAAAATTTTAGGCCTGTGTTTTTTAAGTATAGCTTCTGCCCCCTTAAAAACTTTTAATTCATTGCCCTCCACATCTACTTTTAAAAAATGAGGGATGAGTTGATGTTTCTCGCAGTATGCATCCAAGGTAGTGATGATTACTTTTTCAGTGGTTTGAAAATTAATATCGTTTTCATGTTCTACAATAGTGGCGCTAGGAGAGCTTAGTTTACCATGTAATAGGGCAGGTAGGTATAAATTACTTTGGCCAGATACATTGGATAGTGCGATATGTTCAATAACCACATTGTCCCAATGAAATAGATTTTTTATTTTTTCTAAATAAGTAAAAAGAATTTGTTGAGGTTCAAAACCAATTAGGCTTCCTTTTTTACCCGTTTGTGCTAATAGCTGGTATAAGTAGCCTGCTTTATGGGCACCGATATCAAAAACGAGGTCTCCTTTTTTAATTGATTTTTTGATATAGGCAAACTCGCCTTTATCGCTTTTACTGTATTTATACACTCTGTGTAAAAGCTTAATGGATTCAACTATTTTCATTAAGGGGAATTTAAGAGGGGATTATTGTTTATCCTGCTTCCACCATTTAAAGGCGATATAGCCTGCAATGGCAAATGGCATAGCTGCGAGATATAATATACCCACATTGAATCCCTTTCCCGCTTCCTGCCCAATTTGAGCGGCAGTTTTGGTACAGATAGAGCATTGTGCCATAGCACTTGCCACTAATAATTGAGAGAGTATTAATAACGAAATACGTTTCATAAATACTTTAAGTTAAATAAAAAAACCCCTTTCGGGGGTCTTATTACAAAGTGTTAAGCTTTCGCTTTAGTCGCTTTTTCAGTTTTTGCAGCAGTTGCTTTTTCAGTTTTTGCAGCAGTTGCTTTTTCAGTTTTTGCAGCAGTTGCTTTAGGTGCAGCTACTTTTGCAGCCGCCACTTTAGCGCCTTTGCTAGCCACTTTATGTGGTCTGCTCTTGCCAAAAGAACCTTTAAATCTTTTTCCTTTAGCTGTTTTTTTATCTCCTCTTCCCATATTCTTGTTTTTTGTTAATTGTTGATTGGACAGCAAAAATAAAAAAACCCTCGCACATACGAGGGTTTTTTTTCAAAATCTTGTAATTAAGCGATTTTAGTCACTAAAACTATAATTTACCGCTCAATTCTTTACCTGCTTTGAATTTTGCAACTTTCTTAGCTTTGATTTTGATAGCAGCTCCAGTTTGTGGATTGCGGCCCATACGAGCAGCACGCTTAGAAACTGAGAATGTACCAAATCCTACTAAAGTTACTTTATCTCCTTTTTTCAAGGCTTTTGTAACTGCTTCGATAAATGCGTCTAAAGCTGCGTTAGCTTGTGTTTTTGCGATCTCTGCATTGTCAGCAATGTGAGCGATCAATTCTGCTTTGTTCATAGATGTGTTTTTTATAAGTTTAAAACGATGTAACAAATTTATTAGGTTTTATCAATTGAAAAAATATTTTTTTTAAAAATGCATTTGTATGTATCGCTTGAAACCCTTAAATAGTAAGGTTTTCGAGCAAAATCACGTAATTCGTTAGTATAATATATTCATTGAAAAACATATGAAACCTATACTGGCATTGAGTTTCATTGATAATCGGCTGAAATATAGGCCTGCCTTGCGTTTCCGCTATTTAATCTATCCACATTCAATTCACAATTTGCATTTCAGTGCAAAAGTAGAAGCATTTTTCACCCCAGGCATGCTGTACTTCCTTTAAATGGTCATTTGCCTGTAATTCTTGATAGGCCTGCCATAGCTCAAGGTTGTCACAGTAAAGCTGTAAGGTATAAGTAGGTGATTGGTCGGCATTAACTTTAATTTGATAAAATTTATTTTCTGTAAAACTTTGACTTGACATTAAGCTAGGAATAAAATTATTTTTCATCCATTCCAACCATTGAAATTCCAAAGCAGGATCAATTTGAAAACTAATATTATACACTTTCATGAAAATAATTTTATAATTTATTTTAATTCTATTACAATGGGGCAGTGGTCACTATGTTTCACCATAGGTAGGATGGTGGCGGCTTTAATAGAGCTCCCTAGGGCTTCTGTAGTGCATAAATAATCAATACGCCAGCCTTTATTTTGTAACCTCACACTGGGGAATCTTTGGGTCCACCAAGAATAACCACCGGTGGCGGTAGGATTTATTTTTCTATAACTATCTATCCATCCATTTTTTAAAAAGCTATCCATCCAAGCTCTTTCTTCGGGTAAAAAACCAGAGGATTTTTTATTGCCTTTGGGATCATGAATATCAATTTCTTGATGGGCGATATTGTAGTCACCTGCAAGCAGTATTTTGGGGCGTTTCTTTGAAAGTTTTTTTAAATAGGTTTCAAACTCTTTTAACCATTGGTATTTATAGGACTGTCTTTCATCGCCACTGCTTCCAGAGGGGAAATAAGCATTCACAATGGTGAGATCCCCTATATCTACTCTAATGACCCTGCCCTCAAAATCACTTAATTCAAATCCACTACCTTTTTGCACTAGGTCGGGCTTGATTTTACTAAAAATAGCGACACCACTATAGCCTTTTTTTTGTGCAGAGAACCAGGATACATGGTAGCCTAATGCAGTGAATAAAGAAAGGTCGATATCGTTCTCGCTAGCCTTGGTTTCTTGAACACAGAAAATATCTACGGGATATTCTCTTAGCCATTCGATTAGGCCTTTTTTAATAGCGGCCCTAATTCCATTGACATTATAACTTACAATTCGCATGCAGTAGTTTGTTTATCCAGGTTGTTGAAATATTTCTGCATAAGCAATAAGTAATAATAAATTTTCTAAGGCTGGAAGGTCAGTTCTTTTTTCTACCATTTGAACAGGTTTTTTGTTTCCACTGATCACCATAACTATTTGCTTATCAATAAGCAGGGTAGTAATATTATTTTCATAATTCAATTGAATCACAAAATTATGATTCATTGAATTGCCGCTAATGACTCGTGAATGCTTGATGGGTTGTTTTGCATAAAAGGTACCTAGGTTCGCTGAATGGCTAGAGTCATAACCATTGTATACAATATCAGGATAATAAAATTTATTTTCTTCTTTAACAAGGTCTTTAACGCTAAAATAGCCAATACTATCCTTGTCTTGAAAAATACGATGTGTGAGCTCAGTTAAAAATTGAATTGCCAGTTTGGGACTATTATTATCCCCGAATACTGGCTCGTTATTAAATTCGATATAGGATTCTAAAGTATAATCGATATTATTTTTAATATCTCTGAGCGGCTGCATGACTTGATAGTATTCATTTCTATTGAACTGAGGTCTTGCTTTTCTAAGCAGCTCCACTAAGTTTTTGTAGGGGTTAGTTTCGGATTTATCCTTGGTGTCTATTTTTTTCAAAACAGCTGGAGGCATTCTTAAAGCGTGCTGGCCTGCCTTGTCTTCAAAAGAAATAAACTTCTTTGTAGTATCAAATAGTATTCTGGGCATATTGTGCACAAAGGGCATCCAGTAATTATCTGTGGCATAGGCTGCAGGCACTTTGATATCTATATAACCCATTTCGTCTCCTTTTCCATCCAAGTAGTTCATGGCCTTGGCAATTGCATTGTATAATAAATTGGGCATACTAGGCGTGGACTTAATAGTATAACCTAGCCCTAAAGATTCAACCGGGGTAAAGCCCAACATAATTGTTTTTTGAAAAACACGCTCTTGTTTTAAATTAAATATAGAACAAGCGATAAACCATACTGAATGAGTACTATCTTTTTTACTTTCTGTTAAATTGATTAAATCGTTTTTGAAAGCAAATTCGGGATCCATCTCGTATATTTCTAAATAAGCATG
>Ga0208787_1000545_pt1 | contig 17725 bp, 11 predicted proteins | sample Wag4_2014_7_11_FD_187362 | JGI IMG/M metagenome (GOLD analysis project Ga0208787, IMG submission 187362) | Fresh water microbial communities from Ohio, USA - Utica-2 Time Series HT 2014_7_11 (SPAdes) (version 2) | ecosystem: Environmental > Aquatic > Freshwater > Water tank | place: USA: Ohio... | reverse complement strand
TTTAGGAAGGAGGGCGGCACGGTTACAGCCGGAAATGCTTCGGGGCTCAACGATGGTGCCGCAGCTGTTTTGGTGGCATCCACGGATGCAGTGCGACAATACGATTTAAAGCCATTGGCACGCATTATTAGTAGTGGGGTGACGGGGGTAGAGCCTAAGATAATGGGAATTGGTCCAGTTACAGCCTCACAACTTGCATTAAAGCGGGCTGGACTAGCGTTATCTGATATGGACGTTATTGAGGTCAATGAGGCTTTTGCGGCACAAGTATTGGCTTGTACGAGAGCGCTGGGGTTGGCTGACGATGATGCCCGCATCAATCCTAATGGAGGAGCCATCGCTCTGGGGCATCCATTGGGTATGACGGGTGCTCGTATTTTATACTCTGCTGCACTGGAGCTGCAGCAGCGCAACCTTCGTTATGCATTGGTAACGATGTGTATTGGAGTGGGGCAGGGCTATGCCGTTGTTCTAGAGCGCGCTTAGCGTTCGTTAAAGATTTCATAATCCATTGATTACATGCGTCATTTTCTTTCCTTAAACGTTTTGGTATCGTATTTATAAATTCAGATTGACATGAAAAAAGGACTATTTATCCTTGTGGCTATGGGCTTATTTACCCAAACAGCCCAAGCACAATTTAAAGACGCATTAAATAAAGCAAAAAATGCGGTTCAGGCAGTCACAGACGGTGAGTTGACGCAGGATGAAATTGGAAGTGGCTTGAAGGAGGCGTTAAATATTGGGGTGAGCGAGGCTTCCAGCTTTTTATCCGCAAAAGATGGTTATTTTAAGAGTCCTTACAAAATATTGATGCCAGAGGAAGCGCAGAAAGTAGCCAATAAATTGAAAGCAGTTCCTGGTTTTGCCAATGTGGAGGCAGATTTAACGGAACGTATGAACCGGGCTGCGGAAGATGCAGCTACCAAGGCAAAGCCCATTTTCCTTGCTGCTATTAAACAGATGACCTTCCAAGATGCGATGAAAATTCTTTCTGGGAATCCGGATGCAGCAACTCGTTACCTAGAAAAAACCACCAATCAGTCGCTATACACGGAGTTCAAGCCGATTATTCAGGCTTCTTTGGATAAAGTCAATGCCCGTACGTATTGGAGAGAGGCGGTAGGTGCTTATAATAAGCTGCCGTTGGTGACCAAGACGAATCCCGAGTTGGATGACCATGTCACCAAGATGGCCTTGGTGGGGCTATTTAGTTTGGTGGAGGAAAAAGAAAAGGGGATTCGTTCCAACGTAAGTCTGCGGAACAGTGAGTTGCTCAAGAAGGTATTTGCAAAGCAGGACAAAAAATAGATTTTAAAATTGATGCTGAAAAAAAGCGGCCACTAGGATCAATCTGGTGGCCGCTTTTTTAAGTATTGAAAGTTACCGATCGTTTATTTTATGAAACGATCTGCTATTTCCAACGGTTCTAAGTTATTCAATTTGACGCTCCAAGTTATTCTTCTAAAATAGTTACCGTTACTGGTTTCGTTATATAGCGTTTCTAAGTTGGAGGAATTGATTAACGGCAGGTGTACATTCAAGTTGCCTTTCAAGAAGGCTAGGGTAAGTCCTCCGCTCCAGAACCAGTTAGGGGCAGTGTTATTGGTATTTAGGAATCCAAGATCTGCAAAACCTGCATCGTAGTAGGGTCTAATAGGAAGACCTGGAATTTTGAAGGGTAGGTCTGCCGATAAATTGACAGCAAGGAGTAGGTTATTGCTGTGTCCGACGTTTCCAGAGTTGCTGTAGGGCCATCCGAAGGCATATTTGAATCCGCCTTCCGCTAAGTTGACTTGTCTTCCACCCAGTCCGGCTGTTTCGTTGCGGCCCATGAAAAGAGCATCGTATTTATAGTCGGAATAGCCATTTTGTGCTAAGGAGAATGCACCTCTTGTTCGTTGCTGGCTAGCTGTAAATCCAACCGATTCACTGTTTCGTAGGGAGTTTTGGAGGAAGTATCCTCCGAAGAAACGGAGTTGGACACTTCTTTTGGGTTGGTAGAAAAACGACTGTTTCCATTCGGCGGAAAGCCGAAGGTACTGGTTGTGTTGTGCTTCTTGGTGCCAGCTCTGACCTTCTAATCCAATAGTTAGGTCGAACGGGTGAGGGAGTGCGAGGTTGCTCAATTGGTACTGTGTTTCCCAGACATTGCTGATGAACGTCTCTTGTGCAATTCCCTTAGCATTTAGGCCTCCTTCTTGTCCAATATGATTCCATCGAACCTGAGCGGCTTGCCGGAGTGCGGTATTTGAGGATCTGAATTCTGTTTTTAGCCAAGGGCTTATCCGGTAAAAGCGATCTCCAAATTGATCGGTGGCTGAAGGTCGGTGATCATCGGAGAAGGAGCGTGCATTTAGTCCGATGGTTATTCGCTTCAATCGTCCTTTGGAAGGAATTAGACGGTACCGTAGGTCGGCTCCTCCAACCCATTTAGAATTACCGAAGGCAAATCCGGGAGCTAGGTAATATTGTAGGCGTTGGCCTGGTAGAATTGGATTGTAGAGTAAGGTACCCACCATCAGGCCGTTGTAATGATTGCCTCCGATCCAAGGTAAGATTCCCAGCGTTTTTTTCTGGTGATTTTCGACTGGTGCGAGTAATTTCACTTCGATTGGTTCTGCCTTTTTAAGTGCTCCCTTTGTTTTAATATGGTTATTTTGGTGACGGAGGTCTAGTGCTAGGTGTTGGTGATTAAGTTCGAAGGCGTCTGCCTCTACGGAAGGGAAAAGGTAGGTGGATTGGTTTTTGGTTGGAGAGAACCATTGAGTAGTTACTTCTTTTCCGTTGGAAAGCGCTGTTATGCTAAAAGGAGCGAGGAGTTGTCCACGCTGCCGTACGGTGAGTTCATAGCTATTATCTTCTTTTTTGGAAACTCGAACGATTGCTGGGTCTGCGTTTTGTCGAGTAGTCATTGTTTTCATGAACCATTCTGCTTCTAGGCCATTTGCCTTCAGAGCCTGCTCGAAGTCGATTGGGTAGGGGTGTTTAAAACGCCATTTTTGGAAGTAGTTTTTCATAGCCGTGTCGAACTGGCTAGTTCCCACCGCATTTTCAAGCCAACGCAGGCAGTGTGCTGTTTTCATGTATACTTGGAGCCCGTATGCGGCATTTGTCATGTGGTCTGAATTAAGGTCGGGAGGGGTGTTTTCGCCAATTCTAGCTAGCAGAAGGATACCCGTTTCTAATAGATTACCGTGTTTTTGGGGATCGTAGAGTGCTTTGGGCAGGTTCATGTTCATGTTATTATCACCGTAGTAGGTACGGAGATACCGCTGTTCATAGTAGGAATTGAGGCCTTCATCCATCCATGGGTGATCACGTTCATTAGATGCCAAGATGCCATAGAACCAGTTATGGCCTACTTCATGGGTAATTACTTGGTCGAGGGTATAATCGGAGTCTGTATTTCCGATGACGGTGACCATTGGATATTCCATACCGCCTCCGGCGCTAAGGGCAGAGTGAACGGCCGTTGCCTGTGGCCATGGGTAATCACCTACGTGCTTAGAATAGAATTCGATGGCCCTTTTAACGTAGAAGGCGCCCTTTTTCCAGTGTTTTACGTCGCTTTGTGTGAACATAGCCCAGCAGTCGATGGTTTTGCCGGAAGCGAGTTGAGCGGTGTCTTTGACGACCAAGAAACGTTTATCGGCGAACCAGGCGAAATCGTGTACGTTTTCTGCTTGGTAGTGGAGTGTTTTCATGGAGGTAGCTGATGCAGGGAATGGATCCTCTACGGTTTTTCTCCGTTTACCTTTTTCTTGTGTGGGTTTTTTTTCTAGTGTTTGAAGGAGTTGTTGTGTTTCAATAGCTTTTGTTGCCAGAAAATCCTTTTCGGAGTTTGTCATTAGTAATCCAGTTGCACCCACGATATAGTTTTCTGGAAGAGTAATTTTTACATCGAAGTTGCCGAACTCCGAAAAGAATTCCCCTTGATTTAGGTAGGGCATAGGATGCCAGCCATATTGGTCAAAAACAGCAGGTTTAGGGAACCATTGGGTCATTTGGTAGGATGTTTCCACGTGCCCCAATCGGGAGAAAGAGGAGGGGATTTGTACCAAAAAGGGGGTTTTTATTTGAATGGTTTGTCCTGATTTTAGGGGCTGTTGTAATGTTATTCGAGCGATGTCGGGGTGTTTAGGGTCATAATTCCAAGTCGCTTTTGCTCCATTTACGGAAAAGTCGAGCAGTTTGCATTCTCCGCGGTCGGTTTTGGGCGAAAAGTAGAATTTATCGGAGCCTTGTCGCAGCGTTTGGTGGCAGTAAGCGGTGTGGGTATTTTTAAACGCATTAGGCCAAATATGCATCCATATTTCGGTTAATTCATGGGGTGCATTATTAGTATAATCGATAGTAATATCTCCATTGATTTGGTGATTTTTATCGTCTAGGGTTACATTAATATAGTAATTTACCTTTTGTTGAAAATAATTACCCTGGGCGATGGCTAGGAGGTTGGCCATTACTCCTACGAAGATTAGTACTATTTTAGTAAAAAGTTGCATAAGAATAGATAGACGAATTCAAAATTGGGTGAAAAAATGATACGTGGATAAGTAGTATAGGATGATTATTGGGAGTTGTTAATATAGCGTGCAAAAGTATTTACTTGAACACAATTTAGCGTTTATGGTTAGATATAGGTAGAAGAGTGGGCTGCAAAGGGCTATTTTTAATCGAAAAATGGAGTGAGGGACTAGAGTTAAGTTACATTTGTGGAAATTTGACTTTATGGATGCAATTCTGGCGTATGGCTCTGTTGACAGCCTTATTTTATTGTGTTTGTTTGCGTTTTTGGCTGGGTTTATTGACAGTGTAGTAGGAGGGGGAGGCTTGGTACAAATTCCCGTCTTTTTTGTGCTTTATCCCCAGTTAAGTGTTCCCAATATTATTGGTACAAATCGGCTTGCTTCAGCAGTGGGCACCTCTGTTGCGGCGTGGAATTATCTTCGTTCGGTGCGATTATCATGGGTGACCGTGGTGTATGCTGGCGTTGCGGCGGCAATGTGTTCGTATGTAGGCGCGCTAATACAGAGTCAGATTCCTACATGGGTGATGAAACCTGTCATTTTTATTTTAATCATTTTGATTGCTGTATACACCTACATGAACAAACGATTTGGGGATGAGGAACAGCTAAAGTATAGTAGCGGGATGGAGCCATGGGCAGGGGCAGCCATTGGGGGAGTTTTGGGATTATACAATGGGTTGATAGGTCCTGGGACGGGCAGTTTATTGGTCTTTGGTTTTGTTAGCGTACTAGGTTATAGTTTTTTAAAGGCCTCTGCCATTTCAAAGATCGTGAATGTGGTCGCTGACGCCTCCTCGTTATTATTCTTTATTTCTAAGGGATACGTTTTGTATCAGCTTGCTTTTCCGATGATGGTGTGTAACGTTGCGGGTTCTTTTGTAGGTAGTCGGATGGCTGTGTTACGAGGGAATACGTTTATTCGTGGGTTGTTTTTATTGGTTATTTTTGGGGTTTTGCTTCGTTTTGCTTGGGATATCTACGGTATGATGGGTGATTTACTTTTTTTGGATTAGTAATTGTGCGCGACTGGTTACTTCCTGTAGATCACGTGCATTTTGTTCAATGGCGCTTTTTTGTTGATTTAGATAGAGTAGGGCCTCCTCTTTTGTTATTGTTTCTGAAGGAGCCTTGTAATTTTTCATCCAATCCATCATGTCGGCCTCTGCTTTTTGGGCGGTCTTGATTACTTGTTGGATGGAGTCGTAGCGAGTGGAACTTGTATCGATCTCGGTGAGTTCCTTCTTTAAGTTCCGTACGAGTGCGTTCATAGGCCCCATCAGTTTCATGGCTTCGTCGTGGGAATGCTCGGTTTCTGTTTGTAGAGCGATGACTGCTTGACGGTCATTGCAGGCTAGTAAGAAGGTTGAGAGGAGGAGCGCAGTAATGATTTTCGGGTACATTTTTTATTTTTTAAAAGGTTAGCATTCGACGACATTAACAGGGATATGGAGGGCCAGGCCGCCGTCGGAGGTTTCTTTGTATTTGGAATTCATATCTTCTGCTGTTTCCTTCATGGTTCGTATGACAGCATCTAGGCTCACTTTTGCTTTTGAAGGGTCGCTCTCTAGTGCAATTTGAGCAGCTGTGATAGCCTTGATAGCGCCCATTGTATTGCGTTCGATGCAGGGTATTTGTACTAGGCCACCGATAGGGTCACATGTGAGACCAAGGTGGTGCTCCATGGCAATTTCTGCGGCCATAATGGCTTGTTCTGGTGATCCACCAAGGCATTCGGTGAGTCCTGCAGCTGCCATAGCGGAGGAGACACCGATTTCAGCTTGGCATCCGCCCATTGCGGCAGAGATAGTTGCTCCTTTTTTGAAAATACTTCCCATTTCAGCTGCGGTGAGCATAAACCGGATGATGTCCTCTTCCTGAAAATTATCACTGAAGCAGACATGGTACATGAGGACGGCTGGGATGACCCCAGCAGCGCCATTTGTTGGTGCGGTTACAACTCGGCTAAACGCTGCGTTTTCTTCGTTGACCGCTAATGCGAAACAGCTTACCCATTTAAGGGTTTCTTGGAACGTATGGCCACCGCGGCATATCTGTCTAATCCATTCGTCGGCGTTTTGGTAAACGCGGCCTTTGATTAGGGTTTGAGCGAGTGGTTTGGCCCGTCTGGTTACGTTTAGGCCTCCAGGTAGGATTCCTTCTGTGTGACAGCCATTATAGATGCACTGTTTCATTACCTCCCAGATATGGAGCAAATCTTTTCGGATTTGGGTAGCGGAGCGCCAGGTTAGTTCATTTTCCCAGACGACATCCGAGATAGGCTTTTGCGTAAGCTGGCACCAATGTTGCAGGTCTTTACCGTTATCGATGGGGTAGGGAAGTATGATATCTGAGCTTGCATTTTCTTCTCCCTCTTTTACAACAAATCCTCCTCCGATACTAAAATAGGTTTGGCTAACTCCTTCGTCCTGATCATAAAATGCAGTGAAGGTAAGTCCATTTGCATGGTAGGGTAGGCTTTGGTCGAAGTGAAAAACGATATCTACTTGCGGATTAAATGGGACCGTTTTTTTCCCTCCGAGCTGGATGCTTTGAGTCCGATTAATTTGATCTATGGTTGGCTGTACGGCTTCTACAGGTATTGTGACGGGATCGTCCCCATTTAAGCCAAGAAGGACGGCCAAATCGGTTCCATGGCCTTTTCCAGTTTTTGCGAGGGATCCGTAGAGATCTACTCGGACAGCGGCTACTCGATCCAGGTTAATTTCTCTGGTAAAACGTTGGGCAGCTCTCCAGGGCCCCATGGTATGGGAGCTCGAGGGGCCAATACCGATTTTAAAGATGTCAAATACACTTATCCGATTCATGGAAGTGATTATTGGTTAGGATAGTATAAGTTGGTTAGGGCTTCTTTCAGTGTGGGGAATTGGAATTGGAAATTAGCAGAGAGCAATTTTTCAGCGCTAACCCGATTACTATTTAGGATAACGGCTGCCATTTCACCCAACAGCAGTTGAAGTGCGAATGAGGGTGTTGGCACAGGAATTGCCCATTTGTTCATGACGGTGGCGGTCGTCTCCACAAATTCTCGGTTTCGCACAGGGTTAGGGGCCACTGCGTTGTAGACCCCGCTTATGGCTGGATTTTCTGCTGCCCAAATGAATAGGTTGCATAAGTCATCGTTGTGGATCCACGAATACCAAGACCTTCCATTTCCGAAGTAAGCTGCTACGCCAAACCGGATTGGGTTGCTAATTTCTTTCAATGCCCCTCCATTTTTGTCTAGCACGATACCAATACGGAAGAGTGCTGTTCGGATACCCTCTTTGGCGATATCCGATACGGCTTTTTCCCATTGATCGCAGCAGTCAACCATGAATGGGCGATTGTGGCCTTGGGCGATGGTTTTATTCTCCGTTTGTAGCTCTTCTCCAGAGTTACCGTAAATGCCTATAGCGGAGGCAGAGAGATAAACTGATGGCTTCCACCCTGTTTTAACAATGGTTTGGTGCAGTAGTCTTGTACTTTGTACTCTACTATCGATAAGGAGCTTTTTTCGAGCTGGTGTCCAACGCGCATCGGCAATACCTGCACCAGCTAAGTTAATTACCACATCGACCCCACGGAGGGCCCGCTCATCGATCGACCCACGGGCGGGATCCCAGGCGTATTGGTTATCCCCTTTGGGTGTTCTAGTGAGCAGGCGGACCGTTTTTCCTTGTTGATGGAGTAATTCTGTAAGCTTTCTGCCGACCAAGCCGGTTCCTCCGGCGATAAGAATTGTAGAGATCATTCTTATACAACACGTTAAGTGCCTATGCTGTTTAAAAAGTAACCTCTAATACTTTCGTGTCAGCACCACGTTGAACTTTTACCTTTACGGTATCTCCCTTTTTGTGCGCTGCAAGTGCTTTCATATACGCCTGCATATCTGAGGTTTGGAATTCACCCAGCTCTAGAATGATGTCGCCTTGTTGTACACCGGCTTTTGCTGCTGGTTTTCCGTCGGTTACCCCATCTACTTTAACGCCTGGATCACTAAACGTATAATCTGGCATGATGCCCATGGTGACTTTGAACCGTGGGGTATCCGATTCTTTTGATTTGGTAGCCTGAAACGTCAGTTTAGGTTCTTTATCAAGGGTTTCAACTAAAGATTGGACTAAGCCAACAACCTCTTTGAGTCCTGTATAGTTGACTTTATCAGCATCATCAGAGGGCTTATGGTAGTCGGAATGTTGCCCTGTGAAGGCAAACAGGACTGGAATGTTTTTCAGATAGAAAGAAGTGTGGTCGCTAGGTCCAATTCCTGCGCTGTCTTTTTTAATTCCGATATCAGTTTGGAGGCCATCGATTGCAGGAACGAACGAGGGGGAAGTTCCTACACCACCGATCACTAGTCTTTTTTCCCCATTGAGTCGTCCAATCATATCCATATTAACCATGAAGCTGACGGTTGCCAAGTCAATCGTTGGGTTTTCCGTAAATTTTTTGGATCCGACCAATCCCAGTTCTTCACCGGAGAAGCAGATGAAGAGAAAATTATGTTGTTCTTTTACACCATTATTGGCGAAATAGTTAGCTAGTTCGATAACACCAGCAGTTCCGGAAGCATTATCATCTGCCCCATTATGGATTTTGCCAACGGGGTTAGCGTCGAGAGAATTATGATCATGGCCAAGTCCGAGGTGATCATAGTGAGCACCAATGACGATCGTGTATGGAGCTCCATTGTCTAGGTATCCCACTACATTACGGCATTCTAGTTTAGGGCCATCTTGCATCATTCCGTGGGGGTCGGATGATTTTTTATGGGTGAAGGTATGTTCCCATCCATTTTTTCCTTTTGGGCTAAGGCCTGCTTTTTTAAATTGTTTAGCAATGTACTTGGCTGCTTTAGCTTCTTCTGGAGTACCGGTTCCCCGACCTTTTAACTTATCGGAGGCGAGGAAATAGACGTGCTTATTCAGGTTTTTTTCGGATATAGTGGATTGTTGTGCCGGAGCGAAGAGAGGGAATAGTATTGCAATAAGGGCAATTTTTGCTATATTTTTCATAAAAGTCGTGTTTTTAATAATCAATGCTCGGAATTTATTAGTTGAGTTGCACCTTCAGGAGGGTGGCCAGCTGTTCGAAGGCATTTCTCCAGTCTTCATTAGCGAAGTTCCATAGACCTTTTCGATAGCCTTTGGTAAATAGGTAAAAGACATTTTGGGATCGCCAGATGTCAGGTTGAAGGTTAGTATGTTGTTGAATGATAGATATCACTTCTGTTAGCCATTTTACCCGAATTAGGGAGGTGGGTTCAAAGCTGATTTTAGAAATTTCGGAATAAATTCTAGTGCTGATAGCATGTTGAACAGCATCGTGGTCTGTTAGTTTAATTTCCCATCTTCTGATATCCTCAGCAATTCTTTTTAGTCTTCTTGGGTCGAGGGTTTCAGTTGATTGGAAGAACTGCAGGAGATCGCTATTGAGCACGTATGCTGCGACATTTCGCCAGGTATCTGGGATAGGAAGTCCTTCTTCTTCAAGACCCGTAATAAGTTGGTAATTGTCGTTGAAGACATCTTTGAAGCTGGTATCAGCTCCGGTCATATTCGCATTGGTTATTTCCCTAATAATTTTGATTTTTTCATCTTTGAATAGACTGCTTAGGGTAAATTTTTCGGATACGAAGTATTTTTGGAGCGCGCTGATGGTTTCTCCTAAGCTAGCTTTTTTAAAATATCTGGCTGTAAGCTCCCACATTTGGTCGAAGGTAGAGCTATTCATTGTTTCGCTGATATTTCCAATAATATGCTGTTGTCCTAGGTATAAGACAGCAAAAGAGAACATTCGCTCATAGCCGGTCAGTTTTGACCTGATTAATAGCCTTCCGCCCACAAGGGTGGGTGTTCCAGCTTCTATTTTTTCGAAAAATAAAACTGTATTGGTGTAATTAAAGAGATTTAGTTTTTCTGGGTGTTCTTCAAAGAGAGAAGCGACGGCGAAGTGCATAGCGACCCTTTCGAGCGTAACTCTGGATGGGACTACTTGCTGCAAGTAGCTTTCTACGCCGTTTGCGTATACGTTACTAGGGGCTTCTGCTAAATGGAGCTCAAATTGTTCGTGTAATTTAACGCCACAAATATCCTGAGCGTAATCCATGGCCCTTAGGGCATATTGGAGGATCTGGTTGGTTTCAATGCCGGAGATTTCATCAAAAAACCATCCGCAACTGGTATACATGAGCAGGGCATGCCGTTGCATTTCGAGCAGTCGCAGGAGGTGTGTCCGTTCTGCGTCGCTAAGGCTTCTACGTGCGTGTTGCTCCATAAAAGAGCGGATACTAGACTCGCTGTGTTGATGTAGAACGACATTGATATAGTCGTTTCTTGCTGCCCAAGGGTCTCGGAGTAATCGTGCTGCTTCTTTTTCATAAATAGGCACCAGCTTATCTCGGAGGTTATCTAATGCTTTTCGCAGAGGCTGCCTCCATTTTTGGTTCCAACCGGCCCTTCCGGAGTTACATCCGCAGTCATTTCTCCACCTTTCTACCCCGTGTACGCAACTCCAAGAGGAGTTTTCATGGATTTCTACCTCCCACTTGGGGGGGAATCGATGGAGGAATTCTGCGTAATTGGTGAGGGTTGCAAGCCCTTTATCTTCGATATAGTTGAGCGCATCGGCAAGCGCCATTTCCCCGAAGCGGTGGTGGTGGCCATAGCTTTCTCCATCTGTTGCAATGTGTGCGAGCTGGGGTTCTTGGTGTCCGTTGTCAAGGATAGAGAGCACCCGTTCTGCAAAATTTTTCCCGTTATTCAGCAATCGTTCAAAGGCGACGGCTTGGGATACCCCTCCATGATAGAAAAAGATTGCTATTTTTCGGCCGCTAGGCAAATGGCACCAATAAGGGTGTCTCGTATCGATAGATTCGGTGGAAACGGTGCTCCATTCCTTATTTCCTACTTTTCGTACTGCTTTTGCTTGTCGGGGTGCGAGGATTGTAAACTGGATATTATTGGCTGCGAGCACCTCAAGTGTTTCTGTATCAACAGCTGTTTCAGCGAGCCACATTCCTTCGGGGCGCCGTTTAAAGCGGTACTCGAAGTCTTGAATTCCCCAAGACACTTGAGTTACTTTATCTCGGTAATTAGCGAGTGGCATTATTAGGTGGCTATAGACCTGGGCGAGTGCAGATCCATGACCATTGAAACGTATGGTGCTTTTTTGATCAGCGGCCAAGAGGAGGGCATACGCTTCAGGATCGTTCTCTTGCATCCACGACAAGAGTGTTGGTCCAAAGTTAAAAGAAATACGATTGTAATTATTTCTAATTTTACTGATGGAGCCAGAGCTATCTAAAATACGGGCCGCTGCATTGGGTGCATAGCATTCGAAGTTAATGCGAGCATTCCAGTCATGCCAGGGGTGGGCACTTTCCTGTTCCTCGACTGTTTCCAGCCAGGCGTTTTCCCGGGGAGGTTGGTAAAAGTGCCCATGAATGCAAACAAATCTATTTTTTAAGTCTGTCAATTCTCTTATTTTTTCAACTCCTAACTAATCACAGTAAGGTACAATTCGATTACCAGAAAACGATGTAAAGTGCTGCTAGGACGCCTAGTATTAACAGTGCACCAATCGTAAAGAAGGGGGATGTTTTAAATAAGCTTGGGTTGACCTCCAATGCTTTAGTGTTATTTTTGCTTTTAGGATCAAGAAGGCTAATTACTACCATCATTGCAGTGAGAAGCAGGAATGCCCATCCCATGCGATCTAGGAACGGAACATCGGGTATTAATGCCTTCATTCCAAAGCCGAGCGGGATAGTTGCCAACGCAGCTGCTAGGGCAGCATTGGCGGTAGCTCTTTTCCAGAAGAAGCCAAGTAGGAAAATGGCTACAACGCCTGGGGAGATCAGTCCGGTGAACTCCTGAATAAACTGGAATCCTTGTTCTAGGCGTTGGAGTTGTGGGGCGACTAGCACTGCCACGATCATGGAAACGATAATAGCCCACCGTCCAATTCGCACCTGTTTTTCTTCGCCTGCCGCTTGGTCTACGTATTTATTATAGATGTCTAAGGTAAATATAGTCGCAATCGAGTTGGCTTTTCCGGCAAGGGAGGCTACGATGGCTGCCGTTAGTGCAGCGAACGAAAGTCCTTTTAGACCAGGTCCTAACAAGTTAAGGAGGACGGGGTACGCTTTATCTGGTTTAACGGTGCCGGCACTATCGACCATTTCTGCTTGGAACATACCCTGTTGGTGTAGGACGTAGGCCGCGATTCCTGGGAGTACGACGATGATTGGCATCAGCATTTTGAGGAATGCGGCAAAAAGTAGGCCATTACGGGCGGTGGGCAAGCTAGCGCCTAGGGCTCGTTGAGTGATGTACTGGTTGCATCCCCAATAGTTGAGGTTGGCTATCCACATTGCTCCAAACAGCACGGTTAAGCCTGGAAGGTCTTTATAGTGGGGGTTGGATTCATCGAAGATCATGTGGAAGTGGGTGGGTGCTTGTTCCGTTATTTTGGACAGACCTGCCAGCATTCCGGAAGTTCCGAATTGGTTGGCTACCAATTCAAGTGCTAAGTAAGTAGTTACCAGGCCACCAAGTACCAAGACGGCTACTTGTATTACATCTGTGTATCCGATTACTTTCATGCCTCCTAGTGTAATTATTATAGCGAAGAGTGCAAGGAAGGCGGTACAATAGAAAAAGTCGAATCCAGAAATGGTGGAGACGGCAATTGCACCGAGGTACAGGATGGATGTTAGGTTAACAAATACATAAACGAGCAACCAGAATACGGCCATCATTGTCGCCACCAGTTTGCTGTAACGTTTTTCCAGAAACTGGGGCATGGTGTAGATTTTATTCAGGATATAGCCGGGCATGAAGAAGATGGCCACTACGATCAGGGTAGCTGCAGCCATCCACTCGTAGGAGGCGATAGCGAGGCCCATGGCAAATCCGGAGCCAGACATACCGATAAATTGCTCTGCTGAGATATTCGATGCAATCAGGGAGGCCCCGATTGCCCACCAAGTGAGGGAGCCTTCTGCAAGGAAGAAATCAGTGGCGGTGGACTCGTTGGTTTTTTTGCGTTTATAGATCCAGTATCCGTAGCTAGAGACTACGATGAAATACAGTAAGAATACAATGTAATCTTGAGTAGATAGGCGCATACGTTCTATTTTGAAGGATAAAGAATATCCAAAATACTTTATTGGACAATTGAACGCCAAAGTTAGACGAGCCTTAGGATTTATTACTTGTAAGGATGTATAAAATTATTTTTTTTTTAAAACTTTTCTCAAACATGTTGTGAAATTGGCGACAGTGCATGTATCTTTGCCGCCCGTTGGGAAATGGTTTCCTGGCCGAGCGGTTAGGCACAGGTCTGCAAAACCTGCTACAGCGGTTCGAATCCGCTGGAAACCTCATGTAAAAGCGATTGATCCTTAATTGGTTCAATCGCTTTTCTTTTTGTTCTTTGTTTTGTTAGAAGCGTAAAATGGCACGGAAATTGCAGCTATAAAAATCCCTCCCCCCGGATCAGTCGGTTTAATAGCTGCCTAGCATTTATGAGATCATTTCGAGTATTGGTCGCAGACCATCATCCGCTTTTTGCGGAGGGGATTCGTACAGTATTGTCTGTTCCTGCCAATCAATTATTATTTACGGTTACCGCTGTTGCTCGCACAACGGAGCAAGTAGAGGGGTACTTGGCAGATGCTCCTACGGATTTGCTATTGTTGGATCCAAGTTTGCCTAATCAGGAGCGTAAAGATTGGCTTTTAGGGATCAAAAAGCGATTTAGGGGGCTTCGTGTATTATTATTTTCAGAACAGAATGATCCATATGTTGTTTCGGAAGTAATGAATGAGGGCGCTGATGGTTACCTGCTGAAGACCGCATCAAAAGATGAGCTACGGCGCGCTATTTCAGAGATAAGTGAGGGACGTCAATATTTGGGACGAGGAGTTTCGTCCAGCGATACAGGAGTACGAGCTGGAAAGAATGCAGAGGTTGACATGGAAGTCCGGTTTGCGCAGAAGTTTAATTTGACTAGAAGGGAAGTCGAAATCGTTCGATACATTGGTCAAGCAATGAGCAATAAGGAGATAGGTGCGCGTTTGTATATTAGTGACCAAACGGTGAGTGTTCACCGGAAAAATATTATGCGCAAATTAAAGGTGAATAGCACGGCTAGTCTTGTCAAAATGGTATATGATAATCAACTAATTCAAGGTATTCCATTAACTACCCCATAAAGGGTAGATGTCTTGGTACACTTGGCACAATTTTGACATATTGAAGAGTTAAAAAAAATTAATCTATCTATACATTGTCTGTTAGAATCTTTGAATTACCTTTGCCATCTAGTTTCTTTAATCACAGCATTATTTTGATGTCTAATCTAGATTGTTCGAAAGCTGCGCCCGCGCCTAAGGTCATGTTACCAAATACGTTTGGGATCCTAAGTGGTTCCTCTATTTTGCGAATTGAATCTTGCTCTGTGAGGGTTGATACCTGCTCCAGAGCTATCTTCATATAAATTACATTATTTTATTTCCTTAACTTAACGTTTTCATTAACTATTTAAATTTTTCTAATCTCATGAGAAAAGCGAATTCTACTCTCGCTCAGAATTTCTGGGGTTGGTTGATGGTGCTAGCGCTCACTGCGTTTGCAGGCTTCGAGGCCTCTGCTCAGTGTTCACTAACCTGCAACAACCTCGTGCAGATCTCTCTTGACGAAGATTGTTCCGTTACTTTGAACGAGGATATGATTCTAGAGGGGACCTACAACCAGTATTGCCCGAACGGCAATTTCCAGGTGCAGGCTAAGATCAACAACGTATGGGTTCCAGCTTCTGGCAACTTTACGGCGACTAGCGCACACATCGGTCAGACTATTTCTGTTCGCGTTCGCGACTTGAATTCTGGCAATATGTGCTGGGGTTACATTTTGGTAGAAGACAAACTCATCCCAGAGATCGAGTGCGAAGACATCTACACAACTTGTGCTTCTTCTAACTACTCACCTTCTTTCTTGGCGAACACTTTGGGAATCAGCGAAGCTTTCCCAACGGCATCTGACAACTGTTCAGGTGTAACACGTACGTTCGTAGACACTTGGTTCGACCTTCCTTGCGGAACGGTTGCTGCTGGTGACTTGAGCGGTTATGTTCGTCGCGTATGGACAGTAGCTGATGCACAGGGTAACACTAACTCTTGCACACAGTTCGTTTATCTAGAGCGTTCACATGTTGGTGACGTGGAGTTCCCTGAAGATGTAGAGGTTAGCTGCTCTAACCCAGTTACTTCTCCAGCGGCTACCGGTGCACCTTATGTAACATTCAATGGCGTAGATTTCACTATCTACCCAAGCCCAGCATTCTGCGAACTTCAGGCTACTTACGCCGACCAGATTCTGCCAGTTTGTGACGGAACGTACAAGATTTTGCGTACATGGACGGTTTATGATTGGTGTACACCAACATCACCATTCCCTCCAAGCCAAAACCCACAGTACTACATCCAGTTGATCAAAGTTGTTGACAACGCTGGACCTACCTTCACTTGCCCAGAAGACATGACGGTGTCTACCAATGCGTACACTTGCTGCGCTACCGTAGATCTTCCAAATGTTATTATGAACGAGAATTGCTCACGCATCAACCACGTGACAGCTCGCGTAGAAGTTTATGACCAGTACACTGGCGACTTGATCGCTACACACGACTTGAATGGTTCTTTGTCAACGTTCCCAGGCAACAACCTTTGGGACCGTGATACATTGGCTAACTATGGTTTGACTCCATGCTTGCCAATTGGTAACCACAAAGTTACGTATGCTGCTTATGATGACTGCGGTAATTCTAGCTCTTGTCAGTTCGACCTTACTGTAGAAGACCAAACTGCTCCAACAGCGGTGTGTGACGAATTCACACAAGTTGCTTTGGGTGTTGATGGAACTGCACAGGTAAACGCTCTTACGTTTGACGACGGTTCTTACGATAACTGCAGCCAGGTTTACTTCAAGGTACGCCGCATGGACAACAGCCCATGCCAGTCTAACAATGCATTCCGCAACCAAGCTAAATTCTGCTGCTCTGACATCGGTCAGACTATCCAGGTTATCTTGCGCGTTTATGATGTAGATCCAGGTGCTGGTGATGTTTCTATCGAAGCATTGGAAGGTCACTACAATGATTGCATGATCAACGTATTGGTTGAAGATAAAATCAAGCCAGTATGCCAAGCTCCAGCCAACGTAACTGTTTCTTGCGAAGCATTTGATGCTAGCTTGTGGGCATACGGTCAAGCAACTGCTACAGACAACTGCTCTAACCCAACTATTACTGGTACAGTAGCTTACAACCAGTTTGACAGCTTGTGCAACAAAGGTACGATCACTCGTCGTTGGACTGCTCAAGATGCTGCTGGTAACACAAGCAGCTGCTCACAGCGTATTGTGGTTACTTACAACCAGAACTACTACGTTAAGTTCCCAGATGACAAGTTGGTATCAACTTGCGACGGAACTACTAACTATGGTGCTCCTGAGTTCTACGGTGCTCAAGATTGCGAATTGATGGCAGTATCTTATGTAGATGAGTTCTACACTGTAATTCCAGATGCTTGCTACAAGATTGAGCGTACTTGGACGGTGTTAAACTGGTGCCAGTACAATGGTAACTTGAGCTGCATAACTGTTCCAAACCCAGAGCCAAACGCGATCACTAACAACGCTCAAAACCGTTTGGGTGTAACTGTTTCTGCTCCTGGCACTTCTGTACCAGGTTGGGAACCAACTGTTCGCGCATTGACTCCTGGTGCTTCAGCAACGAACTTCTCTTCTTTCTGGAACAAAGAGGCTAACTGCTACAAGTACAAGCAGATCATCAAGGTAATTGATACACAAGACCCAACTGTTGTTACTCCAACTCCAACTGAGTTCTGTGACTACAGCACCAACGACGCTAACTTCTGGAACGCAATGTACTGGTATGACAATGTTATCAACAGCCACGACTTGTGCGAGGGCGATGCTAACATCGAAATCACAGCTACAGACGCTTGCTCTGGCGCTAACATCCGCTTCAAGTACTTGTTGTTCCTTGATTTGGACGGTAACGGTTCTATGGAGACAGTTGTAAACAGCAACAACTCTCCTGGCTATCCTTTCCCAGTATACAACAACGTTCAGTTTGACAACATCAACACTCAGAACTACTTGG
>Ga0208787_1000543_pt1 | contig 17826 bp, 13 predicted proteins | sample Wag4_2014_7_11_FD_187362 | JGI IMG/M metagenome (GOLD analysis project Ga0208787, IMG submission 187362) | Fresh water microbial communities from Ohio, USA - Utica-2 Time Series HT 2014_7_11 (SPAdes) (version 2) | ecosystem: Environmental > Aquatic > Freshwater > Water tank | place: USA: Ohio... | reverse complement strand
TCTTAAATTTAATTTTCTAAATGTAATTTGACTAAGATTTAGTAATGAATATAAATGTTTAAAATTAATCATTGCAATAATAGCACTTAAAGCTACTTGCATTTGCATGTATTTAATATAATCGGACTTAGCCTTTATAAATACAAGTACAAAAATGATAAATAAAAACCTAATTATAAAAGATCTTAATGCAATAAACTTGAATTGGTTCATCCCAGTAAAAAACCATTCGAAATAAAACATTTGTAAAAAGAAATAGGCTATTGCCCATCCAAAAAGAGGTAGTTCTTTATTTAGTGTTGGTATCCAAAAAACAATACAAATAAAACATACCGATAATACAACGGTCGTTATTAAATTTATAAATGCGATTTCAAAAAAAACAAGTGTTCTTTTTGCGGTATCTTCTTGTTGTTTTGCAATTTCTCTAACGCCATAAATTGGTATACCTAATGCTGCAATAAGAATAAAGTAACGAGATATACTTTCGGCAAAATTTAAAAGACCTATTTGATCTGGGCCAAGCGTCCTTGCTAAATATGGAAAAGTAATTAATGGAAATAATAACTGAGATACAGCAAGCAGTACATTATAAAAAATATTTTTCTGTGTCTGCATTTTAACTATCTATAGCTTTCGTCTACAAGAAAACGATACAAATTAGTAAATAAGGTAGGCAGTCGCTTTAATTTATATTCTAATGGTATGCCATATACATATTTTCTGTTAATCACATCACGCACAAAGTCTGGTTCAAATTTGGCTGGGTGTCGCTTTACAATATCCATACAATAGGCCTGTAATTCTGCAATCTCCCTTAAATTATCTTTGCCATTTCTAAATATCCTATTGTCTGTTCTTATTGGTCTACAATGTTTCATGCTAACTGCATGTACCACAGCCGTCTTTGTTTTATTTAATAGTACCTGTATGGTTGGTATTAAATAGACATCAATTCCAGTTCCAGAAATACTTCTTGTAAATTCTTTTCCTGCTTCAAAAAAAACTGCACTAGAATAAAAAGGTGCCATAATCTCTACCCAATTAGTGGGTATGACTACACTCCCTGCTTTTTGTATAAATTGTCGATGGTGATAATAACTGTCATGTGATAAACTTGCCTGAAACACATCTAACTGTTCCATCTCGGCAATGAATACTAATTTATTTAAATCGCTATAGCTTATAAAAATATCATCATCCAATAAACCTATATATTTAAAATCAGTGACTTTGTTTTGAATTAAATAGGCATAAACTCCTTGTAAAATATCGCCTTTGCATTCTGTTTTTTGGCTTACATAATAAGCAGGTTGCAATCCATCCAATTGACTTTGATGATCCTGTCCACTATAGTCAAAAATAAAAAGATCGAAATTGGGTGCCGTGTCTTTAAGGATATAAGACAAGGGAGACGAAATCCCATCCCAACTAATTACTACAATTGATTTCTGTTGAATAAATTTCTGTTGAATTGTCGTCATGCTTAACAAAAGTAAGCTAGAATTTGATTCCTTAGACTAAATATCTTAATTATTATAATACGCTTTAGCATATCAAAAGTGCTTTCTTTTCTGATAGTGCTATCTGTAGTTTGCCAGGTAGAAATAAGTTCGGGCTGGATAGCACCTATTTTAATTGCTGCTTGATCTACATAATGTTTATATAAATCTACCGGATAGTTTATTTTACTAGACTGCGCCAATAAATGTTTTGCCGCTTTTACATTTAATGAATAGCCATACGCACCATAAACAGACCTTATTAATGGAGTGCCTATCTTATAATGATTTGCAATGGTTGTAGAGGTAGATCTTTTGATGCTAACATGGTTATTCCATGCGCCCCAAAAGAATAAATCATACCCTGCATCCACAGTGGGCATGGTTTGTTGAATCAGTTGAATATCATTGATCTTACTATCCGATTCTAACACTAAAAAATGCTGTTCCTTAGTGCATTGTTGTACTATTTTTTTCCAGATGCTTCGGTGAGACATAAACACCCCAATTTCGGAGGGCAATAATTGATATCCCGACCTATTAAATGCATTTTGAATCAAGTCTTTTATAAAAGGTACTTTTTGCCTGGAGGGAAAGATGGGATCAATTAAAACCGAATCTGGTATCGCTTTTTGGATCAAATCCACCTGCATTTGTCTTGCATGCTCATTTTGTCCATAGATAATAAAAGCAGAAATAGGTTTTGTCATATTGCACCATTAAAATGGAATAGTCGTAGGCTGGTATTTATTAAACTCACAATAATATTGCCTAGCAACCGTATAGGGCGTAAAGAAAGCTTTTGAGCCTCCACTTGGATACAAAATAAAATGCTTTTTATTGAGTAGTTGACTTAAGTGGATGGGTAAACTATCTGCTCCTATGATAAAGTCTGCCTCTTGTATGAGTTGTATTAGTTCTTTAAAATTATTATAGACCGTTTGATTAAAAATAAGATCGGTTTGCATTTGCACTTTGATAGGACGGCCTGTTTTATTCACTTGACTCACTCTTTTAAAATAAGCCACCTGCATGCTTGCGCCTCTTTGATTCACCTCTTTAATAATAGACTGAATAATTTCCTGTGGGATATTTCTTTTTGAAATCCTGGCATCCGGCAATAACAAGAAGTTCTTTTTTTCAATATTATCGTTAATAAACTTTGAATTAGATTCATGCCCAAAGAAATGGGCATACTCTTGATAGACAGGGTCCTTATTAACAATAGATTCAAATTTTTTCCCAGTGATTAATTGCAAAATGCCTTTCTTCCTGCTCTGTTCTAAAATTTCTAATCCATTATGGTTAGAAGGATTTTCGATCAAATATTTTTTTATTTTTCTGGCTTGTTCTAAAGTACTTTTTTCTAACATATGCCTGTTAGTGAACAAATTTAATTGTCCTAGATGAATACCAAAATCTTCGAAACTAATGTCTAATTGACTGGTGTTAATAACCGACGACATGGCTTCGAACAAGGGATATAAGTGATTAGATGCAATAATTTTTATTGACTTAGGATCTGCAGACAAGATCGCAGACCTTACTGCAATTACAAAATCGCCATATGCTCTTAGTAAAAATAGGCGACGCATTTACTTTATTATAAGGTTTCTGTATATAAATAAATGGCAAAAAATATGCCAATTAAAACGCCAGCCAATAAACCACCTAATAAAAAAATTAGCCAACTTTTAGCTTGATTTATAAGCGGATATTTTGGCATATCTAGTACTTGTATTACAGGGGTTTGATTGATTTGAGATAATTTTAACCCTTCAAGATTTTTTAATACTTCACCATATAAAGTAAATACAATGTTTTTATCTTTTTGATTTAAATCATCATTCACTACATAATTCTGCATGCCATTATTTACGTGAACAAGTGGTACTGTTTCTAATGATTTGTTGTATAATTTACTATGTAAAGAATCTGCTTTTTTTTGTAATCGTACAATATTATTATTCATATTGCTTGTTTTAATATCTACATATAAATCTCCTGTCTCTTTTAATAATCGCTCGGTGAAAAGTTTTGAGAAGATTTGATTTCGAGAGACAACTTGAATATTGATGATAGAGCTCTTTTTATTTTGTCTCTGAACCTCCAAATTATTTTTAACTACTTGCTGATAAACGACATATAAAACGCTATCTTTTTTAATTTTTTCAACTTCGTTTTTGGGAATTGTATAAAAATTAAATTGAACTAACTGGGGATCTTTAGCCCATTTTTTATTGATGCCATGTGAAGCAGCATACAGGTCTGCTAAAGTTGGGGAACTTGAATTAGTGGTATCTACATGACTTAACAATACTGATTCTACAATCAATCTTGACTGCATAATATCTAAAATATTATCCCCTTCAAATAAGCCTGCATTACCTCCCGTTAAACTACCAAGATCAAAGCCCACGCTTGAAGCTAGTGCGCCTAAACCTGATTTTGAACCGGACTTTTCCTCCACAATGAAAGTAGCTTCTGCTATAAATTTGTCCTTCTCAAAATAACCATAGCCTAAGCCTACACATCCAGTGACGATGGCTATTTTTAAAATGAGCAAGTATTGAGAAAAGATATACTTGATGGCTTTTCCCACTAAACTCATTAAATCAGAAAGTAATATCTTTTCGGACATATATAATATTATCTACAAAGCAATTGTTTATCAATTGATTGTAAAATTAAAGCTTTTAGGTAAGAAATAAACAAAATCAAGGAGTATCTAGCCAGCTTTCAAGCTATCATAGTCGAATCCCCTCTATGAACAGCCCCTATCTACTCAATCTATAAATCGTCAACGCCGCTCTTTTGATCAAAAATGGGAGTTGATTTAAGTGGATGGTTTCACCCGGCGCGTGAGCGCCGCGTCCCGATGCCCCCAATCCATCAATACAATCCACATAAGCCGCTACATAGGAAATATCCCCTGCGCCGCGGGATCCTGGGTCGCCTGCAACCGTGGCACCAACGCCCATATCCATTGATATTGAATTGATTACGCTTAAAACTTGGTTATTACCTTCCGTTGGCGCCATACTTGGTATCCCATCCACAAAACTGATTTTAGCACTGGTTTGAGCTAGGTTTTGGGCCACAATTTCCTTCATTTTGACCCTGGCGCGGTCTTTTTGGTCTTCGGTCAAGAACCTTAAGTCTCCAGTCACCGTCACCGCCGGTGAAATAATATTGGTTTTGGCGATGGCCGCGCCTTTTGAGGTTTCACTATTATATTCAATATCCGATCCTCCAATAATGATACCCGGATTAAAAGTCAAATATTTCTCGGTACTCAGGGTTTCTCTAAATTGATTCAAGATTCTTGCTGCCTCATAAATCGCACCATAACCCGCACTTGGTGTGAATACCCCCGAACTATGTCCTGTTTTTCCGGTCACATCCAGTCTCCATCCACTCGCGCCCCTTCTTCCGGTGGCCACCGAGTTCAATCCATTCGCTCCTTCAAAAGCCAAAGCGATATCTGCCTGCTTGGCCCTATTGATAAAATCGCCTCGAGTCACTTCCCTTGGATAACCCGCATGCTCCTCGTCCCCTGTAAAATAAGCAGTGATGTCGGTGTTTTTTAATAAGCCCGCTTGCTCCAATGCTTGCAATGCCATAATCACCACCACGTCTCCACCTTTCATATCGTTCACGCCCTGACCCGTTGCGGTAGAATCGTTCAACATGGTAAACGGATTGGCTGGCATGTCGGGTTCAAAGACGGTATCTAAATGTCCGATAAGGAAAAGTCGTTTGCCTTTACCTGACTTACGACTCGCCACTAAATGCCCCGCACGTTTAATAGAGTCTGGCATCGCAACCCACTCTGTGGCAAATCCTGCTTTTTCAAATTCCTTCGCAAACAAGGCGCCCACTTTTTTCACGCCCTCTATATTCAAAGTCCCACTATTAATATTCACCGACTCCTTTAGCATCTCAATTGCCTGCGGCATATGCGCATCAATCCAAGCCATCACTTGCTTTTCCTCTTTTGTCAAACCTTTAGATACAGCAGCGGCAGGCGTTTTCACTTGCTGCGCAATACTTGTCATTGCAATGAGGATGGATAAAAAAAACAGGATAGATTTTTGCATAGGAATTATTTTTAATGGTCAAAGATTACCTCACACATTTAATAAAAAAAGGCCCAGCTAGTGCTAGGCCTTTCGAATTTTATAAAATTAATCTTGTATTAATTCCCAATCGGAATATTCACTTTGAAACTAAAGTTGCGTCCCATATTGAATACACCCATGCGGCCGGTAGCCTCATTCACAGCACCATACTTTAAACGATTCAAATGATGTTGATACGCCACATCGATGATATTTTGTCCCACCAAGGAAACACTAAATAATGTTTTATTACGATGTTGGATCTGCGTGCTATAGCCCAGATTCAATAAAGTATAGGAAGGTGTTTGTGTTTCAGTATTGTATCCAGTAAAAGGATTGTTCTGTGCAAACACATTGTCTAATTGTAGATTGATGAAACTATTTTTAATCGCTTTAGATTTTTTGAACAATTCGATTCTAATTTCAGATAACCATCTTGCACTAGGAATCCCTGGTAAATTTTTAGAGCCATCTAATGCTTCTTTAAATTGTCCACGTATCAAGCTCACGCTATTTTCTATATGCAACCAATCTAATGGGTGTGGATGAATATCGATATTGAATTCTGCACCATACAAGTGTGCATCTTTTTGTCTAAATGCAAAAGCATATAGTTCTTCTCCTGCAGGATCATGTGCATAGTCCATGATAATAGAATCCCCTCCACCAACTGCAGTTAACTTTTGATAAAAGATATAATCCTTCACCGTATTATAAAAAACATTTCCTGCAATACTCATATGCTCATTGCTCCATTCAACAGCAGCATCAAATTGTAAACTCTTTTCGGACTTTAATGATTCATTGCCATACTCAAATCGGTTGGTGCCTTCGTGCGCGCCATAAGAAGCCAGCTCCGCCATATTCGGTGCGCGGAATCCGCGTGCGATATTAAACTTTAAAGTCACTTGATCACTCAAATCATGTGCCACACCAATCGCTCCGGAAATATTATTGAACTGTTTATTGCTTTCTTTTGGATCATACAATGCAATACAAGCCATCCCCGGAGGACATATAAATTGTGCAGGGTTGATATAGTTCATGAACTTTTGATCATATCGAAATCCTCCACTCCAACTTGTTTTATCTGTTCGTTTTTGTGTGTAGTAAAATGCACCGATATCAAAACTGGTATAGTCTGGCACCAAGGCTTCCTCACCTCTATTGGTATTGGTTTGTCGCATACCATTAACGCCAAATGTATTCTTCCAATTATTTTTTTCTGATTGTAAATATTGTACTGAGTAGTTGAATGTTTTTAAATCAAAAAATAATTCTTTTTCATCTAAGTCTAATACATTGCCAAATTCCATCCTTTGGTTTCTTTGTAAGCCAAATGTGGCTTTCAATCTTTCATTACCAATTTTAATATTATTATCTAAGGTGTATTTGGTGTGTTCAATTTTTTGCATCGGTGCGCGCGGTGTAAACCATTTTTCCTCTGCAGCGTCCACAACGACTTCTTCTGCGATACCTCCTACATCTTTCATCATTACAAATCGACCATCTGCATCACGATCCCCTTCTACCACGCCTAAGTTCTGTGAAAAATTACTGAATGACAATTGCGAATAGCCCCAATTTTTTTCAATACCAATATAGCCTCCACCATTGCGTTCTAAAAATCTTGAATTAAAAACAGTACCGTCGTATTTATTTTTATAATCGCCTGCGTTCTTTGCACTATAATTGATCCCCCAAATAAATCCTTTCTTGTTTCCTGCAAGATCAAAGTGGTTACCCATCATTCGATTATTGCTTTGGTAATTAGAAAACACATTTCCTTTGATCACGCCTTCGCTTACTGGTACATTGGAAATAATATTAATCACACCCGCCAATGCATCCGAACCATAAATCAAGGATGCCGGCACTTTCAATACTTCTGTTCGGCTCACATTGTATTCATCAATTTCAATACCATGTTCATCGCCCCATTGCTGTCCCTCTTGTCTTATCCCATCGTTCATCACCACCACGCGGTTATATCCAAGACCACGAATAATTGGTTTTGAAATAGCTGGACCTGTTGAAATCTGTGACACGCCTGGCACTTTGGACAATGCGTCTATTAAATTACTAGACACGCCACGAAATAATTCTTCTTTTTTAATAATGGTCACAGGTGTTGGGGTGCGTCTTGTAGATGTGGCTCTTAAAAAACTTGTCACAATGACATTGCCGCCCTCTAATACCGAACTATTTAAATAAAAATCCTGCGTTAAGTTTTTTTGTAATTGGATGTTTTCTACATCTGTTGCATAACCCATAAAACTAATCTCCAACACATGCGAGCCTTGTTCTATATTGATGGTAAAGACGCCTTCTTTATTGGTGATGGTGCCTTTTTTAATTTCTGGGAGATACACACTTGCACCGGCCAATATTTTACCAGTTGCTTTATCAAATACTTTCCCTGTTAAGGTAAATTGTTGCGCTATTAAAGCGTTCGTGAAACCGAATCCTACACTCATTAAGAGTGCAGCATATAAATATTTTTTCATGACTATTATTATTTGTTATTCAAACACAATCTGCATCTACTATCCGTAAATAGAGGGATGCCTATTCCAAAGTAATCAACTTATACATAAGTCAATAACGATTCTAACAAATAAAAGCAGGGGGTCCGCGAGAGTCGGAGATGATAGCGTATTGCTCAATAGTAGCTACAACATAATTTGTATTACGCGCTTTTGCTACAATAGGTATTGCAATTTCAATACTAAAATCGTAGTCCACAAAAGGTGTGGTAGCTACTTGAAAATCAAAACTACAATGTAGTGCTGAGTTTTCAATTTGCTCAATGGGCAAATCCTTATGTACCGAACAGCTATTTGGATCAACGTGTTTTGCAACTAAATCGTGAATCGATTTTTGTGGCGTAATGCTAAACGCAAAAACCACTAGTATCGCTAGCGCAAGAAATTGCTTAAAGGTTTTGTGTTGTAGCATATTGCTAAGTTAACCCATTTTTAATAAATCGCTTTGCCTACTGGATGCGCTGGTGCAAATTGCAAGTCCAATAATTTAGCCATCGTAGTAGCCAATTGTTTTTGATACAATTGTTGGTTGGCAGATTGTTCACCCATCTTGGATTGCATGGCAGCTGCAATTTGACTGAGCTTTGAATTTTTTTCCGGACCCATTAGACCAAACCAAATACTAGAAGCGCCTTTGATATCCGCACCATGGTCTGTCCAAGCATCGCCAAATCCACGACCATGATCGGTAGTGATTAACAAATAAGTATTGTCTTTATAACCTGGTGTGCTTTGTATCCATTGCCAAAGCTCTGCCACCCATCTGTCCACTTGATTGGCCGCATCTAAGTAGGCCGAATAATTACCTTCATGCGCCCACTCATCCGTCTCACCATAACTGATGTACATGACTTTTGGACGCTTGGTTGCTAAAAAATATTTTGCTTGCTGATGTGTAAATACATCTAAACACTCCACTTCTTTAAATGGTTTATAACTATTTTGAAGCATCTCTTCCAACATTTTTGTTTGTGGATCTTGAAGGATGCTTGATAGATTTTCAAAACCATTGATCACCGGAAACCCTGATGCAGCCTCGTTTAAAATGCGATTGTATGCATCCCATGCACCAAATGCAATAACTTTATTTTGATACGGTTTTTGTGTTTGTAAAAATGCCAATACATTTTGATATGGGTTCGGCGGATAATTATTGGAATTAATGGCGGAGTCGGGATAGCCTGTAAAAATTTCATTGTACCCAGGATAAGAGAACCAATGTGGGTTCGCAACATCCACTTTATTTTCTTTAAATCGATTGCCAAATAACAGTCCTTTTTGAGCCATGATTTGCCAAAAGAATGGAAGCAATTTTGTCTGACGCTCCGACACCGAAATAGAACCATACTTATTATAGAGGTAGGCACTATCCCCATGATTGAATTTTTTATGATTAGCCAGGGCAAAATCCATTCCGTTAAAAATCTCCTGCCACCTTAGACCATCTGTGGTGATCACGATTAAATTGGGCGCATTGTCCTGCGCTTTTAGTTGCAGTTGTAGACCTAGAGAGAGGATTAGTAAAAAGCTGAAAAAAGCCTGTTTTTGTCTCATTTTGTGCAATTTTGCCCTTAAATTAGGCTATTTTGGGTTGTTTTTGGCATTTTTTAAACTATTTCACAAAGTCCTTGTTAATCCTTTGAGCAATCTATCTAAATCAATTTTTGATGGGCAGATTAAATAGCCTATCTTTGATGTTCAAACATTGATTAAGATAATTTAAGCCCTGTTTGACCCAATTTCAAATTATAAATTAAAATAAAAACGATGAGTTTATTAGACAGCCTAAAATGGCGCTACGCAGTAAAGAGAATGAACGGTAACAAGATCCCAGAAGCCACATTGAATACCATTTTGGAAGCAACTAAATTGGCACCTAGTTCTTTTGGTTTAACGCCTTATAATATCATTGTCATTGAAGACGAGGAAACTAGAAAAAAATTACAACCACATTTTTACAATCAACCTCAAGTAGGTGAGTCTTCTGCATTGGTGATTTTTGCTACTTGGAATAGCATCACAGAAAAAGAAGTGGCAGAATACATGCAAGAAATTGCAGAAGAAAGAGGCGTACCTGTTGAAAGCTTAAATGACTTTGCAAGTTATATCAATGGGTCTATCAAAAATTTAACAGCCGAGCAATTACAAATTTGGGCAGCCAAGCAAACCTATATCGCACTTGGTTTTGCATTAGTTGCTGCAGCAACCGAAGAGATTGATGCAACACCTATGGAAGGATTTAAGCCGGATGCAGTGGATGAAGCTTTAGGTTTAAAGGAACTTGGCTTACATAGTGCGGTAGCCGTGACTTTAGGATACAGAGACGCAGCAAATGATTATTTATCTGGCGCTAAGAAAGTAAGAAGAGCGTCTGAAAAACTAATCATCAAAAAATAGTTTTGAATTGAGTTTTAAGCAAACAGATGAAAGCAAACGGCTCCTAATTTAGGGGCCGTTTTTTTGTACTGTATATATTGATTCTAAAATTAGCTGAACCTTTAAGCATCTATCCCCAGATTTTTTGATAGATGGTACACTTGTATGTAGATTTTTATCTTAATTTAGGTAAAATCAATTGTATGAAAAAAATCATAGGTTCTATCACTGGCTTTTTTATCCTAGCCTTATTGAGCATAAACAGTTTTGCTCAAGATGCATCCGCGTATCAAGTTCCAGCAAAAGAAATTGCGGACTTATTATTAGCAGCGCCTACACCAACGATTAGTGTAGATGGAAAAGCAAAACATATGCTTGTTATGGAGCGTCCTTCATATCCTTTAGTGGAAGAGTTAGGACAAGCTGAATTTAAAATTGCTGGGCTTCGTTTGAATCCAAATAATTTTTCTCCTACCCGTCAGAATTATATCAAAGGTTTAACCATTAAGGATATTGCGAGTAATAAAGCTTTGGCAATTAAAGGAATGCCAGCGACCATTGCTGCATTGAGTCCTTCATGGAATCCTTCAGAAAATAAAATCGCGTTTTACAATGTGTCTGCTAATGCAGTGGATGTATATGTAATTGATATAACCACTTTGACTTGTCAAAAAATAAATAAGACATCTGCTAATTTAATTTTAGGCGCGAGCCTAGTTTGGTTAGATGATGCAACAGTGATGTATAAAGTGAATGTAAATACAGCAAGCGCTTTAGCGAAAAGGCCTATCACACCTAAAGGACCAACCATTCAAGAGAACTTAGGTAAGGCTGCACCTAGTGTAACTTATCAAGATTTAATTAAGTCGCCTTATGATGAATACGTGTTTGAATTTTTAGCTAAGAGTCAATTGGTTAAAAATAAAAATGGCGTAGAGACTAAAGTGGGTACACCTGCATTGACCAATAGCTTTAGTATTTCTCCTGATAAAAATTATATCCTTACACGCACTTTAAATAAGCCTTTCTCTTATTTAGTGACTACTTATGGTTTTGCATCTTCAATGCAAGTATTGGATAAGAATGGTGCATTGGTAAAAACAATTGCGCAACTTCCTTCTTCAGAAGGAACTGCAAGTGGTTATGACAATGTGCAAAATGCACCTCGTGGTTTTGAGTGGAAGGATGACGAAGCTGCTACAATTGTTTATGCAATGCCTTTAGACAGTGGCTTGATTAAAAAAGCAGTGCCTTTTCATGATGCTGTGATGGCGATGACTGCACCTTTTAACGAAGCGCCTAAAGAATTATTTAAAACAGCTGCACGTTTTTCTAATATCAGTTGGGGAGATGAGACTTTAGCTTTAGTAACTGAAGTATTAAGAACCAAACAACGTTACAAAGTGAGCGTGTACAATCATAAAGCCAATAGCTTAACTACTTTATATGAAAGAAGTTTAACTGATGCTTATAGCAATTTAGGTAATCCTGTTACACATAAAAATAAATTCGGGAAAGATGTCATTGCCACTGTGAACAATGGCCGTGGTGTTTTAATGAACAACACGACTGGTGCATCTGACAAAGGAGATCTTCCTTATTTATCTATCTACAACTTGGATACCAAAGCCAATGAAATTATTTGGCGTAGTAAAGAAGATTGTTTTGAATATGTAGTGGATGTATTAGATGCTGCTACTTTAAAAATCATCACACGCAGAGAGACCGAAAAAGAAGTGCCTAATTATTATTTGAAATCCTTACAAGCCAATACTTCTGTTGCCATCACTAGTTTCAGTAATCCTTATGCAAGCATGGAAGGTGTGGCGAAAGAAAAAATTAAATACAAAAGAGCAGACGGTGTTGACTTAACGGGTGATTTATATTTACCTAAGGGATACAACAAGGAAAAAGATGGTCCTTTGCCAACTTTACTTTGGGCTTATCCTAGAGAGTTTACAAGTGCTGCTGATGCAAGTCAGATTAGAGGTAACCAACACAAATTTACTTTGTTAAGTTGGGGCTCTCCAGTGTTTTATGTGACACAGGGTTATGCCATTTTAGACAATGCTGAAATGCCAATTGTAGCGACTTCTCCTGATAAAAAACCGAACGATGATTTTGTGAATCAATTGATTTTAAATGCAAGTGCAGCGATCGATAAATTAGTGAGCATGGGTGTGAGTGATCGTAATAAGTTCGCGATTGGTGGACATAGTTATGGTGCATTCATGACTGCAAACGTATTAGCGCATAGTAATTTATTCAAAGCAGGTATTGCACGTAGTGGTGCTTATAACAGAACATTGACACCTTTTGGATTCCAAAACGAAGACAGAACTTTCTGGCAAGCACCTCAATTGTATTTAGATATGAGTCCGTTTGCACATGCCAATAAAATTAAGACACCTATTTTATTAACGCATGGCGAGATGGATGACAACACAGGTACTTTCCCAATCAATAGTGAGCGTTTATATGCAGCCATCAAAGGACACGGTGGTACAGTACGTTTTGTTTACTTACCTTATGAAGCGCATGGATACAGAGGTAAAGAAAATGTATTGCACTTATTGTATGAGCAAGGTCGCTGGTTGGATAAATACTTGAAGGGAAAATAGTTGAAAAGGAAATAATTAAAAGGGAAATAATTGAACTAGTGTTGAACTAGGCCCTTGCGGCTCTGATGATATCAGCAAAGACGCCTGACGCCGTAACGTCTGCGCCTGCGCCAGCACCTTTAATCACTAAAGGTTGTTCAGGGTAACGTTGAGTATAGAAGAGGACTAAATTATCCTTTCCGTATAGATGGTAAAAATCTGAGCTCGGTTGGATGTGCTGCAAACCTACTTTTGCAGTGGCCTTCCCATTTATTTTGCCATTTGCATTGCTTTCTAACTTAGCAATGAATTTAAGTTTATATCCTGCCGCTGCAGCGCTGTCGTATAATTGTTTAAAATACGGCTCTTGTTTTTCTAGCTCGATATAAAAATCTGCAACAGATCCATTGAAACATGGTGCTGGTAAGAAGGATTCGTTTTCAATGGAATCCATTTCGAGTGGATGTCCCGCTTCTCTTGCCAAGATCAATATTTTACGCATCACATCTGTTCCGCCTAAATCCAATCTTGGATCTGGTTCTGTATAGCCTTCTTCCTGTGCTTGTTTTACTACTTGTGCAAAGGATTTTCCATCCTTGCCACCTTCATAATGATTGAACACAAAATTCAATGTTCCAGATAACACAGCTTCAATTTTATTAATTTGATCGCCGCTTCGGATTAAATCATTCAATGTACTTATCACAGGTAAGCTTGCGCCTACATTGGTTTCAAATAGAAATGCTGCATTGTGCGAACGCGCGAGTGATTTTAAATTGGCATAATGCGCATAATCCGATGAACATGCAATTTTATTACAAGCCACTACAGATACTGAATGACTTAATAGTTGCGCATAAGTATCAGCAACGCTTGCGTTTGCTGTAATGTCTACAAAAATTGAATTGCGTAAATTATGATCTAGTATCGCATTTACAAAATTTTGAATAGTACCAGTCGGCGCAGCGGACAATTCATCCCTCCAATGACTAGAATTAGAATTATTATTGCTAGAATTTTTAATTGAATCATTTAAAGGATCATCAGAGTGACTTAAATTAATGCCTACTAAATTTATTAATTGTTTTGTACTATTGGCAATACCTACTATTTTAATTTGAAGTCCTAAATGATTTTGTAAATAGTCCGCTTGTTTTTTTATTTGATCGATTAATTTTCCGCCTACATTACCAACTCCTGCAATATATACATGCACTTGTTTATATGCAGTCTCGAAAAATGCCTCATGCAACAAGTTCATTGCTTTGTGCACATCCTGTGCTTCAATCACTGCAGTGATGTTTTTTTCCGAAGACCCTTGTGCAATCGCTCTTATATTGATCTCATTGTTTCCTAAGACACTAAACATTTTACCACTCACACCAGGATGATTGCGCATTTGCTCGCCCACGATGGCTATAATAGATAATTCTTTTTCTATAATCAATGGTTCAAGTAATTGTAAATTAATTTCTTCCTCAAACTCAGCGTCTACTGTAATTTTTGCCAGATGCGTATCCTGCACACTCACGCCAACAGAGATAGAATGCTCTGATGAACTTTGTGTAATAATAATAATGCTAATTTGTTTTTTTGCGAGCGCATCAAACAATCTTTTTGTAAAGCCTGGTATGGCTACCATACCCGCACCTTCTAAACTCAATAAACAAATGTCTTTGATACTAGAAATGCCACGTATAACATTGTTGTCTTTTGGAGATTCATTTTCGATTAAAGTACCAGGGTGCTCAGGTTCAAAAGTATTCTTAATCCATAATGGAATATGCGCATGCATCACTGGCAAAATCGTTGGAGGATAAATAATCTTAGCGCCAAAATGTGATAACTCCATCGCTTCGTGATAAGATATCCTTGGAATCTCTTTAGCATTGTTTACTATTCTTGGATCTGCCGTCATCATACCACTTACATCGGTCCATATTTCTAAGACAGCTGCATTGATAGATGCCGCATAGATTGCACCTGAATAATCTGATCCTCCTCTCCCTAATGTAGTAGTATGGCCTGCTGCATCAGATGCAATAAAACCAGGTGCCATATACAAAGCATGTTGATTATTAGGATTTGCAAAATATGCTTGAATGGTTTGATTCGTTAAAGCGCTGTCTACCACTGCACTTGAATAAGCGCTATTGGTTTTAATCATCGCTCTTGAATCCAACCAAACTTGATCTACGCCTTCTGCCTCAAATGCTGCAGCAATAATTTTAGAAGATAAAATTTCTCCATAACTCATTAGACAATCCTGCATGCGCAGTGTCAACACGCTTTCATTATAAATAGTTACACAATTGGATTCAATTTCTTGGATCAATGCCTTCACCATGCTTAATGCACTAGCCTGTTGCGCAGTCGGCAATAAAGCAAGTACTGCATCTTCATGCTTTTGAGCCAAGTTTTGAACCATTGTTTTATATGCTTCATTGCCTTGAGCCGCAGTTTGTCCTAATAATATCAATTGATCCGTTACGCCACTCATGGCAGATACTACTACGATACTAGGTTTTGTTTGAACGCGCGCTTTCACAATAGCAATCACTTTTGAAATTGCTGCTATTGTACCTACCGAACTTCCTCCAAACTTTAAAACCTGCATATCATTTTTTCTTTTTAACTAATAAGATGGCCACAAAGTTAAGCCATATAATAGTTTTTAAAGCCTTCAAAAAGGCACACTCAAGTTTTATTTTCCTGGCTGATTCTCTGGACGTAAACTTCTTACAGTTCTTCCAGCCTGCCACATTTCACTATTATGTAATTCTGCTAATTCAACTTCTAATTTCTCGCGGTAATCATCCTTGCTATTCAAATCAATTGAACGTGCAGATTCTTTGCCTGTAGCTACGCTATCATATAAGTCTGTGAATACTGGTAAAGTAGCGTCACGGAATTTTTTCCACCAATCCAAAGCACCTCTTTGTGCAGTGGTTGAACAGTTGGCATACATCCAGTCCATTCCGTTTTCAGCAACTAATGGCATCAATGATTGTGTTAATTCTTCAACTGTTTCATTGAATGATTCAGAAGGACTATGTCCGTTCTTACGTAATACTTCATACTGTGCAGCAAAAATACCTTGGATCGCACCCATTAATGTACCACGCTCTCCAGTTAAATCCGAATACACTTCTTTTTTGAAATTGGTTTCAAATAAATAACCAGAACCTACTGCAATACCCAATGCAATGACTCTGTCATGTGCTTTACCAGTAGCGTCTTGGAAGATCGCATAACTTGAATTCAAACCACGTCCTTGTAAAAACATTCTTCTTAATGAAGTACCTGATCCTTTTGGTGCAACTAAAATAACATCTACATCCGCTGGAGGTACAATACCTGTTTGTTCTTTATACGTAATACCAAAGCCATGAGAAAAATACAATGCCTTACCTGGCGTTAAATGTTTTTTTACAGTTGGCCACATAGCAATTTGCGCAGCGTCACTCAATAGATAACATATAATAGTGCCTTTCTCTAAGGCTTCCTCTATTTCAAATAAAGTTTGGCCTGGAACAAATCCATCAGCCACTGCCTTATCCCATGATTTTGAATTTTTTCTTTGACCTACAATGACATTCACACCATTTTCTTTTTGGTTCAATGCTTGACCTGGTCCTTGCACACCATATCCAATCACGGCGACTACTTCATTTTTTAATACTTCCTGTGCTTTTGCTAATGGGAACTCTTCGCGTGTTACTACATTTTCTTCGGTACCTCCGAAATTTAATTTTGCCATGATTTGTTTAGTTTATGAATTGAATGATTTATTTGAATTTTTGAATAATTATTGAATGATATATTTATTTTTATTTTAGAATCTTACATAGTGAACACATTTCCTCTTTGCCCTAAGTATTCGTTTTCTACCAATTCGCTTCCTGGTTCACTTTTTTCAAAGTCTTTTAATTTTTCGTGGAAGCCCGCACTTTCTTTGATGATGGCTACTCTTGCGCTTCTTACAAATTCTACCAATCCAAATGGGGCCAATGCTTCCATTAATTTATTGGTTTCCTCTCTGTGTCCTGTTGTTTCAAAAACAATAAAGTCTTTTCTGATAGCCACTGCTCTTGCACCAAACTCTCTCAACAATCTTTCTACTTTTACTTTCTCTGTAATCTCGTCCGACAATACTTTATACAAGGCCAACTCCTGCCATACAATTTCATCATTGGTATTAAAATAAGCTTTTAAAACTTCTACCTGTTTTTCGATTTGTCGTACAATTTTAAGCACCACCTCTCTGGATTCAACCACCACAATGGTAAAGCGGTGGATGCCTGGCACTTCCGATGGAGAAGTATTTAAACTCTCAACATTGATTTTTCTTCTCGAAAAAATAATGGCAATACGATTTAACAAACCAACTTGGTTTTCGGTATACACCGTAATTGTAAATTCTTGTTTTTCGTTTTCCATAATTTATTTTAAACGGATTTCTGATACACTACACCCTTGTGGTACCATTGGGAATACATTGTTTTCTTTGCCCACCATCACTTCTAATACATAGGATCCTTTATGTGCTAACATCTTTGTGACTGCGTCTACTAAGTCTTCGCGCTTGCTGACTTTTGCTGCGGCGATCTTATAAGAATTTGCCAACATCACATAATCAGGGCTTGCTATATCCACAAAACTGTAGCGCTTGTCCATGAAC
>Ga0208787_1000540_pt1 | contig 17864 bp, 18 predicted proteins | sample Wag4_2014_7_11_FD_187362 | JGI IMG/M metagenome (GOLD analysis project Ga0208787, IMG submission 187362) | Fresh water microbial communities from Ohio, USA - Utica-2 Time Series HT 2014_7_11 (SPAdes) (version 2) | ecosystem: Environmental > Aquatic > Freshwater > Water tank | place: USA: Ohio... | reverse complement strand
GTGGAATTACACCCTTTGCAACCTTTACTCCTTCTGCATTGCATACCTTTTCTAGGTGAGCAGCCAAGGTTCCTGGTGGAACTAAACGGAATGGATAGTGGTGTGTACGTGAACGGATAGTTGCAATCAACTTATCTGGTTCAGTTGTAGCAAAGATAAAAATTACATGCGCAGGTGGCTCTTCAACAACCTTAAGTAATGCATTTGCTGCACCCGGTCCAAGCTGGTGTGCCTCATCGATAATGTAAATCTTGTAACGACTTTGTACCGGTGCAAAAAATGCTTTGTCGCGAAGATCGCGAGCATCATCTACTAAACCGTGGGTCGCAGCATCTAATTCAATTACATCTAATGAACCTGGACCATTCGCAACTAAATCTTTACATGATTGGCACTCGCCACATGGATTAGGTGTTGGTCCCTTTTCGCAGTTAAGCGAGCGCGCCATGATTCGTGCGCTAGAAGTTTTTCCGCAACCGCGAGGACCGCTAAACAAGTATGCGTGGTGTGTGCGACCAGATTCCAAAGCATTTGAAAGTGGAACAGTGACATGCTCTTGTCCGATGACATCTGCAAAAACAGAGGGACGATATTTACGATACAAAGCTAATGACATCGTCTACTCCCCTACTGTTCGTCGCGCCTATTTTTCTTACCTGCAAACCTTATTAAAAAGGACCCCTCGCACACCCGCCAGAGCGGACCTACCCTTGCTGCATTCCTGCCCTGGGGGAGTTCAGTACGGTAACGCCGTACGAGGGATCTGGTGTAATCATAGTTATACCCACCGATAGAGTTCTCCCCCTCGGGAGGATTCGCATAGCGGCCGAGTGCGCACGCTTGGAAAGCGTGTATAGGGCAACCTATCGAGGGTTCAAATCCCTCATCCTCCGCTCACGTAAAGACTCGGGTAATCCCGATTTACCCTGTTCCACGGGATTATTACTTTGAAGCCATGTTTCAACCCAACCCAAAGCGGCGTATACCAAATCTTATAAAGGCCAGAGTTCCAGTTTGGCTTCTCGTAGGCGCACTCGCAGTTCAATATGCCGTCAATACAGTCATTGAGCCAAACAATCCGAATTGTAGAATCAATGTGCAAAGGGTTCACCAGTCCACTTATTCCCTTGAATTCCAAAAGCTGAGCGAAGCAAAGCTCAAAATATCTACTCTATGCGATGTCCCACAGGCATACACATCACTCACAGCTGAGTTTGAGGAAGTGATTCCCAATAAGAAGAATGCGGTTGTCAAGGTAGTTAGAAATATCATTGCAAGACCCAAACCTGATCGGGATAACTACGTCTTGATCGAGAATTTAACCGTTCCGTGCAACGGAAAAGGTTACGCAGAGTACGCAGGCCTTGCATATGGGCAAGTCCACTTAAAGGGTGGTGGCATCGAAAATGTCTCGGGTCAATCCGATAAACCTAATCTCATCAAATGCCTAATTAGTGCAAAATAGGTCTATGAGTTTCTATGAAGAGTTGTTAACGCTCGGACAACACTTACACGAGCGCGAGCGTTTGGCTTTGTATAAATTCCTAATCGAAAGTAAATGCGACACTTACAAATCAAATGCCATGAAATTAATCAACTCCAATGAATTAACGAGTGAAATTGCCAATGGAGAAATTATCTATTCATTAAAGGGAGATGTGGTTAGTTATTCGACCAGAAAGAGTGGCACTTCGGCGTATCAAGAAAATGTTCGCGAATTAAAATTGAATCCAATCTCAAAATTGAGAGTTAGAAAAATCATTAAATTCTTTGCACAGGCAGAAGTTGAAGTTATTTGGAACTACCCACTTGAAGGTCGCAATCCTCAAGTAGAAGGAAGTTATTGCATAATCTCCTATCCATTCTTTGATCTTAGATATTTTTCCAATGGTGGAAGTCGCCTTCTTGGGTTGATTAATAAGCTAAGAATTGACGATTCAGACATAAGAGAAAAACTAAAAGTTTCTTAAGATTGGTCTAACTTCTAGGATAAGGGACCTATGAATCTTGAAAATGAAGAATGGGATGCCCGATACTTTGGCCTAATAAATGAATTAGCCGAAAAGAATTCCTCTCGTTATGAATTACAAACGGATGAATTACTCAAAAAGCGATTTCTAAAAATCGAATTAAATGGGCAAATATCGAATTTAAGTTAACACCACAGGGATGTTGGTTTTGCACAGATGACCCTCGGGGCCAGCAAAATACAAACTCGTGGATTCGAATGGGTTGGAGAAGATCCGCAAAGAGAAAAGCGCTGCCTTACTATTTTGCACAGGCAGAGGCTTCTGTAATCATGGATCAAGAAGAGTAATCTTTTAGAGATTCAATATCCCTCATCCTCCGCCAGATGTGCTGCTTTTTATCGAACCTTAATCATGGCAAATGATGCATTTTCATAAACGGTCTGCCCGGTAACCACCTCGGACTTCTTAGGGTCGACCGGCACATCGCCTTTACCCTTCTTATCTGATGGACCTTTTCCTGAAGGTGGCGGTGCGCCAGCTCCTTCAGCTTTAATCTCTTGGATGTAAAACACAGAATCATATGAACTTAGATCTGCAGTTGAATAGTAAGTATCTAGCGTGACATCTGATTCAAACTCCCACGCTGCTAAATACTCCACACCATGTCTTGCCACAATTACTGAATTCTCTGGGATATCAACTTGTGCCACTAAATCTTTAAAATCTTTAAGTGCTGCATCTTCAAAAACATATTTCATTTGAGTGCCACTCAATGAGATTGTGGCGAGCAATGTCACGCTTGCCAATATTGCGACCGCAGACTTCTGCCAAGCAATTTGAACTGTTCCAAAAATGATAATCGCAGCAATGCTTAGCGGTGCAAAAGAAAGTGCCGCCAAGCGATAAGACCATTCCATTCCGATTACAGGAGATGAAAGTACAACTGTCGAAACTAAGGCTGCAATAACAAGTGATAGGTCAGAGAACTTAAAACTGGCACGCGATTTCCAGGTTATATATCCAAGGAGTAGTGATGCTAATTGCCCGATGATGATTGTTATAGACATTGTTCGGCTTGAGTAATTGTTAATAATTCCATTGATAGCGGGGTTTGAAAATACAACAGTTGGAGAAGTGATAAAGGTGATTAAGCGTTCAAATCGCGATGGAACAAGTAGCGCTAATAAGGCTAAAACAGCAACCAATACCATTACAGATACAGCTATTCCCTGTAGCCAAGACTTTTTACTGCTCTTGCGAAGTTGAACTAAAACCCACACTGAAAGCATCATTAAAGCTAGCAAAAGTGTTCCAAAGTGTGAAAGTGCAATAACTATTAGAGCAATAGCAAGTGCAATCATTGAAAATTTCTTAGGTTTACTTTCCCAATTAAACAAAACCCAGGCGATAAAGAAAACTGCTGGAATGGTTGCCTCATTCTTGATGAAATCACCAGTAAAGAAATAAAGTTGTACTGGATGAAGTAAAACAACCAAAATGGCGATTGCAGGCAGGTACGGGTTCTTAAATCTGCGAGCAATTAAGTAAATTGGTATTGCAGAAAGTGCGGGAAGGACCGCATCTGAGATTCGCACTCCAAGAGGGACATCTCCGACAAGCTTTGCAATGGCCGCTTGTACCCAAAATATAAAAGGAAGATCCGAGAAGGCCAGAGTGAAGTTATTTACAACTGAACGCACTTGAACCCAGTAATAAGCCCCATCGAGTCCCGGCAATAGTTCACCGCTTGTCAGCGAGAGCTTCGCACCAATCCCAACTATTACAGCTAATAGTGATGTTACTAGTGGAATTCGCTTGCTATTCAAGTCGCTCTGTTTCATATCGGGAACTATAAATCAATTCTCACAATTAGCCGCGATGCTGATCTTTCGTGGCTGTATTGGCAATTAAACTGATAACTACCTGAGATAAATACTTTCTTGAGAATCGACCTTGGAGTTCAAATGCCTGAGACCAGCTTTCTTCATCTGACGACAAAGCAGGCTTGGGAAGATGCATTAAAGGTTGGTACCTATTCCCTATCAACAAAGGGAAAGACACTAGAAGAAGTTGGTTTCATTCACGGCTCTTTTGCAGATCAAGTCGAAGAAGTTGCTGGTTTTGTCTTTGCTGGATCAACTGAAGAGTTAGTTGTCCTGCATTTGAATATAGATAAATTGGAATCGCACGGCATCTTGGTGCGGGTTGAAGAGGCCAGCAACGGAAAGTCGTATCCGCATATATATGGATCGATCCCTTGCGAACTAGTTGATCGAGTGTCAGCTGCGCATATGAATGGGGATGGACAGCTGGTCCGAGAGTAAGTAAAAAAGTTACTCTGAGTGATTTAGATTTTTTGTACAGTCTCTTCATGAGGAAAAACAAAAAAGAAAATGAAGAACAAAACATCGATTCCACTTGGGTTCCTGATGATGAGGACTATGAAAATCTTGAGCTGGAAGATTTCATTGATGATGAAATAGATTCGACTTATAAGGTTTCACGAAGGACTCGTTTGGCTTGGAAAGCACAAGAAAAAATCTCCAAGAAATGGTTTAAGACACTTGTGAAGTATTTTGGGCGGAGCGTCTTCGATATTGGACCTGGTGACTTTGGGCCTTTCGTCCAATCTCAAAGATATGCTCCGAGAGCGCGATACTTGCTGCAAAACAAGTGGGTCACCGCTCAATTTGGCATTTATCTAATTGAGTACTCAATCGTCGATGATGTTGCTTATAGTTTTTACTCATTGAACTATGGAGTTAGATACGTCTTTTTCATGGAGACGCAACTAACTAAAAATCAAAAATCAGATGAAAAAATCCTTGTTGAGCTGTTCAAAGAAACTGAAGAGTTCTTGCATAAGACACTCGCTGATCGAAAACCGCCATACACGCCGAACTATCTATTTAGATAGGCACAACTGAACAGGTTTAGATCTCGACGCCTATGAACTTGGTTTGTAGGAACTCATGAATTCCATCAAAGCCGCCCTCGCGGCCCAAGCCTGATTGCTTCACGCCACCAAATGGTGCGGCTGGATCAGAGATAACTCCCTTATTGATCGCGACCATTCCTGACTCCATCGCCTCTGCTGTGCGCAATGCGCGGGTGAGGTTTGAAGAGAAGACATAACTAATAAGACCGAACTCGGTGTCATTAGCCATCTCGATACCTTCTTCATCTGTATCAAAGATGACGATCGGTGCGACGGGACCAAAGATTTCATGAAGCAGGATTGGGTTGTCCTTTTTAACAATCAAAACAGTCGCTGGATAGAAAGCTCCATCGCCTTCTGGCTTAACGCCTCCGACCTCAACCTTTGCACCTGCTGCAACAGATTCATCAACTAGCTCTGCAATCTTGTTACGTTCCTTCATTGAAACAGATGCACCAAGTGTTGTTGTTGCTTCAGTTCCACGGCCCATTACATAGCTGCTCATTGACTTAGACATCTCTGCGATGAACTTATCTGCAATACCGCGCTGTACGAAGATGCGGTTTGCAGATGTACATGCAGCTCCACCATTACGCATCTTTGCAAGTGAAAGCTGAGGAATTGTTACTGCCAAATCAGCATCATCATGAATAACAACTTGTGCATTTCCACCAAGCTCCATTGAGCAGCGGATTACGCGGTCTGCAGCTTCTTTCAGCAAGATGCGACCAACTTCAGTTGAACCGGTAAATGAAAGGTTCTTAACACGTGGATCGTGAAGCATCTTAGAAATTGCAGGTCCAGTTTTCTCTGGAAGAACAAGGTTAAGAACACCCTTTGGTAATCCTGCGCGCTCCATCAAATCAACGATGTACATCGCTGTTAATGGTGTTTCACCCGCTGGCTTCAAAATCATTGTGCAACCCGCAGCAACTGCGGGACCAATCTTCCGAGTAGCCATACCTGCAGGAAAATTCCACGGTGTAATAAGAATTGAAAGACCAATTGGTTCATGAGTTACAAGAATTCGCTTGTCACCTGATGGTGATTTGCGGAAATCTCCAGGTGTGCGAACTGTTTCTTCTGCAAACCAACGGAAAAACTCTGCTGCATATGTTGCTTCACCACGTGCATCTGGCATCGCTTTGCCATTTTCACGAGAAATCATTGTTGCGATCGCTTCATTTTCAGCGGTCATTAACTCAAAAGCTTTACGCAAAATTTCAGAACGGTATCGAGGTGCAGTCTTTGCCCACGCCTTTGCAGCTGCATCTGCTGCAGCGATTGCGGCATCACACTGTGCATCTCCGGCAAGAGCAACCTCGGCGATTACTGAGCCATCGCTGGGATCGTAAACAGGTAGCTTTCCAACTCCATCAACCCATTGGCCATCGATATATAACTGTGTATGCATGGGTGAAGCATACGCTTTAGGCAAAAAACAGTGAAGATTGTGCGGGCTGGGGTAGAGTGACGCTTATTAAGTTGCAGTAATTGCAATTAAAAGAGGAGTTTTAAGTGCCTAAGTCGTGGACCGATGATGCGCCCGCCCCTGAAGTATTAAAGGATCACGCACATCTCAAAGACTCTTTCTTTTACACAATCAAGCGACGTTTGCTTGGTAATCCGCTTAACCGCCACTCGCTAGGACATCAGCGCCTCAGCAAGCGTTATGCGTTGGGAATTTTATCCTCTGACTGTATTTCATCCTCTGCATACGGTTCAGAACAGATTTTGATTGCATTGCTACCAGCATTTGGTTTAGCAGCATTCGCATTGCTTATGCCAATGACCGCGGTTGTTCTAGCGATTTTGGTAATCATTACCTTGTCTTATCGCGATGTTATCAATGTGTACACAAAGGTTGGTGGCGCTTACATTGTTTCGCGCGACAACTTTGGCCCTGTCGTTGCGCAGGTTGCAGCGGTTGCTTTGATGCTCGATTACATCGTTACAGTTGCAATTCAATCTGCAGCTGGTGTTGCTGCGATTATTTCAACATTCCCTTCGCTTCACGATTACAAGATTCCGATGATTTTGGTTGTCATTGTTCTACTCACTTATGGAAATCTGCGTGGTGTTAAGGAAGCGGGTAAGGCCTTTGCTTTGCCAACTTACTTCTTCGTCAGTTGCATGTTTATTGTTTTCTCTGTTGGTTTATACCGACAGTTCAATGGAACTTTGGTTCAACTCAGTGTTGAGCAACCTGGTGCAATAGAAATTGGTCAAGAGCAAGGTTTGTTAACTGTTGCAGCGATCTTTATCTTGCTTCGTGCCTTCGCAAATGGTGGTTCTTCACTGACTGGTCTGGAAGCGATTTCAGATGGTGTGGCCCTCTTTAAGACCCCTGAGCATGTAAATGCCCGCAGAACTTTGTACATCATGAGCACACTGCTTGGAACTTTGGTTCTAGGTGTTTCCTGGTTTGCACACAAGATTCACGCTGTTCCATATGAATCCGGGACCCCAACAGTTATTTCGCAGATCGCAAAAACCATCATGGGAGATGGCGCGGTTGGTCAGATTATGTTCGTAATGGTCCAGCTAGCAACGATGCTTATCTTGTTCGCAGGTGCAAACACTACCTACAGCGCATTCCCTATCTTGGTGAACTTTGTTGCAGCAGACGGATATCTGCCACGCCAATTAACAAAGCGTGGACACCGCTTAGCTTTCTCAAATGGAATCTTGCTTCTATCTGGTGGCGGAATCTTCTTAGTTCTCATCACCGCAGGTTCAGTTGAACACCTCGTTGCTTTCTACGCGCTGGGAGTATTTACCGGCTTTACCTTGGCTGGATTTGGAATGACCCGTCATGCGTTGCGCAACAAAACTGGTCAATGGCGTGCAAAGGTATTTATCAACGGATTAGCCGGAAGTATTTCTCTGATTGTTGTCATTATATTCTCTGTAGTTAAGTTCACACAAGGTGCTTGGTTGGTACTTATCACCGCGCCGATTATGGTCATCGCCTTCTTGCGTTTGCGTCGTCAGTACACACGTGAACAAGAAGCCTTAGCTGTTAAGCAACATCAGGAGCGCGCAACTTCAATTGCACGTCACGATGTGACGGTTCTTGTGGACAATGTCGATCTTGCAACAGTTGGTGCGATTCGATACGCACGCAGCTTGAAGCCACGCAACTTGTCTGCGGTTCACTTTGTCATCGATGATCGTCGCGCAGAGCAGATTCAGAAGGCATGGGCTGAATCAGATGCACTTGATGATGTAACCCTTGAATTAATTGACTGTCCGGATCGTCGCCTTGCAAACGCTGCACTTGATTACTCAATTCGTATGACTGAAAAATCAGATGTGGAATTAACATTATTGCTACCACGCCGTGCGTATTCAGGGTTCTTGGGTCGCTTACTTCATGATCAAACAGCTGAAGAAATTGCTGCACCTATTTCTCAACTACCTCGTGTAGTTGCAACGATTGTTCCTTTCGATGTTGATCGCATCGCATCTGGAAAATCTTCTTTTGTTTCAACAGCGGCATCAACGCCGGTAGTCGCCCCTAAGCCAGTTCAAAAAGCGGTTCCGGTAAGTGTTGAACCGATTAGTCACTACGCAGAAAACGTGACACCAATCGGAAAGATTGAGTGGCGCAAGCGTGCACAGGTTCAAGGTCGAGTTACCTCAATTAAAACCGCACCTCGTGGCTCTGCTCCAACTCTAGAAGTAGAGATTTGGGATGAGACTGGTGGCGTTTCACTTCACTTCTTAGGTCGTCGCGAGATTGCAGGACTTGAAGTTGGCTCTCAACTACGCGCTGAAGGCATGGTTGGAGAGGAAGAAGGATCTATGGTGATCCTTAATCCTTCTTACGAACTTCTTGTATAAAGCTTGTAATTAAATCACTGCATTCATCTGCCAGAACTCCTGCACGTACTTCGGTTCTAAAGGTGCTTCTGGGATCTCTTAATAAGTCCCATACCGAGCCAACCGCGCCTGCTTTTTCATCCCATGCACCAAATACAACTGTTTGTAAACGAGATTGTGCAATCGCACCTGCACACATTGCACATGGTTCCAGGGTTACAACAAGTGTGTGGTTTGTTAAATGCCAATCCCCTAGCTTTTTTGCCGCTTTACGAATTGCAACAATTTCAGCATGCGCCGTTGGGTCTTTATGAAGTTCGCGTTCATTGTGACCGGTTGCGATTAACTCACCAGCTGCATTAAAGATCGCAGCACCAACTGGAATATCACCGCTTGCAACAGCTTTGCGTGCTTCATCTAAAGCAACACGCATCATTTCAATATCGTTCACAGATCCAAAAGCTCCGAAAACTCTTCTCCAAAACCAAGCCGTGCGGCAATCGCTTCTAACTGCTCATCTGGAAATAACTCTTCATCATCACACAGTGCAGAAATTTCCATTTCATTTAAACCAAGATCATTGAGAATTCCAAGGTGTCCAACTGGACCAGGTTCTTCATCCTCTTCTGGCATTGGAATATCTGCAATCTCCAACAACTCTTCTGCAACTGGATAATCTAATGCGGCGGTTGCATCACTAAGGAAAAGTGAAATGTGCGAACCTAATACACGGATCAATATAAAAAACTCTTCGTCTATTGAAATCAAGGCGATAGAACCGCCATTTGTTTGCTGTGACTTTAGTCTGGTAATTATTTGAGCGATGTCATAAGGATCGGGCAAGGTAGCCAAGGTCCAACGGCCATCCTCATGCCATGCGGCAACGGCAAAATCCATTTCACTTGTGAGGTCGCGCACTTCGTCACGGATATCGTCGAAGGATTCAATCTCTTCAACCAGCTCTTCTTCGAAATCGGACATAGGTGCATACTTTCACTCATTGGAAAGGATTGAAACCCCTGTAAGGTAACGCCTATGAAAGTACACGTTGCCAATCACCCTCTTATCAATCACAAATTGACGGTTTTGCGCGACGAACGCACCGATTCACCTACCTTCCGCCGTCTAGTTGAAGAGCTTGTGACGCTGCTGGCGTATGAAGCCACTCGTGATGTGCGAACACACCAAGTTGAAATTACAACTCCTGTAACCAAGACAGTTGGACAGAAGTTAGCTGAACCCCGCCCAGTGGTGGTTCCAATTTTGCGCGCTGGCCTTGGAATGCTCGAAGGTATGAGCAAGTTGATTCCAACAGCTGAAGTTGGCTTCCTTGGCATGGTTCGAGATGAAAAAACTTTAGAGGCAAGTACCTATGCAAATCGTCTTCCAGATGATCTTTCTGGTCGACAGGTGTTTGTTTTAGATCCAATGCTTGCAACTGGCGGAACATTGATCATGGCTTTTCATTACTTAATTGATCTTGGTGCAACAGATATCACCGCGGTGTGCATCTTGTCAGCACCCGAAGGAATCGCAGCGGTTGAAAAAGAGTTTGCAAACAGCAAGGTGCCAATCACAATCGTTACCGGCGCACTTGATGAGAAGTTAAATGAACATGGTTACATCGTTCCAGGCCTGGGCGATGCCGGCGATCGCTTATACGGAGTTGTATAAATGGCATCAACCTCACCTGGATACGGAATCACAATCCGTGTCGAAGGTTCACCTGCTTCACAACCTGTAGCACTAGCAACAACAGTTATCACCGGAGCTGGTGCAACTATTACCGCACTAGATGTTGTTGAATCTTTACTTGAGCGAGTTGTCATTGACATTACCTGCGACACAATCGATTCAGATCATGCTGATGAAATCACTGCGGCGATCTCTGCTAATCCAGAGTTAACTGTTCGCAAGGTTAGTGATAGAACTTTCTTACTTCATCTTGGTGGCAAGATTGAAATTGCATCAAAGGTCCCGTTGAAAACCCGTGATGATTTATCTCGCGCCTACACACCAGGTGTAGCTCGTATTTGTCAGGCGATCGCAGCAGACCCTTCAGATGCCCGTCGCCTCACAATTAAGCGCAATACAGTCGCTGTTGTTACCGATGGCTCAGCTGTTCTGGGCCTTGGAAATATCGGTCCCGCCGCGGCCCTTCCAGTGATGGAGGGAAAGGCTGCATTGTTTAAGCGCTTTGCCGATGTTGATGCCTGGCCTGTCTGTCTTGATACCCAAGATGTCGATGAAATTGTTCGTACAGTTCAGTTGATCGCACCTGTTTACGGTGGAATCAACCTTGAAGATATCTCCGCTCCGCGTTGCTTTGAGGTAGAGCGTCGCCTGCGCGAGCTTCTTGATATTCCAGTGTTCCACGATGATCAACATGGAACCGCAATTGTGGTTCTTGCCGCTCTTCGTAATGCACTTCGTTTAGTTAAAAAGGATTTGAAGGATACAAAGATTGTTCTTAGCGGAGCAGGCGCAGCAGGAACAGCAATTGCACGTTTATTAGTTCGCAGCGGTGCGGTAAACATCATCGGTTATGACAAAGATGGTGTTATTTGTAAGTCAACACCACACTTGGATGATGAGATGCGCACCTGGTTTATCGATAACTGCAATCCAACTGATTTTCGCGGAAATATTTCAGAAGCGATGAAAGATGCCGATATCTTTATTGGTGTCAGCGCACCTAATGTTTTAACTGAAGCAGATGTTGCATCGATGGCACCTAAATCAATTATCTTTGCCTTAGCTAACCCAGATCCCGAGATTGATCCTGTGATTTCTCGCAAGTATGCAGCAGTAGTTGCAACCGGTCGTAGCGATCAACCAAATCAAATTAATAATGTGTTGGCCTTCCCCGGAATCTTCCGCGGATTACTAGATGCAAACGCCCACAAGATTTCAGATGAGATGCTAGTCGCAGCCGCAGAAGCGATTGCAGATTGTGTTTCTCCTGAACAACTCAATGCTTCCTTTATTGTGCCAAGCGTCTTTGATGCCAATGTAGTTAAGGCAGTGGCGGCGGCGGTTAAGAAGTCAGTGTGATCGAATTAGCGGCATCCTTTGATGAGCAGTTTGCATCAATCTCCCCCTTTGTTTTATACCTTTTAATTGGGGTAATCGTCTTTGTTGAAACCGGCGTATTGCTTGGCTTTTTTCTTCCTGGTGACTCGATTCTCTTTAGCGCGGGTTTAGTTGCAGCATCCCACGGCAATATAAATATCGTCATCTTGGTCTCTGTTATTTTCCTTGCTGCATTCTTTGGCGATCAAGTTGGATTTGTTTTAGGACGAACTATCGGACGTCCATACCTTGAAAAACATAAAGGGCCACGGATCCAAAAGATGATTGAGCGCTCCGAGCGTTTTTACGAACAAACTGGTTGGTGGGCGGTAGTTGCCGCACGATTCTTCCCGTGGATTAGAACCTTTGTTCCACCAATTGCCGGTGCATCAATGATGAATTACTACAAGTTTTTGTCGGCCAACGCCTTAGGTGCCTTGCTCTGGGGAGTTGGAATTACTTTGGCCGGTTATTACGCAGCAACTTTGCCATGGGTAAAGACTTCTTCTTACGCAATTGCAGCCTTCTTTATTACAGCTTCTGTGGTTTCTTCACTCGTGAGCTACCTACGCCACCGGCGATAACACCTGCGTAGGTCATAACAATTCCAGTTACCAAGTAAGCACTAACGCTTACTCCATCCGTTGGTGAAACCAGATCGATAATCAAAGATCCAACTAACTGTCCCCCAACGCTAAACAAAGTGAAGGTTAAAACACCTAGGTGTTGAACGATTGTTGAAGTAAATGCAATGTAAATAACTCCGATAACTCCACCGGTGTAGATCCACCATGGACCACTTGGCAGTGGTGATAGTTCATTTCTACCCAGAATTAATCCTGCAACAATCAGAATGAGTAAGAAGGAAGTTCCGGTTATGAAGTTAAGTAATGATGTTGTGAAGCTTTGGTGCGAGTACTCATTGATTTGGCCATTTAAAGCACGCTGAATACCAACAATTGCACCTGCAATACCGCCAGCGGTGACTGCAAACATTGAAAGGTTATTGGCATCGATGCGATCCCACACTGATACCAGTACCGCTAGAACAGTTAAAAAGGCTGCTAGTACTCGTCGTGGTGAGATCAACTTCTTACCGCCACCTGTTAAACCGATGCGATCGACAACGAGTGACATCGCTGTTTGACCTGCAATCGATGCAACTGAGTAAATGGCCACACCAATCAAAGGGACGATCTGAGTTTGAATCGCAACAAAGCTTCCGCCCAGTGCGCCAGCAAACAACTTCCAGCGTGCAATCTCTTTGTTCGCTACCGCCTTACGAAGGTTTTTGATTCCCTCTTTAATGGTGGAGTTGAAAAGAGTAATAACAAAGATGATCAGCAACCCGGAGCCAAAGGAGACTAGGGCTGCTTGTAATCCATTATTTAATCGGTGCGAGAGCTCACCATTTGCACGGGCTTGCAAAGCGATCATCGCCCCCGAAAGGGCAGCTAATAAATCTAAACGCATTACTTATGAGTGCCGTGGAACTCGCGCTTGTCTGCGATCCAATCCATCAATGCAAAGAGGACACCTGAGATTACAAACGTTAGGTGAATTAATACACGCCATACAGTGCCTTCGCCGACTTCTGCATCACCTGACAGTTCAATGAAATCCTTCAGAAGTTCAATAACAGAGATAGCAACCAAAGACCCAATGAGCTTGATTTTCAACCCACTGAAATCAATTGTTCCCATCCAGTGTGGGCGATCTTTGGATTCAGTTGCAACATCGATGCGTGAGACAAAGTTTTCATATCCAGCAAAGATAACCATCAGGATTAGGTTCGCTAAAAGAGTTAAATCTAGAAGTGCCAAAAGATCCAAGGTGAAGGTCTGCGCGCTTGCCTCGCCTACTTTTTCAAAAATGTGAATGAATTCAATAATGAATCGGTATGTCAGAAGAACTAAAGCACCGACAAGTCCTAGGTAAAGCGGAGCCAATAGGAATCGGGAACGAAAGAGAATAACTTCAATGACATGTGTTAACTGATTCATGCCTAGATTTTAACTTAACCCTCTAAAGAAAGGGTCACTTGTAGCCATTCCTCCTCTAATTTCGCCTTTTCTGCCTGCAAATCCTGCAGTTCTGTAGAGATTGCGACAAGGCGATCTGCATCAAAGGCGGAGCTTTCCTGTTCTGTAATTAGTTCGGCAATCCGTGAATCGCACTTTTCCATCTGGCGCTCAAGACGGGTCAAATCCTTTTTCAACTGTCGTTGCTCTGCAGCGTTTGAAGATTTCTTTTCCTTAATTGGTGCAGCTGATGTTGAAATTGCTTCTGCACGTTGTTCTAGATACTCATCAACTCCACGAGGCAAATCACGAACTTTTTTGTCACCAAGCAGACCCACAAAACGATCGCACACACGCTCTAAGAAATACCTATCGTGCGAGATAACAATCAATGTTCCACCGTAGCTATCCAGTAAATCCTCTAACTCTGTAAGGGTTTCAATATCAAAATCATTTGTAGGCTCATCGAGCAACAACACATTGGGACTATCCATTAACAAACGGGTAAGTTGTAAACGACGCTTTTCTCCACCAGATAAGTCACCTACTGGTGTCCACTGCGATTCACGATCAAAACCTAACCGTTCACATAGCTGAGAAGCTGAAAGTTCGCGACCTCCACCGATTTCAACTCGATTGGCAACCTTTTCTACCGCTTCTAGTACTCGCCAGGTGGGATCAAGTTCATCTAGGTGTTGAGTTAAAAAGGCAGCTTTAACTGTTACACCAGTTACTAACTTTCCTGAGGTTGGTGCGATTTCACCCGTTAACATCTTCATTAACGTTGTTTTACCCGCACCGTTGATACCAACAATGCCGATGCGATCTCCAGGACCAACATTCCAATACAAATCATCAATCAACTCTTTGTCACCCAGCTTTACCTGCACATGGTGGGCTTCATACACTGTTTTTCCGAGTCGGTTAAGAGCAAACTTCAGTAGTTCACCTTGATCACGTGGTGCTGGTTCATCTGCGATCAAAACATTTGCAGCATCAATACGAAACTTAGGTTTTGAGGTTCTAGCTGGTGCTCCTCTGCGAAGCCAGGCAAGCTCCTTTTTAATCAACATATTGCGACGCTGATCCATTACCGAAGCTTGGCGAGACCTTTCAGCTTTAGATAAAACAAAGGCGCTGTAGCCACCGTCATACTCTTCAACACTGCCTTCAACAACTTCCCATGTTCGTTCAGTAACCGCATCCAAAAACCAACGATCGTGAGTTACAACAACAACTGCCAGGCCACGTCGATTATTCAAATAAGCAGCAAGCCAGGCAACGCCTTCAACATCTAAGTGGTTAGTTGGCTCATCCAGCAGAATTAAATCAAGTTCATTGATTAATAGTTTTGCTAATCCAACTCTTCGACGTTCACCACCAGAAAGTTGACCAAATTTACGATCAAAGATGTGATCATCAAAACTTCCAAATAATCCAGTAAAGACTTCTCGGATATTTGGATCACTTGCCCATTCATGTTTTTCTGCATTACCTAAGACAACTTCGCCGACAGTGCTTTCTGGGTTTGCAAGATCAACTTGCGATAACAAACCAATCTTTGCTGAATTAGATTTAGTAACGCGACCAGAATCAGGTGGTTCAATTCCAGCCATTACCTTCATCAATGTGCTCTTTCCGGAACCATTGCGACCAACAATTCCAATGCGATCACCTTCAGAGACGCCAAGAGAGACACCTCTTAAAAGCTCTTTGATATCAAAGGCTTTAGAGACATCCTCGATGTTTACAACATTGCGCGCCACGGTAGGAGAGCGTACCTTTCCCTCATGAAGGTAACTGACCGCGAATACGCTCTCGAGCTGGATAGAAAAGATCCTCTGGCTCACTTCAAATCCCAATTTGTGATCGGTGATCCCGAGATGTGTTATCTCGACGGTAATTCGCTCGGCCGTCTGCCTAAGGCAACCATCACCGCAATCAATGACTTCATGACAAAGGAATGGGGCCCTGAGGTTGTAACCGGTTGGAGCCACTGGGTTGATGAAGCCCAACCAACCGGAGATTTATTAGGTGCAGCAGCGTTAGGTGCTGCAGCTGGTCAAGTTCTGGTGTGCGATACAACCTCAGTTAATTTCTATCAACTGTGTTTGGCCGCAATTCATGCGCGCCCTGGTCGTAAAACAATTATTACCGATGCTGCTAACTTTCCAACTGACCGTTACATCCTGGATGGAATTGCAAAGCAGTTTGGCTTAAACCTTGTCATTATCGAAAATGAAGATCCTGCGGTTGCAACTCATGAACGAATTACAACTGAAGTTCTTGCACCGTATCTCAATGATGATGTTGCGTTAGTAACCCTTGAAGTCATTCAGTACCGATCCGGAGCACGAACCGATCTGAAATCAATTACAGATCAAGTTCGCGCAATTGGAGCTTTAGTTGTTTGGGATGCAAGCCATGCAGTTGGTGCGATCGAATTAAACCTCGATGCCAATGGTGTTGACCTATGTGTTGGTTGCACATATAAATACGGAAACTCTGGTCCTGGTTCACCAGCATGGTTGTATGTTTCAAAGCGAGTACAAAGTGAGCTACAAGTTCCGATTCAAGGGTGGTTTGCTCAAGATGCTCAATTTGAAATGGGCCCAGTCTTTGAACGTTCCCAAACAATTCGAGGATTCCAAATCGCTAGCCCTTCATTGATGGGAATTCGTTGCGTACAGACCGCATTTTCAATGATTAAAGAGGCTGGCATCGATGCGATCGCGCATAAAGCGGCGGTTGGAACTCAGATGATGATTGAACTTTACGATGAATGGTTAGCTCCACTGGGACTTAAGTTGAATACATCCCGTGATGCAAAGGAGCGCGGTGGACACATTTCACTAGTGCACCCCGATGCGGCGCAGATCTGCGTTGCTTTACGCACAATGGCCAATGTAATTCCGGATTACCGCACACCAAACTCAATTCGGTTAGCTATTTCTCCTCTGCCAACCTCTTATGTTGAGATTTGGGATGGCTTTGAACGTATGCGTGATTTAGTGGCATCTGGCCGCTACAAAGAGGTTAAAGAAGGCGGTTCACGAGTCACATGAGTGAAAACTTTGATTCAGCACTTACCTACACATCATATTTAGCTGTTGATGAACTTCTAAAGCTGCAACGTCCGCTATCTACAGGACCTGAACATGATGAGATGTTGTTCATCATCATTCACCAAACTTATGAACTATGGTTCAAGCAGTTAATTCATGAGTTCACTGAAGCACAACGTGCAATGGAATCTGGAGACTCTCATTACTCTTTGGCAATTCTGGGACGTATTAGAACGATTCTGAAGGTCTGTGTTACTCAAATTGATATTTTAGAAACGATGACACCGCTTCAGTTCAATGCCTTCCGTTCTTATCTTTCATCTTCTAGCGGTTTCCAATCCGCGCAATTCAGAATGGTTGAAGCCTTACTTGGTCGGCGTGATAGCAAGATGGCAGGTCATTTACCTCCAGATATTCAAGAACACATCAAAGTGATCACATCGCGCAACTCTGTTTGGGATTCAGCTCTCGTTTACATTAACAAGCGCGGTCATGCAATTCCAATAGATGTTTTAAATCGCGATAAGAGCACCGCATATAGTGCAAACGCTGCGGTGCAAGAAGTTTTGCTTGAAGTCCATCGCAAGGATCCAGAATCAGCGATGGTGTGTGAGCGCCTTGTTGATATCGACGAAGGATTGCAAGAATGGCGCTACCGCCACGTGAAGATGGTTGAAAGAACTATCGGACACAAGATGGGAACAGGTGGATCAAGCGGAGTTGAATACTTGAGCAGTACCTTGTTTAATCCAACTTTTTCAGATCTTTGGGAGATCCGTTCCCGCTTCTAACGGTAGTAGTAGATAAGAATTGCAACGATTGAAAAGACAGCTCCACCTGCAAGTAAGAAGTACTTAACCCATGGTTTCATGCCTGTTCGTTCTGCAGCTTTACTTGCCATTTCTTTAGTGCGCATCATTATTCGACCAGCCCAGGCAAACTCTGTTGCCAAAATACCAAGGCCAGCCAATAA
>Ga0208787_1000539_pt1 | contig 17877 bp, 13 predicted proteins | sample Wag4_2014_7_11_FD_187362 | JGI IMG/M metagenome (GOLD analysis project Ga0208787, IMG submission 187362) | Fresh water microbial communities from Ohio, USA - Utica-2 Time Series HT 2014_7_11 (SPAdes) (version 2) | ecosystem: Environmental > Aquatic > Freshwater > Water tank | place: USA: Ohio... | reverse complement strand
GTTTTATTATGATGGTGGTAGGTGGTTTCTTAGTGGGTTTTGGCACTAGGTATGCAGGTGGATGTACTTCTGGACATGCTATCATGGGCTTGAGTAATTTACAATGGCCTTCTCTTGTTGCAACAATATGCTTTATGGCAGGAGGATTCTTTATGGCCAATATTATTTTACCTTGGATTTTATCCTTATAAAAAATTAAACAATGAACAACGAAAGAGTACAAAATATAGATAGCAACACCGCTTGTGTGAATGCATCGGAACAACAACATCCAGGTTGGTATAATTTAAAATATACAGCAGTAGGTATATTATTTGGTATTGTATTTGTAAAAGCAGAGATCATTTCTTGGTTCAGAATTCAAGAGATGTTTCGCTTACAAAGTTTCCATATGTTTGGCGTAATTGGCACTGCAGTAGTAGTAGGGGCCATTTCGGTTTTCTTAATTAAGAAATTCAATGTCAAAACAATTCATGGAGAAGTGATCAAAATTGCAGATAAAGAATTCAACAAAGGTCAAATATATGGAGGTTTATTATTTGGATTTGGCTGGGCCTTAACAGGCGCTTGTCCTGGACCTTTATTTGCGCATATTGGTGCTGGATTCTATGCAATATTAGTAGTAATTCTAAGCGCCATTGCAGGTACTTGGACTTATGGTTATTTTAAAGAAAAGCTACCGCATTAAAATAATTTTTCAAACTATTGAAAATAAAAGGCCTCGTTTTACGAGGCCTTTTATTTTATACAACTATACTTGTCTTTATTTTTTAATCCACTCAAAACTATTTCTATGGAGTACAATCCAGCCATTGTTTTCCATCTTCTTCATTAATCGACTTATCACTTCTCTTGAACTATTTAAATCGGATGCAATTTCTTGGTGAGTTAGTTTAATGGAAGGTCCGAATTTGTCAACCTGCTTTTTTAAATAAAATTCCAAACGCTCATCCATGTTTTTAAAAGCAACTTCGTTCACTGTTTTCAACAATTCCTCATATCTAGTTCGGTAGGTCTTGATCACAAAATAATGCCAGCTTTTAAATTCACTTAACCATTTATCCATGAATTTAATTGGGATAGAGATCAAAGTCACGTCTGTCATGGCCTTTGCTAGCACTTGACTTTGTTCTGCTTGAAAGCTACAAACCATAGATACGGCACATGCTTGGCCTGGTGAAATATAGTACATAAAATATTCATCCCCTTCTTCATCTTCCTGATACAATTTAACCGTACCATCTATCACCATCATGGTTGAGCGAATATTTTGGCCCACTTTTAACAAGGCGGTACCTGCTGGTACTTCTTTGATTTCTGCATTTTCTAGGATTGCATCATACAATCCCTCTTCTAAGTTGGGAAACAGTACTTTTAATTCCGACTTCGTTATCATACTGCAATTTAAGCCATTTTATTTTTCCTTGGCTTATAAATTAATGAAAATAATATCGCCGTAATTAATATGCCAATTCCACCTGCAGTTACTTTAGCGAGTATGGGTGCTGCAGGACCTTGTGCATTGTAAATACCCCATAAAGCCCAAGCAACCACTAAGGCAAATTCAACCACTTTGAATTTTCTTAAAATTAGCATAGCAAGAAAAATTGCAATCAATATCATGGCTGCACTCCAATAAACTGGATCTACTGCAAATGCAGTCCATTTATAAGCAACCAATAAGGCGGTGATATTGGCGATGGTGGCAACAGAGATCCAACCTAAATAAACTATAAAAGGGGATTGTAAAATAAATTTTTGAGTCAAATTTAAATCTTGCACCAATGTCCTTGTTTTCAAAAACAATTGAATCAATGTGCTTAAAAATAATAACATGATCAGCACGGATAATTCAATTTGTAAATAATGCCATGCCATAATCCAAGCCATATTGAAAACGCAAGTCAATAAAAAATAAGTATGGATGCGCTCAATCAATATAAAGGCTTTAGGTTGTTGTTGGCGTTGAATTGAATAGTAAGTAAACCCAATGGTATAAGCTAATAACAATAAATAAATCACTCCCCAAATAGAAAATGTAAAGCCTGCTGGTACAAATGCATTGGGATAGAATGCAGATATCTGGCCAGTATTATTCCCATTGATAGGTAAAATATTGGCCAGCGCATTCACTGCAATCACACCAACAAATAGTATCCAGGTGATGATTATTTTCATTTTAAATATTTATTGAACCAATTGATATGTGCATTATGACGATGCACGATATAACTTGGTACGCGTATGCCATGATTTTGATTTGGATAGATAATCAATTCTGTTGGAATGCCTTCTGATTTAAATGCTTGATACATTTGTTCAGCACCAATGACAGGCACATTAAAATCTGCTTGACTTGCCATGAACAAAACAGGTGCTTTGATCTCCTTTACTTTATAGAATGGATAAGACAATGCCTCCCATTTTTTTGGATTCTCCCAAGGCTTACCAAGTTCTTCCTCATATTGCGCAATATATTGATCAGAACCATATACCGACATCATAAGTGAACTACCCGCACCACTTACGCCAGCTTTAAAACGCTTGTCTTTAGCAATCGTATAATTAGTCAAAATACCGCCATAGCTCCATCCTGCGATACCCAGTCTATTTGGATCCGCAATGCCTTCTTTAATTAAATAATCTGCAGCACCCACAATATCAATCACTTCCTTGTTACCCCAATCTGCATAAATGGCATTGGTAAATGCAACACCTCTTCCGCTACTACCACGATAATTCACGTTAGCAACAGCATAACCAGCTTCTGCATAAATACGACCAGTCATATCAAAAGCATAATCATCCTGTGCCACGGGACCACCATGAATGAATAAAATCAATGGTAGATTTTTTGCACCACTATCTGGTAAATGTAAAATACCTGATACTAAAGTACCGTCTGAAGAAGTAGACTGAAAACCTTTATGGTATCCTTTTTTCAAGCTTTTCACAAATGCATCTTGCAAATGCGTCAATCTTTTAGTGGTTTTATTTTGATAACTATAAATTTCATTCGGTGTTTCTAAAGTAGTAAACATGAAAACGATATCTCCTTTATCATTCATATCCATTGAGCTATATACGCCCATCTCATTTGTTAATTGCTCTGGCTTTTGAGTTTGAATATTAAATTGAATCAAATTTTGTTTTCTATCGTCTTCAATTAAAGATAAAATTGATTGACCATCCTTAGACCAAAAAATAGAAGAGAACGCACGATCATAATTTTTTGAAACAATGGATATTGCTTTTGATTTAAGATCATATACGCCTAACTGAGCAATATCATACATATCATAATTTCGCTCAGAGCTTGATTGTAAAAATGCAATTTTAGTATTGTCTGGGCTAAACACAGGGTTATTATTTGCTCCTTTAAATTTCGTGATCTGCAATGGTGTAGCGCCTTTTGTAAGATTTAATAAAAATAAATCGGTATTAGAATTCTTATCAGGATTTTCAGAAACATTACTCACATATGCAATCATTGAATCGTCTGCACTTATAGCCACATCCCCTTCATTGTAATTTCCACTTGTTAATGTGTCTAATTTTTTTGTTGCTAAATCAAATAAATAGATATGTGTTTTACGATTATCTAAATAACCCTCGTTGTCTTGTTTGAATTTGTACCTAGTCATTTCATACGGAGTTCTAACTTTAGACTTTGCTGTATCCGCGTAGTTATAATCTTTCACGACTACAATCATTTTTTTACCGCTATTAAACCAAACATAATCATTGATCTCTCCTTTGATATTTGTAAGCTGCACACCTTCTCCACCTCGACGATCCATTAAAAATACTTGTGAACCATTTTCCTCGTCCTTTCCTTTTGTTAAATAAGAAATGTATTTCCCGTCAGGACTCCATTGATAACCGCCAACGCCCTTTGTTTGCTCTGTTAAGGTGATGGTCTCTTTGCCGTCAGACGACATCATATATAATTTGGACACTGATCTGTCTTTTGCAGCATCAATTTTTGATTGACTGTACAAAATCCAAGTTCCTTCTGGGGAAATTTTAGGTCTTGAGACTGCTTCCATGCGATACACATCACTTGGAACCTGTGCGATTGCCAAAGTGGAAATAAAACCGAAAATTAATGGGAATAAGATTTGCTTTTTCATAGCTGGCAAAATTTAAATTTTAGTAGGAATCTAATTTACTAAAGTTTTGCGCAACATGGTGTCAAAAATTTAATTAAATTGATGGTACAAATCTAGCTTATGTCAAATCGTAGAAATTTCATTCAAAAATTAGGATTAGCTGCTGGGGCTTTTTCGGCAAATAGTTTATTCAATCAGGCCCATGCTGCTGAATTCCAACATGTGAATTTGCAAAAACAAGCTCTATCGCCTATTGAAATTGCAGCCGACGAGGATTATTGGTCGGTGGTGCAGCAAGGCTATACAGCAAGTCCAAATATCATTAATTTAAATAACGGTGGGGTAAGTCCTAGTCCAAGGATTGTGCAAGAAGCGGTTGAACGTTTTAATAAATTATCCAATGAAGGTCCGTCTTATTTTATGTGGCGCATATTAGATCAAGGTAGAGAGCCACTTAGGTATAAATTAGCCCAACTTGCTGGGGCAGATCCTGAAGAAGTGGCCATTAACCGAAATGCAACCGAAGCATTGAACACTGTCATTTTTGGTTTAAACCTTAAAGCAGGAGACGAAATCATTGGCACTAAGCAAGATTATCCTAATATGATTAATGCTTGGAAACAAAGAAGTAGTAGGGATGGCATTGTTTACAATCAGTTGAATTTTAAATTTCCAATTGAAGACGAAGATGCCATTGTTGCTGCTTTTGAAAAAGCCATTACGCCTAAAACAAAAATTATTCATATTACGCATGTAATTAATTGGATTGGACAAGTCATGCCTGTTAAAAAATTATGTGCGATGGCAAAACGTCATGGTATTGAAACCATTGTAGATGGTGCACATAGTTTTGGATTAATGGATTTTAGTGTGCCTGATTTAGGTTGCGATTATTTTGGCACTTCATTACATAAATTTTTATCAGCCCCAATAGGTTCTGGTATGCTATGGATTAAGAAAGAAAATATTGCTAAAATATGGCCGCTGGTTTGTAATGACCAGCCAAATAGTGCTGATATAAGAAAGTTTGAAACCCTTGGTACAAGAAGCTTTCCTATTGAACAAGGTATTGGAGAAGCCATTAATTTTCATACTGCAATTGGAAGTAAAAGAAAAGAAGAACGTATTCGTTATTTAAAAAATTATTGGGCAAGTAAAGTAGTAACAATACCTAAGGTAAAAATTCACACTTCTTTTAAACCGGAATTTGCTTGTGGTATTTGCGGCGTAAGTGTAGATGGCATGACACCCGGAGAACTAGATAGTGCTTTATTTTCGAAATATAAAATTCACACAGTAGGTATTGTTTGGGAAAATGTAAGTTGTGTAAGAATCACGCCTCATGTGTATACAAGACTTGAGGATTTAGATAAATTGGTGTACGCAATAGGTGCAATTGCTAGTAAAAAATAAATTTAAAAAAATCAATAAAAAAGGGGAGAGCGCAATGCGCTCTCCCCTTTTTTTGTATAAAATTTTAATCATCTAGATTTATAAACTATTTTATAGTTGGATAAACAATTCCTAATTGCTCTAAATACGTACCGTACTTACTTGGATCATAATAGAATTTTTCAAGTTGGCTTCTAAACGACCCTTGAATTTCTTTATTCAAATGAATTGCAGGAGGATCGTCTTTAGTAATGAAAGGAATATACTGCACCTCTTTTGTTTGCACTTCTTTAAAATATTTTTTAGCATCAGCCACTAAACTAGGCTTGGTAAATAAATCTAATAGCGTCATCGCTGTAGCTTCTGCACCTACCAAGGAGCCCTTGTGTGCAATAGGTGTGGCCATAGCAATAGCGTCTGCCCAATGGTGCCCTTTTGTACCTGGGATATTTGCAGGATACCTTAACACAATGGTTGGTAGGTTCCAAGAGATATCAGCAATATCATCAGATCCACCACCCCATGAAAATGCAACAGAGCCTTTTAAAGTATCAATGGTCGATTTTAATCCATCAATTGGATTGCCTTGTTGGTCTTTCTTTGGTGCTTCTACTAAAGCTTGAACACCCTTCGCCAACGCAATGTCTTTTTCATCCCAAACAGGCATACCTACTTTTTTAATATTCGCATACATGGCTTCGGCAAGTGGTTTGTTAAAATGACCAGGCCATGCAGTACCTAACATTTGATGCGTCATTTTTGTATTCGTCATCATTGCTGCACCTTGTGCAATTTTGATACCTGATTCATAATTCATTTTAATATCCTCATAGGTACGTTCTCTAAAATAATACCATACACTTGCTTTACTTGGTACCACATTTGGTTGATCACCTCCATCAACAATCACATAATGTGATCTATTGGTTGGCTTAAGATGTTCTCTCTTAAAGTTCCATCCTACATTCATTAATTCTACCGCATCCAATGCACTTTTTGCTCTCCAAGGTTGGCCTGCAGCATGCGACGCTTCTCCTTCAAAATCAAAACGCACACTCACTAAGCCATTGCCTCCATTATCACCATAACTAGAAGTAAAATCACCACTCACATGTGTGAAAATACAAGCGTCTACATTTTTAAAATAGCCATCGCGCACATACCATGCTTTTGTGCCAACTAATTCTTCGGCAATACCAGGCCAAATTAAAATAGTACCAGGTAATTTTTCACGCTCCATTAATTCTTTCATCGCAATCGCTGCATATATGATGACTGCTTGTCCAGAATTATGTCCTTCGCCATGACCTGGTGCGCCTTCCACAATCGGTGCTTTGTAAGCTACACCTGGTTTTTGAGAGGCTTTAGGAATACAATCCACATCACTTCCCAATGCAATCACAGGCGAACCAGTTCCCCATTTTGCCATCCATGCAGTCGGTATATTCGAAATGCCATTTTCTACAGTGAAGCCGTTTTTTGTCAAAACCGATGTGATGTATTTAGAAGTTTCAACTTCTTGAAATCCTAATTCGGCAAAACTAAAAATCTGATCTACCATCACTTGTACTTCCTTAGACTTGCCAGCAACAGTTTGCATAAGGGTTTGCTTTAAGGCAGCTAAATCTTTTTCGGTGTATTTTTTTTGCGCAAAATTGGGCAAAGAAAAACTTAGTAAACAAACACATAATAGAATGCGTTTAATCAATTGAATTGGCATAGTAAATTATTATAATTGTGATACAATATATTTCAAAACATAAGTTACAAAAAAATCCCCTATCTAAAAAGATAAGGGATCAATATTTTTTTAAGTGGTTGGCTTATTTAGCAGCCATTTTAAATTCTATTGTTTTGGTATTCGATGAAGTAGTTTTAGATGTAACTACCACCGAAAGGTTGTATAATACTCCAGGTATTAAACCAGTTACAGTTAATGGATTTGTTAAATTAGTAGATGAAATACTATTAGAAAATGCCGTTGTATTATCTGAAATTTTGATCAGTTTAGTGTCAATAGTGACACCGCTAGCTGGTATTGCAGCTAGCCTAACTTCAATTCTTTGCGAAGTACCTACTACTGCATAAATATTGGTAGCGCCCGGGTCTATATCAATGACTACGCCACCTGTAGCTGTTAAACTTGGTTCTACCACCACTACAGGTGGTTTTGGTGTTGGTGTTGGTGCAGGAGTATCCCCTCCTTTGCTACAAGCAAAGAAGCCAATGCTTAAAACTAAAATCAAGAAATTATACTTCATAGGTGTATTATTAAGGTTCGCACATTAAAGATAATAATTTTTAGCAAATTGTCAATTGGATATGCTTTTAAAATCAATGCAAATGGTTGTATTTATAATTCCTGAAATTGAAGGTATAAATACGCTAAAAATAAGTATCAAGAATGACTAGGTTTAACCAATGCTTCACCATAAGTTAATCTATATTTTCTTAGTACTCCAATTACAATTGTATTCTCATTCTTTGCATGGACAACAATTGCCTTTACAAACATTGAGCCTAGCTGCTGATAGTTATACGCCTATTCAAATGGATGGATTGCAAATGGATTGGCGCCTTGATCTTGGACTAACTGCCATGCCACTCAACCAATCGAATGCCTATTTATTTAGTGCCGGTTTTTTACAACCAAGCATCAATCGATTTGCCAATGATGGTATTTGGGAAAAATATAATCCCAGCATCGAAGTAAAAAATACATTTCAAAGAGATGCTATTGTACTGTTTTCAAAAGAGCCCGATCTGATTTTATTTGGATTTAAAATTTTTAACCTGCACGGTCAAGTCTTAGTGAATGACCAAACAACTTATAGGAGCAGTTATATTGGAAGGTCTATTAATATCAATTCGTTGAACAGCGGTGTCTATATCATGCAAATATTTTATTTACCTGAGTTCATGATGTTTGATATCAAAAAAAATAATTGGGTCAAGACAATGAAATTTATAAAACCATGAGGCTGATTAAGCTAATTATAACTATTGTATTGGTGCTTTATTGTCAAATGGGATTCAGTCAAAACCAAAAGGGCATTGCTTTTCAGGCAGTGGCTAGAACAAGCTATGGCGTGATTATGCCCAATAAACAAATACAAATTCGAATTAGTATTTTAAAAGATACATTGGCCGAAGAAATACTTTATCAAGAATTAAAATCCATCACCACTAGTCCATTGGGATTGTTTACCATTTTGATTGGGGCTGCAGAATTTGCCAAAATAGTCACCATTGGCACATTTGAAAAAATCAATTGGACAGCATCTACTTATTTTATGCGTGTCGAAATTGATCCAGATAATCATTTACAATTTATTCGGATTGGTCAACAACAAATTCAATATGCCGCTTACGCTTTTTCAGCAGACCGTGTCTTAGCAGAAAATATAGAAGGTGTTTTAAGTATAACGCAGGGTGGCACTGGAGTACCTAATTTATCCGCCTTTAAATTAGCATTGCAAATGGACAAAGTCAATAATACACCAGATAGTCTTAAAATTTTAAGCAAAGCATCCATTCAAGCATTGGCATTCAAATTAGATAAAAAAGATACGGTGAGCTTAAGCAATAGAATAAACCAAAAATTGAACAAGGGAGATATTAGTGCTTCAGAGCTGGCATTGGGTTTAGGCTTTCTGCCTTTTGAAACGCATTTTGGTGCATTTACTGATACAGCAAGGCAAGTGGCCTTAGTGAATACGGCTAGCGCGGTAAAGTGGAGGGATACCATTGGTCAAAATCAGGTATCTATTGGGCTAAATGCCAACTTAGATCCAACCAGGCTGCTTGTTCCAAAAGCGGGGACCTATATGGTTCAGTATAGCCTCCAAGTGAACAATGTGCAAATAGCCAATGACGAAATCAGTATCTGGATTAGACGCAATGGCGCTGCCTACCCTAATACCCTCCGGCAATTTCTAACTGGCGCCATAGGCGTCAAAAATATTTTTTCGGGGCAATCTATAGTAGTCTTTGGCGAGGATGATTATCTAGAATTGTTTTTTAGTATTAAACACAATCAAACACAATTATTCAAAACAAGTGCTTTAACCAATCCTTCTAGGCCAGCTACTCCAAGTGCTCAAATCATACTGTTCAGAATACAATAATATGGTGTTCGTCCATTCATAAAATTTGTTTTAAAATTCAAGCCTGCCTAGTTAACTTTAGTTTGAACAAAAAACAACATTATGCGTCGAATTGTATCTCTGCTCGGTATTGTGCTATTATTAAGTGTTCAACTTATTGCGCAATCTGTTCCTAGTCCAAAAAGTCATTTTGGATTTAATATTGGTGACAATTATAAGTTAGCCACATTTACTGCCACAGAAGCTTATTTAAAAAAAGTAGAAGCGAGTTCTAACAAAGTTAAATTAGTCACGATGGGTAAAACAGAGGAAGGTCGTAATCATTATATGATGATTGTCTCCAGTCCCGAAAATATCAAGCAAATACAAAAATACAAATCGATCTCTCAAAAATTAGCAAGAGCGGAAGCATTAACAGAAGAAGATGCTAAGCAACTCGCAAATGAAGGAAAAGCAGTCGTATGGATAGATGGAGGCTTACACGCAACCGAGGTGGTGGGTATTCATCAATGGATTGAATCCATGTATCAGATCATCACAAGACAAGATGATGAAACAAAAAATATTTTAAAAAATACGATCATTTTATTTGTGCATGCAAATCCAGATGGTCAAGAATTAGTTTCAAATTGGTATATGCGTAACGCAGATACTTTAAAAAGATCTACCGCAGCATTGCCGCGCTTGTATCAAAAATATATTGGGCACGATAACAATCGTGACTTTTTTATGATGAACATGAGCGAATCAAAAAACATGAGTCGTCAACAATATATTGAGTGGATGCCTCAAATTTTATACAACCACCATCAAACAGGCCCAGCTGGAACCGTTGTTGCAGGTCCTCCTTACAGAGATCCATTTAATTATGTGTATAGTCCATTATTAATAACAAGTTTGGACGCGATGGGCGCCGCTATGAGTAGTCGTTTAAATGCAGAACAAAAACCTGGCTATACCATGAAGGGCGGTTCGGTTTATTCTACCTGGTGGAATGGTGGATTAAGAACCACAGCATACTATCATAATATTGTTGGTATTTTAACAGAGATCATTGGAAGTCCAACCCCAATGAATATTCCTTTGGTACCTCAAAGATTGATTCCAAATAGTGGCTTGCCTTTTCCAATTGCACCACAAAAATGGTATTTTAAAAATTCTATCGACTATTCTATTTCATTAAATTATGCCGTACTGAACTATGCAGCAAGACATAAAGATGAAGTGTTAATGAATATGTATCGAATGGGTAAAGAGGCCATTGAATCAGGCAATAGAGATAACTGGACCCTTTCTCCTAACAAAGTTGAAATGTTGACTGAACAATTAAAAACAGAAAAGAGAGATACGCGTGTTGATACTGTTGCATTACAAAATTATGCCAAAGTATATAAAGCGCCTGCATTAAGAGATCCTAGAGGCTATATTATTCCTGCAGTTCAAACGAGTAGTGCGGTTGCCTTTGTCAATATTTTAATTCAAAGTGGGATCAAAGTGCATCAAGCAACAAATGATTTTGTGGTGAATGGGAAAAATTATCCAGCAGGATCTTATGTGGTAAGAACGAACCAAGCATTTAGAGCACATGTATTGGATATGTTTGATCCACAGGATCATCCGAATGATTTTTTATATCCAGGAGGACCACCAGTGCGCCCTTATGATGCAGCAGGATGGACACCGGCATATACGATGGGTGTTGAGTTTGACAGAATCTTAGATGATTTTAATGGTCCATTTGAAACCATTCCTTATGGTCAATTACAAAATGTAAAAAGCACCGTATTACTCTCACCTGGTAGTTTTAATAAATTTTATGCTATCCAATCTAATGACAATAATAGTTTTATTAAAATCAATGATTTATTAAAAGCAGGTAAAACAGTTTATAAAAATCAACAAGGATTTTATTTCGAAATGGCAGATGAATCAAAAGATAAGGAGACGATTGCAAAAGCGGGTTTAAAATTCATTGCAGTTGAAAGTCTTCCTACAGATGCGGTTAAAATTTCAACATTAAAAATTGGATTATGGGATCGTTATGGTGGATCTATGCCATCTGGTTGGGTAAGATGGATTTTAGAACAACATCATTTTGATTTTAAATTATTGTATGCAAAGGAAATCAATGCAGGTAATTTAAAAGATAAATTTGATGCCATTGTTTTTGTAGACGGTGCCATCCCATCTGTGGTTGAGGGTCCTGCTTCTCCTTATGAAGAGAAAGAGCCTAACTTAGACGAGATCCCTGCAGAATTTCATGCGATGGTTGGAAAAATCACAGCTGAAAAATCTATTCCTGCATTAAAGAGCTTTGTTGAAGCAGGAGGAACAGTGATTACAATAGGATCGAGTGCCAACCTTGCATACCATTTTAAACTGCCAGTTAAAAATGCCATTACCGAAATGAATAATGGCAAAGAGCGCACACTTCCTGGTGAGAAATTTTATATTCCAGGAAGTATCTTACAAGTTGCTGTTGCGCCTGCCCTAAAAGCCAACTGGGGTATGAAAAATAAAGCAGATGTCTACTTTAACAATAGCCCTGTTTTTAAAGTACAACCAGATGCCATTGCAAATGGCACCATCACACCGCTTGCATGGTTTGCATCTGATAAAACTTTGAGAAGTGGTTGGGCATTTGGACAAGCCTACTTACAAGATGGCGTTGCCTCTTTTGAAGCAAAACTAGGAAAAGGAAAAGTATATGTATATGGACCTGAAATCACATTCAGAGGTCAAACACACTCTACTTATAAAATGTTATTCAATCAGTTATATAAATAATAAATTGATAAATATAAGTCTCTTATAAAAGGTCAAAAAAAGGAGCTACGATTGTAGCTCCTTTTTTTATTTACCCAAATGGTTGCTCGATAGAAATACTTTGCTTGGAAAAATAATGTGGTCCATCTTCTGCTATGTACAAACAGTCTTCTAATCGAATACCAAATTCACCAGGAATAGATATTGTTGGCTCATTGCTAAAACACATACCCACAGCCAGCGGCGTTTTATTGCCTTTTACAAAATTGGTCCACTCGTGTCCTTCTAAGCCAATGCCGTGGCCAGTTCTGTGTGGAAGCCCTGGTAATTTATAGTTGCTTTTAAATCCTGCTTTTTCAATCACTGCTCTAGCTGCTGCATCCACTACTTCACATGGTGCACCAATTTTGATTGCAGCAAAAGCTGCATTCTGTGCTTCCAGTTCGATATTCCAAACATCTATTTGTCTTTGACTTGGCTTACCAACTACGATTGTTCTGGTGATATCAGAAGCATAACCTTCAACACTTGTTCCTCCATCTACCATCACAATATCACCTTCGCGAATCACTTGTGGTGTAATGCTTCCATGAGGCAATGCAGAATACTTACCCACTTGTACAGATGCACCTCCACTGTATCCTAGTTTTCTAAAAGCTGCACTGATATTACCACTAAATTCAGACTGAGACATATCTGGACGAATGGTTGCAAATGCTGCTTGGTATGCTTTAATCGTCACGTCACTTGAATACTGCATCAAAGCTAGTTCTGCTTTTGTTTTATACATTCTACAACCAGCAGTAACTGGCGTAGCATCTACAATATCAAAACCAGTTGCTAATTTCTTAACGCCATCCGCAATGAAAAAACGAACACGCTCTTCCATTCCAATTTTTTTATACTTAACACCACGGTCTTTGATAATATTAAAAATCAATGCATACGGGCTTTCGTGTTCTTCCCAACATCTTACTTCATCACCAAATACAGGATTCAATAATTCCATCGCCCTATCTTCTTCAAACTTTGGACAGACATAGGCAATAGATCCTTTTGCTGGTATAACAACACCAAATGTTCTTTCACTTTGTCCCCATCGCATTCCAGTAAAATAAAAACATGACACAGTTCCCTCTAAAAAAATGGCATCTATTTTTTCTTTTTCCATAATGGCCTGTGCCTTCGCAATTCTTTGTTTGCGTTCTTCTACTGTAATGGGCACAACGCCTTCTTTCATTGGCACTAAGTCCGAAATTGATTTAGGCAAACTAATATCGTATTGATTTACCGAATTACTTGCTAAAACTTTACCACCTAGTCCTAATGTGCCTGCAGTTAAAAATGCAGTGCTTAAAAATTTTCTTCTATTCTGACTCATACTATTTTTATTTATTCAATTTTCATTTTTCATATCCTACCATGCAATGCCATAATCTTCTCCATGATTAGAACTACCGCCCCACATAGATCCATGTTTCCAGTCAAATAAAATGGCATTGATTGGACCACTTGTACGATCGTCGAAAGTTAAATTATATCCTCTAGCTCTTAGGTCTTTTCGAACCCACTCAGAAACATTATCATGTAATAATATGCTACCTGGTCTTGGTTTTCTGTCCGCAATTTTAGTGCCGCCTAAAGAAAGCCAAAGTTGATTTGAATTAATATTCGCAGCTTCTGTAGCTTCTTGAACAGTCATCCCAAATTCAACCATGTTTAAAAAAAACTGCAATAGGTTTTGATCCTGTGTGTCACCACCTTGCACACCAAAAGCCATATATGGCTTACCGTCTTTGATTGCCAAGCTTGGCGTTAAAGTCACTCTTGGTCTTTTACCCGGTGCCACTACATTAAACGGACTCTGTGCAGAATCCAAAACAAAGCTTTGCATGCGTTGACTCATACCTACACCTGTGTTACCCGCAATGGTTGCAGGCAACCATCCGCCACTTGGGGTGATAGAGACAATCCATCCTTCTTTATCCGCTGCTTCAACGGTGGTGGTACCTCTCCATAAACGATCCAAATAGTCTGCATCTACTGGTAATTTTTCATTCGTATTCAAAGACGCAACAGTTCTTAGATCGTGCGCCGGCGCAAATCCAGTTTTACTTTTTGCAGTATCTGTTGAAGGTTGAAATCCTTTTGCTTTAATTAAATCCATATAAGGATTTATTTTCCCTTCAAAAGGATAAGGATCTCCAGGGCCTGCATTGCCATTATTCTTTGCCATATCAATTTCACCTGCTCTTTGTTTCGCATAGGCTTTACTTAATAAGCCTGTCATAGGTTGGTTAGTCGCAAACTTAGGATCGCCATAATAAAAATCACGATCTGCAAAACTTAAATTCATTGCTTGATAAATGGTGTGCATATAATCCGCAGAATTATAGCCCATTTTTTTCAAGTCAAAATTTTCTACAATATTTAAAGCCTGTAGTAATGAAGGCCCCTGTGTCCATGCTTGTAATTTATAGACATCTATACCTTTATAATTCACCATGGATGGTGCTTCTTCTGTAGGTCTCCAATTTTTTAAATCTTCTTTCGTAATCAATCCCCCTTGTTCTTGCACACCTCTTACAAATTCATCTGCAATATCTCCTTTATAAAAACGGTCATAAGCAGCCCAGATAGCCTCTTTACGAGACTTGCCTTGTTTCAATGCAGCTTGTTCTGCGTCTACCATTTTTTGTAAAGTGTTCAGTAAATCTTTTTGAACAAATATTTCACCAGCTTCTGGGGCTTCGCGTTTTTCACCCAAATGTGGTAACAATACTTTCTTGCTATATGGCCAAGTTTTGATCAAGGCTTTACCGCGCTCAATGCTATTGGCAGTTTGTGCGTCTATTGGATATCCTGCAGCTAAGTCCATCGCAGGTGCTAACACTTCTTTTAAACTCATAGACCCATAATTCGCCAACATCAAACAAATACCACCCGGTGTTCCAGGCGTCGTTGCTGCTAAAGGACCGTATTCTGGAGGATAATTAAAACCTTTGCTTTTAAAAAATGCTGGTGTAGCACCTGTTGGCGCAAAGCCCATGGCACTTATGGCAATCACTTTTTTTGTATTGGGATTGTAAATCAATGCCTGTGTTTCGCCACCCCAACTTAACACGTCCCACATGGTACATGTTGCTGCAAGCATAGCACATGCAGCATCTACCGCATTGCCGCCTTTTTGAAACACCATCGATCCTGCGGTTGCAGCCAAAGGCTTACCCGTGATCGCTACCCAATCTTTGCCATGCAATGGCGGTTTTTGAGTTTGTTGTGCTTGTAGAATTGTCGAACATACTAATGTGACAACAAAGAATAGAAAAAACTTTTTCATAGATTCATGATTGATCCAATGAAAATACATTTTTTAGGTTATATAAGTAAAAATGAATGACAAATGGATCAGGATTTAGTAAATTGAGTATACAAAATTAGTTTTATGAAAAATATCCTTTTAGTTATTGCCTTTGTTTTTACACTGCTTCAAGCAAATGCGCAAACTGCAGACTTTATTATCCGTAACGGAAAACTAATTGATGGTACAGGGAATCAATGGCAGTATAAAGATGTAGCCATCAAAGGCAATCAAATTATTGCCATTGGAAATTTAAAAAATTGGAAAGCAACAAGAGAAATTGATGCAAAAGGATTGATAGTAGCGCCAGGTTTTATTGATGTGCATGGACATTTAGAAGGGGGCGAATTCAGAAATCCATTGGCAAGTAATTTTTTATACGACGGCGTAACCACTGTGGTGACAGGAAATTGTGGCGGATCAGCTGAAAATTTAAATACGTATTTTAATCAACTAGACTCCATAGGCATGTCTATTAATATTGCTTCTTTGATTGGACACAATACCATTCGTAAGCAAGTGATGGGTTCTGCAAATAGACATGCTACAGAAGCAGAAATGCAAGCAATGGAAAAATTGGCAGCACAAGCTATGCAAGACGGTGCAGTGGGGATGTCCACTGGTTTAATTTATATCCCCGGCACTTATGCACCTACAGAAGAAATCGTAAGATTAGCTAAAGTAGTTGCATCAAAGGGCGGTGTATATGCATCGCATATTCGCAACGAAGAAAATCAAGTAGTGGACGCTGTGAACGAAGCCATTCAAATAGGAAGAGCCGCTACCATACCAGTTGAGATTTCTCACTTTAAAATTAGTGGTCAAAACAATTGGGGTCGCAGTAAGGAAACAATTCCATTGGTGGTGAATGCAAGAAAAGAGGGCATTGATGTGACGATTGACCAATATCCTTATACCGCTAGTAGTACCCAGTTAAGTGTACTATTACCAGACTGGGTTTTATCAGATGGCCAGGACTCCATTTTTGCAAGATTGAAAGATCCAATCATTCGGAAAAAAGTAGCCAATGAAATCATTGGTATATTAAAAGAAAGGGGCATCAAGCATTTTACCTATGCCGTAGTGGCTAATTATAGAGCAGACAGTAGTTATAATGGAAAAGACATCGAAGCCATTAACCTATTAAGAGGCAATAAACATACAGCGTTAAATGAAGCAGAAACCATCATTCAAATGATGGAACAAGGAGGCGCACAAATGATTTACCACGGCATGACTGAATCCGATGTAAAAGCCATCATGCAATATCCATTTAATATGTTCGCAAGTGATGCTGGCATTGCAATGAAAGGTTATGGTAAGCCACATCCAAGAGCTTATGGCACCAATTCACGCGTTTTAGGAAGATATGTTAGAACAATGGGTGTATTAAGTTTAGAAGAAGCTATTAGAAGGATGACATCTTTACCTGCGAATAAATTCAATATAGCTAAGAGAGGGATTTTACAAGAAGGCTATTATGCAGACATCGTTGTATTTGATGCGGATGAGGTTTCAGACATGGCTACATTTGAAGACTCGCATCAATATGCAAAAGGATTCAAATACATCTTGGTAAATGGCGAATTAAGTATGGACCAGGCTGTTCAAGTACCCGTAAAAAAGGGAAAGTCCATCAGAAAATTATTATAAAAATGTTAAAATGTTAAAAACTATTTAAGTATTTGATTATCAATTAAATAGATAATTGATAATAATATTATTTAAAAATTTATAAATGAGCCTAACTGATTGATTGTCTGTGTTTTTTTAAAAATTATCAAGGAGGCAACATTTAAAAAAAACTGTTTTTGTTTAAATTTTTTTTTAATTTTTCAAACAATTTATTTAAATTCATGTTCTAACTGACGGCAGTTACAAACACGTTCACCAAATCTCCACAATATGGATTCTTTATTTCTATTAGATGCAACTACAGCGATAGCTAAAACGGACTACGTTTCGTTTACTTTCTTTGTAGGCACAATGGCTATGATGGCCGCTTCGGTTTTTTTCTTTTTTGAATTGAGCAACACAAGTCAAGAGTGGCGCACTTCGGTATTAGTATCGGGTTTGATCACTTTTATTGCTGCAGTTCACTACTACTACATGCGTAGCTATTATGCTGAAACGCATGATT
>Ga0208787_1000538_pt1 | contig 17899 bp, 16 predicted proteins | sample Wag4_2014_7_11_FD_187362 | JGI IMG/M metagenome (GOLD analysis project Ga0208787, IMG submission 187362) | Fresh water microbial communities from Ohio, USA - Utica-2 Time Series HT 2014_7_11 (SPAdes) (version 2) | ecosystem: Environmental > Aquatic > Freshwater > Water tank | place: USA: Ohio... | reverse complement strand
ACCCACCAGAGGTCGAGCTCACCGCGCTCCATCGCCTCGATCTGCTGCCACACCGCCAGGCCGGGCTCGGGCGCGATCGCTCCGGGTGCGAAGCCCCAGTGGCGCTCCACCGCAGCCCGGTGCTCCGGGATGGCCACGGCGCGGTAACCCGGCAGCAGCTGGGCCAGGCCGCCCACCTCACGGCCGCCCATGGCGTTGGGCTGGCCGGTGAGCGAGAAGGGTCCGGCACCCGGCTTGCCGATCTGACCACTCACCAGATGCAGGTTGCAGATCCCGGCCACGGTGGCGCTGCCCTCGCGGCTCTGGTTCACTCCCATCGACCAGAGGCTGAGCACCGCGGGGGCCTCGCACCACCAGGCGGCCAGCTGGCGCAGGTCGGCCTCGGCGATGCCGCACACCGCCGCCGCCCGCGCCGGCGTCCAGGCACGCCAAAGCACCTCCAGCTCCGCGAGGCCCTCGGTGTGGGCTGCCACGAACGCCTGATCCACACCGCCGCGTTCCAGCAACAGGTGACCGAGGCCGCAGAGCAGGGCTAAGTCGCTGCCGGGGGCGATCGCCAGGTGCAGATCGGCGGCATCGCTGGTGGCGGTGGCCCGCGGATCCACCACCACCAGACGCGGCCCAGCCCCCTTGCGCCGACGCTTCAGCAGCCGCTGGAACAGCACTGGATGACACTCGGCGGTGTTGGTGCCGATCAGCAGCACCAGGTCGGCCAGGTCGAGGTCGTCGTAGCAACAGGGCGGGCCGTCGGAGCCCAAGCTGCGGGCGTAACCCGCCACCGCCGAACTCATGCACAGCCGCGAGTTGGCATCGAAGTTGTTGCTGCCCAGGGCGCCCTTGAGCAACTTGTTGGCCGCGTAGTAGTCCTCACAGAGGAACTGGCCGGAGCCGTAGATCGCCAGCGCCTGGGGCCCCTTGGTGGCCAGGGTGGCCTGAATGCGCTCCACCAGGAGCGAGAAGGCCCGCTCCCAGCTGATCGCCGCGAAAGGCTGATCGGTGCGCGCGCGCCAGAGGGGCGTGGTGAGGCGGTTGTGATGCAGGGTTTCACCCACGGTGGCCCCCTTCACGCACACCTGACCGAGGGAGGAGGGGTGGTGGCGGTCGCCGCGGGCGGTCCACTGGCCCTCGGGGTCTGCGGCAGCCGACTCGGGGGGAGCTTTGAGCTCCAGGCCGCAGCCCACGCCGCAGTAGGGGCACTGGGCCCGGGCGGCCTGGCTGGAGGCGGAAGCGCTGACCATGGCGCCATTCGACCAAGCCGGGTGGCAGCCCAACGGTGGCGGTTGCTACCAGCAGACCGGTTGCGGCCAGGCCTGGGCCGAAACAGCGCTGAAATGGGTGTGAGCGACGCCACGTCCCCCTGACCACCCCCCTCGCCAGCACCTGCTTCGGCTTCGAGGCCGACTTCACCGGCGACCTGCGCTGCATCCCGATGGCGGTGCGGCGCAAGCTCGACCTGGCCGGCGTGAAGCTCAAGCTGCAGCACTGGAGCGAGCTGGCCGAGGCCGAGCGGGGCGAGCTGCTGGCCTGGGCCGACGACGGCGCCGCCATCGAGGCCCTGCGCGAGCACCTGCTGGCGCGCACCGCCTCCCTCAGCGCCGGCCAGGCCAAGGAGCTGCCCCGGCCCGGCGGCCACGAACCCTGGCAGCAGACCGGCCAGCTCCCCGAGGTGCTGGCCGCCTCCTGCGCCCAGCTGGGCCTGGAGCTGCGCAGCGACGGCTGGATGGCGCTCAACGAGCTGCAGCGCTTCGCCCTGGTAAAGCTCAGCCATCCCGGCCATGAGCACCGCAATCTGCCCCAGGCCCTGGCGGAGTTCGGGCTGCTGATCAAACCAACCTGAGCTGTCGCCCGGCCGACCTGCTCACCACTTGCGGTAGGGCAGGAACTTGCCGTTCATCGTCACCACCACCCGGTCGCCCTTGGGGTCCTCCTGCTTGGCCACCGTGAGGCTGAAGTCGATCGCCGACATGATGCCGTCGCCGAACTGCTCCTGGATCACGTCCTTGAGCGGCAGGCCATACACCTGGAGGATCTCGTAGAAGCGGTAGAGCAGCGGGTCGGTGGGAATCACCGGATCGAGGGCTCCCTTCACGGGATAGGTGGTGAGGGCGGCGGCCAGGGCGGCGCGATCCGGCTCCGGGATCTGCAGGGCCTCCAGCAGGGCCTGGGCCTGATCAGCTGAAGCCGTGGCCTGGCCGTACAGCAGGCTGGCGGTCCACACCTCGTCCTGGCCCAGGCGGGCACCGAGATCGGCGAAGCTGAGGCCGCTGCGGCGCTTGGCGTCGAGCAGGGTTGCGCTGTGGGGAGACAGGGCCATGGAGCCATCGGAGCTGCGGCCGGACCCTATGGGGCAGCGGCGACCAGCCGGGCAGCCGTTGCTACAGCGGCCGACGCCAGCCCTTGCCCTGCCGCTGCGCGCCTGCCTGCTGAGCGGTGGCGCCAGCCGGCGCATGGGCCGCGACAAGGCCCTGCTGCCCCACCCCGAAGGCAGCACCTGGCTGGAGCGCACCCTGCTGCTGCTGGGCCAACTCGAAGCACCGATCACCCTGCTCAGTCGCCACCCGGCCCACCTGGCCCTGGCCCCAGCTCCGATCAGCGCCCTGGCCGAACCGCCCCCATGGGAGGGGCCCCTGCTGGCCCTGCACCGGCTGATGCAGTGCCACCCCGGGGAGCAGCTGCTGCTCTGCCCGGTGGACATGCCGGATCTGAGTCTGGACGCGCTGCAGACGCTGCTGGCTGCGGCAGCGGCAAGCCCGACCCGGCTGCACCTGGCCCACGACGGCGAGCGGCTGCAACCGCTGCTGGGCCTGTATCCGAGCAGCGCGGCAATCCGCGCCCACCTGGCCGGGACGGTTGAGCGCGGCGAACGGCGCCTGCAGAGCTGGCTGGCGACCCTGCCCGCCCGGGCGGTGCCGCTGGATCCCCGCGCCATCCGCAACGTGAACCGGCCGGAGGCCGATCAACCGGCCGCTGCGCCCTGAGCCTCCGCGCCGACACCGGCGGCAACGAGCACCGGCACCCGCTTGAAGGCCGGCGTGCCGCTCTCGGGATCCTTCTGCCCGCCCATCAGCACGTTGGCCTCGGGATAGAACATCAGCGCCGCACCGCGGCGGATCGAACCGGGGATCAGCTCGATCTCCTCCAGTTGGCCCGCTTCGCCCTGCACGCGCACCCGCTGGTGGGCCACCAGGCCACTGGCTGCCAGATCCTCGGGGTTGATCAGCAGGGTGTGGCGGTGGGGCATGCCCCGGTAGCTGTCGCCCGGTTTGTACACCACCGTGTTGTGCTGGCCGTAGCTGCGGGCGGTGATCAGGCTGAGCACCAGGCCCCGCTCGCCGGCGGCCAGGCCGCCGAAGTGCTCCGGGCCGGGCAGGCGCAGATCCGGCAAGGGGGTGGCCGCCAGCTGGGCACGGCCCGTGGCGGTGGGAAAGCGCGGCTCATGGAGCACCCGCCCGCTCACCTCAAACTCCCGCTTGCTGGCATCGATGCCGGCCATGGCCTCGTAGCCGGGCACGGTGCGGGCGATCAGCTCGCGCACATACACCGGATCCTGTAATCGCCGCCAGTCGATCGGCTCGCTGCCATGCAGGCGGTGGGCCAGCTCGGCGAGGAACGCCACCTCGCTGATCAGGTCGCCGCCGCGCAGGTGGGTGCTGCCGGGCTCGTTGAGCCGCACCCAGTTGTTGCCCGATTCCACCGTGGTGCGGTGGGGTGTCTCGAAACGGTTGAACACCGGCAGCAGCAGGGTGTTCCGGGCCGCCAGGCCGTGGAAATGGCCGGTGTTGGGCTTGGTGGCCAGGTAGGCGATCGTGTCGATGCGGCCGAGGGCGCGGCGGGCCTGGGCGCTGTGGGGATTGGCGCCGAACAGGTTGCCGCCCAGGCACAGCAGGGTGTCCACGGCGCCGGCATCGGCCGCCTCGATCAGGGCACGGGTGTCGTAGCCGGGGGTGCGGCTGAGGGGCTTACCGAGCAGCTGCTCCAGGGCCAGCCGCATCGGCTCGCGCAGGTGCACCGTGACGCCCATCGAGCCGAAGCCCTGCACGTTGGAGTGGCCACGGATCGGCATCGTGCCCGCCCCGGCCCGGCCCACGTTGCCGCTGAGCACGGCGGTGTTGGCGATCGCCTGCACGTTGGCGGTGCCGTTGGCGTGGTGGGTGATGCCCATGGCCCAGGCGAACACCACGGCACGGCAGGCGGCCAGGCGGGCGGCGGTGTGTTCCAGCTCCTCACGGCTGAGGCCGCAACAGGCGGTGATCGCCTCCCAGCTGGTGGCTTCGATCTGGGCGATCAGCTCCTGCCAACCGTCGGCGTGGGCTTTCACGACATCGAGATCGATGGCACCGCGCTCCAGCAGCGCCTTCTGGATCCCCAGGAACACGGCGGTGTCGGAGCCGGGGATCGGCTGCAGGAACAGGGAGGCGATCGCGCTGCCGCCGCCGAGCATGGAGCGGATCGGGAAGGCGGGCGAGCCGAACTTCAGCAGCCCGGCCTCGAGCACCGGATTGATCACGATCACCGTGCCGCCGCGCTCGCGCAGGCGGATCAGCTCGTTCATCAGGCGCGGGTGATTGGCCGGCGCGTTGGAGCCCACCAGCACCACGCCATCGGCGTGCTGGAGGCTCTCGAGATTCACCATCGAGGTGCCGCTGCCGAACACCCGCGTGAGGCCGATGGTGGAAGGGGCGTGGCAGAGGTCGGAGCAGTCGGCCAGGTTATTGCAGCCCAGCGCCCGCAGCAATAGCTGCAGCAGGTAGGCGGCCTCGTTGGAGGAGCGGCCGGAGCTGTAGGAGGCCACCCGCTCGGGCGGATGGCTGCGGAAGGCGGCAGCGGTGAGGGCGTGCACCTCCTCCCAGCTGATCGGCTCGTAGTGGTCGCTGCCGGCGCGATGGATCAGGGGCCGGTCGAGCCGCCCCAGCCGGTCGCACGCGGCGGAGGTGAGCTGCTGCAGCTCGGCCAGGGTGCGGCCGGCGAACACCTCGCGGGGCACGGCCGGCTGCAGCTCGGCGCCGATCGCCTCCACGCTCTTGAGGCAGCGCTGCAGCGGCTCGCCCAGCTCATCGCGGAAGCCGCCGTTCTGGCCGCCGGTGCCCCAGGCGCAACTCAGGCAGGCGCTCCTGTGGGTGAGTGTCTGCCACAGCCGCGGGCCGGTGGGGGACAGGGTGGCCCGGGCCCAGCCTTCGATCAGGGGCCAGCCGCCGCCGCTGCTGGCATCTTCCGGAGTGGGTGTGGACGCAGAGGCAGCCCTTGCAGACTCCTCGCTGGCCATGGCCGCTGCTGCCCGTATGGACAGACAAGGTAGGCAGCCTTCCAAGCACCCGGGGCTGCTGGCGCGCCAGCAGCCATAGCGTGGTCGCCATGGCTAGAGCTGACGCCCCCCCTACCGCCACACCTACCGCCACGGCCGCTGGCCCGGCTGCGGTTTCCCTCGACCAACTCGGCCGGCCCCTGGGGGTGCTGCGGCTCTCGCTCACGGCCCGCTGCAACCTGGCCTGTCCCTATTGCCTGCCGGATGGCCAGGAGCCGGAGGGTGTGCTGACGCTCGAGCAGCGGCTGCGGGTGATCAGCGCGGCGGTGGCACTGGGGGCCCGCAGCCTGCGCCTCACCGGCGGTGAGCCACTGCTGCATGGGCAGCTGGAGGAGCTGATTGCGTCAGCCGCCAGGCCTGCGCTGCACGAGATCGCCCTCACCAGCAACGGCGTGCTGCTCAGCGCCGCCCGGGCCCGGGCCCTGCGGCGCGCCGGCCTGAACCGCATCACCTTCAGCCTCGATGGCGCCACGGGGGAAGCAGTGGCCCGCATGGCGGGGGTGGGCGGCGGCGATCCCCAGGAGCGTGAGCGGCGCGGAGACGCGCTGCTGGCGAAGGTGCTGGCGGCGATCGAGCACGCCCGCGCCGCCGGCTTCGATCCGGGGCGGGGTGAGCTGAAGCTCAACGCCGTGATCCAGCGCGGTGCCAACGACGACCAGCTGCTGCCCCTGGCGGCCCTGGCCCGCGAGCGGGGCCTGGAGCTGCGCCTGATCGAATTCATGGACGTGGGCAACCGCAACGGCTGGCGGCCCGAGGCGGTGCTGAGCGCCGCCGAGATGGTGGAGCGGATCGGGCGCCGCTGGCCCCTGGAGCCCGTGGGCCGCGCCGCCCACGGCACCGCCTGCCGCTGGCGCTACCGCGATGGGGGTCCGGCTGGCGGCGCCCATCTGGCGGTGGTGGCCTCGGTGAGTGCCCCCTTCTGCGGCGACTGCAACCGCCTGCGCGTCACCGCCGACGGCATCGCCTACACCTGCCTGTTCGCCGCCCCCGGCAGCGGCCTGGATCTACGTCCCTGGCTGACGCCCCCCGCCCCGGCAGCCGAGCTGCAAGCGGCGATCGGCCAGCTCTGGCGGGGCCGGCGCGACCGCTGGAGTGAGGAGCGGGCAGGGGCCTGGAGCGGCGGCGGCCCCCTGGGCCCAACGGCGGCGCCAGCCCATGCCGAGATGGCCTACCTGGGCGGTTGAACCCACCGGGGGGAGGCAGAGTGGGGGCAGCGCCCTGCCCCGCCACCTTGGACCTGAGCAACCCCGGCACCCTGGCCAATCTCGAAGCCGCCTTCGGCGGCGAGAGCATGGCCAACCGCAAGTATCTGTTCTTCGCGGAGGTGGCCAAACAACTGGGCAACGGGGATCTGGCCCGCCTGTTCCGCGATACGGCCAACCAGGAAACGGAGCACGCCTTCGCCCACTTCCGGCTGCTCCATCCGGAGCTGGTGGTGAGCGATCCTGCCGCCCTCAGCGAGGAGCAGAAGGGGGCGATCCTGGCCCGCTGCCTGGAGCTGGCGATCGAGGGTGAAACCTACGAGTACACCACCATGTACCCGGAGTTCGCCGCCCAGGCCCGCGCCGACCGCGACGGCACAGCCGCAGCCGAATTCAACGAGCAGGCGGCCGAATCCCGCGATCACGCCGCCATCTTCCGCCGCGCCGCCAGCAACTTCGGCTTCCTGGAGCCGATTGAACAGCACCACGCCGAGCGCTATGGCGTGGCCCTCAACGCCCTGCAGGGGAAGGGCACGGCGGGCGAGGCGGCCACGCCGGTGGCCGGCAAGTGGATCTGCAAGGTGTGCTCGATGATCTACGACCCAGCCGTGGGGGATCCAGACTCGGGGATCGCCGCCGGAACCCCCTTCGAGGCCATCCCCGACAGCTGGGTTTGCCCGATCTGCGGCACGCGCAAGGCCAACTTCATCCCCTACCGGGAGCCCGAACTGTTGGCGGCCTGAGCTCAGAGCCAGTGGTGGGGGTAGGGCAGCGCCCCCTTCACCCAGCGGCTGAAGGCCGCGGCGAGCAGCACCAGCAGCAACGAGCCACTCAGCACCGGCGTGAGCACAAACAGGGGCGTGGCCCCGAGGGCCACCCCCAGAAAGGCCAGGCCGCCTGCGGGCGGATGCAGGCAGCGCAGCTGCTGGCCGAGCAGCACGGTGAGGCCCACGGCCAGGGCGATCACCAGGCCCCCTGGCCCAGCCAGGCCACCGCCATCACGCTCACCAGAGCTCCCATCACATTGCCCAGCACGATGTTGCGGGGCTGGGCCAGGGGGCTGGCGGGGTAGCCGAACAGCAGCACCGAAGAGGCCCCGAGCGGCGCCGCCAGCAGCACCATGCCGCTCCAGGCACTGAGCAGGCCGAGCAGGGCCAGGGCCAGCAGTGCTCCCAGCCAGGTCACCGAAATCTGGCTCCGACGGAAACTAGGCTGGTAGGCCCGCCCGCGCCGCCGCTGCTCCACCAGCCAGCTCTGCAGCATCACCACTCCAGCAACCTCAGGCTGTAGCACGTCGTACGCATCCAGTGTCTCCAGCGGCGCCTCCATCCCCGGTGGCGATTGCTACCTCCCCTAGCAGCACAGCGGCAGCCGCCCTACTTTCGCCAGCACCTCCCCCGCCCTGGCCCATGCCCACAGCGCGCGCTGTTGCTGTCCTGATCAGCGGCCTGGCGCTGGCCAGCCCACTGGCGGCCCGGGCCTCCTCGGCCGACGCCTGGGCCGCCCACCGCGAGGAGGTGACGCGGGCCTGCATCGAAGCCAGCGGCCTGGTGGACGCGCGCCTGGTGGGCAGCGTGATCACCTACGACGACAGCGTGGGCAGCAGCGCTGCCCTGATCGCCGGCCGCTACCCCCAGGCCCCCATGGCCGGCCAGGAAGGGCTCAGCCTCTGCCTGTTCGACCGGCGCAGCCGCACCGCCCAGGCCGCCCCGGCGGACGACTGGCGCTGAGCATGGATTAATAGAACTTGTTAATCAGAACAGAGGCAGGGATCACGATTAAGATACTGATTAAATTACGTAGATTGGCCATGGCTAGATTTGCATTCAAACCTGGCACGAATAAGCTTAAAGCAACGGCCAAAAGGGATTTATTTATCGTTTCTAGCGCATCCTCCCCTGGCACTGATGGCGATATTATTATTAACTTCAGGAGCAACGACCGGATTGACCTTCCTGGAGATTGGACCAAACGCAATGGAAAGCCAAGACAAATTAAACACTTGTATGCAAATTACATCTATTCCGACAAAGGTTTCCGTATTGACAACTTAGACGAGTCGGCCTTAGTCAAGAAAAAGGGCCAAACAGGGTATTTAGGACTCGCAGATCTAGAGGTTAATGTTAGCGGATACAAACGAACAGAAGGCTTAGCGATACAGTATATTATCGATACCGGCAATGCAAACAATAACCCGCTAGTCTTTCTTATTGACTATAAAGGCCCAGTAGCTGTCATCTAGCATTAAGTTTATTCAAGCTCAATCCCGCCCCGCCGGCCGATCCACCGGCTCCCTGAGCCGCGGCAACAGTTGCACGAGGTTGCAGGGGCGGGTGCTGACGTCGAGCTGGGCGCGGATCAGCCGGTCCCAGGCGGTCTGCACCGCATCGAGCGAGCCCGGCAGCACGAAGATCAGGGTGCCGTTGGCCACGCCCGCCAGGCAGCGGCTCTGCAGGCTGCTGGTGCCGATCGTCTCGAAGGAGAGCACGCGGAACAGCTCCCCGAAGCCGTCGATGGTCTTGTCGAGCAGGGGCGCCACCGCCTCAGGGGTGCCATCGCGGCCGGCCAGGCCGGTGCCGCCGCTGCTGATCACCACCGGCACCGCCGGATCGGCGATCCAGTGGCTGATCGCCGCCCGGATGCGGTAGCGGTCGTCGGGCACGATCCGCCGCTCGTGCAGGCGGTGGCCGGCGGCCTCAAGGCGCTGCTGCAGGGCGTCGCCGCTGGCGTCGTCGGCCGCTGTGCGCGTGTCCGACACCGTGAGCAGGGCAATGGCGAGGCTCACGCGGGGGCTGGCGCAGGCATGACAGCCATTGTGACGGCGCGGGGGCTGCAGACTGGCGCACAGCTGCTGCGGCCCATGCCTGCGTCCCAGCCCGAGCCCGCCGATCCGCCGGCCGCCGTTCCAACCGTGCGGGTGCGGCTGTTCGCCGCCCTGCGCGAGGCGATGGGCTGGAGCGAGCAGCAGGTGGCCGCCACCGCCAACCCCGCCACGCCGCTGGAGCTGTGGCAGCAGCTGGATCTGGCCGGCGCCTGGCTGGCCGCCAGCGGCGCCCCTGCCGGGGCCGCACCAACCCGAGAAGAACTCCCTGTGGGCATCCGGGTGGCGATCAACCAACAGTTCGCCGAGGCCCACACACCGCTGGCGGATGGCGACGAGCTGGCCTTCCTGCCACCGATCAGTGGCGGCTGACATCGCTGCCCGCCCCCTGTCCAAGTCGCCTGCCCCCGCCATGCCCACCAGCACCAGCAGCCATGCCAAAGGGGTGAGCATGAGCGTGAGCCTGCACCCCGACCCGATCGACCCCTGCCAGCAGCTCGAGCAGTGGCAGGCCCAGCTGCAGGCCGGCGGCGCCGAGGTACCGGCCGCCACCAGCCTGTTCATCGGCCGGGTGCGGAGCACCACGGCCACGGGCGCACCGCTCGATGCCCTGGAGCTGGAGCACTACCCGGGCATGACCGAGGGCCAGCTGCAGCGCCTGACCGCCGCCTGCGCCCGCCGCCATCCGGTGGCGGCGGTGCTGGTGCGCCACCGCACGGGCCTGGTGCTCTGCGGCGACGCGATCGTGGTGGTGGCGGTGCTGGCCGACCGGCGCGGCCCGGCCCAGCGCTGCTGCCAAGAGCTGCTGGAGGCGCTCAAGCACGACACCCCGTTCTGGAAGCGGGAGTGGAGCAGCGGCGTGGGCGAGTGGCTGCTGGGGAACACGCCGCTGGCGGAAGCGGGCTAACGCAGGAGGCGGGTGTCGCGCCAGCGGGCCAGCTCAGCGGCTGGCAGTTGAACAGGCATCCCATGGCGGCCTATCCGCTGAGCGCCCAGAATTGAGCGGATTCATTAGCCAAACCCCTGGCCGCCGCCCCCCCGCCACCGGAAGCCACCCCCGAAGCTCTGGCCCGCCAGCGGATTGATGCGCTGCTGCAGCAGGCCGGCTGGGCGGTGCAGGACCGCAGCGCCGTGAACCTGGCGGCCGCCGAGGGCGTGGCCGTGCGCGAGCTGCCCAGCGGCGGCGGCGAGGCGGACTACGGGCTGTTCCTGGGCCGCGAGCTGGTGGGGGTGGTGGAGGCCAAGAAGCTGGGATCCACCCTCGGCGGCGTGGAAGCGCAAACGCTGGCCTATGCCAGCGAAACCCTGCCGGGGCTGGTGGTGCCGATCCGGCCGCTGCCGTTTCGCTACGAGAGCACGGGCGCGGAAACGTTTTTCACCAATGGGCTCGAACCCGACGCGGCGGCGCGGCGGGGGTTCAGCTTTCACCAGCCGGCAACGCTGCGCCAGTGGCTGAGCACGCGCGAAACGCTCAAGGGCCGCATGCGCGAGGCGCAGGCGCTGAACCGGGCGGGCATGTGGCCCGCCCAGATCCGGGCGGTGGAAAACCTGGAGGCGAGCGTGCGCGACGGCCGCCGGCGGATGTTGATTCAGATGGCCACCGGCGGCGGCAAAACGTTCACGGCGATCTCGGCGCTGTATCGGCTGATCAGCCAGGGCGGCGCCAGGCGGGTGCTGTTTCTGGTGGACCGGGGCAACCTGGGCCGCCAGGCGCTGAAGGAATTCCAGGCCTACAGCACGCCCGACGACGGCCGCAAATTCCATGAGCTCTACAACGTTGCGAACCTCAGGAACAACCGCATCGATCCGGTGAACAAGGTGGTGATCACCACCATCCAGCGGCTGTATTCGATCCTCAAGGGCGAACCGGACTTCGCCGAGGAGTTGGAGGAGGAATCGGCCTTTGATGGCCATGGCCCGGCGCTGGCGCGCGGACCGCAGCCGGTGGTGTACAGCCCGCTGATCCCGCCGGAGTTTTTCGATGTGATCGTGGTGGATGAATGCCACCGCTCGATCTACAGCCTCTGGAGCCAGGTGCTGGAGTATTTCGACGCATCGATCATCGGCCTCACCGCCACACCGGGCGGCCACACCTACGCCTGGTTCCAGCAGAACGTGGTGAGCGAGTACGCCCACGTGGAGGCGGTGCGCGACAAGGTGAACGTGCCCTTCTGGGTGTATCAGATCCGCACGGCGGTGGGCGAAGACGGCGCCACGGTGAAGGCGGAGCCGGGGCTGGGGGTGCTCAAGCGCAACCGGCTCACCCGCGTGGAGCGCTGGCAGGCCCTCGACGACGACCTCACCTACGCCGCCAGTGCGCTCGATCGCAGCGTGGTGGTGCCGGATCAGATCCGCACGGTGCTGCGCACGATCCGCCAGAAGCTGTTCACCGAGATCTTCCCGGGCCGCACGGAGATCCCCAAGCTGCTGTTCTTCGCCAAGAGCGACAGCCACGCCGAAGACATCCTGCGGATCCTGCGCCAGGAGTGGAGCCTGAGCAACGAGCAGGCGGTGAAGATCACCTACAAGGCCGAACGCGACGGCACGGGCAGCACGGCCCCCTCGCGCCGCCCGGAGCAGCTGATCAAGGATTTCGCCAACCGCTACAACCCGCGCGTGGCCGTGACGGTGGACATGATCGCCACCGGCGCCGATATCAAACCGCTGGAGGGGGTGGTGTTTCTGCGCATGGTGCGCTCCCGGGCGCTGTTTGAGCAGATGAAGGGGCGCGGGGTGCGGGTGATGGCCGATGCCGATTTCCAGGCGATCAGCCCCGATGGCGGCAGCAAAACCCAGTTTGTGCTGATTGATTGCGTGGGCGTGATGGAGGAGCTGAAGGCCGACCCACCACTCGATGGCGACCCGAGCGTGCCGTTTGCCAAGTTGCTGGAGCTGGTGCGCTTCGGCAACCGCGACGAGGAGGTGCTCTCCTCGCTGGCGGCGCGGCTGGATCGGATGGACCGGCGGCTGACGCCCGACCAGCAAGCCCAGCTGGCGGCGGTGCCCGGCGCCCCACCGCTGCGCGATCTGGTGGCCCATGTGCTGGATCGCCTCGATCCCGACCGGTTGCAGAGCGAAGGCCGCGAGGCGCTGCTGGAGCAAGCCGCCGCCCCCCTGGCCCACAACCCGGCCCTGTGCGAAGCGCTGCTCACGGTGCGCCAGCAGCAGGAGATCACGGTGGATGTGCTCACCCACGACCGGGTCACGTTTGCGGGCGCCCGGCCGGATCAGGCGCTGGATTACGGAGCCAGCGCCGCCGGGCTCACCAGTGCGTTTGAGGCCTATTGCCGCGAGAACCGCGACCAGCTCGATGCCTTGAGCGTGCTGTATGCCAAGCCCTACGGGGCAAGGATCACGCGCGCCAAGCTGGTGGAACTGGCCCAGGCGATCCAGCGCCCGCCGCGCCAGTGGACCAGTGAGGCCCTGTGGCAGGCCTATGAACAGGTGGAGGCCAACCGGGTGAAGGGCGCCAGCAAGGGCAAACACCTCACCGATCTGATCTCCCTGGCCCGCCATGCGCTGGGCGTGGAGGAGCAACTGGTGAGCTTCCAGGATCAGGCGGCCGAGCGCTTCGCCGGCTGGCTGGCCCAACAGGCCAACCGCGGCCGCACTTTCACGGACGAGCAACGGAGCTGGCTGGAGCTGATCCGCGATCAGATCGTGGTGGACCTGGAGGTGCGCCTGGAAGACCTCGACGAACCGCCCTTCGCCCAGCGCGGCGGCCTGGGCAAGGTGTTTGCGTTGTTTGGCCAGGAGCTGGAGGGGCTCGTGGCGGAGCTGAATGAGGTGGTGGCGGCGTGAGTGAGGGCAGTTGGCCGATCGTTGCTCTCGGGGAGCTGATCGAATCGATCGAAGCGGGCAGCAGCTTCCGCTGCCGCGAAACGCCACCGGAGCAGGGCGAGGTGGGCGTAGCCAAGGTGAGCGCCGTGAGCTGGGGCCGCTATGACGAGCAGGAAAGCAAGACCTGCCTGGATCCCAGCCGCATCAACAAAGACCTGTTGATTCGTAAAGGCGATTTCCTGATCAGCCGGGCCAACACCGTGGAATTGGTGGGTGCCTGCGTGATCGCCGAGCAGGTGCGCAAGCAAGTGATGCTGAGCGATAAGACGCTGCGGATCGTGTTCAAGGATCCCAGCCTCAAGCCCTGGGTGCTGCATTTCCTCCGCAGCCGAGCCGGCCGCCAGCAGATCGAAGCGCTCTGCACCGGCAATCAGGAGTCGATGCGCAACATCAGCCAGAGAAGTCTGCGCCAGATTGGACTGCCTTTGGCTCCGCCTGACGAGCGAGAGGAGATTCTCGCCTTCATCGAAGAGCAGCTCAGTCGTGCTGGCGCCACTTCTAAAACTCTGCAGGCCATCCAGGCCAAGCTCAAGCAGGCCCGCGCCAGCATCCTCAAGGCGGCAGTGGAGGGGAGGTTGGTGGAAAACGAAGCAGACTTAACGCCAACCGAGAATATGAGCTGTGCCACTGGAGTTGAACTCCTTGAAGCAATACGAGGCTCTCACTCGGAATTCATTGCAGGCGTCCTTGGTAAGTCGACAAAGAAGCGTACTCAAAGCAAGGCGTCTGAAACCACACAGCATCATGCAACCGAACAGCTGCCTCCAGGCTGGGCAATCGCAAAGTGGGAAGAAATAGGAGCCTGTATCAATGGCCGGAACTTCCCAAGTTCTGAATACCAAACAACTGGCGTGAAGTTGCTTAGACCTGGCAATCTCGGGCCCGACGGGAAGACGACTTGGCCTCCATCCAAGACGAAGTGTTTGCCGCAACGGTTTGCCGATGAGAATCCAATGCAATGCCTCGCCAATGGGGATATCGTCATGAATCTAACGGCCCAGTCTCTCAAAGACGATTTTCTTGGTCGTGCCTGCATTGTCAACACAACAGAACCTTGTCTTCTAAACCAGCGGATCGCCAGGCTGGTGCCGAATATGATTTTAAAGCCTTACGCTCTCATGGTATTCATGTCGCCCCAGTTCCGGACGTTCGTGAAAACTCTGAACACTGGGAGCCTGATACAGCACATGTTCACAAAAGACATCAACTGCTTCTATTTCCCAATACCATCCATCCTAGAACAGCAAAGAATTGCGCAGGAAGTCGATCGCCGCTTCTCTGTCCTCGACAAAGTCGAGACTACCGTCAACGACAGCCTCAGGCGCTGCGGGCAGTTGAGGCAGGCGGTGTTGAAGAGGATGTTTGGGGGGTGAGCGCTGTCCCTGATTGGCAGGCAGGGAGCCTGCAGCGGCGCAGCAGGGATAGACTGGAGGGCTGCCCACCTCAAGGGGCTTATTCGAATGCAAAAAAGGTACGCGATTGATCTGTCATTTACGCCCATAAGGGAAATAGAAGGTTGACGACTGTTGATCAAATATCGCAATATCAATTCTTGGAGGAGGCACCTCTCCAAAAAGGCGTTTCACCCTTTCTTCGTTAGTATTTCCAATTACAAGTAGTCCACGGCATCTCACGCCGGGCCGAAGCTGAGAGTAGAGCCTCACCATCTTTTCAAGGTATCCAGTCTTGCGTCGAGCAACAGTTGGAACCATGGGCATTGTTATCTCAACAATAGAGGCATTCGAAGGCGATAGGGCAATGGCATCGGCTATGTACCTTTTGCCATTTTGCTCGTCAACCGCGACCTCGGTCTTTACATTATCAAATCCCAGTGAAGGGAGTAAATTTAAGACATTGGCTTCAAGTGTTTGGTATCGCTCTCTAGCAGTAGCCTCTCTAGATTCAGAGGCCGCAACAGTGGATTCATGCCGGCTTGTAACATCCTCTGACGAGGCCAGGAAATCAACGACTTCCTGGTCCAACTTGTTATTAACTTCTTCTTCGCTTGGACTTGAAAGGGTCGGCTTAGCTCGAATCTTTGCTACTCCAGGAAGTTCCAGGGAGTCAATAGAGTCAATCCACCATGGCACAATAAACAAGAAAAGGAGAATAAGAGATGTCGTATTAACAGGTATCGATGGGAATGAAACCTGTATTACCAAAAGAATCAGTGCACCACCAGAGGCCAGGACCTTTACTACCTGGGGAATACGAGATGCGGTGTCCTTGTCCATTACCCAATCTTAGGCTCGCAGTCCGCAGTCGTTCGACGCTCGCCATCACCTGGCCGCTGTGAGTGATGCGACAAGCAGATGACCTTGCGGTGGCGGCTCAGGTGGATGGCGTTGTTGTATGGCAGAGACTTACGAGTGCTCAACAATAAAGTCTCCTGCAACAGCTCTGCCTGGGATCCACGTTGGCCCAGATGTTCCTCCTCCAAGAAATAAGTCAATCCTGAGTATCACTTGAATTGACAAGTCTACTGCATTCTTAACAGTTGAGAAATCAAGGCTATAGACTTTATCCAGCTTCTGATATCCACCAAAGCGATCAGGCTTGCTAAAGGGAGACGCGTGCACAATTGAATCACGAAATGGCTTGATTATGTCTCCTAGGCCGGCAATTGGATCACGATCACGGACGAGAGGGCCATCTTCTTTTCCAGCAATAATAGGAGGCAAGCTTACAAGCCTGTCCAGAAGGCTTCCCTTGTCTCCTGTAATCATTGATTGTTTATTATTAGATAGCTTTGTGATGTCAGTCATCTCAGAATACTCCCACGCCAATCCATTGATATATGCTTCTAATAGGTTGAAGCAAGAAAGTAGGCACATTCTCCCATTGAACTTAAGCATCGAGAAGGCTTCTGCGATCTCAGTTTTCCTCCCTGTCTGCTTTGCCTCTTCCCAAGAAACATTGCCTAACTCTGTTATGAACTTGTGGTTGGCGAATGCCTGATTAAAGGAAAAGGCCACATCGCGAACGAGATGCATTTCTGGAAATTCCGTTTGAAGCCCCCAAGGAGATATGCATACTGTCGCGTGTGCAGGGGCGCCGTTCAATACATTTGGCTTTGGGTTGCCAACTTTCTCTTTGAAGCGGGACAGTGGAATGCGAAGATGGCTATTCTGCAACAGCAATTCATTGTAAAGAGACGCGAGCTTCTCTGGCTTCGTGTTCTCGAAGTTACTGTCGCAAAAGCGCTTCAACTGAGGATAGATAGATTCCTTAATTCTTGCACGAGTGAGTTTGAGTTGCTGGCGAGGCATTTGTTCGTATTCGTCCTTGGATATCTCATTTAACGGCTCGTGAATCTCCCCCAGCATCAAGCGTCCAACTGCGGCTGCACGCATGATTTGTACAATCTCAGTTGCTTCGTCTGATCGGCTCATCTGGACTTCAGAACAATGTTCTCAGTCTGGCAGCGTCCATACAACGCTCGCCATCACCTGGCCGCAAAGACATGCTGGATGCATAAATGGGCACTCGGCGGCGGCTCAGGTGAATGGTGATGTTAGATCTTACGAAGGAACTCCCTAATTTGTTCTTCTCCTCCTTGAGCACTTTTTGTTTCAAGCAAGTAACCAAGCATCTCCTTGAGAGAATTAGACGCGTCTGCGCTATCACTATTCTTAAGATAACTTAGAAGAACAAGCAGCCCATCGCATATGTGCGATGTTTCAAAGATAAAATCATAAAACACGCTAAATCGAGAGGCGGCCCACCTAATATCTGTTGAAAAGTATGTGATGTAATATTCCATTATCGTTGCATTCCAGATTAATGCGAGCTCATGGGTCGTGGCATTTAAAAGCGGAAGTTCAATGAGAAAGTTGTGAAGGCTTGGAGGAAGATGTGGCTGGAAGGTAAAGTCTGACCAGTCAGGAGATGCCAGTTGATCATAGTGCTTATGTAGAAATGACAACAAATCATAAGCCTTCTTGGGTGGCTCCTCGCCGGGAAGACGCCCTCTGATATACGCAAAAGAAGCCGATCCGAATGATCTGACGAGGCCTGACAAGCTTAAGAAAAGTGATTCAATTTGGGTTAACGCACGGCTTCTCTGAATTTCAACAATTACAGACTCTTCCCTGGATAGGGCTGCAAGAACTGGTGATTCAAACTTTTCTCTGCCAGACTCAAACTTAGAAATCTTTTCAAGCAAATACGACACTAGTTCGGAGCATCGCAAGGGGGAATATTCAAATGTGTGGTAAACACTAACATCAAAGATCTGTCTGTTTGACTCGTGCTGTTCTCGAAACAGTATGACGGGCTTATTGGTGAGGGCTAAGCGAAGGCCAAGCTCAAACATTACATTGGGATTACCGTGCTCCCCAGAAAGATCGCAAAGCACTAAGTCTGCGGCATAGATACTTCTGACTATTTGCCTTCCTATGTCAAACTCGTCGCTTGATCTGTTAACTATATACCGATTAGAGAATCCCTGGAATGATTCGATTGAGGCTTTAAGCGTCTGATTGTAAAATTCGTCAAGCTCAAGCTTTCCTCTGGTGGGGGTGGCACCAAAGGGCATAACCACAAAGACTTGCTTGCTTGTCTTTTCCACGCTTCTACAATACCGCCTTCCGCTTTCGCATAGATCTAACGCTGGCCATCACATGCCCGCAGTGATCTATGGGGAAAACTCGTCTGAGGGATCAGTGAATCTGCGGTGGCGGGTCAGGTGAATGGCCGTGTTAGAGAGTGGCAGCATTGTCGGGAACAAGTAGG
>Ga0208787_1000536_pt1 | contig 17948 bp, 19 predicted proteins | sample Wag4_2014_7_11_FD_187362 | JGI IMG/M metagenome (GOLD analysis project Ga0208787, IMG submission 187362) | Fresh water microbial communities from Ohio, USA - Utica-2 Time Series HT 2014_7_11 (SPAdes) (version 2) | ecosystem: Environmental > Aquatic > Freshwater > Water tank | place: USA: Ohio... | reverse complement strand
ATCCCTTATACCAAAGGTGATAAGGCTTGGGCGAGTTAAGAGAATAGTTGAAAGAGAATAGTTGAGTGCGTAAATTTTAGCGTAAATAACTGAGCTTTGAAGAGATTTCTTTTTTTGATATGCCTTTTGCATGCAGTCGCTTTTTCACAAACAAAAGACGAGCGGGAAATTCTTTCCATACTGGATAAGCAAACTCAGGCATGGAATGCCGGAGATTTGGAACAGTTTATGGTGGGTTATCTTGAAAGCGATTCCCTCATGTACATTGGTAAGTCGGGGGTCACCTATGGCTACCGTTCAACACTTGAGAACTACAGGCGAAACTATGCTGGTGCTGACAAGATGGGTAAACTAACTTTTCATATCCTCCACCTTAAACCTCTGGGTAAGAAATATTATCTCGTTGTGGGTAAGTGGTCGCTTAAACGGACTGCCGGTGATGTGGGCGGTCATTATACACTTACCTTTGCCAAACAAAAGGGACGTTGGGTTATCATCGCAGACCACAGCAGTTAGCCCTTTTTATTGCTCACATTAATAATTTATATATGGTACTCCTTATTTTAGGTGTGATAGTATTTTTGATTGGAACATCCCTGCTCAAATCAGATGCTAAAATAGCTGCTGCAGGTAAGCCTTTGCGGTTGACAGGAATCGCATTGGGTTTGATTGGCATGCTATCATCCAGTGTTCGCCAAGTGGATGCAGGTTATGTTGGAGTGAAAGCACTTTTTGGGAAAGTACAGAATGAGACATTGTCAAGCGGCCTCAATATGATTAATCCGCTTATGTCGGTAACTGATATTGACATCCGCACTCAGAATTATACCATGAGCGGTGTTCACGACGAGGGAATAAAATCAGGTGATGATGCAATCAAGGTGCTTACAGCAGATGGCTTGGAAGTGACCATTGATCTTTCCGTTTTATACCGTGTCAATCCTATAGAAGCCCCAAGTTTGCTTAGAGAGATTGGGATCAATTTCGAAGACAAAATCGTTAGGCCAATCACCAGAACCCGGATAAGAGACAACTCAGTTTATTACGATGCTGTAGCTTTGTATTCCACCAAGCGGGATGAATTCCAGTCGCGAATATTCAAAACCATTGAAGCGGATTTCAAGCAACGCGGACTCATACTGGAGAATTTGCTGGTAAGGAATATCACCTTGCCTGCTTCAGTGAAATCGACGATCGAACAAAAAATCAATGCTGAACAGGAAGCGCAGAAAATGCAGTTCGTACTGCAAAAAGAAAAGCAGGAAGCTGAAAGGAAGCGTGTTGAAGCACAGGGTATCTCCGACTATCAGCGTATCATCAGCATGAGTTTGAGTGACAGACAACTTCAATACGAGCAAATCAAAGCAATGAAAGAACTGGCAGCATCTGGCAATTCCAAGATCATCGTGATGCCTTCCAAAGGTGCGCCCCTGATTTTGGATGCCAAATAAAACAATTGTATGGATCCTCAAGTTAGTGCGTTCATGCAGCGCATCGTCAGGTCGCTTTTTTCAGTACTGGTATGGATGATGATCAATGCTATTGCGGGACTAAAGTATGAATTAGCACTCTTTGATGCTTCTCATGTTGTAGGTACAATACTTTTTTACCTGTGGTTGTGTGGGAGTTTCGTAGTACTCCTTTTATTTTTCAGGCGTTGGTGGAAATCACATCTGTGATGCCAGCTTTTGGCATTGATGTAACTTTAGGCTAATGCAATGGACATCCATAAGACATTCCCTTCATTTATTATCTACGTTGAGCATACCTAAGTTGTTGAATGCAGTAAAAGTTTTGTATTCATTTTATTTGAGCAGAATTCTCGGCAGACCAGTTATGAAGGGATTGCCCTTTGCCATTTCAGTAGAACCAACAACTGCTTGTAACCTTGGGTGTCCTGAATGCATCAGTGGATTGCGTGCTTTTACCCGCCAAACTGGGAGTATTCAGACTTCTTTTTTTAAAAAGTTTGTTGACAGCGTCCACGAAAGTTTGATCTACCTCAACTTTTATTTTCAAGGAGAACCTTACCTGCATAAAAATTTATTTGAAATGATCAGGTATGCAGCAGCAAAGGGAATTTATACCAGTACCTCTACCAATGCCCATTTTCTGGATGATGAGCGAGCAAGAAAAACTGTTGAGAGTGGACTTTCAAGGTTAATTATTTCCATTGATGGAGCAGATCAGGAAACCTACTCGCAATACCGTGTGGGTGGGGATTTGAGTAAGGTTACATCGGGAACCGTTAACCTCATCCGCTGGAAGAAAGCACTTCGAAGTCATACACCGTTTGTTGTATTTCAGTTTCTGGTAGTGAGACCCAATGAACATCAGGTTGATAAGGTGCGCCAGATAGCAGCATCATTGGGAGTGGATGAAGTATGGGTCAAAACCGCACAGGTTATTGATTATGCCAATGATCCCAATCGCCTTATACCGATAAAGCAGGAATACAGCAGGTATAAAAAGGATAAAATGGGTCAGGTGTTACCTGTTAATGCCATGCCTAATTATTGCTGGAAAATGTGGCACAGTCAGGTAATCACCTGGAATGGTATTGTGGTACCTTGTTGCTTCGACAAGGATGCAGACCACCCGATGGGAAATTTAAATGAGCAGTCCCTTCTGCAAATATGGGAAAGTAAAAACTATAATGAGTTTCGGCAGGAGTTGCTTAAGAGCAGAAAAAATATTGATATTTGCTCCAACTGCAGTGAAGGTATCAAGGTATGGCAATGAAAAACATAACATATGACCCACTTTAACAACAGGATCAGGCAAGTAGTATTATTGCTTGTGATTGGTTTTCTTTTTTACCTCATCATCCAGGAACTGTATGTTTTTTTACCCGGATTGATGGGGGCCTTGACTTTTTATATCCTTGGTAGGGAACGTTACTTTAAACTCACTGAGCAAAAGAAATGGCGTCCGGGTTTAACTGCACTCCTAATTATCACCTTGTTTTTGATTGTTGTTGCGGCACCAATATATTACGCCATTGTGCTGGTTACACCGCAGATAAGTGAAGTGTTTTCTCACGCAGATGAGTTTTTAGTTGGCATACAGGCACTTGCAGAACAGGTAAAACGGTTGACCGGACAAGAGCTATTCACAACTGATAATTTCAATAGTCTTCAACAGAAAATGACCGGATATATTCCTACTTTTCTGAATAGTTCTGCCATGATGCTTGGCAACCTGCTTGTGATGTTTTTTGTGTTGTATTTCATGTTTACTGGCGGCAGAAGTATGGAAAAGTCTGTAAGAGAATTCATTCCATTGCATCAGGAAAGTGTTGTTGCATTGGCGCAGGAGACCCGGCATATGGTTAAAGCCAATGCTGTAGGCATTCCGCTTATTTCACTTATACAGGGTGCTTTTGCGTACCTGGGATATTTGTTTTTTGGCATAGATGATCCACTCATGTGGGGGTTTCTGACCGGTATTTTTGCCTTTTTTCCCATAGTTGGTACCATGATGATATGGGTACCCCTTGTGATTTTTCTTTATTCAAAGGGGATGAATGCACAGGGTACAGGTTTGCTCATATACAGTTTGCTGATAACAGGCAACGTTGATTATCTCGCCCGTGTAACACTGATGAAAAAGATTGGGGATGTTCATCCTTTGGTTACGGTGTTTGGTGTTATAGTAGGATTGCAGCTGTTTGGATTTATGGGTTTTATCTTTGGTCCGCTTGTATTCAGTTATGCCATCATACTCGTTAAAATTTATGCCCATGAGTTTGTTGATCCCAATAAAATTCCAATTTAAATATAGGTATGGGGCTTGAAAAAGACATTCAGCAGTCCAGTTTCAGTGGACAAAATCAAAAGGCTACAATCAACCTGATATATACGTATCATTGGGTTACAGAGCGAATAAAAAATATACTTCACGAAGAAGACATAACCCTTCAACAGTATAATATTCTGCGCATTCTGAGGGGAAGTGATCCCATGCCTTTGAGTACACTCATGATCAGGGAGCGTATGCTTGATAAGATGAGTGACACCAGCAGGATTGTTGACAGGTTGTTGCTTAAAAAACTTGTTTCAAAGTGTTTGTGTAACTCCGATAAAAGGCTTGTGGATGTAAGTATTACGGATGACGGCAAAGCTATGTTACAGCGCATAGATGCACGTGACCATGAAATGCGCAGTGTTATGGAAAAGCTGACTGAGGAGGAGTTGATTACATTAAATAAATTACTTGATAAGCTCCGGGGATCAGAATAATGCAGGTGATAACAACGCAGTCATTTTTTTATTTCCTTTTACCCTCTAGTTTGTCAACATAATCGAGGGTACCCAGTCTGAGTCGCAATGGGATTCCAGTTCTTTTCTCAAATTTCCATTCCTGTTGACAAATTATACCTTGTTGCCTGTTGGCATAATCAGATTTAACTCCCGAGGCTGGTTGTCTGGAAGTGAAATAATCTTTTTTATCAAGCAGTGTAAATGGCTTGATAGTTTTTGTAGTATCCTGGCTATTCGCTTGCAGGATTGTTCCAAGTAATAGAAATGACAAGAATGTCTTCATTGAGATTCATTTGTTCGTAAATTTACAACTGATTTAATAATAAACAGGGGTTCTGGGATGGCACTTTTTCAGGGATTACAGCAAAAACTTCAGCAGAAACTATCACCACAGCAGATTCAACTGATGAAATTGCTGCAGGTACCTACTGCTATGTTGGAAGAGCGTGTAAAGGAGGAAATTGAGGAGAATCCAGCCCTCGAATTGGGGGAGGAGCTACCGGATCAGACGGAAAAAGAATTAACTGACGAACTCCCGGAAATGGAGGAAACGACTACAGATGACGAGTTTGAAATAAATGAGCCCTTTGGAGAATATGATGAAGATGATATCGCTGATTACAGGGTAAAAGAGGATCAGGTTCCTGAAATTCAAGTTCAGGGAAATTCATTTCACCCGGCAGTATCCTCATTGCATGAAATGCTTATGGAGCAACTTGGCCTGTTGAATCTTTCATTTGATCAGGAAAGGATTGCAGAACAGGTTATTGGAAGCATTGACGATGATGGTTATTTGAGAAGAGATCCAGTATCTATTGTTGATGACCTCGCATTTAAGCAGAATATCATCGTTGAGGAAGCGTTGGTAGAAGAAGTCATTGATAAAATACAGCACTTTGACCCCCCGGGTATCTGTGCCAGGGATGTTAAAGAGTGTTTGTTGATTCAATTGCGCAAGAAATTGCTCTTGCAAACCTCTATATCCGTGAAAACAGCCTGGCGTATTGTGGATTTTCATTTCGATGAATTCACCAGGAGGCACTATGATAAAATCATCAAATCCCTCGAAATTGATGAAGCAATGCTGAAGGAAGCCTTGCAGGAAATCAGGAAACTTGACCCGAGGCCGGGTGGACTGGCAACCGTTCTGAATAAAGCAGCGCACTACATCATTCCGGATTTTCTGGTCTATAACAATAACGGGGAACCAGAGCTTACGCTCAATCAGCGGAATGCGCCGGATCTGAGGATCAGTGCAGATTACAAGGATATGCTCAGGGATTATGAAAAGGGAAGTAAAACGGATAAACGACAGAAAGAGGCAGTGTCTTTCATAAGGCAAAAGATTGATGCAGCCCGGTGGTTTATAGATGCTATCAGACAGCGTCAGGAGACACTTACATTAACGATGCAAGCAATCATAAACCACCAGCACTCTTTTTTCGTAACTGGTGATGAATCCTCACTCAAGCCAATGATACTGAAGGATATTGCCGAAAAAACCGGTTTGGATATTTCTACCATCAGCCGGGTTGCCAACAGCAAATTTGTGCAGACAGAATTTGGAAGTTTCAGACTTAAACATTTTTTCAGTGAGTCGTTGAGTACAGAAAGTGGTGAGGAAGTTTCAACCAAAGAAGTAAAAAATATTTTGCAGGAATTTATTACAGTCGAAGACAAAAGAAATCCACTGAGTGATGACCAGCTTACTGAAATGTTACAATCCAAAGGGTATAATATAGCTAGAAGAACAGTTGCAAAGTATAGGGAGATGTTGAACATACCCGTTGCGCGCCTGCGCAGGGAACTTTAAATGTAAATAATGGAAACTCAAATAATAAGTAATTATCCTTCTTGGATTAAACATGCTGCAGCACTTGTCTCCATCATTTTTCATCCCCTTTTTGTAGGTGTGATGATGGCAGCCTACCTGATATATGGTCATCCTGATTATTTTACCGGATTTTATGCGCAGGAAAAAATGTTGAAACTGCTTGCAGTCATCAACAACAATGTTTTTTTTCCCCTGCTTGTAGTGGTATTGCTAAAAGCACTGGGATTTTCAGATTCAGTCTTACTTAAAACCCAGAAAGAACGGATAGTGCCATATATAGCCAGTATAACTTTTTTCTTCTGGACATACCATGTATTCAAAAATCAACCTGATACGCCATTGGTACTTGTTAATATGTGTAGGGGAATGTTTTTTACCTCTGCTGCAGCATTGTTGCTGAATAATTATTTTAAGATCAGTATGCACGGAATGGGAGTTGGTGGTGCTGCTGGTCTAATGTTGTTCACTTTGTTGGAGGGATCACTCCACAGTGGATTACCCCTCATTGTCACTTTTTTGGTGGCTGGTGCTGTTCTTTCTGCAAGAAAAGTGGTTTCAGATCACAATTGGTTTGAACTCATCACAGGTTTTACTCTGGGTATGATTTCACAATTGATACCCCTTTGGTTTTAAAAAAAGAGACCCAGTCTGGAAAGACCGGGTCGGATTAACCATTCTAAGATCCCATTTAACTATTTATCAATTTCGAATTAGTCAAATATTGTTGATCGGGGTAAAAGATAAAAAGACAGTTACCACCTTTTATTTTTTCAATAACCTGTTTATTGAGTTGTTGTGGAAGGGCCGGGCAACCAAAGCTTCTTCCAAGACGCTTACCTGATAGTAATACATTATCATTGGCATAAGCCGCTCCATGCATAACAATAGCCCTGTCTTTCGCCTTGTCATTGAAACCTTTTTCCATGCCGTTCAGGATCATGGAATATCCATTTGATCCACTGTAGGTTCCTCCGGTAATATAAAAACCAAGACTGCTTTTGTGTGAATTGGGTTGGTTGGAGAAAGATTTTGCGAATTCATCTCCCGTATTCCGCCCATGTGCCACAACACTGTTGAATACCAGCTTGCCTGATTTCAGGTCAACCACATGCATTCTTTTTTCTCTGGAAGATTTGGAGAAATCAATGATTGTCAGGATGCTATCCTGACTAAGTTTTCCCTGCGCCTGCAATTTTTCAAAGCCGGCAAAGGCAATTTGAAAAACCTGTTCAGAAAGGCGAGAACCTGATGCTGTGATGCTTGAATAAATGGAATGAATAAAAGCTGCGTTTTTGTCACTGAACGCTGGCCTTTCCATAGAGCTTACTGCTGTTAAAATTCTACCTTCAGGATTTTTTCCCCTAAAAGACAAGGTGAGCGAGCTTGCTATGAGCAGGAAAATCCCTGCAAGAGACATTTTCATTGGATAGGATTTGGATACCATTAAAACGGATTAAGGTTTATAATATTGTTACCTGGAAGTGTAAATAGGTAATTACACTTAATTTCCATGTTTGCGAAGGTCCAACCTTTTGCCGGCTATTATGTTTAACGTATTGTGAAACATTACAATATAACTGAGATCAATACCTGGGAAAGATTCAGGAGAGCCAATTTTGTGAATGCTTTAAGTGGGTTCAGACCGGTAAGTCTTATTGCCACTATCGATAGCGAGGGAATTAGCAACCTGGGGGTATTCAGCAATATTGTGCACTTGGGTGCCGATCCGGCTCTCATCGCCTTCATCAACAGACCCAGAGAGGCTGCTCCACATACTATCCAAAACATCGAAGTCACCGGTAGGTACACCATCAATCATATCCATCCGGCATTTGTTGAAAAAGCACATCAGTGCAGTGCCAAATACCCTGATGGGGTGAATGAATTTCATGAAGTAGGACTAACACCTGATTACAAGGATGATTTCAAAGTCCCTTATGTTGCAGAAAGCATGGTACAGTTGGGCATGGAGCTTTCAGAAATCATTCCCATGCGCAATGGCACCTTTCTGGTTATTGGAAACTTGGTACATGCGTATGTCTCTGAAGAGACTGTAGGGTCTGATGGTTTCATCAATTTAGCCCAAGCGGATTCTTTAGTGAGTTTGGGGTTGGATGCCTATTATCAAGTCAATCCATTGCAAAGGTTCACCTATGCAAAGCCCGATAGGGCACCTGGCACCATTCCATTCTAACGTTCTGCCTTGTAGTCAACAACAAACACTTTCTCCATGTGTGGACCCAAGATTTTTTGAAAATCAAGATGGGCAGGGTGCTTTTGGTATGTGACATCTCGGTCATGTTTGCTGTCAAAAGTGAGTATGAAACAGTGGGTAAAACCCTGGTGCCAATTTTCAGGACTGTCGTTCAACCCCCATTCCAATTGCTTGATTGCCGGAATTTTCTTTTTCAGTCCTGTAAAGGCATTGACAACTGAATCTATCGAGCTTTTTGAACTGGTCTCTTTGAATTTGAAGATGACTACGTGTTGCAATGGTCCCTCGTTGGTCTTTCCTTGACCAAATGCACATTGAAAACCCAAAGCGAGCACTAAAAGCAGTGTTTTATTCATGATTGTTCGTTTTAAAATCTATGTTCATTTAAAGCATGTCAATTGGATTGTCTACAATCCTGAACTGTTCGTTGAGGTTGTTTAATGTGTCCAAATCAGGAGCAGCGATTTCAAAATTGAATATGTTGAAGTTCTCCCGAATCCTTGCGGGGTTTTCAGATTTGGGGATGGTGGACAATCCCTGTTGAACGGCCCAGCGAAGGATGATTTGTGCAGGTGTTCTGCTGTATCGTTGTGCGAGTTGGACTATCCTTGGATCATCATGTTTATTGCCACGCATCAATGGGGTATAACATTGTAAGCAGATATGATGTCTTTGGCAGTAATCCAACTCTTCTTTGAGGTATAAGAAGGGACTGAATTCAATTTGATTGACAGCTGGGATAATACTGGCATATTCAGAGAGTTCATGTAGAAAGGGCAGCAGGTAGTTTCCTGTTCCTATGGCGCCAACTTGATCATCAGCATACAATTTTTCCAAGGCTTTCCAGGTGGCTTCCCTCTTTCCTTTGATTGGCCAATGGATCAGCAGCAGATCCACTTTGTCTATGCGTAAGTCTTTGAGACTTTGTGCATAAGATCGAAGCGTTTCGTCATATCCCTGATTGCAATTATCGATTTTGGTGGTGATGAAAATCTCCTCCCGGGGGATGCCACTTCTGCGGATGCCTTCTCCCACTTCCTTTTCATTGCTATACATCTGTGCGCCGTCTATCAGGCGATAGCCTGTTTCCAGCGCAGTGCTTACGGCATTTACCGCCACTGCCCCTAACATGTTGTAGGTGCCCAATCCGAGTAACGGCATTCTTTTGCCATTGTTGAGCGTGGTGTAAAGTTGGTTCTCCATTTGATTACCAGGATTTGAGTCCGAGCAGTTTTTCACCTAGTTCACTTAATGTTGCAGTGGTGTATTTTGTCTTTTCCCAATTCCTGGGGTCTCCGGGGAAGGCATATCCTTCCGGAGCGATACGGTCGCGCCAGGAATTGATGCGCCACTGGCGTTGGGCTTCATCGTTTTCCTGTACCGGCATCATGGATATGTATTGTGCTATCCTTACTTTATCACCGGAAAGGTTCGGCCTGATTCCATGTGGCAAAAGGCTGTTGAAAATCAACAGATCACCAGCCTCCAGTTTCACTTTCACCAGTTTGTCTTGGTATGCGGTAATATCCGGTTGATAACGGTTCCTATCTTCTGGCTGGGTCAGTTTCCAGGTGTCGTAATCCCGCATCAATTCAGGTATACATTGAAATCCGCCCATGTTCTCATCGGTCTGGTCTGCCAAAGCCAATACACCCTGCACATTCTGTGGTTTGGTCTCCGGGTCATAATCCCAATGGATGAATCCTTTGAATTCAAATCCCTCCCGCATCGGGAAATTCAGATTGGCCCGGTCTATTGTCACCCAAAGCTTTTCCGTACCCCAAACATCTGAGAAGGCGTTATGTACCCGTGGGGTCTGCCTGTTGTCCCACTGCAGTTGGTGGTTGTATACTTCAACCATGCCGCTGTTGGTCAGTTCCTTCATCCGCATTTCCGCACGGGGCGGTGCGTACCAGGTGGACATATCATTTGGGTCTTTTTCTTCAAATTCCCAGAGGAAAGCAGCCGTTTTCAATGCCTGCTCTCGCGGAACTGCTTGTTTGATCACCACATAGCCGTTATGAATCCAGAATTGCCAGTCGGCCTCACTCAGCACCCGTAGGGGTTGGCCGTTCGACCGGTCGTTTAGTTTAACCTGGCTGCTGGTGGCCGTTGAAGGATTTCCCGGAATGTCTTTGTGGTTTTGATTGGCCATGGTAGGCTGCATGGTAGGTTGCATCGTTGGCTGCATAATCGAAAGTTTATTACTTTAGTCAGGTAAAAGTAGCAGACCTAATCACCTGTTTTTCCTCCAAAATTGACCAATATTTGTACAATATTGATATTTTTAGTATATTCAGCTATGATTGGTGTCAATAAAGGGCAATATGTTCAAGCGTTGGAGCAAATCCTGCCGGATGAGAACAGTTCCTTTCACCTGATGGTCAATCCCCGGCTGCATGATTTCTTTTTCTGGCATTTTCATCCTGAATTGGAAATTGTTTTCATCACTGGAGCTGATGGTACCCGGCATGTTGGAGATCATATCACTTCATTTAAGGGCAGTGATCTGGTGATGATTGGGTCATACATTCCCCATCTCAATTTTGATTATGGGATTCAGACCGACTATGAGAAAACGGTACTTCATTTGCAGGAAGACTTTCTCGCTGACATGCTGGAGCGAACCCCTGAAATGCATGAAATCAAACAGTTGTTCAGGATGGCCGCCCATGGTTTGGTATTTGGAGAGGGCATCAAACAAGAGGTTGGGCCCCGTCTGAAAAAGCTCAATCAGTTGACTGGATTTCCCCAATTTTTAGAGGTGCTTCATATTTTGCATTTGCTTGCTGTCACGGAAGACCGTGATTTGCTGCACAGCATTCCTTATGAAAACCGCATGCACAGAAAGGAGCAGGACAGGCTAAGGCGGATTTACGACCTGATCGACAGCCGGTACCGTGAGCACGTCAGTGTGGAAGAGGTTGCAGCTGCTGCCAATATGGGCAGGGAGGCATTTTGCCGATATTTCAAAAAGATGACCCGTTTGACATTTGTTGAATTCCTCAACCATTATCGGGTCAATCAATCCAAACGCCTGTTGAGGCAGGGTAAAACAATAACCGCCGCCTGTTACGGCAGCGGTTTCGAGAGTCTTTCCTATTTCAACAGGGTATTTAAAAAGTACAGCGGGGAATCACCCTCCACTTTCAGAAAGCGGTTGGTGTTGGATTGATTATTTAGCGTTTTTTACAAAGCGATTCAACCAATCATTTTGTTCCCACAAGAGGTGCAGGAGGTTTTCCTTTCCCCGATAACCATGTGCTTCATAGGGCAGGTAGACCAATCTGACCGTCCCACCATGGCCCTTGATGGCATTGTATAACCTTTCGCTGTTGATGGGAAATGTTCCGGGGTTGTCATCAGCTTCACCATGCACTAGTAGGATAGGGGTTTTGATTTTGTTGGCATAGCTGAATGGACTCATCTTATAATACAGTTCAGGCGCTTCCCAGTAAGTTCGCTCTTCTGCCTGGAAACCAAATGGGGTAAGCGTTCTATTGTATGCGCCACTCCGTGCAAGTCCTGCTTTAAACAAACTGGTGTGGGCCAACAAGTGGGCAGTCATGAAAGCTCCGTAACTGTGTCCGCCTACCGCTACTCTCTTGGGATCTGCAATCCCCATGCCTGACAAGGCATTTATCGCAGCCTCAGCATTGAGTTTGAGTTGTTCAATAAAACTGTCATTGGGTTTGCTTTCCGGATTGGCAGCTACGATTGGCATTTCTGCATTGTCAAGTACTGCGTAACCCTGTGTTACATAGAAAATGGGAGAGCCCCAGCTCAGGGTTGTGAATCGGTCCTTGCTTCCCCTCACTTGTGCGGCATCAGCTGCACTGTTGAATTCACGGGGGTATGCCCACATCAAGAGCGGCAAGGGACCATCTTTCGTTTTGTCATATCCTTTTGGCAAATAGAGATCTCCTGTGAGGTCAACGCCGTCGGCCCTTTTGTATTTGACTTTTTCTTTGGTTACACCTATCAATGCAGGGTAGGGGTTTGTAAATGCTGTGATTTGTTGATCTGCTGTATTGGATTTCAGGTTTTTGATGTAGTAATTGGGTACTTCGGTTTGACTTTCTTTACGGGTAATCAATTGTTGGTTTTCAGCATTCAAAACTGTTACAACAGTTTCATAGGTTCCCGGTTGTGCACGCCAGAGGATGGTTTGTTTTTTGGACTGCAGATCGAATTCGGCGAGGTACGGGAGGTCTCCGTTGGGCGAAGACCCAACGGGATTGTTCATCAGTATCCGCTTGTTATCAAGCAGGTCAATCACGGGTCTTCCGAAAGATGATTTTGTCAGTACGGGAGAACCAGGATTGTTATAGGCATCTGTCGTATTTCTTTCAAACAGCATCTCCACAGCGCCGGATGAAGGGTTTAGCCTGCTGGCTTTCTGTAATTGTTTGCCTGAAAGTCCTTCATTCACCCAGGCAAAATTTTCATTACCCCAAATCACTCCACGGAAGCGTAATTTGGTTTTTACCAAGATGGATGGTTCTGAGGTGAATGGCGCTGTTAATGCATAAACCACATCGTGGTATTCCACATTTTTTTTGATCAAACCGCTGTCCAATGGCTCACACCAGGTGATGGTGGCAGCAGCATCGTTTCTCCAGGCAAATGAACGGGGTACCATTTGAACATTATCGTATCCACTGGGAGTGGTTTCACCTGAGGGTAGGTTGGCCAATACTTTAACTGTTTTACCATTCATATCTTGTAAAGAAATCCTGCTGGCAAATGAATAAGCGGTGACCAGATAAGAGAATGGTTTTTGGATGGTTTCTGTGAGCAGGTATTTTTTATCAGGACTAACCTCAAATGAAGTATAAATTGATGGCGTTCCCATTTTTGTTTCTATTCCTTTGGTATTCTTCAATAACTGGGATGTAGTGAGAAAGGCAAATGCTTCCTCATCATAAGGTGAACGGATAAGGTCTTGGTATGTGCGGCTTGGTGCGGCCTTGCCAACGCTTTCCTGGATGGATGGACCCACCGGTGTGACGGGCTTTTTAGGCATTAATGAAGCAGGTTTGGTGATGGCGGTGTAGAGTAGTGTTTCTTCACTGACCCAAGTGAAAACAGGTCCCAGTGTGGCGTTTAAAGCTGTTTTGTTGATTTTGGCAGCAATGGCTTTTTCAACTGAAACAACATAGAGGTCAACGCGGCTTCCTGTGGTATGGGTGAAGGCAATTTGTTTTTCATCCGGACTCCAGGTGATATTACTGGCCAGCAGGTTGGCCGGCAAGCCAACAATTGGTGTTTCTTTTCCTGTTTTGATATTTTTCAACCGCAGACCGTTGATAAAATTTTGCCTGCTGGGTGAGAAGTTATTCGGGTTGAGGCGTAATCCCGCGACCCTTGTTTCAGGTTGGCCCAATTCCTCCACTGTGGGATAGGAATTACGCTCAATGATCAGCATCCAAGAGGCTTTTTTATCTATACTCACGGCAGGGGTAGGTTTTGCGAGCAGCAGATCTGAAATTACTTTCGGCGGAGTTTGATAACTTTTAATTTCCTGACTTTTTACTGTCAGGTTAAAGAGCAATGTGGTGAAAAAAAGAAGGTATCTCATACAGATGGTTTCGATAAAGTTAATGCAATTATTCACCTATAAAGTTGAGATTGGGTGAATAGTTTAGTGGTTGCCTCTTGGCTCATTTCATTATCTTCGCGCCACAAAACTGCTGAATATGTCACTACTTGTATTTGGAACCATGGCTTTTGATGCAATTGAAACTCCTTTCGGTAAAAGTGATCGCATCATTGGCGGAGCAGCAACATATATTGCGCTCAGCGCTTCCAATTTTATTACACCCATCAAACAGATTTCTGTTGTGGGAGGTGATTTTCCGCAGGAAGAACTCGACCACCTCAGCAGTCTCGGAGTTCATTTGGAAGGTGTTCAAATCAAGAAGGACCAGAAGTCCTTTTTCTGGTCGGGCCGCTATCATATGGACATGAATGAGCGGGATACGCTTGATACCCAGCTCAATGTATTGGCTGATTTTAGTCCGGTTGTACCAGACAGTTACCAGGATGCTGAGTTCGTCATGCTGGGTAACGGTGTTCCAGCCTTGCAGCACAGTGTGTTGAAGCAAATGACGAATAAGCCCAGGCTGGTGGTCATGGATACCATGAATTTCTGGATGGAGACGGCAATGGCTGATTTGGAAGCATTGCTCAAGGATGTAGACGTTTTGCTGGTGAACGACAGTGAGGCCAGGCAGTTGAGTGCTCAGTTTTCATTGGTGCGCGCAGCAAAAGAAATCATGTCAATGGGTCCAAAATATGTTGTTATCAAGAAAGGAGAACATGGAGCACTTTTGTTTCATGGTGATCAGGTTTTTGTGGCACCTGCACTTCCACTTGAAGAAGTTTTTGATCCAACCGGTGCGGGAGATACTTTTGCTGGGGGATTTATCGGACACTTGGCACGAACCAAAGATATTTCCTTTGAAAATATGAAATCTGCCATCATCGTTGGATCAGCCATGGCTTCCTTCTGTGTTGAAAAATTTGGTACTACCCGCATGCGTGAGATCAGCAGAGAAGATATTCTCAACAGGATTCAGCAGTTTGTAGAGCTCGTTAATTTTGACATTAATTTGGTTTGAAACTACTGAACTGCAATCATTCTTTTCAATTTCTTTGACTTTCCGTTTACACTGAGGATATCTATCAGCAGCACGTAAACCCCCTTTTTGATTATTTTATTACCGATGGTACCATTCCAATGCAGTACGCCTGATGTACCGCAAAGTGCGTTATTGATAATTTTTCCAAGAAGCACCCCTTGCTGATCAAATAAATTACAGGTTAGCAGGTTGCCATTTCGGTTGAATCGATAGTGAATACCCATCGTATCATCTGTTCCGTTGTTGTCTGGTGAAATGACAGCCGGAAGTATACTGATTTCAGCGGTATTGAGATCGGTTGTTCTGTATTGACTGTTTTGCAGGGTTGGGGTTCCGTAACCTGATGCAGAAGAGGCTGAGTGCCAGTTATCCGGGTCATTTGTGGGATAAAACCAGCTGATGCGTTCCAGAGATACACCTTCACGCGTGTTCAGCAGTGGAAAATGCATTTGCTCATCATAGTTGAATGCGTCTATGGTTGTACCTTGTTTTGTCAATACACTTATATTACCCTTGTCGTCTGGCAAAGCAGGCATGGCTGTTGTCTTGATGATATTTTTGTTTTTAACTGCCCATTTTTTTGACAGATAGGCTGAATCTACAGTGAAAACCAGGTGATCTCCTGGAAAAAAATTCCTGTCTTTTGTGCTTGCTGGAAATGCAGCTGTAGTAAAACCAGCATTATTTTGTGTAGCCAGCAGTATGCTTTTTGCATTCAGCACTTTATTGGAAACGTTGACAAGCTCCACAAAATCAGCGCCACTTGATTCCGGATTGAATAGAAGCTCATTGATTAACACATCACCTTTTCCTGCTTGATTTAGCAAACTTGTCTGCGTTGTAATAGAATCAGTCTCGGTAGAGCTGCAATGCTTGATATTTTTTCCAATAAGGGTATATATTTTATCTGGTAGGAGTGCCGTTTGCAGGGTAATTTTTACCTGATTGAAAAATGGAGGAATTGCTTCAGCTCCAATGATGTTGCCATCTGCAGGAGAGATTTTATAATTAAAAGCAAGTGAAGCTGAAATACTGTCAGTACCCTGATTAAGCTCAAGCAGCAGTGAGGTCTCGTTTTGTGCAATGCAATTTATTGCCATGATTCGTGGAATAGGCATTTTGGAGTTGGATAGACTGTTTATCCGTCCCGGTGTACCGCCTTTATTATCCATGCTTGAAAACCAGTTATAAGGGTTACATGGCTGATTTGGATCTGCCATTTCAAGGCTCCATCCACCTGCTTCTTTTACAATATTATCGTGCATGCCGGATTCATAAGCCATGGCATGAATGGCTTGTCCATCAGGAGCGAATAAAGCCAAGGTGCCTGATTCGTTCAACAGTGCAGGAAAGTTGGTGAGACCAATAATTGGTAAGGAGGTATCAAAATTTTTAACCTGAGTTCGGGGACAAAGAATCACAAGACTGTCTGGCTGAAGGATCCAGCCCGTATTGACAGATGCGGTGCTGTTGCCATTGCTAATTTTCCATTTAAGGAGGTTAACGGGTTTCTTTGAAATATTTTTCAGTTCAATGTATTCTGTATTGGGTAAACCTACTGAAGGTGATGGATCAGGCATGATTTCATTGATCAATATATCATATTTGTTTACCTGTGCCTCCAGGTGTATGCAACCCAATAACATCAGCCCCATCAACATCTTCATGAAACAAAACTAATTTCCTTGAAAAAAGATTAAAAGGTGAAAAAACAATTTTTTGGCAGAAAAAAACATGATGATTAGTTTTGCGGAGCAATGATGAAAAATAAACATACAAAAAAGAGCAAGAAACAGTCCCACCGGGAAGGTTAGTTCTCATTTGTATGATTCAAATATGTAACAGCCTTCCAGATTTGGGAGGCTTTTTTTTAACCATCCCGCAAGGGACAAAAAGAACAAAATGAAAGTCGCAGTCGTAGGTGCAACTGGTTTGGTAGGCACCAAAATGTTACAGGTACTGGCAGAGAGAAATTTTCCTGTCACTGAATTGATTCCAGTAGCCTCAGAGAAATCTGTGGGAAAAGAAGTAGCGTTTATGGGTAAACAGTATAAGGTTGTTGGCATGCAGACTGCGATAGACATGAAGCCGGCTGTTGCACTCTTTTCTGCTGGCGGGGGTACTTCCACCGAGTGGGCACCAGCATTTGCTGCAGCAGGCATTACCGTTATTGATAATTCTTCTGCATGGAGAATGGACCCCACCAAGAAGTTGGTGGTGCCTGAAATCAATGCAAGTGAGTTGACGGCTGACGATAAAATCATAGCCAATCCCAACTGTTCAACAATTCAGATGGTGGTTGCGCTTGCACCATTACACAACCGCTACAAGTGCAGGAGGATAGTAGTGAGCACCTACCAGAGTGTTACGGGAACAGGTGTTAAAGCCGTCAATCAGCTGATGAATGAAAGACAGGGTATTGCAGGAGAGATGGCATATAAGTATCCCATTGACCTCAATGTTATACCACAGATTGACGTGTTTCTGGAGAATGGTTATACCAAGGAAGAGATGAAGATGGTTTTGGAAACCAAGAAAATTATGGGTGATGACAGCATACGTGTAACAGCAACAACCGTCCGCATTCCAGTTATGGGAGGTCACAGTGAAAGTGTCAATATCGAATTTGAAAATGAGTTTGAAATGGCAGAGGTTCGGAATTTGCTTTCATCCGCACCTGGTGTTGTACTTGTTGATGATCCCGCATCACAGCAATATCCCATGCCGATGGATGCACATGAACGAGATGAAGTATTTGTTGGTCGCTTGCGCCGCGATGAAACACAGCCCCGAACTTTGAATATGTGGATTGTTAGCGATAACCTGCGTAAGGGAGCTGCTACCAATGCTGTTCAGATCGCGGAATACCTGATGGGGAAGGGGATGATTGGGTAAATCGGGGGCATGAGGCATACGGGGAAAGGCAAGAGTGACAAGTGACTAGTGACAAGTTATGAGAGTAAAGGCAAGAGTGACAAGTGACAAGTTATGAG
>Ga0208787_1000534_pt1 | contig 17996 bp, 19 predicted proteins | sample Wag4_2014_7_11_FD_187362 | JGI IMG/M metagenome (GOLD analysis project Ga0208787, IMG submission 187362) | Fresh water microbial communities from Ohio, USA - Utica-2 Time Series HT 2014_7_11 (SPAdes) (version 2) | ecosystem: Environmental > Aquatic > Freshwater > Water tank | place: USA: Ohio... | reverse complement strand
GCGATGGTGGCCACCATGACGGCGGCGTCTGAAGCCAGGAACTCGGTGAGCCGCCGTTCGCGCAGGTCGCGGTCGAGGCCGGCGTGGTAGGCCATGGCGGGCAGGCCGGCGGCGCAGAGCTCCGCGGCCAGGGCCTCGGTCCCGTCCCGGGAGCCGGCGTAGATCACCCCCGGCCGGTCGCGCCGCGCCTTGGCCAGCTCCAGCACCCGCTTGCGTCCCGTCCCGGCCTTGAGCTCGGCGGACAGGGCCAGCTCGGGCCGGTCGAAGGAGGCGACGAACTCCCGGGCCTCGCCCAGGTGCAGGCCCTCGCGGATATCCTGCCGGGTCCGGGCGTCGGCGGTGGCGGTCACCGCCAGGCGTGGAACCCCGGGGAAGACCTCGGCCAGCCGGCCCAGCAGCCGGTACTCGGGGCGGAAATCATGCCCCCATTGGCTGACGCAGTGTGCCTCGTCGATGGCGATGACGGAGAGGGGAATGCGCGACAGCCGCTCCAGCATCCAGGGCTGGAGCAGGCCCTCGGGCGAGACGTAGAGCAGGTCCAGGGTCCCGGCCTCGATCCGCGCCCAGGTGGCGGCGCGGTCCTCAGGCGAGGTGAGGGAGTCCAGCCGGGCGGCGGCGACCCCGGCCTGTACCAGGCCCGCCACCTGGTCGGCCATCAGGGCGATGAGGGGGCTGACCACCAGGCCGAGGCCGGGCCGCAACAAGGCGGGGATCTGGTAGCAGACGCTCTTGCCCCCGCCCGTGGGCAGGACGGCCAGGGCTGGGCGTCCGGCCATCACCTCGGCGATCACCGGTGCCTGAAGGCCCCGGAAGCCTGCGTGTCCGAAGACCCGGCGCAGGACCTCCTGCGCCTCCTGTAACGAATCATCGGACATCCCCCTCTATCGCCCGCCCCGCCCAGACTGCGAAGGGGCGCCTGCGAAGAGGCGCCTGAGAAGGTGGGGTGGCCTATTCTGCCGCCAGAGCCACCGGGGCGTCCTGGGCACCGCGGACCAGCCGTCCGGGCAGGGCACCGGTGGGCTCTCCGTCCCGGTAGGTGACCTGGCCCGCCACCAGGGTGGCGACATAGCCCCGGGCCCTCTGCAGCAGGCGCCGCCCGCCGCCGGGCAGGTCGTAGCCTACCGTGGGCGGATCCACGGCCAGCCTGTCGAAGTCGATGACGTTGAGGTCGGCCCTCAGGCCTGGTGCCACCAGGCCCCTGTCGAGCAGGCCCACCGCCTCGGCGGTGGCGCGGGTCTGCAGGCGGACCATGTGCTCCAGGGGCAGGTGCGGCCCCCGGGTCCGGTCCCGGGCCCAGAGGGTCAGGTTGGTGGTGGGGAAGCTGCCGTCGCAGATCATGCCCACATGGGCACCGCCGTCCGACAGGCCTGCCACGCAGTCGGGATGGCGCAGCATGTCGTAGGCCGGGTCCAGCCCGCCGTCGGCATAGTTGAGGAAGGGCAGGTAGAGCATGCCCCGCCCGCCCCGGGCCATCATGTGCTCCAGGGCCACCTCTTCGGGGGCTACGCCCCGGGCCCGGGCCAGGGCGGAGACGGAGTCCTGGCGCGTCGGCTCATAGTCCGGCGTCTCGGCCATCAGGAACATGTTGTCCCAGTCCCGGGTCAGGCGCGAGGCGATGGCGGCGCTGCCTGGTGCCACGGCATCGTCAAGGAGGGCGGCCCGGAAGGCGGCATCGGCCAGCCGAGCCATCCGCGCCTCGAGGGGCAGGCCAGCCAGGGACTTCCACGCCTCGGTATGGCTGAAGGGGTTGAGGGTCAGCTCGAAGCCCAGCAGGACGCCCACCCCCCGGCCGGCCACCTGGGCTCGCATGGGCAGGCCGTCGGCGGTGGCGGCGGAGAGGGCGACCAGGAGGTCGCGCCAGGCGTTGGGCGCCTTGGGGCCCTGCAGCAGGCTGAAGGACAGGGGCCGGCCCGAAGCCTCCACCAGCCGGCGCATCAGGCCGAACTCGGCGGCCGGGTCGGCGAAGTCGGAGACGAATTGCAGAACGCCCCGCCCAGCGGCCTTCAGCCCCAGGGCTATGCCCATCAGCTCGTCCTCGGCGGCGGTGAGGGTGGGCGTCGGCTGACCATCGGAGGTGCGATGGTTCAGGGTGCGCGAGGTGGAAAAGCCGAGGGCACCGGCCTCCATGGCACGCTTTGCCAGGGCCGACATGGCAGCGATGTCGGCGGGGCTGGCCGGCTCGCGGTTGGCCCCCCGCTCGCCCATGACGAAGACCCGCAGGGCCGCATGCGGTAGCTGGGCACCGACATCCAGGTCATAGGCCCGGCCGGACAGGGATTGGAGGTAGTCGGGAAAGCTCTCCCAGTTCCAGGGCAGGCCCGCGGCCAGGACCGGATGGGGAATGTCCTCCACCCCCTCCATCAGCCGGATCAACCGGTCGTGGTCCTCGGGCCGGCAGGGGGCGAAGCCGACCCCGCAATTGCCCATGACGGCGGTGGTGACCCCGTGCCAGGCCGACGGGGTCAGCCGGCTGTCCCAGGTGACCTGGCCGTCATAGTGGGTGTGGATGTCGACGAAGCCGGGGGTGACAATCCGGTCCCGGGCGTCGATCTCCTCGACGCCCGAGCCGGCGATGTGGCCAACCGCGGCGATCCGCCCGTCCTTCACCGCCACGTCGGCCTCAAAGCCTGGAGCCCCGGAGCCGTCGATCACGGTCCCGCCCCGGATTACAAGGTCGTAGGCGCGTTCCCGTCCGGCCATGACATCTCCCCCGTCGCGGTCGCCGCCGCTCCGGAGATTTGAGGGCCTTTCAGACCCCTAGGTCAAGACGAAGTCCGCGTTTCCCGATACCGGTCGCCGCCGGTGGGACCAACCTATCCGCCCGGGAGTTAGAACCCAAACCAGCCGTCGATCCAGTTTGGCTTAGAGGCGGTGACAGGTGTCGAAAGCGTGGCGCAGTACGCCATCTTCTCACTGTAAAGGACGTACTCATAGGCCCAGCAAGAGGGCTGGGCGAACCATGGCTGACTGTTGCAGCGCTGGATGCCCGCGTTGTAAGCGGTGAGTGCGTTGGCTTCGCACCCCGCCCGAGTCACACCTTGTGCACGCGCCTCGAAACCAACGCTGGCCACAGCCATCGCGGCTGCGATTCCGATTACCATTTGTACCGACTTCATACTGCGCTCCCTGCAGCCTGAGGATCCAAGGACCCCAAACAGATCGACGTCGTGCGACGGCCCAATGACGGTTGAACGCCTGCCCTTACAATTCTCTATTCCCGACACCGGTCGCCGCCGGTGGGACCAACCTATCCGCCCGGGAACTAGAACCCGAACCAGCCGTCGATCCAGTTTGGCTTAGAGGTCTTGACAGGGGGCGCATTTCCTCCGCCGGGCAGTGGGATCTTGGCGCAATAAGCCATCTGTTGATCGTAGAGTCCGAGTTCAAAGGCCCGGCAGGAGGGTTGGGCCCACCATGATTGACTGGCGCAGCGCTGAACGCCTGCATTGTACGCCGCGAGGGCAGCAGCCTTGCACTCAGCCCGGGTCACGCCCTGTGCACGCGCCTCGAAACCAACGCTCGCCACAGCCAACGCGGCTGCGATACCGACTGCCATTTGTACAGACTTCATACTGCGCTCCCTTCACCCAGAGGATCCAAGGTGCCCATTCACATCGTGGCGCTGCGACAGCCCGATGACAATTTAACCGGTGGCCTTTCATTTCTCATCCTCAAGCCTATCTCCGGATCCAACTTGCTGATCAGGAGACCCTCCCCATGCTGACTTCCACGACCCCCACGATCGCTGGCCGCGAGATCACTGAGACCCTCGGCGTGGTGACTGGCGAGGCCATCGTCGGTGCCAACATCTTTCGCGACCTGCTGGCCGGGATCACCGACATCGTCGGCGGTCGCTCGCGGGCCTATGAATCGGCCCTCAGGGATGCCCGGGAGATTGCCCTGAAGGAGATGGGCGAAGAGGCCCACAGCAAGGGCGGCAATGCCGTGGTGGGCGTCGACCTGGACTACGAGACCCTGGGCTCGGGCAGCATGCTGATGGTCACGGCCACCGGCACGGCGGTGCGGCTGGCCTAGGGGCTTCCCCCCGTCGCCACCCCCGCGCCCGGCGCCTATGCTGGGCGGATGAGTCGGGGGTCAGATGGGATTGAAGTTCCTGGAATTCTTCGCGGGCGGGGGGATGGCGCGGCTCGGGCTCGGGCCGGGCTGGTCCTGCCTGTTCGCCAACGACTTCGACCCGGTGAAGGGGGCGGCCTACCGGGCCAACTTCCCCGACGCGGGCGCCCACTTCTCTGGCGAAGATGTCTGGAAGCTCTCGGCACCCGACCTGCCGGGGCCTGCGGACCTGGCGTGGGCGTCCTCGCCCTGCCAGGACTTCAGCCTGGCGGGTGTCCGCGCGGGGCTGTCGGGCGGGCGGTCCTCGGCCTTTTTCGGCTTCTGGCGGCTCGTGGAGAGCCTGGATGACGCGGGCCGGGCGCCGCCCCTGATCGTGGTGGAAAATGTGGTGGGCCTGCTCACCTCCCGGGGCGGGGCGGACTTCGCCGCCCTTTGCGCCGCCCTGGCGGGACGCGGCTACCGGGTGGGTGCCCTGGAGGCCGACGCCGCGGACTTCACCCCCCAGTCCCGCCCGCGTCTGTTCGTCCTTGCCTTCCGGGGAGAGCCGCCGGCGCACCTGTCCGGCGGCGGGGCCTTCGTGACCCCGGCGGTGGGCCGGGCCCGGGACCGGCTTGAGGGGGCGGCGCGCGCGGCCTGGACCGACTGGTCCCCCCAGGCGCCGGCCGGGCGCAATACCCGCCTGGCGGACCTGCTTGAGCCTGACGACCAGGTTTCCTGGAACCCGCCCGACCTGACCCGCCGTCTGGTCGCCATGATGTCACCCGTGCAGGCGGCGCGGCTGGAGGCCCTGAAGGCGGCGGGCGGGCGGCATGTAGGCGCCTTTTTTCGCCGCACCCGGCGCGAGGGCGGGCAAAGCGTACAGAGGGCCGAGGCCCGGTTCGACGGCCTGGCCGGATGTCTGCGCACCCCCCGGGGCGGATCCTCCCGCCAGTCGGTGATTGTCGTCGAGGATGGCGCTGTGCGAACCCGCCTGCTGGCCCCCCGGGAGGCGGCCCGGCTGATGGGCCTGCCCGAGGCCTATGTCCTGCTGCGGGGCGTGTCTGCGGCCCTGCACGTGGTCGGGGACGGGGTCTGCGTTCCCACCGTCCGCTGGCTGGCTGACACCCTGCTGGAGCCTCTACTGGAGGCCCTTCCGTCGTCCCGGGTTTAGAATTCCTGAGCCGCCGCCCCGAAAACCCACCTTCCCAAAGCCGCCCGGGCGCCTGAAGGTCGCTAATCAACTTCCCGGAGACTTGGCCATGGTTGAATCCGCTTACGACGCCGCCCGCTATCGTCGCGCCGGCCGCGGCAAGGTCTACGGGTCCATCCTCGACACCATCGGCGATACGCCCCTGGTGGCCCTTCCCAACCTGACCCGGGCCCTGAAGCCAAAGGCGCGGGTCCTGGCCAAGCTGGAGTTCTTCAACCCCATCGCCTCGGTGAAGGACCGGATCGGTGTCTCGCTGATCGAGAACCTGGAGGCCCAGGGCCTGATCGCGCCGGGTGCCACCCTGGTCGAGCCCACCAGCGGAAACACCGGCATTTCCCTGGCCTTCGTGGCCGCCGCCAAGGGCTACAAGCTGATCCTCTGCATGCCTGAGAGCATGTCCATCGAGCGCCGCAAGATGCTGCTCCTGCTGGGCGCCCAGCTGGAGCTGACTCCCGCCGAGCGCGGTATGGCCGGAGCGATTGCCCGCGCCAGGGAGATCGTCGAGGCCACACCTGGGGCGGTCATGCCCCAGCAATTCGAAAGTGCCGCCAACCCCCTGATCCACCGGGTCTCCACCGCTGAGGAGATCTGGAACGACACGGACGGGGCGGTGGACGCCGTCGTCTCCGGCGTCGGAACGGGAGGCACCATCAGCGGCGTCGGGCAGGTCCTGAAGGCGCGCAAGCCCGCCCTGAAGATGGTGGCGGTGGAGCCGGCGTCCTCTCCGGTCCTGTCGGGCGGCAGCCCTGCCCCGCACAAGATCCAGGGCATCGGCGCCGGATTCGTGCCCGCGATCCTGGACCGGGGCGTGATCGACGAGATCATCCAGGTCTCGAACGAGGACAGCTTCGCCATGGCCCGGCGCGTGGCGCGGGAAGAGGGGATTCCGGTGGGCATCTCCTCGGGCGCGGCCCTGACGGCGGCCTTCAGCCTGGCGGAACGGGACGACTACGCCGGCAAGACCATTGTTGCCATCATCCCCTCCTTCGCCGAGCGCTATCTCTCCACGGCCCTGTTCGACGGCCTCTGAAGGCCTGCGTGCCGGCCCCGCGCTGAAGATACGGCTCAGCGGACTTCGGCAGGCTCCGGCGCCTCGATCCTGACCTCGCATCGCACCGAGTTGGCGATGAAGCAGGCGGCGTGGCTGGCCGCGTGGAGGGCGTCCAGGGCCTCAGCGTCCGGGGCCGGGCCGACCCAGGAGATGTCGGGCCGCAGCACCACTTCGACCAGGCCCTTACGGCCCGGGGCGACCTCGCCCATCCGGCCGCGGGCGGCGTCAGCATAGCGGTCGATGAGGAAGCCGGCTCGGCGCGCCAGGTCCAGGAAGGTCAGCATGTGACAGCTGGAGACGGACGCCACCAGCATCTCTTCGGGGTCGATCCCCGCGGGATCTGCCCAGCGGCCGACCACCGAGGCGGCCGCGGAGGCCAGGACCTCGGCGCCTCCGTCAAAGGTGATCCTGTGCGCCCGGCTGTAGCGCCCCTTGGGGAAGTCGGCGTCGGGCTGGACGGTCCAGGTGACGAAGGCGTCGTGGTCGGACACTCAGGTTCTCCTCGTCCTCAGAAGGCCTCGGCTGGCAGGGCCATGACCGTCTCGGCGCCGGACTTCAGGCGGGCCAGGTGGACCTGGGTCTCCGGCAGGACCCGGGCCAGGAAGAAGCGCCCCACGGCCAGCTTTGACGCCCAGAAGGGATCGGTGTCGCCGGCGGCGATCTTCGCCTGGGCGACCAGGGCCATGCGGGCCCACATCCAGGACAGGGCGGTCAGGCCCACCAGGTGCAGGAAGTCATGCGAGCCGGCGGCGGCGTTGTCAGGATGGGCGAGGCCGTTCTGCATGAGCCAGCCTACGCCCTCCTGCAGCTGGGCGCGGGCGCCGTCGAGGCCGTCGAGGAAGGGGTCGGTCGCCGCATCGCCCCGGGCGCCATTGGAGAAGGCTTCCAGCTCGGCCAGCCAGGTCAGCATGGCCCGGCCGCCGTTGGCGGGCAGCTTGCGCCCCACCAGGTCCAGGGCCTGGACCCCGTTGGTCCCCTCGTAGATCAGGGCGATGCGGACATCGCGCATGTACTGGCTGGCGGGGAAGTGCTCGGTGAAGCCGGACCCGCCGTGTACCTGCAGGGCGTCGGAGCAGACCTTCAGGCCCCGGTCGGTGAGGTAGGCCTTGACCACCGGCGTCATCAGGGCCGCATAGTCCGAGGCCTTCTGGCGCACCGCCTCGTCGGGATGGCCGTGGGCGAGGTCGCCCTGGAGGGCGGACCAGAAGAGGAAGGCCCGGCCGCCCTCGACGAGGGCCTTGCCCTCCATCAGCTGGCGGCGCACGTCCGGGTGGACGATGATCGGGTCTGCGGGTCCGCCGGGATTCTTCGGGCCGGTGAGGGCCCGGCCCTGTAGCCGGTCGCGGGCGAAGTCGGCCGCCGCCTGCAGCGCCGCCTCGGCCTGGGCGATCCCCTGCAGGCCGACGCCAATGCGAGCCTCGTTCATCATCACGAACATGAGGGCCAGGCCCCGGTTCTCCTCGCCCACCAGCCAGCCCACGGCCTCCTCGTGGCGCATGACGCAGGTGGCCGAACCGTGGATGCCCATCTTGTCTTCAAGGCCGTCGCACCAGACGCCGTTGCGGGCACCCGGCCTGCCCTCGGTGTCAGGGATGAACTTGGGCACAATGAAGAGGGAGATGCCGCGCACGCCCTCGGGCGCGCCCTCCACCCGGGCGAGGACCAGGTGGACGATATTCTCCGCCATGTCGTGCTCGCCACCGGAGATCCAGATCTTGGTCCCGGAGATGCGATAGCTGCCGTCAGCCTGGGGGACAGCGCGGGTGCGCAGCAGCCCCAGGTCGGTGCCGCAGTGCGGCTCGGTCAGGTTCATGGTCCCGCACCACTCGCCCGAGGCCAGCTTGGGCAGGTAGAGGGCCTTCTGGGCGTCGGACCCGCCGTTCAGTATGGCCGAGTAGGCCCCGTGGGTCAGGCCCGGATACATGGAGAAGGCCATGTTGGCCGAGGAGCTCATCTCGGAGAAGGACAGGTTGATCACATGCGGCAGGCCCTGGCCGCCGAAGGCGGTGTCGGCGCCGATGGCAGGCCAACCGCCCGCTACCAGCTGGTGGTAGGCGTTTGCAAAGCCCGTGGGGGTGCGGACCGAGTAGTCCTGGGACCAGGTGCATCCCTCCTTGTCACCCACCGGGTTGAGCGGCGCCAGAACCTCTGAGGTGAACCGCCCGGCCTCCTCCAGGATCTGGGCCACCACATCCGGTCCGGCTTCTGCGAAGCCCGGCAGGTCGGCATAGGCGCCGATGTCCAGGAGATCGTTCAGGAGGAAGGCGTGTTCGCGGACGGGCGGGCTGTAGGGCATGTGGGAGCTCCAGGGAAACTCAAGTGTATGCGGGAAGAGGCCCTCAGCCCGCCCGGCGCATCTCCCCGGGGCGGGGCCGTCGGGGGCGGATGGCTTCGACCGGCTGGTCCAGGAGCTCCGGCCGTGTGCTGCGCAGATTGTCCTCGAGGCGCGAGCAGGCCTCCTTCAGCACGTCGACGGCCAGGTCGATGTCGAGGCGCTGGGATTCCAGGGCCCGGATCCGGTCGCGGAACTTGGCCAGGGATATGGCGTTCTGGGTCGCCCCCCCGTCACCCAGTTCATAGAGGTCCAGGATCTCGCCGATCTCGGAAAGGGCGAGGCCGACCCGCTTGCCGCGCAGGATGAGCTGGAGGCGGGCCCGGTCCTTGTAGGAATAGACCCGGTTCATGCCGTCGCGCTCAGGCGAGATCAGGCCCTTGTCCTCATAGAACCGCAGGGCGCGGGCCGTGCAGTCGAACTCCTGGCAGAGCTGGCGGATGGTGAAGGTGCGGGCGGGACTGCGAAGTTCCATGGGCATGTCCGGTGACTTCCTCTTTGGCGTGTGCGTCTGGCTTACGTGCACGTAAGATCACCTTACGCATAGGTCAAGACCGGGAGGCTGCGGAGGTGGACGCCCCGCGGGGGTCAACCCTCGGCCCGCCCGCGCCGAGCAGGGCGGGGGCCGGCGGCGGGTAGCTGGACCTCGAAGACCGTACCGGCGGGACCCGTGGCCGTGAGGGCAAGGTCGCCGCCGTGCCCCTGGACAAGCTCGCGGGCGATGGCAAGGCCCAGCCCCGCCCCGTCGGGACGCCCTGAGCCCGAGAAGGGCTGGAAGATCCGGTCCCGGGCGCGCTCGGACAGTCCCGGCCCATTGTCGGCCAGGGTGATGACGTCGCTCTCGCCCTCGCGCCGCCAGCCTGCGCGAACCACGCCCGACCTGGCCGGGGTCACGACCTCGATGGCCTCGCGGGCATTCCGCATCAGGTTGACCAGGATCCGGTGCAGCTGGTCGGGGTCGGCCTGGACCTGGACGCCAGGCTGGACCTCGCAGACGAAGAGGATGCCCTCCGGCCGATCTGTGAGCCGGCTTTCCTCGGCGGCGGCGGCCAGGGCCTCGGACAGGACGACGGGAGAAAGGCTCGGCGGCGCCTCCTGGGTCTTGCCATAGGCAAGGACGTCGCTAGCCAGGCGCACGGCGCGGTCAAGTGCCCGCTCGAGGCGAGGCAGGGCCTGGGCGACTCGGGGATCGGGCACGGAGGCCAGCCGCTCCGAGGCCATCTGGGCGCTGGTCAGCATGTTGCGGAGGTCGTGGTTGATCTTGGCCACCGCCTCCCCCAGGGCGGCCAGGCGGGCCCGGGAAGCCAGGGCCACGCGCAGGTCGGCCTGCATCCGATCGAGCTCAATCTCGGCGCGGCCGATCTCGTCCCGCCGCCCTGAAGGCTCGAGATGGGCGGCCGGGTCGTCAGGGTCAGCCCGGAACCGCTCCATGGCCCGGGTGATCCTCTGCATGGGCCGCACCAGGAAGAAGTTCAGCGACAGGAAGACCAGGGCCCCTGCGAGGCCGGCGACGAACAGGGTGGTGAAGACCATCTGCCAGAGATAGGCCTTGAGCTCGTCCTTGAGGGGGGCGTGGGGCGCCACCACCTCGATGAACTCGGCCTCTTCCCGGAAACGGGGCTCGGCGATCACCCGGACGGCCCGGTCGTCTCCGGCGCTGAGGGTCAGGAAGGGGGCGATCAGCCAGGAGCTGACCGCCTGCTGTCGGAGGTCCACGAAATAGGGCGCCTCGTCGCGCCGGGGGCCCTGCAACACCAGGCGACGAAGACCCCGGGACTGGATGGCCACCGTCTCCACCCCGGCGCCGGCCAGGAGCTGTGAGGAGAGCTTCTCGGAGACCACCCGGTCCGGCGCGATTTCGGTGGCCAGGGAGGCCAGTTCGGCGGCCCGGACCCGGTCCAGCAGCCAGTTGCGCTCGAAGGCGGCCAGGGCAGGGGGCAGGATGAAGGCCCCGGCCAGGGCCACGAAGAGGGCGGTGAGCAGGAGAAGGCGTGCGGACAGGCCGCCCGGCCAGAACAGTCTTCGGCCGGTTCGACCCCATCCGGCCCTTGCGGCGGTGGGTTCTGGCGCCTGGACCTCGGCCATGGCCACTCCAGTAGGGGAAAGCTGGCCTGCGGGCAACGCGCCCCGCGCGACCCTGTCGTCGTTCAAGTGGCGCCGACGGCCTCGGCGAGGGTGCGGAACCCATCGGCACGAAGGCGGGCGGCCAGGTCCCGGGAGAGGCGGACGGCAAGGCCGGGCCCCTCAAAGACCAGGGCTGAGTACAGCTGGACTGCGGAGGCCCCGGCGCGGATACGGGCATAGGCGTCGGCGCCCGAGGCGACCCCGCCTGCGCCGACGAGGGGCAGACGTCCGGCGGCGACGGCGCTGAACCGGCCGAGGACGGACTGGGCAAGCTCGCGCAGGGGCGCTCCCGAGAGGCCGCCGGCCTCGCCCGCGTCGGGTGAGACCAGGGCCGGTCGGCTGAGGGTGGTGTTGGCGACGATGATTCCGGACAGGCCGAAGGCCAGAACGGTCTCGACGATGGCCTCGATCTCCGGGTCGTCGAGGTCCGGGGCGACCTTCAGGAAGAGGGGGACGCGGCCGCTGGCGGGCAGGGCGTCCCGGGCCTCGGCCGTGCGGCCGAGCAACTCCTCGAGAGCGGCCCGGGTCTGCAGGGCGCGCAGGCCGGGGGTGTTGGGCGAGGAAATGTTGAGGGTGAACCAGTCCGCCAGGCCCCAGAGGCGCTCCAGGCCCGTCACATAGTCGCCTATGCGGTCGGCGGAGTCCTTGTTGGCCCCGATGTTGGCACCTACCGGCCCCGGCCGTCCCGGGCGACCGAGCCGGGCAGCGAAGGCCTCAAGCCCTTGGTTATTGAACCCCATCCGATTGATGACGGCTTGGTCGTCCGTGAGGCGGAAGAGGCGCGGCCGGGGATTGCCCGCCTGGGCCAGGGGCGTGACCGTGCCGCACTCGACGAAGCCGAAGCCCGCCGCCAGCATGGGTCCGAAGACCTCGGCGTTCTTGTCGAAACCGGCGGCGAGACCCAGGGCGCTGGAGAGGGAAAGGCCGGCGATCGTGGTGGCGAGGATCGGGTCCGGCGCCGGTGCCCCCGGACCGAGGCCAAGGGCCAGGGCCCGGACGGTCAGGCGATGGGCGTCCTCCGGATCCAGGGTCCGCAGGGCGCTGGCGGCAAGGTCGTGCAGGCGGCTCAAGGAGCCAGCCTCAGCCGGGGTATGCCGTCCCCGTCGAGGGGGGCGGGCAGGACCCGCAGCACGGCGTCAACCTGGAGATCTCCATAGAGGTGGGGGAACAGGTCTCCCCCCCGGGAAGGCTCCCAGCGCAGGGCTGCGCCCAGGGCGTCGCCGTCGACCTCCAGGACCAGGAGGCCCACCTTGCCGGCGAAGTGGCGGGCCGCCGTCTCCTGGGCCTGGGCCGCGGTTGAGAAGTGGATATAGCCGTCCGCCAGGTCCACCGCCGACCCCTGGAACCTTCCCGCGGCCCGGGCGGCTTCCCATTCGGACCGGGGCAGGATCTTGTAGATCAGGGTCATCCAAGGGCGTCCGGCTGGAAGAAGCCGTCGAAGGTTGCGCGGCCGTTGGCGTCAAAGGCGAAGGCGACGGCGGCAGAGGTGGGAAAGCCGGCCCGGATCCGCGACAGGGTGCTGGAGGGGCCTGAGGCCTCGGTCATCAGGTCCTCGGCGAGCTCCTGCAGCCCGGGGTTGTGGCCGATCAGCAGGATCAGGCCTGCATTCCGCCCGGCCTCCAGGAGGATTCGCCGCATCTCCGAGACCTCCGCCAGGTAGAGGGCGTCCTCGAAGCGGACCTCGCAACCCGGCAGCAGTGCGCTCATGGCCGTCCAGGTCTCGCGGGTGCGAACGGCGGCGGAAACCAGGGCCAGGTCGGGGATCAGGCCGATGTCGGCCAGGGACGAGGCGACGGCGGCGCAGGCTTCCCGGCCCCGCGTCGTCAGCCGCCGTCCGAAGTCGCCGCTCGTCTCCGAACCCGCCTCGGCCTCCCCGTGGCGAAGGAGAATCAGCCTGTCCATGCCTGCTCCAAATCTCGTGCGGGACGTACATAGCCGCACCCGTGCCCTGTGCGAAGCGGTTGACAGCGAAACGGACAGGCGGTCCAAGCGGGCCGATGAAGGCCCTCTCTCCCGCTAACGAAGGATATGAGTCCGGCGGCGGCGTCTGGCGGTTTCCCGCCGACCGTCCGTTGAGGCTGGACTCGGGCGCCGCCCTGTCGCCCCTGGAGGTGGCCTACAGGACCTATGGAAGGCTGAACGCAGACCGGTCCAACGCGGTCCTGGTGCTGCACGCCCTGACCGGGGACCAGTACCTGGCCTCGACCCATCCGGTCACGGGCAAGCCGGGCTGGTGGACACGGGTGGTGGGCCGCGGCCTGCCCCTGGACCCCGACCACCACTTTATCATCTGCGCCAATGTCCTGGGCGGCTGCATGGGCACGACGGGCCCCAGCTCCACCAACCCGGCCACAGGCGCGCCCTATGGACTGGCCTTCCCGGTGATCACCATCCCCGACATGGTGCGCGCCCAGGCCATGCTGGTGGAGGCCCTGGGGATCGAGACCCTGTTCGCCGTGGTCGGCACCTCCCTGGGCGGCATGCAGGTGCTGCAGTGGGCGGCGGACTATCCCGAGCGGATCTTCTCGGCCATCTGCATCGCCGGCGCGGCCCGGCACTCGGCCCAGAACATCGCCTTCCACGAGGTTGGACGGGCGGCGATCATGGCCGATCCGGACTGGCGCGGCGGGGCCTATGAGGCGGCGGGCGTGAGGCCCGAGAAGGGCCTGGCGGTGGCCCGCATGGCGGCCCACATCACCTACCTGTCCGAGGCCGCCCTGCAGCGGAAGTTCGGCCGCGAACTGCAGAGTGACGGCCTGTCCTGGGGCTTCGACACCGACTTCCAGGTCGAGAGCTACCTGCGGCACCAGGGGACGAGCTTCGTCGACCGGTTTGACGCCAACTCCTATCTCTATATCACCCGGGCCCTGGACTATTTCGACCTCGCCGCAGCCTACGACGGCCAGCTGGCGGGCGCCTTCGTGGCGGCCCGGGACGTGCGTTTCTGCGTCCTGTCCTTCTCATCGGACTGGCTCTATTCCACGGCCGAGAGCCGGCATGTGGTGCGCGCCCTCAACGCCGCCGGCTGCCGGGCCAGCTTCGTCGAGATCGAGACCGACAAGGGCCACGACGCCATCTTCCTGGAGGAGCCGGCCCTGGACTCGGCCCTGCGGGGCTTCCTGGCCTCCGCCGCCGAGAAGCGGGGCCTGTCATGAGTGGCGGGATGCGCGAGGACTTCCGCGAGATCCTGCGCCTGACCCCTGCCGGGGCGCGGGTGCTGGACGTCGGCTGCGGCGAGGGTGACCTTCTGGACCTCCTGACCCGGGAGCGGGGCGTCGACGGCCAGGGACTGGAGATTTCCGCCGACGGGGTCTCGGCCTGCCTGGCCCGGGGCCTCGCCGTGGTGCAGGGCGACGCCGACCACGATCTGGACAGCTTCCCGACCCGCGCCTTCGACGTGGCCATACTGTCCAAGACCCTGCAGCAGATGCGCGACCCCCGGCACGTGGTGTCGGAACTCCTGCGGATCGCCGACCGGGCGGTGGTGAGCTTTCCGAACTTTGGTCACTGGCGGGTGCGCTGGGCCCTGCTGGCGCGCGGCCGCATGCCCGAGACCCGGACCCTGCCCGATCCCTGGTGGTCCACCCCCAACATCCACCTGTGTACCCTGCACGATTTCCTGGCCCTGACCGATGACCTGGGCCTGAGGATCGAGGCCTGCGCGGCCCTGTCGGGCGGCCATCCAGCGCGATTCATCCACCCGCGCTCGGTTCTGGAGAACTGGCGGGCCGAGGCGGCCCTCTTCGTGCTGAGGCGGGACTAGCCCGAGATCGCTGCGGCGTCGGCTTCGCCGGTGCGGATGCGCAGGGCGGTCTCGAGGTCCATGACGAAGATCTTGCCGTCGCCGATCTTCCCGGTATTGGCGCTGCGGGTGATGGCCTCGATGACGGCGTCGGCGATGTCGGTGGGGACGGCGATCTCCAGCTTGACCTTGGGCAGGAGCTTCACCTCGTACTCAGCCCCCCGGTAGACCTCGGTCTTGCCCCTCTGCCGCCCATAGCCGCGGACCTCCGTGACGGTGAGACCGGAGGCGCCGGCCTCGGTGACGGCATCCAGGACGGCGTCGAGGCGGCTGGGCTTGATCACGGCGATGATCATCTTCATGGGCAGGCTCCCGAGTGCGGCAGGCGACACTAACGCCGAACCGGCCCGGTGGCCAAGACTCACCGCGCCTCAGCGTCCGGCGAGGTCCAGGAGGTATTGGCCATAGGCGGTTTTCGAAAGGGCCTCGCCGGCCCGTCGGACCTGGGCGGCGTCGATGAAGCCATTGGTGAGGGCGATCTCCTCCAGGCAGGCGATCTGCAGGCCCTGGCGCTTCTGGAGAGTCCGGACGAGTTCGCTGGCCTCGAGCAGGCTGTCGTGGGTGCCGGTGTCCAGCCAGGTGAATCCGCGATCCATCTTCTGAACGAAGAGGTCGCCGCGCTCCATGTAGAGCCGGTTGAGGTCGGTGATCTCCAGCTCGCCCCGGGCCGAGGGGCGCACCTGCCGGGCCAGGTCGACCACGTCCCGGTCGTAGAAGTAGAGGCCGGTCACCGCCTGACGGGAACGCGGGCGTTCGGGCTTCTCCTCCAGGCTCAGGGCCCGGCCGGTGGCGTCCAGTTCGACCACCCCGTAGGCCTCGGGCCGTTCGACCTCATAGGCGAAGATGGTGGCGCCCCGGGTCCGGGCCGAGGCGGCCTCCAGCAGGCCGGTCATACCGGCGCCGAGGAAGATGTTGTCCCCGAGGACGAGGGCGGCCGGTTCGCCGGCCAGGAAGTCCTCGCCGATCAGGAAGGCCTGGGCCAGGCCGTCTGGACTGGGCTGGACGGCGTAGGCCATGCGCACGCCAAACTGGGAGCCGTCGCCGAACAGGCGCTGGTAGTTCCCCAGGTATTCCGGCGAGGAGATGATCAGTATGTCCTGGATCCGCGCCTGCATGAGGATGGACAGGGGATAGTAGATCATCGGCTTGTCGTAGATCGGCAGGAGCTGCTTGTTCACCGCCAGCGTGGCGGGGTGGAGGCGCGTACCGGCTCCGCCCGCCAGGATAATGCCCTTCATGCTCTGCCTCCCTGTCGCTCGCCCGCCCCGGTGAGCCGGTCGACCACCTCGTCCGCCGCCTCTGTCCAGGGACGGGGCGCAAGCCCGAATGTGCGGGTGAAATGCGTCGTGTCCAGCCGGGAATTCGCTGGCCGGCGAACCGGGGTCGGCCAGTCGGCCGAGGGGATGGGGGTCACGGCCGGGACCCTCAGGCCTGCCTGGGCGGCGCGCTCGAAGATCCGGGTGGCGAAGCCATACCAGGTGGTCTCACCGGCGCCGGCGAAGTGAAAGACCCCGGCCGGCTGTGGCGCGGCGTCGCCGAGCCGCCGGCAGACGGCCCCGATCGCCCCGGCGATGTCCAGGGCCGAGGTGGGGCAGCCGGCCTGATCGTTAATGACGGAGAGGGCGTCGCGGGTCTCGGCCAGACGCAACATCGTGCGCAGGAAGTTGGTTCCCCAGGGGCTGTAGACCCAGGCGGTCCTGAGGATCACATGGCGGGGATTGAGGGCGGCCACCGCCATCTCACCCGCAGCCTTGGAGGCGCCGTAGACGCTGACGGGTCCGACCGGGTCGTCCTCGCGGTAGGGCCGGTCAAGCCCGCCATCGAAGACATAGTCCGTCGAGATCTGGACAAGGGGAAGGCCGCGCTCTGCGGTGGCGCGGGCCAGTATGGCCGGCCCGTGGGCGTTGGCCGCCCAGGCCTCGGCGGCGTGGGTTTCAGCGGCGTCTACCGCAGTCCAGGCCCCGGCGTTGACGACCGCGGCCCAGGGCCGGTCTCCCACCCAGCGGCGCACCGACCCGGCGTCGGCGAGGTCCAGTTCGGAGCGCGGAGGGGCCACGACCTGAAAGCCTGCCGGCGGAGCCTCGCGCAAGGCGAGCCCCACCTGGCCTGAGCCTCCGGTCAGGAGAAGGGCAGGAAGACTGGAGTCGGACATGACGTTCCGTCGGGACGACCGGCTGGAAGCCGGTCGTGCACCCCGGTCAGCCCTCGGTGCTGTCGCTGGAGGTGCCGGCGCGTTCGGCGGCGGCAAGGGCCCGCTCGGCGGGGGTCATCTGGCGCTCGGCGATCCGGGCCGACTTCCCGCGACGATCGCGCAGGTAGTAGAGCTTGGCCCGGCGCACGACGCCGCGGCGCTTGACCTCGATGCTCTCGATGTTCGGCGAATGGATCGGGAAGATCCGCTCGACGCCCTCGCCGAAGGAGATCTTGCGGACCGAGAAGCTCTCGTTGATGCCCTGGCCCTGGCGGGCGATGCACACGCCCTCATAGGCCTGGACGCGCTCGCGCTCGCCTTCCTTGATGCGGACGTTGACGCGGAGGGTGTCGCCGGGCCGGAAGACCGGAATGGCGCGGGTGGCGACCAGACGGTCGGCCTCTTCCTTTTCCAGTTCCTGGATCAGGTTCATGGTTCAGTCCTTTCGTACCGGGCTTTAATCGCCCTTTGCCTGTTGATTGGCGAGCCAGGCAGCCCAGAGATCCGGACGCCGTTCCCGCGTAGCCTGTTCCCGCTCGGTCCGGCGCCAGGCCGCCACCTGAGCGTGGTGGCCGCTGAGCAGAACCTGCGGAATTTCCAGACCCTCGAACGTCCGCGGTCGCGTGAACTGCGGATGCTCCAGGAGCCCGTCCTCGAAACTCTCTTCACTGAGGCTCTCCGCCTGGCCGAGGACGCCGGGCACGAGCCTTACGCAGGCCTCTATGGTCACCAGGGCCGCCGCCTCGCCACCGGCGAGGACCGCGTCTCCGACCGAGACCTCCTCGAACCCCCGGGCGTCGATCACCCGCTGGTCCACCCCCTCGAACCGACCCGCCAGGACGATGAGTCCCGGCCCGCCGGCCCAGTCCTTCACACGCGCCTGGGTCAGGGGCCGACCCCGGGCGCTCATATAGAGAAGCGGGCGCCCGTGCCGTTCGACGCTGTCGAGCGCCGAGGCGATCACGTCCGCCCGCATCACCTGCCCCGGCCCGCCCCCTGCGGGGGTGTCGTCGAGGAAGCCGCGCTTATCCTTGGAAAAGCCCCGGATGTCCAGCGTTTCCAGGGACCACAGACCCGCCTCGCGCCAGGCCGTCCCGACCAGCGAAACCCCCAGCGGCCCGGGAAAGGCCTCGGGGAACATGGTCAGGACTGTGACCTCGAAGGGCGGCGGCGCGGACATGCGGGGCTTGTGGACGAAGACGGCGTGTTTTTCGAGTCCCGGCGTCGCCGCCC
>Ga0208787_1000533_pt1 | contig 18004 bp, 12 predicted proteins | sample Wag4_2014_7_11_FD_187362 | JGI IMG/M metagenome (GOLD analysis project Ga0208787, IMG submission 187362) | Fresh water microbial communities from Ohio, USA - Utica-2 Time Series HT 2014_7_11 (SPAdes) (version 2) | ecosystem: Environmental > Aquatic > Freshwater > Water tank | place: USA: Ohio... | reverse complement strand
GTTTGTTTTGGCTTTGAGCGTATGTCGCACTACGGCAATGTGTTTACTTATTTTGATGGACTGATCTGTACATGATATTTCTGTAAAATCGTAAGTCCCATTGGTTAAATTGTCGATGAATGTTGCTTTGTCTTCAAGATGACCATTAGAATGTCCGTACACAAGGTCAGAAGACAAGATGAGATTAAGGTTAGAAATATTAGGATTCAACATGTTTTGACGAAGAATCTCCACCTGGGCTTCTATAGATTGACCCGTTAGATGTATTGTTGACATAAACCAAAAGGTTAAGGTTATAAAAAGGTTTTTTATCATGATAAAAAGTTTTGGTATCTAAAACTGGAAAAACCATCTTCTAAAAGATGGTTTTTCCAAGGTTTAAATTGATTAAAATAAATCAAAAAGTTTTTAACGTAAAGGTGTTTTGCGGGTCAGATTATTAATATAAGGTCTAATCTCGTAATTAAATACAATATCTTATTTTGATTCATTATAATTATTTACGCAAACGATTGCGTAAAATGATACTTAAACGAGAGAAAGAGGGAATGTATGAAATTTACGAGGTAATACAATAATTCACTTACCTTTGAAAAAAATCTGGTGATGGATCAAGAAAGACCAGTCAAACTGAGCGATATCTCAAAGGCACTTAATTTATCTGTTTCAACGGTTTCAAGAGCATTGAAGGATAGCCATGAAATTGGAGAAGAAACAAAAAGAATAGTTCAATCTTATGCTTCCAAAGTAAATTACAGGCCCAATCTTATAGCCCAGAGTTTGAAGCAAATGAATACGAGGTACATTGCTATTATTGTTCCTGAAATATCAAATTCATTTTTTGCTGAAATTGTTAATGGGGTTGAATTTGTTGCTAATAACCATGGTTATCATGTAGTTATTTACCAAACACACGACTCTACAGAGAGGGAAATCAATATTATCAGAGATATAATTCACCGAAAAGCAGATGGTTTACTTTTGTCGCCCTCTACGAATCAAACGGAAGTGAGTGAGGTTATGAAAAGAATAGGTGCGAAATTACCTGTTGTTTATTTCGATAGAGTACCCTCCGATAACTATTGTCACAAGGTGGTTTGTGACAATTATCAGGCTGCTTTTGATGCTACCACCTGGTTGATTCAGCAAGGAAAAAGACGCATTGCACACGTCGCGGGACCCAGCGGAATATCTATCTCCATCGAGAGATTGGCAGGGTATAGTGCTGCTTTGCTGCATGCAGGTATTTCCGTAGATCCGAACTTAATAAGGTATTCCAATTTTTTAGCTCGGGAAGCATGGAATAACTTAAGAGATTTAGAAGAAAAATATCAACCAGACGCTTATTTCGCCTCCAGTGACCGCCTTTCTTTTTATTGCTATGAGGCCGTTCAAAGGCTTCCCGAACCTCGCGCTTCAGAAGTAAAAATAGTAGGATTTACAAATGCCCCTTTTGCCCATTTGCTTAGGCCTAAGTTGAGTGCTATTGTACAACCTGCTTTTGACATGGGTAAAATATCCGCAGAAATGCTTTTAAATACCATTACAAAAAAAAATAAAGACATTGAATATGGTTTCATTAAACTCCCTGCCATTTTAAAAAATACAGAGTAAATGAGCGTTATAGTAATTTAAATCATTCATTTTTCGTTAATCATAAAATATTTAAACGGAATGACCTTCAAAACCTTATTTTACCCCATTCTTTTTCTTTTGGCCCTAAGCTTTAATAAATATTCCTTAAATGGGCAGGTTTCTTCCCGTTCAGAAAAGGACCCGAAAGCAAAGGCTACACTCGATATAATGAAGAAGCGATATGAATCATACACTTCTCTTGATATTCCTTTTACGTTGGAAATGGAACTTCCTGAACAACCAAAACAAGTTCAAAAAGGTCAGTTTACTCGTAAAGGAGTGAAATATAAATTAGTTATGGACCAACAAACCGTTCTTTGTGATGGTAGATCTTTATGGGTTATTTTGCCAAAAGAAAAGGAGGTCCAAATAAACGATATGCCTGATCCCCTGCAAAATGGCGATGTTTTATCCCCGGAAGCACTATTTAGCATTTATAAAAGAAAAGATTTAAGTTACGTTGTACTGAAGGAGTTTGTTGAAAAGGGAAAATCACTTCAACAAATAGGTTTCAAACCAATGGATAAAATGGCGGATTATTCGAAATTAGAATTGATTCTTGACAAAAAAACGGGTGAAATTATATCCTTTAAAGCCTTTGCAAAGGATGGTTCCCGTTTTTTATTTAAGTTTGGTATTCCAAAAGTTAATCAATCTATTCCAGATGTTTTTTTTCAGTATAAAAAGTCTGACTATCCTACATTTTATGTAGAAGATTTAAGAAGTTGAAAATCTGATAAATTTAGTATTTTCGTACCCTTATCTACATTCAATGTAATTAATATGGGGTTCAAATCTTTAATTCTTCGCCCTTGGGCAAATCAGGTATCTAAACAAATTGTACAGTGGTCAACGAATGCGCTAAAGGAACAGGAAAACATTTTTACTCAAATTATACGACGGGGCTGTGACACTCAGTTTGGAACAGACCATGATTTTGCCAATATAAAATCTTATGAAGATTTCAAGCAAAGGGTTCCCATCCGGGATTATGAAGGTTTAAAGACCTATTTTGACAGGGTTGTTGCCGGAGAATCTAATGTTTTATGGCCCGGCAGACCTCGATATTTTGCCAAAACATCGGGTACCACTTCTGGTGTAAAGTATATTCCCATAACTTCTGATAGCTTACCAAATCATTTTGGTTCGGCAAGAAACGCACTATTTCATTACTTTGGTCAAACAGGAAAAGGGAAATGGTTAGATGGTAAATTAATTTTTTTGTCTGGTAGTCCTTCACTTGATGATACCAATGGCGTGCCAACTGGACGCTTGTCTGGTATATCCAATCATCTCGTTCCTGCCTGGGTGAAAAGAAGCCAAATGCCTACTTATGAGACAAATTGTATCGATTCGTGGGAAGAAAAGTTAGATAAAATTGTGGAGGAAACGCTGAATCAGAAAATGACGCTGATAAGTGGTATTCCACCCTGGGTGCAAATGTATTATGAACGATTATTGGAAGTTTCTGGAAAAAGTACCATCAAAGAAATATTTCCCGATTTTAGTATGTTCGTTTATGGCGGGGTAAACTACGAGCCATATAGGGCTAAACTGGAGGAACTTGTTGGTGGTCAGGTAGATAGCGTTGAAATATATCCAGCGTCAGAAGGTTTTCTGGCTTTCCAGGATATCCCCGGAGAGCGGGGAATGTTTTTAAATGTAGCATCGGGATTGTTTTTTGAGTTTATTCCTGTAAACGAATTGGGAAATGAACATCCAACCCGATTAAGGTTACATGATGTGCAATGTGGCGTCAATTATTTGCTTATTTTAAATACTAATGCAGGCCTTTGGGGGTATAATATTGGCGATACGGTTGAGTTCGTTTCTATAAATCCTTACAGAATTATTGTAACAGGTAGGGTGAAGCACTATATTTCAGCCTTCGGTGAACATGTCATAGGAAAAGAGGTAGATGAGGCCATGCAGTTAACTTGTAAGGCATTGGACGCCAGAGTCGTTGAATTTACTGTAGCTCCCCAGGTTACGCCATCGGAAGGTGGATTGCCTTATCATGAGTGGTGGATTGAATTTGATGAAATACCTTCAGATTTAGATCGGTTTGCCCAGTTTTTAGATCGGGAAATGGTTAAACAAAATATTTATTACGATGATCTTATTCAAGGGTCTGTTTTAAAACCTTTGGTTATCCGGGTATTGAAAAAAGATAGTTTTAGGGCTTATATGAAGGCTCAGGGAAAGCTTGGAGGCCAAAATAAAGTACCACGATTATCAAACGATAGAAAAATAGTATCAGCATTGGAAGATATGAAGGTGACATTACCATAAAAAAGTGTACTTTTGTATTCATAATGTAAAAAAACCAACTAAAATGGGAAAAGGCGATAAACGCACTAAAAAAGGAAAAATTTTCCAGGGTTCTTTTGGTAATTCAAGACCTGGTAAAAGAGCTAAAAAAGTGGTAGAAGTACCCGCTGCTTAATGTAGTCTTTTTTCCTTCAATACATATTCGGTCAGGCGTTATATTATACCTGACCGGATTTATTGTTTTAAATATTTCTTTCCTATCTTATTTTTACTTTCCTAATATTTCCGTATATTTCACAGAAACCAGAACGGTAAGTTCTTTTTAATGTATTTTATGCGTGTATTACATATTAGTGCAGAATGTTATCCTGCAGCAAAATCAGGAGGATTAGGAGATGTGGCGGGTGCCTTACCAAAATATTTGACCTCTGCCGGTTGGGAATCAGCTGTAGTAATTCCTAAATATGGATTAACGTGGACCAAAAAACATCGCTTCAAGCTACTTCATGTAGGTGCCTATTTTCTGGATGATCAATATCACCCTTATACTATTGAGGAACCTTTACAAACTGGGCTGGATTTCTCCCTTTATGTAGTAAATTTACCAGGATTATTTGATCGCCCGGGTATTTACGGTGATGCGGAAAAAGGTTGGTACACGGATAATACAGAACGATTTACCTCTTTTCAAATAGCTATTTTAGATTGGGTTAAGAATATGGAGGTAAAACCCGAAATTCTTCATTGCCATGATTACCATGCAGGTCTAATCCCTTTTTTAATAAAATACAGCAAAACATTTGAGGTTTTAAAGAAAATAGCAACCGTTTTTACCATCCATAATGCTGAATACGCTGGCTCATTTCCCTGGTTGAAAAAAGACTTATTGCCTGAGTTTCCTATTGAGGCAAATGGCTTATTAGACTGGTCTGATCAAATTAATCCTTTGGCTTCTGCTGTGAAAAACGCGTGGGCTATTACGACTGTTTCCCCTGGTTATTTATTGGAATTACAACAATTTTCGTCCGGTTTGGAATGGCTTTTCAGAAATGAGAAAGGAAAATGCAGAGGTATTTTAAATGGTATAGATCATGATGTATGGAATCCTCAAACCGATACTTACCTGACCTATCATTTGCCAGATAAGGTAGCTTATGAATTAAAAGATATAGAGGATTTTAAGTTACATCAGAAAAAACAACTGGTAAGCCAACTGGGACTTAATCAAAATATACCTTGGATTACTTTCATTGGTAGGTTAGTGCGCGAGAAAGGTGCTGATATTTTACCCGACCTGATAAATACCGTGTTAGAAAGCGGAATGGGTATAGGATTTATTATTTTAGGCTCAGGAGAACGCTATCTCCATGAGTTATTGCGTAGTATGAGTTATAAATACCCAGGCAAACTGCATGTACATATCGGGTATGATGAAACACTGGCGCATCAACTTTATGCAGCATCTGATTTTATTTTAATGCCTTCCAGGGTTGAACCCTGTGGGTTAAATCAATTGTACGCGCTACGATATGGCACGATACCTATAGTTAGAGCGGTGGGAGGATTAAAAGATTCTATTGTGCCGTGGAAAGAGGAAAATGGAAATGGTATTCTCTTTGAAACTTTTTCTGTTGATGCTGCAAAGAAGGCCATTGATGAAGCATTTGAACTATTTAATGATCGAAAAAAATTCGAAGAAGTTAGGAAATTTATTTTCGGGATAGATTTTTCATGGCAAAAATCGGCTTCGGAATATGTAACATTATATAACGAACTCACTTAAAAAATGTAATAAATGATAAAGATGATTTGCCTCATATTAGGAGGTGGTGCTGGCAGCAGATTAGCCCCTCTGACAAGCCATAGATCAAAACCTGCCGTGCCTATTGCAGGAAAATACCGGTTAATTGATATTCCCATTTCTAATTGTTTGAATTCTGGGGTAAAGAGAATGTTTGTGGTCACACAATATAATTCTGCTTCATTAAATCAACATATTAAAAATACCTATCATTTTGATGTCTTCTCTCATGGCTTCGTTGATATTTTAGCCGCAGAGCAAACCCCAAATAGTGATCAGTGGTTTCAAGGTACGGCCGATGCTGTAAGACAATCCATGCATCATCTGAAAAATCATGACTATGACTATATCCTAATCCTTTCTGGAGATCAACTATACCAAATGGATTTTGAGGAATTAGCAAAGTATCATATAAGTCAAAAGGCAGACTTAACTATTGCTACCATCCCTGTGAATGAAGTAGATGCGCCAGGTTTTGGTATTATGAAGGTGAACGATAAAGGATTTATTGATTCCTTTATTGAAAAACCTAAGAAGGACGTGTTGGCTGACTGGACCTCTTCGGTTTCTGTTGATAATCAATCTAAGGGAAAATCCTATTTAGCTTCTATGGGCATCTATATGTTCAGTAAACAGGTCATGATGAAGCTGTTTTCAGACAATGAAAAGGCGGTAGATTTTGGCAAGGAAATTATTCCCGACGCTATTCTTGGCGGTTTAAAGGTTGCTTCCTATGCTTTTGATGGTTACTGGACCGATATAGGTACTATCAGATCCTTTTTTGAGGCAAATATCGCCCTAACGGATACCATTCCTGAATTTAATCTTTTTGACAATAAACGCATCGTCTATACCAGGCCGAGGCAGTTGGCGCCTACCAAAGTATATGGTACTTTCTTAAATAGAGCTTTGATAGCCGAAGGATGTATTCTTCATGCCAAAAAAATAGATCGTTCAGTCATAGGTATTCGTTCAAGAATAGGAGAGGGTTCTGAAATAAATAATGCAATTATCATGGGAGCAGATTACTATGAATCTATTTCTGAAATAGTTGATTCAAAGGAAGGAGCTGCTATGGGTATTGGTAAAGAATGTATTATTGAGAATGCCATTATCGATAAAAACGCGCGCATTGGAAATAATGTAGTCATTAAAGGAAGTCCTCTTTTAAAAGATGAAGAGACAGACAAGTACTCCATTAAAGACGGAATTATAGTTCTGCGAAAAGGGGCTTTTATTCCTTCAGGAACAAAAATTGGCCTCGTTTAGTGAATGAATAATATCGGAATTATAGATTTAGGAAGTAATACCTTCCATTTGTTAATCGCAAAGGTTACTTCCCCTCAGGAGTTTGAAGAGGTGTATAAAGAAGCTTTTTTTGTTAAACTGGCTTCTGAGGGGATAGAAAAAATTGGAGATAAGCCCTTCCGGAAGGGCATCGAAATAATGGTTCATTTCGCAGAAAAATGTAAGGATTTCCAGGTTTCTGAGATTAAAGCTATTGGCACTGCGACCTTGCGAAGGGCTGAAAACGCTTCCTTTTTCATAAAAGAGGTGTATGAAAAAACAGGTATAGAGGTAGCTGTTATATCTGGCGATGAGGAAGCCTTTCTTATTGCCATTGGTGTACATCTGGCCATACCGTTTATTAAGGAAAAGGTGCTGATAATGGATATTGGTGGGGGTAGCGTAGAATTTATTATTTCCGAAGGGGAGACTATTTTTTGGTCTAAAAGTTTTCCTTTAGGTATCTCTATTCTATATAATTATTTCCACAAGAAAGATCCAATAAGTGAGGATGAAATAAATAAATTGATACAATTTTTAGATGAATCCCTGGTAGATTTAATGGATATATTGAGGGTTCATAAAGTCAATCATTTAGTAGGTGCATCCGGTACTTTTGATGTGCTGGAGGATTTTTTATCAGATATGTCTATCAAAAATAAGCATGCCACTACCGTTTCTGTTGCTTATGTCTTCCCTGTTTTAGATGAAATTATTAAAAAAAGTTTAGCAGAAAGGCTGGAATACAAAGAGATTCCCGAAACAAGAGCTGAAATGATTGTCGCCGCTATGGTTTTAATAAAGTTCGTTTTGACAGCGGGAAATTTTAACTCACTTACATATTCTTCTTTCGCTATGAAGGAAGGTATTTTGAGGAAATTTATGGAAGGTTAAACGGTTTTTTTGATTAAATTTGCGCGATAAATCATTATTTTATGTACGAATTCCACACCAACAAACCCTGGTATTTTGAAATGCAATATAAAAATGCAAAGGAGTTTGTTATTCCATTTATTGAGGAATACTTTCGCATTGGGGAAAACATTCATGTTCTTGAAGTTGGTTGTGCAGAAGGGGGTGTTTTAAAAGCTTTTCTCGATAAAGGTTGTACAGGTGTAGGGGTTGAACTTGAGGAGGGAAGGCTTCAAATGGCGAGTGAATTTTTAGATAAGGAGGTTGCAGCGGGTACGGTCAAATTAATAAATAAGAATATTTACGATCCTTCTTTTGAAACGGAGTTTAGAAACAAGTTTGATTTGATTGTCTTAAAAGATGTTATTGAGCATATACCCAATCAGGAAAAAATTATGTTGGAGTTTCAAAAATTCCTTAAACCCGGCGGCAATATATTTTTTGGATTTCCACCTTGGCAAATGCCGTTTGGAGGACATCAGCAATTGTGTAAAAGTTTCCTTTCAAAAATACCTTATTTTCATTTGCTACCCATGGGAGCCTATAAATGGCTGTTGAATTATTTCAATGAATATGTGCCTGCATTTGTGGAAATAAAAGAAACCGGTATCTCCACTACTCGTTTTGAAAGAATAGTCAGAGAGACCGGTTATAATATTAGATTAAGCACACATTTTATATTGAATCCTATTTATAAGTTTAAGTTCGGACTAAAACCTATGAAGCAATTTGGATTTATTAAAGCCGTACCACCTGTCAGGGATTTTTTAACCACGTGTGTTTATTATTTAATTGAGCTAAAAGAGGCGAAAAATTAATTTTCATCTTCCAGCATTTCATCTGCCTTCAGTTGAACTGGTTCAAAGGGATCTTTACTAAAAAGAAGGCCTTTATTGTTAGCATCTATGTAGATGGTATCACCGAAAGAAAAGGTTCCAATCAGAATTTGCCTGGACAGTTCATTAATAACCTCTTTTTGAAGTACTCTCTTTAGAGGCCTTGCGCCATATTGAGGATCATAGCCCAGATTGGTTAAAAACCCTTTAGCTTTTTCGCTCATCTTCAATAAAAGCCCTTGTTTAGCGAGCATTTTTTGAGTGCCTTTTAGCAATAAATCGAGTACTTGATATATTTCGATTTTATCGAGAGGTAAGAACATTATTTGGTCGTCGATTCTATTCAGGAATTCGGGCCTCATATTTTCTTTTAGCATATTCAGCACTTCCGCCTTGGTAGTTTCCAGGACTTCGGTCCTGTGTTTATCGCCCATCTCGGCCAAATCCTCAAAGTTCTCTAAAATATTTTCAGACCCAATATTTGAAGTCATGATAATAATAGTGTTCTTAAAATTGGCTACTCTACCTTTATTATCGGTTAATCTGCCATCGTCTAAGACCTGGAGAAGGACATTGAAGGTATCGGGATGTGCCTTTTCTATTTCGTCGAGTAAAATAATCGAGTAGGGTCTTCTTCTTACGGCTTCTGTTAATTGTCCACCTTCATCATAGCCAACATAACCTGGAGGGGCGCCCACCAGGCGGGAAACGGTATGTTTTTCTTGATATTCGCTCATATCAATTCTGGTCATTGCCTTTTCGTCATTGAAAAGCACTTCTGCCAGCGTTTTGGCCAGTTCCGTTTTACCCACCCCCGTTGGGCCAAGGAAAATAAAGGAGCCAATGGGTCTTTCTGCGTCCTGGAGGCCAGCACGACTTCTCCTTATAGCGTCGGCTACAGCGGCTACGGCTTCTTTTTGTCCAATTAATCTTGCACCAATTTCATCTTCAAGCCGAAGGAGTTTATCCTTTTCACTTTGGGTCATTTTATCGACGGGAATGCCTGTCCATTTTGAGACTACCTGAGCGATATCACTTGCGGTAACTTTTTCATTCGTAAATCTACTTTCCTCCGATAATTTACTTAATTTTTCTTCGGCTACGCGCAACATAACCTGTTGTTCTTGCATTTCACCGTATCGAATTTTTGCTACCCTTTCGTAATCACTGCTTCTTTCAGCCTTTTCCGCTTCATTTTCCATTTCCTCCAGCCTCTTTCTTATAGCCTGGATAGTATCGATAATTTCTTTTTCACTTTTCCAGCCTGCTACCAGAGAATCTCTTTTTTCTCTTGCCTGGGCGATCTGTTCTTCAATATTATTTAAGAGTTTATCATTTTTTTCTCTTTTAATGACCTCTCTTTCAATTTCAAGCTGACGAACCTTTCTGTCGCACTCATCTATTTCTTCAGGAAGAGAATCCAGCTCAAGTCTAAGTTTTGCCGCCGCTTCATCAATCAAATCGATGGCTTTATCTGGTAATTGTCTGTCACTAATGTATCGGTGGGAAAGTTCTACGGCCGCAACGATGGCTTCATCCATGATCTGGATTTTATGATAAACCTCGTATCTTTCCTGTAAACCCCTAAGAATACTGATACTATCTTCGACGGAAGGCTCGTCAATGACTACGGTTTGAAAACGTCTTACTAAGGCTTTGTCCTTTTCAAAATATTTTTGATATTCATCTAAAGTGGTAGCACCTATAGTTCTTAATTCACCTCTCGCGAGGGCTGGTTTTAGAATATTGGCCGCATCCATAGCACCCTGACCACCACCGGCACCAATCAATGTATGAATTTCATCAATAAATAGAATGATTTCACCATTTGCCTCAGTCACATCATCAATAACCCCTTTTAGTCTTTCTTCAAATTCACCTTTGTATTTAGCGCCGGCGATAAGGGAAGAAATATCGAGGGAGAAAATTTTCTTCGTTTTCAAATTTTCTGGAACATCCCCTTTGACAATTCGCCAGGCGATGCCCTCTACAATGGCTGTTTTACCAACACCTGCCTCACCAATAAGGATAGGATTATTTTTCTTTCGTCTTGAGAGAATATGTAAAACCCTTCTGATTTCCTCGTCCCTGCCGATAATGGGGTCTAATTTTCCATTTTCTGCTCTTTCATTTAGGTTTTGAGCATATTTACCTAAAGCGTTATAAGCATCCTCGGTATGTTGATCGGACACTTTTCTTCCTTTTCTCAATTCTTGAATGGCACCTTTCAGATTAGCCTCCGTCATACCCAGATCTTTCAGTACTCTGGCCCCTTTGTCCTCGCCTTGAACAATTGCGAGTAACATTAACTCCAAAGAGATAAAAGAATCACCAAAAGCGGTCAACATACCTTTGGCTTTACTTAAAGCTTTATTGGCATCGTTGGTTAAATACTGTTGGTCTGTTCCTGTAATTTTTGGAAAATCCTTGAAGGTATCTTCTATTTTTCGTTTCAGTTGAGGCACATTGACACCCGATTTTTCCAAAAGGAACTGACTGAGGCTTTCATCCGTTTCCATGATACCTTTTAACAGGTGTATGGTTTCAACCTGTTGATGGCTTAGTCCGGAAGCAATTTGTTGTCCTTTTTGAATCGCCTCTTGTGCTTTGGCCGTGAAATTATCATAAGTCATGATTCAATTTTTGATGGATTACTAAATTATTATGAACATTCACTATCAAAAAGGAGCCCAACAACTATTTTCGGAAAAATAGTCAGTTGGCGCTGACTATTTGGCAGCGCCAACCTAACAATCAAGACATTTTTTCCTTTTTAGGGTCTTATTATTTTTTCTGGTCTGTTTTTAACTTGTTTATCGAGCCAGGAACTAGTTTCATAAAGCATGTGCAAAATAGATTCTTTGGCTTGATAACCATGACTTTCGTGGGGTAGGAAAACAAGTTTGGCCGTTGCACCGTGTCCTTTCAATGCAGCATAAAATCTTTCACTTTGAATGGGGAAAGTACCTGAATTGTTGTCCGCTTCACCATGAATCAATAGTATAGGCTCTTTGATTTTATCAGCATAATTAAAAGGGGACATTTTGAAATAAACCTCAGGAGCTTCCCAATAGGTTCTCTCTTCCGCTTGAAATCCGAAAGGGGTTAACGTTCTGTTGTACGCGCCGCTTCTTGCTACGCCTGCGGCAAACAAATCGGTATGTGCAAGTAGATTTGCTGTCATGAATGCACCGTAAGAGTGACCGCCAACGGCAATTCTTTTTCTATCGGTGACGCCCATATCTACTAATTTATTAATTGCTGCTTCTGCATTCATCGTTAATTGGTTGACAAATGCGTCATTGGGTTCCTTGTTATTTTCAGCTAGAATGGGCATACTGAAATTATCCAAAACAGCATAACCTTGTGTTACCCAATAGATAGGAGAGCCCCAGTTGGGTCTTGAAAATTGGTAAGGCGAACCAGTTACCTGGCTAGCCGCGTCAGCACTTTTAAATTCGCGGGGATAAGCCCACATGAAAGTTGGCAGAGGACCATCTTTTTCTCTTTGATACCCTTTGGGTAAATATAAAGTACCGGTCAATTCTAAACCATCTGTACGCTTGTAACGCACAAGTTCTTTTTGAATACCTTGAAGGGCAATAAAGGGATTAGGAAACTGGGTTAATTGGGTCAATTTACCTGTTTTCCAACTTTTTAAATAATAATTAGCCGGCGTTTCTGCATTTTCACGAGATAACAGCACAACACCATTTACTGGGTCCAGTAAGTCTATTACGTTCTCAAACCAAGGGGCAGAAGATTCCCATAATCTGGTTTTCTTTCTTGTTTGTAGAGAGTAACTGTCTAAAAATGGTTTATATCCTTCTGCGGTATTTCCCAAACCGGACAAATACAAGGTTTGATTAGCCCCAGTGAGTAGTACGTTTCTACCGTATGTGTTTTTGGTGAGTTGAAAATTACCAGGATCAGTGGAGCGGTCCTCATATTGCCTGTCAAACAGGGTGTCCAATTTTTGTGAAGCACTATTTGGAGACCAACGGGTAGTAATTTCCCTGCGGTCCTTCCACCATCTTTCTGTGAAAACAACTAAGGCATCATTTCCCCACAATACCCCTCTGAATCTGTAAGTAAAGCCTGGACCTTGTACCGGGTTTCCTGAAAATGGGGCATCCCACAGGTGTAATCGGTCTCTGATAGCTGAAGGTTTCTTAGGATTTCCCTCATCCTGAGCTTCCACCCAATAGAGTGAGGCTTGTTTATCAGGTCTCCAGGAGATATCTCTTGGGCCCATCGGAACGGCGTCAAAGCCTACGGGAACGTCTTCAGCAAGAGATAGTTCTGCGACGGTTTTAATGAATTTTCCACCATTATCAAATAGGGCTACCGTTTGACCGAAACCAGAATAAGGAATCAGATAACTGAAAGGTTTCCTTAAAGTGGTCAATAAAACATAATTTCCGTCAGGGGAAATGGTAAACTCAGAAATTAAATCGGGTGTACCAAAAAGTGATTTTTCCCCTGTTAAAACGTCTATTTTATGAAGTTGAACCGTCATAAAATAGGAAAAGGTAACTTCGTCTCCCGGGTTTTTTAAAAGGTCTTGGTAGGTTCGGGAAGGGGCTATTTTACCCTCATTGGCCTGAATAGTAGGTCCAGTAGGTACAGGGTTATTAGTTGGAGCTAAGGGGGTCGATGCCACCCGCATTTTACAAATTAATTTACCAGTATTTCCGATCCATTGAAAAGGAGTTCCCCCAGCAACGTCGTTCAAAACAGGATCGGTTAGTTTCGTTGCCTTAAAATCTGATAAACTCACTACCCAAAGTTCAATGCCAGTGGCAACAGTGTTTGTTAATGCCACATATTTTCCGTCAGGAGACCAGCTTAAATCTCCTGCATTAAGCTCAGCAGGCAATCCGGAAATTTGAATTTTCTCCTGATTACTTATGCGCAATAATTCTATGCCTGTGTAACCTGAAACTCTGCTACCACCATGTATTGCAGGATTAATTCGAAGTCCGGCTAATCGCAATTCAGGCTGTGCCAGTTCAGCAATGGACGGATATCCTTGTTGCGCCAAAAGAAGTAAATATTTTCCGTCAGGACTTAATCGAACTGCCGGAGTTAATGGCGCCTCTACCAGATCTTGAATCTGCTTAGGCGGTTTTTGATAGCCCGCATCCTGTGCATTTATAGGTAAAATAAAAAAGAGGACTAAGCCTGAAAGTAGCCAGTTACGCATGTTTTTTTGTTTAAAATCAAATAAAATAGATAATTACTACGATAAAACACTCGAAAGTATTAAACTACAATTTACAACACGAAACCTGAATAAAAAATTATTTAGGTATATTGTGGGGAATAAAATAAATGAGTTTTTCCAGATAATGAACATTAACCATTTCTTATGTATTGGGTTGATTTCTATGGCTCTTTTAAGTTGTAAGCCAACCATTGATAAAGAGGAAGAGCGGCCTGCAATATCATTTTTTTACTGGAAATCAACCTTTAATGTTAAGGATGTATCAGTCGATTGGTTAGATTCAATCCCTGTAAATAAACTATATATCCGATTTTTTGATGTCGATGTCGATACTGACCAAGGTCCTGTTCCAGTGGCACCATTAACGGGATTACCTCAAAAATTACCCTATTCTCTGACGCCTGTAATATTTATTACCAATGAAACTTTTTTAAAAGTAAGGGAGGAAAGAGAATTAGTTGATTTAGCAGATAAATTGGTTGGTAAATTATTGCAAATGTCTCATCCACATAATGTTAAGGAATGGTTGATAGATTGTGACTGGAGTCCCAAAACAAGGATTCCTTTTTTTAAATTTTGTCGTATTTTAAATGAAAAAGCACGCAATTATCATATCGAATTAATGGCAACCATTCGATTAGATCAATATAAAAATGTTGAATCAACGGGCGTTCCACCTGTAAAGAGTGGACTGTTGATGGCTTATAACATGGGATCTTTGGAAAATTGGGAAACAAGTAATAGTATTTTAAATGAAAAGGATGCTGCGGTTTATTTGCAAAATCCTAAACGGTATCCCTTGCCACTCACTTTGGGGCTTCCTTTTTATCAATGGGGCGTCGTTTTCAGGGATTCAATTTTCACAGGGTTAATAAATGGTTTGGATACATCAGATTTGACAGATTCCACTCGGTTTAAAAAAACGGGTGAGAACACATTTGAGCTATCTAAAAATACTTTCTTACATGGTTTTTATCTATATGAAAAGGATAAAATCAGATTTGAAAAAGTAGGTAAAGACGAAATTTTAAGCATAAATCATCTACTCAAAAAATGGAAAGCAGTAAATGATAACAAAGAAATAGTGTTTTTTCATTTGGATGAAAGAATAATGGATAGCGTAAACGGTTCCTTTTTCAAGCATTTTAGCCAAAAAGTCAGCGTCATAAAACAATAATAAGACAAAATGACAGGTTAAAATAATCATTCATGTCATTTTGTCTTGTTTTTTGCTTTGGAATAAAAAGTGCAAAGAGGTTATTATCTTTTAAACAAAAAAATAATACCATGACAGTTTTAAGTAAGCGTTTAGATCCATTTTTCTCTTTAGCTAATCCATTTTTAGCAGAAGAAATTTTCCAGCCAGTTTTTCGCTCTACGCCATCGAAGGGCTATTTACCGGCAGCTAATATCATTGAGGAGAAGGAAAAATTCCTTGTTCAATTGGCTGTTCCCGGACTGAAAAAGGAGGACTTTAAGATTGAATTGAAGGAAAAGTTGATGACCATTTCGGTGGAAAAGACGACAGAAAAGAGCCAAGATGAAGTACAGCCAACTTATTCTTTAAAGGAATTTGGTTTTACGTCCTTCAAGCGTTCATTTACATTGCCTGAAACCATTGAACTGGAGGCAATTACTGCTCAATATGAGCAAGGCATTTTACAATTGGATATTCCTAAAAAGGATTCTGCCAAGATAAATACCCACAGGTTAATAGAGATAAACTAATTTTGGGACATACCATATATGCAGAGGCTATCTAAAAAGATAGCCTCTTTTTTTATGCTACTTTATGTATTAAGCTAATTGGACTTTGTGATAGGTTTTGATTTAATATTTGCTCCTAACGCTCGGTTCTGAATCAGGATTTACAGGATTTTGAGGATTACAGAGAACGTCTTCGGTTTGTATATGGTGTTTATTCGTAAATGGATTATTTCGTATAAACTTACAATGGGCGTAGCCCCGCCATCTTCGTAACACTTCAGCGTTAGGTCACTGATCCATCCTAACTGACCCGTCCAAACCAACGACCCGAACATCACGCATGGCATAGCCCGCCATCTTCGTTACTTAAAATCCATTATTTTCAATTACTTCCTTGTACCACCAGCCACTTTTTTTATGCTATTTTATGTATTGAGCTAATTGGTTATTGTGATAGGTTTTGATTTAATATTTGCCCCTAACGCTCGGTTCTGAATCAGGATTTACAGGATTTTTAGAATTACAGAGAAAGTCTTCGGTTTGGGTATGGTGTTTATTCGTAAATGGATTATTTCGTATAAACTTACAAGGACATAGCCCTGCCATCTTCGTAACACTCCAGCGTCAGGTATCAAATAAATCAAATTGTTTCGGGAGTAACAATGGTTTAGTCGGCGTTCTTAATAAGTTGGACTTTTTATAAAATAATCAAGTTTTAAAGCTCTAAGAGCAAGTTTTCTGCTTAAAAATACTCATTTATGAGTATTGTTTTCCAAGATTACCATAACTAATTTTGTGATTTCCTGCTTTTGGAGATAATAAACCTGTAAAAACTGTTGAACATGTTTTTTGAATCCAATTCAATGACATTATAAAAATTAGCTTTCGAATGAAAACATTTAAATTAGTCCTAGTCATGCTGATAGCAGCAATTCCATTATTAAGCCAAAATCCATATATGGTAAAGCTGATAAATCCAGGAAGTGACGCTAAGCCAGAGAAATTTACAGATTTTAACGGTAAATTAATATTCAGGGCTTTGTCCAAAAATAATGGTATGGAACCATGGATTTCGGACGGGACTGAAGCGGGAACCTTTATGATCAGAGATATTAATACAAACCCATTAATTGCCTTTGGAAATTCAAATCCTGATCATTTTACAGTTTTTAATAACAGGGTAATTTTTAGTGCGAGAAACGCAGAAAATGGAGAAGAACTTTGGGTAACGGATGGTACCTCAGAGGGAACTAAATTATTAAAGGATATTAATAATAATGGAGATAGCAATCCTAAAGATTTTATGGCATTCAAAAACAAGCTTTTTTTTACAGCCAATGATGGGGTTAATGGGGAAGAATTATGGATAACAGATGGTACAGAATCTGGAACCAAATTATTTTTGGATATTTTTAAAGGTAAAATGGGAAGTACTCCAAATTCAAAGAAAGTTTGTGGTGAGTATGTATATTTTTCAGCTGATAATGGTTCAGAAGGACATGAATTATGGATTTCTGATGGCTCAATTGAAGGAACTAAGATACTTTCGGATTTAAATGTAGGATCAAAAGGAAGTTTCCCAAAACAGTTTATGAGACTAAATGATTTGGTGTTTTTTGTAGCTAATGATGGTTTAGAAGGTAATGAATTATGGGTCTCAGATGGTTCGGAAGAAGGTACTTTTTTGTTAAAAGATATTTATACAGGTAAAGAAAGTTCAAATCCTGCAAATTTTTTCATCTCAGATTCTCGTCTTTTTTTTACTGCAAATGATGGAAAAAACGGAGTTGAATTGTGGTCGTCAGACGGCACTGAAGAAGGTACGAATATGATGATAGATATTAATCCCAAAGGTTCGTCAAATCCTTCAAATTTCATAGAATTAGTTCCTGAATTTTATCTTTTCTCGGCGGATAATGGGGATTTAGGATCTGAACTTTATCAATTGTACAATTATGACGGAAATTCTGAAACGGAACTAATCCAGGATTTCCTTACGGGATTGAAAGGTTCCAACCCTGGTAATATGGTAACTACTGGCTCTAATATTTATTTATGTGCCGATAATATAGAATATGGCAGAGAAATTTTTTTTACTGGTTCCGGTTCTGAGACCATTAAGTTGTTAAAAGATATCAATCCAGGTAATAAAAATAGTAGAGTAGAGGAGATTATTTTTTCAGGCCAGCACTTGTTTTTTCAGGCAGATAATGGAAGAGATAGTTTGCAATTATGGGCATTGAAAGCACCTTTTTCTGAATTATTAGTCAAAAAACAAGCTACAAATCTTCTACCAAATGATACCTTAGATTTTGGTGAGGTACAATT
>Ga0208787_1000523_pt1 | contig 18174 bp, 23 predicted proteins | sample Wag4_2014_7_11_FD_187362 | JGI IMG/M metagenome (GOLD analysis project Ga0208787, IMG submission 187362) | Fresh water microbial communities from Ohio, USA - Utica-2 Time Series HT 2014_7_11 (SPAdes) (version 2) | ecosystem: Environmental > Aquatic > Freshwater > Water tank | place: USA: Ohio... | reverse complement strand
GATAGTTTCCGCTTCGCGTATAAGTGGACATTTGAACTGCTGGTCTATTGAACATCACATTTGCAATGATCACACCTGTCGAAGTTCCGATTAACTGCGCAAGAATATAAAGAAATGCCTTCTCGATTGAAATTCGACGATACACAAGCTCGACCAGGGTTACGAGTGGATTGAAGTGAGCACCGCTAATTGGAGAAAAGAGTGTGATGATCAGAAATAACATAAAGACAGTTGTGATCGTATTGATGAAGAGCTGAACTGCAATGTCTTGAGTCAAAATGGTAACCATCAAGCCTGAGCCGACGACGCTTGCTCCTAGCAATAATGAACCTAAAATTTCAGCTGTTAACTTCTTTACCATTATTTATCCTTCGCAAGTGGATTTGAGTTGTACCAAAGTTTTGGCAACTGCTTTCTGTGTCCAAGGATATGCCTTGCGAAGTGATAGCCATGCTTTTGAGATTAATGGCGCGCGGGATGCGTCAAAGGTTTCTGTTACTTGCGTCATTTGTGGGCCGATGTTCACCAACTCGTAACGCCAAATCCATCTTCCAAGATGTCGCCAGCCGATTAATGAGTTCTCCTCGTACTCAACAACTGTATTTTGAATTCGATAATTAATACCAAGGCGCATCTTCATACCGAATTTAGATCCCAAAACTAGTTTGTCAGGACCGCTGATGTTTTCTTGAATTGTCTTTGTTCCGTCGATCTCTTTGTGACGGTGCGGATTGGAAAGAATCGCAAAAATTTTCTCAGCTGGAGCGTTAATGACTATTCGAGCTGATTTAACCTCTTCTTTGCCAGTTTCAAGAATTTCGGCAAGAACTTTTTCGCTCATTTATTTTCTTAAGAAAGCAGAGAGGTACGCCAGGCTAAAGATAAAGCCGATAGCTGCGTATGCAATTGTGAACCAACCAAATTCAGCAGGAATAAGCAGAGTAAGTGCTCCTAAAGCAGCTGCTGAAACCACCATGACACGTGCTGAGAAAACCACACTGGTTTCACTACCGAAGCGAGAAACAGAGAGCATGTTTCCGGTTAAAGCAATCAATGTAATTGCAATCATTCTCATAGACCATTGCAGCGAGTCTGTAGTTTCAAGATTAAGTAACTCTAAGAATGTTTTAGGTGCAATAAGAAGAAATATTGCACTGAGTCCAAAAACTGTCGAGCCCAGTTTTAAAATCGTTCGCAGACGCTTGATCGTTAATGCGGAAGTAAAGGACATGGGCCGAGCGTAAACCTATAGAAATGGAGTTTCTAGTATTTCGGGCAGGATTTTTGAGGGCGATTATGGTTGCAGTACGCCTGTAGCCAGCAATACCAGGACAACAGTGCCGAGAAGAACGCGATAAATGATGAAGGGTGCAAAGCTCCTGGTGGTGATGAACTTAAGCAACCAGGCAATAACAAAATAGCCAACGATGAAAGCTATGAGTGTTGCAACGAAGGTTTCTGGTAACGAATACACCGCAACCTGATCATCGGATAACGCACTCTTTAGTTGATAGAAACCACTTCCGAACACAGCTGGCAAAGCAAGCAGAAATGAATATCGCAGTGCCGCTTCACGGGAATAACCAAGTAAGCGACCCATCGCAATAGTTGCACCAGAGCGTGAAACGCCAGGTATTAGGGCTAATGATTGAGCGATACCGTACAGAATTCCATGCTTGATATTGAGTTGAGAAAGATCTTTAATTCTTGAACCATATCGATCGGCTGCGCCGAGTAAGAGTCCAAAAATTACCATCATGGAAGCAATAATCCATAGTGAACGTAACTCATTGGTTATGAAATCTTGTGCAAGATATCCAATAACAACAATAGGCACAGATCCAACAATAATTAGCCAGCCCATCCGAGAATCTTGATTACGTGCGCTTTTATCCGTAAGACTTGCAATCCACGAAGTAATTATTCGTACAATATCTTTTCTGAAATAAATTAATACCGCCAGCTCTGTTCCGATTTGAGTAATCGCGGTAAACATCGCTCCAGGATCAAGTGCATTTGGAAAAACTTCGCCGGCAAGACGTAAGTGGGCGCTTGATGAAATAGGAATAAACTCGGTGAGGCCTTGGATTATGCCGAGAATTATTGCTTCGAACACTTAAGCCACCTCACTTCAAAGCGCATAGGTTGAAATAATAGCGTTGACCCTAGTTTCTAAAGGTGATTTTCTTTCCGTGCATGACAACTTTTAATCGAGCAATTGCACTTTTACCCATGCCATGAAGATTAGTGAGATCTTCTAAAGAGATTTTTCGAAGATCTGAGACTTTGTAGAGTTTTGCATCGACCAATGCTCGGCGAGCAGGCGCAGCTAAACCAATAGCAATCCACTCTTCGTCTCTGTCTTCATTCTTTGAAATCTTGGTCATACTTAATTATAAAAGTAATATTGCCTTATGAGCGCTACTCAGGTACAAAAAGAGATCCAAGCCCTTGCTAACCGTGGAAGAGCACACGATCTTCAGAAATTCTTTCAGACCGCACCAGGTCAATATGGTGAAGGTGATGTATTTCTTGGACTTACGGTTCCACAGGTTCGCTCAATTGCCAGAGAATATAAAGGAATTTCACTTCGAGAAATTGAAGTTCTCATTCAATCTAAATTCCATGAAGTTCGACTGTGCGGGTTAGTCATCCTGACGCTTCAGTACAAGGCTACAAAAGAGCGTAAAGAAAAGAAAAAGCTCTTTGACCTATACATGAAAGCGATGAATGCCGGTTATATAAACAACTGGGACCTAGTAGATGTAACCGCACCAATTATTGGTGAATTCTTGATCGATGCCGAAGATCCATATATTTTGCTTAACAAACTAGCCAAGAGCAAATCTCTCTGGCAGCGCAGAGTTTCTATAGTTTTCACTTTTGCATTCATTCGTGCTGGAGATATTGAACCTACATTTCTGATGGCAGAGAAATTACTAGGTGATAAACACGATTTGATTCACAAGGCCGTTGGATGGGCCCTGCGTGAAGCTGGAAAACTCAATGGAAGAGAGTTGCGTGGTTTCCTTTCAAATCACTCTCATGAAATGCCACGCACGATGTTGAGATATTCAATCGAGAAGTTTTCAGAACGCGAACGTAAGCAGTGGTTAATTGATAGTAAAGGCGTAAGGTGATTATTGTTGTAAAGTTCTGTTCATGGCAATAGTCAATTACTTTGCGGCCGCAAGAGCAGCCGCTGGAGTTACAGAGTCTGAGATTGTCGGTTCTACACTTGGAGAAGTTATTTCAGCCGCTTCGTCTGCGTACCCGCAACTAGTTGCGATATTGCCTGGATGTTCTTATCTAGTAAATGGTTCAGCTCAATCAGATTTAAGTATAGAAATAAGCGCAGATGATGTTATTGATGTCTTGCCTAGATTCGCAGGTGGAGCTTAACCGCCTATTGCAGACATTGGTCGCGATGGTTGAATAAAGCTTGGATCATTTATTCCATGGCCAGGTAGTTTCTCTTTAACCGTTACATGAAACTTCGTTATAAGTGCTTCACGCTTTTCTTGTTCAGTTAACTCTGAGCGAAGGATGCCCCGCAAATCTGTCTCTTTCATGGAGAACAAACATGAACGTAATTGACCATCTGATGTCAGGCGAATTCGATCGCATGCACCACAAAATGGACGACTCACGCTTCCAATGATTCCAACGGTTGCTGGTCCTCCATCAATTAAGAACTCTTCGGCAGGGGATGAACCGCGGTAATCAACAGGTGTGAGTTTGTATTTACTGCTGAGTTGTTCAAATATTTCATCTGCTGTGATGAGGTCTGCTCTATTCCAAACACCACCGGCATCTAGTGGCATCTGCTCGATGAAGCGAAGATTAAGATCTTCAACCAGCGCCCACTTTAATAAGTTGGTGACTTCTCCATCATTTATGCCACGGAGCAAAACAGCATTGATCTTTACTGGCATCAGTCCAGCTTCTTTTGCTGCACTAATACCTTCAAAGACATCTGGTAGTCGATCTCTATAGGTCATTTTCTTAAACACTTCGCGATCTAAAGTATCTAAGCTGATGTTTATTCGACGTAAGCCTGCTTTAAATAATGGTTTTGCAAGTTTGGAAAGTGCAAGTCCATTAGTTGTCATGGATAAAATCGGTGGGTTTTCTATCGCTGATATGCGAGAGACGATTTCAACAATGTCTGGCCGCAGCAGCGGTTCGCCACCGGTTAGGCGAATTTCATCTATCCCTTGTGAAACGCCAACTTCAATGATGGAGATTAATTCATCTGTGGTGAGAAGTTCATCCGATGGCAACCACGCAGCAAAGTCATGCGGCATGCAATATGTGCAACGCAAGTTACAGCGATCAGTTAGTGAAACTCGTAGATCTCTGTGGCCGCGACCGTATGTATCAATTAATTGCGTCATGCGCTATTGACCCACTCGTTAGTTCCATCTGCAAAGACTTGATATTTCCAGATGGGAAGTTCGCTCTTTACAACTGAAACGATCTCTTCACATGCGGCAAAAGCAGGCCCACGATGAACCGCAGATACAACAACAGCAAATGCGGTTTCACCCATAGGGATTTCGCCATATCTATGCGCAACTGCAACACCTAGAACATCGTGCTTTGCCGCAATCCGATGTGTAATTTCATCAATAACGCTTTGGGCACTCGGATGAATTTCATAAGTTAAGGAAGTAACGCTCTTGTCGCCATCGTTATCTCGGACATCTCCTGAAAAAGTTGCGACCGCACCAGCCTGATGAGTTTTCAGAGATTGAGTGAGTGAAGCCACCGAAATCTTCTCTTTAGTTACTAGGGCTGTGATCATGTCCGGCCAGTTGATCGTGGATGTGAGGTGCAAGTCTTTCAATAATTACGAGTCCATCTTTTGCAGCTCCTGGCGAACCAGGTAAGTTGATAATTAAAGTCTTATTTGTCACTCCTGCGACACCACGCGATAAGTCTGTTGTTGGAACTTTCTCTCGAGAATATGCACGCAGCGCCTCAAGAATTCCAGGCATTTGTTTCTGAATCAACGGAGCCGTTGCCTCTGGCGTGATATCAAAAGGTGAAATCCCGGTACCCCCGGTTGTCACTACTAAGTCAACGCCATCTTTGATTTCAGATTGAATTGCTGTTGAAATTTTCTCTAGCTCATCAGGCACAACCAGAACCGATTCGATGTCATATCCAAGGGATTTCAATCCATTAAGCAGAACTTGTCCTGAAGTGTCTTCATAGACGCCGTTGAAGGCACGATTACTGGCGGTGATTACAGCAGCACGTTTCATGTGCGCTTCCAGTGGCCGTTTCTTCCACCATCTTTTTCATCTACTTGCACATTTGTAATTGTTGCACCGGGATCGAGCGCTTTTGTCATATCAATAATGGTCAGAGCCGCAATCGATACCGCCGTGAGAGCTTCCATCTCTACACCCGTGCGATCAGAAATCGTGACGGTCGAATAAATCTTGACTCCATCTTCGACAATTTCTAAATCGACATTCACGCTAGATATAGAGATTGGATGGCAGAGTGGAATTAGTTCTGGCGTTTTTTTAGCGCCCATAATTCCTGCGATACGAGCAGTTGCTAAAACATCGCCTTTTGGAGTTTTGCCCTCTGCAATAAGTGAAAGCACTGATTTACTGAGTACAACTTTTCCCGATGCACGTGCGCTTCGCTGTGTAATTGCGCGATCTGATACATCAACCATATGGGCATTTCCATCATCGTTGATGTGGCTCAGCTTCTCACTCATCTGTGAATCCTAATCCTTTGTTGCTCCCTATCAAGCCCGAATACTGCGAGTTCGAAGCCTCAGGGCAATAACGGCACAGATAGAAGCCAAAAGACTCGCAGCCAAAATTCCAACCTTTGCATCAGCAATGAGAGTTTGTGAATCCGCGTAACTCAGTTCGGCAATAAGCAAGGAAACAGTAAATCCAATGCCTGCAAGTAAACCAATTGCGAGTATGTCACTCCAACGCAAAGCAGGATTGAGCGATGCTCTGGTGAGTCGCGTAACGAGAAAAGTTGCACCAAAAATACCTAGTGTTTTTCCGATAACTAATGAACAAATAATCGCAACACTTATTGGACTGGTAATCGTCTGGCTTAATCCAAAATCACGCACATCGACACCAGCGGAGGCAAATGCAAAGAGTGGAATAACTAATGCCACACTGACTGGACGGAAAAACTTCTCTGCAATTTCCGCAGGAGATTTTCCTCCGTTTATATTCGCTTTATTCTTAGTCAAAAGTGCAATTGCAACTCCTGCAACGGTTGCATGAATTCCTGATTGATATGTAGCCCACCAGATTGCCAAACCGAGGGGTATGGCGATGTACCAACGAGCTAGATTGAATCTTTGTGCAATCCAGTAAAGAACTAACAAGGCTAGTGTTAAAGCCAGCATTTTAATATTTGTCTTGTTTGAATAAAAAATCGCAATGATAGAGATTGCGCCTAAATCATCGATAACTGCAACAGTTAACAAAAAGGCTCGCAACTCTGTAGGAAGTGATCTTCCGGCAATCGCTAGCACTGCTAGTGCAAAAGCAATATCTGTTGCCATCGGAATAGCCCAACCTGTAGCAGCATCGGCATTGCCTCGGACCATAAAAAAGTAGATGAGTATGGGCAAAACCATTCCGGCTATAGATGCGACGATAGGTACAAGCGCTTGGCTCGGTTTTGCTAAAGAACCGTGAAGAAATTCATGCTTGAGTTCGAGTCCTGCAACAAGAAAAAATATCGCAAGTAATCCATCTGATATCCAATGCAGCACAGACAAGTTCAAATCTAAAAATCCAATATTTAATTTGTGCTGAAGAGTCTCTGAATATCCTGCTGAAAAATAGGAATTAGCCACCACCATTGCGATTGCAGCCGAACCCAGCAAAAGAATTCCACCAAAGGTTTCGTCCTTGAGTGCTCTAGATAGCCAGCGACCTTCAACTTCGCTTACGGGCCCAAGAACAACTTCGTGCTTTCCGCTCATGCCCTAAGTATATTGCTTGAGAAGAACGCGAATGGATTTACTCTTTTTCTTGGTGACTTCCAGTGATGCGTCCTGCGTGCGCGTGCGCACTTGGATCTCGCTTAACCTTAATCAAGCTAGCAACAGTTGAAACAATCAAAATCAAGGCAATGACTGCCAAGCTCACGAGTGTAGGAATTTTTGGTACTTCATACCAAATCTCGTGAAGATAAGTCATGATTAATTTAACGCCGATAAACATCAAAATGATTGATAAACCAAGTGATAAGTAAACCAACTTATCAAGCAAGCCTTTAAGCAAGAAATAAAGTGCTCGAAGTCCAAGAAGCGCAAAAGCATTTGCGGCAAAAACTAGGAATGGTTCTTGTGTTACACCAAATGTTGCTGGAATTGAATCAAGTGCAAACAATAGATCTGTTGAGGCAATTGCAATCATCACCAAAAACATTGGTGTTGCGATTCGCTTGCCATGAAGGCGTGTAAAAATCTTTGAACCATCGTATTCATCAGTCATTGCAATTCGTTTTCTAATCGCCTTCACAAATGCGTTGTCCTCAGGTGAAGGATCCTCATCCCAATGTTTAAATAGCCCCACGCCAGTCCAGATCAAGATTGCACCGAAAATAACGAATGTGAAGCTAAATGCGGCGAGTGCTGCAGCGCCAACTGCAATAAAGATTGCACGTAAAACTAGGGCGAGAATAACGCCGAACATCAATACTCGTTGATGGTAAATAGATGGCACTTTAAATTGAGCCAAGATAATTATAAATACAAAGAGGTTGTCTACTGAAAGGGATTTTTCTACCAAGTAGGCTGCGAAGTATTCAGTTCCAAATTGAGAACCTGCGCTTTGCCATACCCATACGCCGAAGACAACGGCCACTCCGATGTAGAAAATTGACCAGATAGCGGCCTCTTTGAACATTACATCGTGAGGTTTGCGACTAACTGTAAGTAGATCTACAACGATTAGTAAGAGAATTGCGCCGACTACAAGGGCCCAAGTTAAAAGTGTTACGTCCATGCGTTTTACCTATTTCGTTAAAGGGGCAGATACTGCCAAGGTCTCCCTCACCACAATGTGGTCGCAACCCCGGGATATTTCTATCCGTATTGACGGAGGTGCGTTAGCGAGGTACTCCCCTTAACTGTGCGAAATTCTAAACATAATTGGGTGGGTACGCAATTCAAATGAAGGCAATGTTCCTACCTGATTTTGCAGGCTTGGTTAAGTTGAAGTTTAAGAGTTAGCAAAGAAGCGGATAGGACCGCGGTGTTCAACTTTTACTATGTCTCCGACTTCAAAATCCATCGGGCCAGCAACACGGGCGCGAATAAGTTCCGAACTATCTGCAAGCTTTACAACCAACATGGCATCGTGACCGTAATAATCCAATTGAATTAATGTGCCACTAACTCCATTAGAAGAACTCTTAGAGACCAAGATTTCTTCTGGACGAATAACGATGTAACCATTGCTTTTCATTGCAGGTAGGGAAGTTGAACCATTGGATGCAATTGCATATCTAGTGCTTCCATCTGCAGATTGCTCGGCATCTAAAATCAGCGCATCACCAGTGCTTGCAGCAACTGAAGGCGAAATTGGTGATTCATAAACTTCTTCAGGAGAGCCATACTGCGCAATCTTTCCATCTCGCATCAAAACTACTTTGTCAGAGGAGACTAAAGCTTCTTCTCGATCATGAGTAACAAGGATTGCAGTTGTTCCTTGAGAGCGAAGAAGCGCAACTACATCTGAACGGAGTTCATTGCGAAGTTCCGCATCAAGTGCTGAGAAAGGCTCGTCAAGAAGTACCAGCTTTGGCTTAACTGCCAATGCACGAGCAAGTGCAACGCGAGTCTGTTGTCCACCTGATAGTTCAGTTGGCATTTGATTCTCAAAGCCAGACATTCCAATCAGTGCAAGCATTTCAGAAACAGTTGTCTTAATCTGCTCTGCAGAAAATTCTTTTCTATCTAAACCAAAGGCAATATTTTTTGCGACATTGAGGTGAGGAAAGAGTGCGCCCTGTTGAGGAACATAACCAGTTCGACGTTTATTGGGAGGGAGCACAACGGATGAAACACCAACTAGTTGTGAGCCAAAACGAATCGTGCCTTCGCGTGGTTGTAAAAGCCCGGCGATTACACGAAGAAGTGTGGTTTTTCCGCAACCCGATGGGCCAAGTAGTGATGAAATCTCTCCCTCTTTTAAATTAAATGAGAGATCATCAATAACAGTGCGGTCGCCAAATGTGACAGTAAGGTGCGAAACATCAAGTGATGTCATGCCAGGCTCCCTACTTTTGTATCGCTGTTGGTTGAACTAGGCGCTGATTCTGCCCGAGGCATACTCAGGAGAAAAGTTGGAACAGCGGCGATAAGAACTAAGAGTAAGGCGTATGGCGCTGCATCATTAAATCGGTTGATTGACGCATAGCTCCAAATTTGAGTAGCCAGCGTATCCATACCAGTAGGACGCAGCATCAGAGTTGCTGGAAGCTCTTTCATAGCAGTGAGAAAAACGAGTAACGTGCCTAGCCCTATGCTCGGAAGAGCAATTGGAAAGACAACGGAAGTACTAATTCTGGTCTTACTCTGTCCAAGTGTTGCTGCCACCTCTTTTAAGACGGGCGGAACAAGTTGAAGAGAAAAAGTCATGGAAGCAACTGCTTTTGCAAGGAAGAGTAATGCGTAAGCAAAAGCTAAGAGAAAAACTGATTGATAAATAGGCCCAAGTTTTGAACCAAGTGAAACAAGTGCAAGGCCAATAACTACACCAGGCAAGGCGTGACCAATCAAAATTATGCGCTCAGACATTCGTGAGAATCGACCAGCATGTGTGGCGATCAGAAAACCAAGTGGGGCAGAAAACAAGAGTGCAATGAATGCGCCTAACGCAGAAACTGAAATTGTAGAAACGGATGCAGCAAAAAGAGCTGATACATCTATTGGATTTGGGTTGCTGATAAATCTAGAAATCAGCACATAGAAAGGAACGATTACAGCAAGTGTTGTATAGATTCCAACTGAGATCAACACCAAACTCTTTAGTCGAATAGTTGTGATTCTAGAATCTTGTGTGTACAGACGTTTAAAGACGTTCTCTTTTGCTTTTTTATCTTTGATTCTCTCATCTGCAGCAATAAACACAACTGATGCAAGTATCAACACAAGTGAAATGACAGATGCTGCGCTGCGATCATAAGAAGACTTGAACATGTTTTGAATCGAAACCGTCAAGGTTTCTACGTTGAGTAGTGAAACAGCACCAAAATCACTGAGAACGTAAAGTCCTGATAGCAATGCACCTGCGCTGATGCTTCCGCGAATCTGAGGAAGGATCACTCGAAAGAAAATCTGACTCCGTGATTGTCCAAGAGTGCGAGCAACCTCGATGAAGCTATTATCGATTCGGCGAAGCGAAACCAAGATAGCCAGCAGCATGTAAGGCATCGTTGTAAGGACAAGCACGAAGGCCGTTGCAAGAACGCCTGAGAGCGATGGAAACAGAGCTAGCCATGTGTATGTGAAAACATACGATGGAATCGCTAGTGGAAGAACGCTTGCAACAATCAGAAGATGCGCTTTAGGGACTCGAACAAAATGAAGTCCAACTGAGATCAAAGTTCCTAGAAATATATTTACAGCAACGACAATTACTAACAACACCGCGGTCGTACCGAGTACTTCGAGAGTTTTACCCCGAAAGAGCAGCTCAACAATCTCCGGTAAGGGTTTTTCCAGAGCACGAATAATTAAGTAAATGAAGGGTATGAGCACTACGGCAAGCAACGCTCCAACTAAAACATTAAGGACAGGGTGCACCTCGGCCGGTTCTCCACGGGAAGTGAAGAGTCGGGGTGCGATGCGATCCTGAGCCAGCTTTGACATGGTTTTAGAGCAATCCGACCTTTACAAGTAGATCTTGAGTTACTTGAATATTTTTTAGTGCATCTAGATCAACCGTTGGTGCGCCAATCTCACTCATCATCGGAAGTCCGGCTGGTGCTGTTGCACCTGCAAGTAATGAGTACTCATGTGTTTGTGAGACAAACTCTTCTTGAATCTTCTGTGAAGTAAGAAAGTTGATGAGATCTTGCGCTGCTGCATACTTCTTACTTGAGGCAAGGACTCCCGTGCCCGAAACGTTAATCATGTTTCCAAGGTCGCCAGATTTAAAGAAACCATTCTTCACATTTATCTCTCGTCCCAAACCTTCGGAGACTTCCCAGATGTAATAGTGATTAACGAGCCCAATTGATATTTCTTTTTTATCTATAGCTTCAACGATTGCACTGTTCTTGGCAAAAATACGGACATCATTGGCTTTTAATCCTTCAAGCCACTTTTGTGCAAAATCGGCACCCTGTGCATTAACTAGTGCTGTAACAAATGCTTGAAACGATGCATTACTAGGAGCAATACCGAGCTTTCCTTTATACGAAGCATTGGTAAGTTCGGTGACAGATGTGGGTAACACCTTAAGAAGATCGGGATTGTAAGCAAAGACTCGTGCGCGACCTGTAACACCAACCCAATTGCGATTTGCTGCAACATATTCTGCGGGGATATTTGTGGCTACATCAGCCGGAAGTTGGATAAAGAGATTTTCTCTAGCTACTGCACCGAGTGAACCGGCATCTTGAGATAGGAAGAGATCTGCAGGTGAATTCGAACCCTCTTCAAGGATTTGGGCTGCGAGCTCTGCTGAATCTCCATAGCGGATATTGAGTTTGATTCCTGAAGATTCTTCCCATTGCGCAAAAAACGGTGCGATAAATTCTTCGGAGCGACCTGAGTAAACAGTTATCTCTGTGGGATTTGTTGCTTGTTCATCTGAACTTGAACAACCTGCCATCACTGACGCCGCAACAATTGCAGCGCTTGCAACAAATAGAGCCTTGACTGCTTTTCTCACTAAATGCACCCCTTGAATTCGTGTGCGCAGGGCCCACCGCCCCAACAAAAGGACTTTAGTTGAAAAAGCTGAATTACGCAACAAAAATGTTGCTTAAATACACTGTGCAAATCACCCTTTCTTATGACCCCTATTCGCTCAAGCGAGAGTGCAAAAAAACTTCTTATGCCTCACCCTTAGAGGGTGAGTAAGGACACTGCCAAGTCACCCCTACCGGGCTATGCCAGCAGCGTGCACAAAATTATTGAAACTGCCATTGAAAAGAATGATTTAGATTTTTTCTATCGCCTCTATTTAACGCGAATGGCGGAACTATCTCTAAGTGGTCAGGGAAAAGAATTTATTGAGTATGCAAAAAGTTCTCTTGACGATTCACAGAACAGTTTATTTATGGCCAAGGGATTTGAAGCAATAGGAAATCTCATTGATTTGAATTTCACACAGTGCATAAACATTTTAGATCAACTCGAAGAAAGCACTCGTGAAAATGAGATTAAAGTGTGGGTCGATCAGATCAGTAATTTGTGTCGCGCATACGTCAACTTTCATAATGGGAATTATCAGTTATCGCTCAAGCACGCCGAAATATCAATTAATTCTCCAATTAAGAGTGGCACGTTGGACCCTATGGATAAAGGCAGATTAATTCGGCTGGTTGCCTGTATTGGTCTAATCACTTCAGATACTAAGAAAATTGATAAGTGTGCTGTGGATATATTGAAGATTGATAATCCAGATAATTTGAGCGTACTAGATCAAGCTAAATCTGCCATTAAATCTATGCAGTTGCTTTCGCAAGGTCAATACAAAGAAGCCTACGATTTGGCAAAGACCACGATCGCACTAGAAGAAGCTGCTGGTCGAGCTGGTGTTGCATCTCCATTTGATTGCAAATTTGTTTTAATTCGGTGTCTTTATGAGTTTTCTATGGTCCAGGAAGCGCTAGATGAAATTCGAAAGCTACGGGATGAGGCCAGGCAGAATAACTCTAGCTTTGTTGCTTATCTCTGCGAGGTTGGCGAAGTTAGAATCTTGTCACGTATCCCCAATAGTCACGATGAAATCTCGGATAAAGTTAATTCATTGCGAAATGAACTCTTGATCAATCCAAATCTGAAGGCAATGACGTGGTTAGTGGATCTAGCAGAGTTCTTCGCTAAAACCCTCTCAAATGATTTGGGAAGAATAAACACGATTGTTGAACGCAACCCAGAGTTTTCGTATCTGCAGCAATTGGGAAACAGTTTTTTGAGCAAGCGCAAACCAATAGATGTAGACCAACTTAAAAGCCTTCCAGAAAACACGGCCTACGAAATCATTAGAAAAAATCTTCATCTGTCGAAAGTAAAGACCGAAGGTGTTAAGAAGCAACGCGAATACTTAAAAACTGCACTTGCTAAAGGTGAGCAAGTAGGAGCACTGGAAGTTTTCTTGCGTCAGGACAATGCAACCTTGGAAGCAATTATCAATTTGTCTACGGCTAGTAACTCAATCTGGCTCGAATCTCTGAGTAGATTGGCAATCGAGCGCATTCAGGAACGCAATCGAAAAGCAAAGATTTCTGGAGATCAATTGACAGGACGCGAGATTGAGGTTTTGAAGTACTTAGTTTCAGAGAATTCAATAACTTCAATTGGTCAAACACTGCACATTTCGAAGAACACGATGAAAACCCATCTGCGAAACATCTACAGGAAATTAGATGTGAATGGCAGAGGCGAAGCGGCAAAGAAAGCTAAAGAGAATTTCATTATTTAGTCAGGTAAATTATCCCGCCATCAAGGTTTTCTTATATATTTTTGCCTTTGCATCATACGTAATCCACGTTCCAGTTTGTACACCATTCTTGAAAGAACCAGAGCGCATGATTACTCCAGTTTTGCGGAACCATTTCCATTCACCGTGGAGTTTGCCACTTTTGTATTTGCCTTTGGCCTTTAAAACTCCGTCTGCATAAAACTCAAGATATTCACCTGTCTTTTTTGGATACGAATCATTTATCTGTCGAATTTTTTCTGCAAGAATCTTGTTGATAAGCGGTTTCGAAATACTTTTTCCGCCCTCAAAGTGAATCGACCCTTTTGTTTGCACGTACTTCTCCAGCTCCTTTTTAAGCCGAGAATTAAAGGAGCCGCTGTAAGGAAAAATACTGTTATGGGCTTTGTAACCATCAAAACCAATCACCGGTACGCCCTCAATTAGAAATGTTGGAATCCCGTATTTAATAACTTGCTCAGAACTTGGAAGTTTCGAGGCAATGTGATCCCGCAGATCTGTAAGTATCTTCTTCTGTTCAGGCCCAAACTTCTTGAGGTGTGCCGTCACTTGTGCGTTAGTCATGCGAAAATAATATTGAATTTCCGTCCGAAACTAAAAGAAGATCCGCTCCATGCGCGAGAATCTACTGATTTACCTTAAAGAAATATGACTAACGAATCGAAACGCTGTCCCAATGTTCAACAGTTGGAGGCTTGGCGAAGTACTCGCCAATAATCCCTCTCCACTGGGGAAATGCTTCGCTCTCACGGAAACCAACGGTGTGGTCCTCAAGTGTTTCCCAATGAACAAGGAATGAATACATGTTGGGCTGTTCAATTCCTTTATGCATTTCGAAGTCAATGAATCCTTTAGATTTAGCGAGAATTTCTGCCACGCCGCGCTTTACGGCAGCTTCAAACTTTGAATGATTTTCAGGTGAAATTTCCACGAATACGGTTTCAAGAATCATGGATTTATTATAAAGAAGCCTGCCCTATTAGAGAAAGAAATAGAAAGAGCCCCGATTTCTCAGGGCTCTTTCATGCAAATCTGGTGCAACTCTTTTGACCACTACCAATAGGTCGAGTCGAATCAGTTAAGACTGTGGTGGAGACGACGGGGTTTGAACCCGCTCCGCTTGTTTGGTAAACGAACAGGCTGCCAATTACAACACGCCCCCATCACGAGAGCGAAGTTACGCAAGTGCTGAGTAGCGAAACTTAGAACAAGAACAACCTGTGGATGAATCAACAATGTGTAAAGCAAAAGGGACTCGGCTATTAACCAAGTCCCGATTACTACCAAACAAGCGTGGTAGAAGTATCGCATACATTTCTAGCGGCTGCACTCAAGCAAAAGGGACTTGGCTATTAACCAAATCCCGATTACTACCAAACCGCCGTGTTGGAAGTATCGCACAAACTGAAGTTACGCAGAGTAACTAAATTTAAAGAAGAGTCGCCCTATAAGCCGGAAGGAATTAGTCTGTCTTTTTGCTCCAAAGTGAGCCTAGGAATAAGACTAAAAGCAGATAAAGGGATGCCCCATTTAGCGCTTCACCGGGTGGTGTTCCTGTGGTCGTTAAACTCATTTGTTGTCCTGCAACAAAACGCAAGATTGGATCAAGAATAAGAGTTAGCAATATCAGTGGAGTCAATCCCGGGTAACGAAAAAACAATACAAGCAGAAGAGCGGCAAGAATGAGTTGTATTGCGCCCCATTGGTGAAAAATCGCAATGATGTTGTTTCCGCCTTCAACCGATGTATCAATGCCAGCGATGCTCTGAGCCCCGCCATCAGCTGCGAAGAGGTGAATGCAACTGCGAGCAACCATCACGGACAAATAGAGAACAGTGATGAAACGAATTATGCGAAATCCCTCAAACTTTGAAAGTTTATTAGGAAATACCTTTTTGATATCAAGCTTCATAGTGCCAACTATAAACCAGATCCTAGATTACCCAGTTGGATGTTGTTGCCGAACATTTTTACAGACAGTCCCTTGCTGCTGAGTGAAACGGATTTAACTTTAAGCCCCTTAGGTGGTGTCAAACTTTTTTGGCTCCTACTTTTAATTTGATTTTGAAGATCGGCTGGCAATGATGAAGCAGGGATTTGATTGCCCAAGATAGAAACACTCTGAAGTTCAAAATATAGCTGGCTATTCGCATACCTTGGAATCAGAACCGCTGTACCCATTCCACCTGCTCCTGCTGCAACCTGGAGAGTATTACCCACAATTTGTGCATTGTTAAATTCAGATTGTTTCGTAATTGTCGATGCAGGAATTGTGGCCGTTACTTCCAAAGAACCAACCAGAGTCGGTTTTGCTTTACTGATGCTTGATGCAGAAATGTCTAGCGAAGTCTTTGTACCACTATCTTTAAGAGCAAAACTCTTGATATTTATGTCTGCAGATTTAATTGAATCAGAAGTCAGATTGCTCGGTACATCTGCCAGTGGAACAGAGGCGCTAATACCGGAAGCATTGGGCATCTCTCGCTCAACCTTTGAGGTGATCTGCGATGAAATATATTGCTGAACACCTAATACTCCACCCAAGAGAACAAATGCTGTTGCCGAAATTGCAATAGTTTTAATTTTCATTTGCGGAACTTATTGGCACAAATTCATCAAATCGGAAATAACTGGTGTGAAAACCCTGTGAATTTAGAAAAGAAGATCCGCGCTATAAGCAGGAATTAATCGACTGAGTCGCCGACTCTTTCCCACATCTTTGCCAGAATCATCCATCGACCATCGATGAAAACAATGTTTAGGTAATCCTGCATAACCCCACCAAACATCTCTAGCTGAACACGAACTACAGCAAGTGTTGGAGATATCTGATCGAACATTAAAACCTTGTCACGACGTGTGTTGCCGGTATCGAAAGGCGACTTGCGATTGACAACCACATCTCTATAGACAAGATACGGCCGCAGTGAGATTTCACCAGTCTGAGCTGAATAGAGAGCGCAATCCTTGTGAAAAACAGTGTCAAACAAGTTCATATCTTGTTTGTGCATTACTTCGAAATAATCTTCCAGCATCTTCTTGATGGCTGGGTCAGAAATATTGGTATTTGTATAGTCAGTCATATCTAAATTTTAGTGCAGAGATTAAAGAAAAAGAAGAGTCGCCCTATAAGCCGGAGGCAATTTAAAGATTGTTATCAGCCCAAATACAAATAGCATCGTAATGAAACTTGCCTAACCCCTTTGCTATTTCCTCATAGTGGTCTCTATACGAAGACGGAAGGATGTAACTCATTGCAAGTGACTTGTAGGCCTCTTTCGTTGGAGTCCAGAATTGAAGTATGAAATCGTAATGTTGCTTCACCAGAGCCTGAACGCTCTCATCCCCTGCTTGAACTCCTTCAGCCATTTTTAAAGCAAACTCAAATGTTAATTCCCCGAATACTTGAGTGAATTTCTTCTCTTCTTCTTTTGAGTAATTGTTCTGATACTGCTCGGAATGTATGCCGAATTTCATGACTGAAGTTTAGACCTTGCATCCTTATTGAAAAAGAAGAGTCGCCCTATAAGCCTGAGTTACTCGATTTTGGTGCAGACGTGGATTAACCTTTTTTCATGAAAATGACCGAGATGCTAATTCGCTGGACTCCTACTTTTCTTGCCTTCCCTATCGGTGGGCTCCTCGCCAAATTAATCTTCGGATCAGCGAGTTCTGCCGCAAGGTCTGTTGGTGGCGGATTAATCGTTGGCTTGGTCGTGGGACTCATCCAATACTTGTCTCTCAAGAAGTATGGAATCTCAACTTCGTGGATAGTAGCAACGGCGATTGCAGCAACTGTTGCAGCCCTCATAAATTCTTATGCATTCTCCTTTAAGTTTGATTCTGCATCCTTGGCCGGATCTGGCTTGGTCGCTGGACTTCTCATTGGAATCTCTCAATCACTCTCGCAGACTCGAGATCTTAAATTTGTAACGATCTGGACATTCAGCACAGCGATTGCGTGGTCATTTGCTTGGTTCATAACTTCCAAGGTAATTGTTGATCCTGAAGCTCAGTATCACGTCTTCGGTTCATCCGGTGCTCTAGTAACAACTCTTGGACTTGGACTTGTCTTGAAGTACATCTTGCCAATAGCTGGCTTCGTGCAAAATTCAATTAAGTAGAAGAGTCGCCCTATAAGCCGGAGACGACATTGTTATGCGTGAAGCAACGCTCAAAATGTTCAATTGCCCTCAATTTTGCCCCCAAAGATTAATCAACTTGAAACAACTTCCAAAAGTTCAATTCGGATTCGGTTGAAGAGTTTCGACGGGTTGATACCCTTATCTTATGGTTACGGAAAATCAGGTTCGAAAAGTTGCTAGGGATTGCTCATTAGTTTTTAATGCCCTTGGCGACCCCAATAGGCAAGATATTTTGATCATGCTTGAAACGGAAGGGCCGCTCAATGTCCTACAGATTACTGAACGGCTGAATCTGGCTCGTCCGACTATCTCCCACCACCTAAAGATTCTGAGCAATGCTGGCC
>Ga0208787_1000521_pt1 | contig 18282 bp, 16 predicted proteins | sample Wag4_2014_7_11_FD_187362 | JGI IMG/M metagenome (GOLD analysis project Ga0208787, IMG submission 187362) | Fresh water microbial communities from Ohio, USA - Utica-2 Time Series HT 2014_7_11 (SPAdes) (version 2) | ecosystem: Environmental > Aquatic > Freshwater > Water tank | place: USA: Ohio... | reverse complement strand
CCCCCACCTACGAGCGCCTCCGGCACACCATCGCCGAGCGGATGCGCATGAGCCACATCGATCAACCCTTGATGCTCATGGAACTGCTGGGCCGCTGATTTGCCAGGCAACAGCCAGCCCAGCCCCAGCGCAGGACATCGCCCAGCGGATACAGGGAAGCGGATGGTGGGCCGCGTGCTCACCGGCAACGGCATCACCCGCTACGGCGAGCGCGACGCGCTGCTGCAGCTATGCCGTCAGCGGCTGGTCGGGTTCCGTGTGCGACCGGGGGTGAGGAGGTGGCTTGTTTCATTGTTGAGAAGCCTGCGGCTTCGGCCATCGCTCACGCCACCGCAGCCCGATCAGCAGCTCGGTGATGTATCGGGTGCTCACAAGGGCACGGGGCCGCTGCGGGTGCTGCGCTGCCAGGCTGTTGTTCAGCAAACACCGCATCAGCGGGCCCTTTCGCTGCACCAGCCGGACTGAAACGCGGTGGTGTCGGCCTCGGTGTGGATACGGGGGGCTGACGCGAAGGCCTCAGCTCCCCATGTAACGCTCCACCCTCAGGCCGTTGCCTGATCACGGTGACCTTTCCGCCAGGCCTTGAAGTCGGCACTGAGCTCGTCTTCGCTGAGACAGATACGCGCCAGTTCTGCCTGCATCAGCCGGCCAGCCTCCAACACCTTCTCCCGATCACTCAGGTTGCCCTGCTGGGGCAAGGGCACGTAGAGACCAATGGTGCGGCCATGACGGGTCACCTCGATCGGCGTGGACGATTCCAGATGGGAGGCCAGCCTGGCCCTGAGTTCACGGATGCCAATACGGGTTGCCACGCCTTACTCCCGCTAAATGTGTACACATCTTAGGACTGGCTGGGGAAGTCGGACGGCAATGGCGGTAGCGGGTGTGGACTGGGGCGGCACAGCGAGACGCGGAGCCGGGTTGGCTGCAGCCTCCACGCGCCAACACCAGAAGGGATCCCAGCAGGGTCGCCTTCCTGACGCGCCGCCCAAAGACGACCCTGGCCAGAATGGCGGCATGAACAGCGTCGCCCCGCCACCGATCGACCAGCGCCTCCAGGGGATGGCGGCTTTGATCTGTCAAAGGATCCCAGGCGCGGAAGTGCGCCTGTTCGGCTCCCGGGCCCGCGGCACGGCGGGACCGGAATCGGACATCGACCTGTTGATCACCGCACCGGATGCCTGGCTTGAGGGCCACCACCGCTTCGAGGTGCTCAACGAGCTCTGGGACGAACTGGCCCAGGCGGATGTGTCCCTCGACCTTCTGCTCTATTCGCAGCAGGAGTGCCAGGAACGCCGCCACTGGCGCAGTCACGTGATCGGCAGGGCCTATCGGGAGGGGCGCTTGCTCGATGGTGCTCTCTGAGGCGGAAGGCCTGCTGAAGATCGCCACTGCCGACCTGGAGACGGCTGAGGCCAGCAGTGATCCCGCCGTGTTCCGGGAGGGTGCCTGGGGGTTCTGGCTTCAGCAGGCCGTGGAGAAGGCGTTGAAAGCCTGGCTGCTGCATCTGGACGTTGGTGCGCCGCTCACCCATGATCTGCGCCGGCTGCTGCTCGCCGTTTTCGCCGTGCAGTTCCGTTATGACGCTGATCCCACCCCTCTGGGCCTGGATCGAGCCCACTACAACCGTCAGGTGAAAGCGCTGCTGGCGCGGGTGAACGCACTGATCCTGCCGGGTTCTGACATTGACCCTTGATGGGGTCTCCCATGCCCCCGCACCCCTCCCCCACCTACGACCGCCTCCGGCACTACATCGCCCAGCGGATGCGCATGAGCCACATCTACCAACCGCTGATGCTCATGGAACTGCTCGGCCGCCACAGCCCGGCCCCGGCGCAGGACATCGCCCGGCGGATCCTGGGGGAGGACGTGACCCAGATCGAGTACTACACGGAACGGGTGAAACGGATGGTGGGCCGCGTGCTCACCGGCAACGGCATCACCCGCTACGGCGATGGGCTCTACAGCCTGATCGGCGCCGAGGAGCTGAGCGACAGCGAGCGCGACGCACTGCTGCAGCTGTGCCGCCAGCGGCTGGACGGGTTCCGCGAGCAACGGGGAGAGGAGGTGTTCGCCCATCGCTCCCGCCACCGCAGCCCGATCAGCGGCTCGGCGAGGTACCGGGTGCTCAGCAGGGCACGGGGCCGCTGCGAGTGCTGCGGAGCCCATGAGCATCAGCGGGCCCTGGAGGTGGACCACATCATCCCCAAGGTCCAGGGCGGCTCGGACGACATCAGCAACCTGCAGGCGCTCTGCTTCCGCTGCAACGCCGGCAAGCGCGACACCGACCGCACCGACTTCCGCGGTGTGCAGGCCAGTTATGCCCAGCGGCAGGAGGGCTGTGTGTTCTGCACGCTGGAGGGCAGCGGGCGGGTGCTGCTGGAGAATGAGCTGGCGGTCTGCATCGCCGATGCCTATCCGGTGAGCGAGGGCCACAGCCTGGTGATTCCGCGGCGGCACGTTGCGGATGGGGTGGCATTGCACCAGCCTGAGTGGAACGCGGTGGTGGATCTGCTGAAGCTGCGGCGGGAGCAGCTCATTGCTCAGGACGCCTCGATCAGCGGCTGGAATGTGGGGCTCAACTCAGGAGAGGCGGCGGGGCAGACGGTGTTTCATGCGCACTGGCATCTGATTCCGAGGCGAGAGGGGGATTGCGAGCAGCCGCGGGGAGGAGTGCGGGGGGTGATACCCAATCGGATGAGCTATGCCTGAAATGGAGTCAGTCAGTCCGATCCGATCCCGCAACATGGCCGAGATCAGGGGGAAAGACACAGTGCCTGAGATTGCGGTACGCCGGATGCTGCACGGGATGGGCCTTAGGTTCCGCCTGCACCGCAAGGATCTGCCAGGCCGACCGGACATCGTTCTGTCGAAGCACCGCATGGTTGTATTCGTGCACGGGTGCTTTTGGCATCGGCACGAGGGCTGCCCCTACACGACTACCCCGAAGACTCGACAGGAGTTCTGGCTAACCAAGTTCGACGCGAACGTTGCAAGGGACCGGCGCAATCAGGCTGAACTCGAGCGACTGGGCTGGCGGGTGTTTTTGGTGTGGGAGTGTGAGCTGCGCAAGCCTGACACTCTCCGACATCGGATCGCGGAAGCCTTCCAGCTATACTGCGTTAAGCCTCGATAAAGCCGGCATATTTCCCTCAAAGGATTCGGCCACAAGAGAGAAGGCGCTGATAGCATCGTGAAATCGCAGACGTATTCTCCGCGATTAGCAAAATCACCTCACGCAGGAAGCGAAAAGCCGTCTTCCTTTAGCTTCTCAAGAGCTGCAATAATCACTAAGCACTGCTTTGGAGTAGGGACCCGATTCGGCAAGTGCAATGCAGCCTGAAGACAGCCAATCTCTTTGGGGCCAAATAGGCTACGGCGACGCCCTTCTTCGATAACTAAACGCCATACAGAGGCGGGTGTCTGACAAACGTAGACTTGGGATTGGATTTTATCATCCTCGGCTTGCTGTTTTCTGCCTTGCTTTTCCTCGGCCTTCGCTTCGTCAGCAGAAGAAAGATCGCTGGCAAATTGATTAGGCAAAGAACGCATTAGCTCCTCTATTTTACCACAGATCCGAGTCCAACAGGCTTCCTTCTTGCACCATTCTGAAATATTCGAAATGCCAGGCGGCGGCTTCATAATGTCATCGTTGACAAACTTCGACGCCATTCTCAAGCCCACGTCAAGCGATTCATATACCTCTTGAGTTTGCCAAATGCGATGCCAGTTTAACTCACTGCCATAGCGCCTACACACTTCTCCAATGGTAGCAATCGCGTAAGACACAATATTTGCCCTATACCCGCCAAGATACCAAGACTGCTGAGAGACGAGTTTCTCGGTGTGGCGAAAAATGATCGCACGCGCAACAATGCGCCGAAAATAATGCTCATTGAACCGAATTGATGACTTCTCCCACTCCTTGCCAATCCGGAGCGCATATTGGGCAAAGTTTCGTTGGCTACCAAGGTTGACCCAACGAGGATGGTCATCAAAGACATTATCATATTTAGCAAGGTCGGTTTTAGTGAACATCTGAGATTTAGGATGTTCAGCAAGAAATCGCTTTTGCTCCCCACGAGTAAGCTTCGACTGCGCATCAACATATTGGCCGCGCACCCGTTCATAGAACCATTTGGTCTCACGCTGCGCGCCCTGCTGCGCTGGCGCCCACATACGACGAGAGAAATCCGCCATTCGGACATGGTACGGATGATTGGAGAAGAAGTCGGCCGCGGTCACTCGATTCTGTGTGTTGGCATATTCCGAAATGCGTGGCACGACCATCTCGCTTTGCTCTCTATCAACCACTGAGAGCTTCATTTGCACGAAAATTTCAGACAGATCGGCCTTGTCGCGTCTCTTAGTATGGAAGAGCGATGCAGTCGTTTGGCCTCCATTCACAATCTGAAGATCGATCATACGAACAATATGAAGCACTCCGTTTATCGTCCGCGTAAAGACCTCCTGGGCAGTTGCCGTGATGCCATTGTTGAAGGCAAAGAACATCTGCGGCTCGTTGATAATGGTTGCTCGAATACCCTTGTTCACCTGAGCACGGGCTTGGAGAAAAGTTCTGACATTCTGTTCCAGCAGCCGTGCTCCATATCGGTCGTAGAGCGCTGCAAGGATAGTTGCAGGCATTACGATTAAATATGACTGATAGGAGTCAGAGCCTAAGTTTGCCGGTAGGCAGGCAATACCACTTCCGGAAAGCTCAACAAAATCGATGTCGAGCAGCTCCTTATGCCCGCGTGAGCTGCGCTGGCGCTGGAAACGCGCAATATCCCATATGTGATAGCTTGCAGGAATGCCACAGACCATACCGTCGGGATAAGCCTGAAATCGGCCACTCAACACCCGCTCAGATGTCAAGTAAAAGTTGACTTGACGCAGATTGGTCTGACGATCGGCGATCTGCCGCACAAGCCCATATTCGGGTGTGGTAACATCGGGTTCGAGCGAACCCTTGACACTTGCCTCGAAGAAGTTCACAGCGCGCTTGAAAGAGGCGTCCACGTCGGTGCGCGTGAGTGTCTCCAGCGCACGCCGGCAATCGAAGTCGGCGACGAAGATGTCGAGAGCGCCTTCATCGTTGAACCAGTAGCCATCAACACGCATCCCACGGAGGGCTCGGTAGTGGCAGTGCTCGAACCCCTCAGTAAAGCCAGTCTCGATTAGCTCTTTGGAGACTGCCTCCATGAAGGCCTCAAGTTGATAGGTGCTGTTGGACTCGGCGTCGGCCAGCGTCTCTTGGCGGAAGTCGTGGAAGAACTCCTCAACTGTCTGCTCCATCACCACCACCCGAAGACTTCTCGGTTAGCGCATTCATAGGGCGCAATGGCTTCTAACTGAATATCGTAGGAGACCCGATCGATACCTTCTAGGAGCTGGGACCGCACAAGCCGCGGGAACCCGACGCCGACGCGATAGCTCTTCACATCGGTGACGACGAAACGAGGCGCATCGTAGGCGGGGAGCGGTAAATATCCCTGCGCTACAAGCTTGCGTTCGAAGGCCTCAACAGCCTCGGGCTCACCTAGCCGCGACTGCACAGCGGTGACAATCTCGTTGAGTGACTGGGAGCCCGCAACTTCAGAAAGGTTACTCAGCCGGTAAATGCGCAGAAACAGCGCGTCATTCAGGGAATCCAGCTGATCCTCGGAGGAAATCCGCACCGTGCTGCGTTCTGTGCCGGAAAGGGATTTAACTTCAACTGAGGTATTGCCAAAAATGAAGTCCTGATGAGAACGTTCTGGGCCGAACCAGGCTTGGACTGCGACAGCAGTCGACGGCTGCAGCTCGATCAGTTCCAGCAGGAAAGTGAGTTCGGCGAAAAGGCCGCGAACCACATCAGGTGAAAGGTGCTGAATGCGACCGGACAGAAATGTCTTCCAGCGCCGTATGTGCTCCAGCGCGACGGCGAGCGAGCTAGCGGAATCGGCGGCGCGCTCCAGTGCGGATGCGAGCGTGAGGCAGAGACCCTCGAAAAGATCGCGATCGACCTGTTTATCGAGAGTGAGTACAAGGCGCTGATGTCCTATCTCGCCCGCCCGAAGATCGACATCGATGCCATGGACCGTGACCACGTTCTTCCGGAACTGGGCGGTATGGTCACCTTGAAGCTCCGCAATGAACAGGTAGGCGCCAGTCGTATCTCGTCCCCAGAAGCAAGGAACGGCGGTTACGCCGAGAACTTGCCGGACATTGAAGTCAGCGCTTGGGACCGCTATGTCAGCCCATGGTGAGGATTCAGGCATCGTAATCGTCTTCATCGTCTGGGTCGTCGGCATAGCCCTGCATCTGCTGGAGCCAGACCTTATTGACGACCACGTTGACTGTTGTCAGGTAGTCCCCATAGGGAAAACTCACGCCGAAAGCGGCGATCGGCCCAGCTATGGCCCCATCCCTAGGTTCGAGGCTGTGAATCATGAGCAGCGGCCTGTTCCGTACCATCCGATAGTGTGTATCGGACACCGCACCAGTTCCGTTCGCTCCGCAAGCCAGCGTTTTCGCCTTCATAAGCTGGGGTTTGTCGAGCCCAAGCTTTTCGTCGCCTCGGGAAGCGACACGATAGCTGTTCAATTGCCAAGCGGTTCCTTTCGGCTGATCTTCGCCGACGATTCTTACTTGGTTTCTCAGCGTGAACGGACCATCACCCGAACCTTCTGTGGGGGAGATGAGCAGGACGTCGGCGAGTGGATGCTTTTCCGCAATCTTTTGGAGATAGTTTACTACGTCCGACTTGATGCCAGCGAAGGTTGAGTGGGTCTCGAAGCGGGTCAGGAAGTTCTCGACAACTGAGATTGGGACGTCGCGGAATATCAGGCCCTTCTCGGTTTTCTCCTCCGGTAGCCCGCCAAAACCGCCGCGCCAGTGCTCGGCGATTAAGTCAAAATTACGGCGGTTTACCTCCGAATCGATCGAGACAACATAGCTCTCCCGTAATCGCCCGCTGAAACTCTGCTCGACCGTGACTTTCTGGCCATCCCGCATCTTGTTGGCGGCGGTGATCAGCAGGCTGTCTGGGTGCGAACGGACATACAGGCCAAAATCCTTCGGGCTGAGGCCGTCTCGCCGCATCCGCTTCACCTGCTGGGTGAGTTCTTCGGCCGCCTCCGCGATATGGGAATACCAGTTGATGGAGTCGCGAGAGAGATGGACCCTACAGAGATCCTCGAAACCCGGTCGATAACCAAACCAGCGGCCCATCTGCATGAGCGTGTCGTACATCTTCGTATTGCGATACATGTAACTGACAGTCAGACCGCCGATTGTAAGGCCGCGCGAAAGGCTTAGCCCCCCGACTGCGATTGCCGTGAGGCCAATGCCCTCCTTCTCGAATCGGCTGACGTCGAGCACCTCGTCGCTCTTGCTGTTGATGACGTAGATGTGAAGGTGATCGAACACGCTGTAAAGCGCGGTCTTGACCTCAGCCCAGTTGAAGCCAGCATCGGCATATTCTGAATCAAATGCATGCTTCAGGCTTTGCATGAATACGTTCGTCTGTGAGACAGATTCCGGCATTTGATAGTTGGCGCGGACCGCGTCTTTCATTTTCTTGACGCGAAGGCTGAGGAAATCGCGCACGGCCTTTTGCACAGGAACGAAGCGCGACAAGTTAACCATCATCGAACAGTGCTTGACGGACTGCCCGCGCAGGTTGCGAATGGCGCGCGCGACAATGAACTGGGCAAGGGCGCGGTAGAGGCTGGGCGGTAGCTCTGGGACGTGGACTTCTCGCTTGTGACTGAACGGAATGAAGTCTTCGCAGTCGTCAATCGATTTGACGATCGCTTGGCTGTTCTGATCATCAAGGAACACCTTGTCGGCGCCAAAATAAGTAGTCGGCGCGTCGAGGCAATAAATGAAGTCGCGCGGGAAAAGCTCCTCTCGAACGTCATCGTCATAGGCGTCCAGATTGATAAAGATATTTGCGAACGGCGTCGCCGTATAGCCTACATAGCAAGATTTTGCGAACAGACCAAGGATGCGGCGGATCATGGCGTTCGTGCGGGTTGGCTTAAGATCCTCCTTGTTGGTGTTGATCGAGGCGTTGTCTGCCTCATCATCGATCAGCAGCATTGGGATGTCTGCAATCCGACCGTTGCCCTCAGCGTTCAGTTCCTTTAGCCAACCATAAAGGGCAGTGAGAGTCGTGACATTCTTCTTGATAATGAGGATGATCGGCTTGGAGAAGTCGTTGATCTTCCAGCCCATCTTCGCTGCGGTTTTCTTATTGAAGTCGCTGTTGATATTGGTGAGCGTTGCCGGATGCGGGTATTCGGGATCGAGGCCGACGCCGATAGAGCGGCGGTCCTCGGGATCGCTGGAGCGCCCGATGAAGGCTTCGTCGATGCGCTCCTGGGTCTGCTTGCGAAGGTTGTTGTGAATACCAGCGATGACGACAATAAATTTATAGCCGGCATCAGCGGCGCGGGCAATGAGGCCCGTGTAGTTCGCAGTCTTGCCAGACTGGACATGACCGATGACAAGGCCGCGGCGACTCCACGTAGTTCCCTCGCTTAGGGGGTCTTGGAGATGACCGAGAATACGGCTGGTCACGTCGCTCAGCGACTGAACCATTTGGGGCGGCCAGCTGTCTTTCAGCAGAAAATTCTCGTAGGCACCCGTATAAGTCCAAGTGATGTCTTGGCGCTTGAGGACCCACTGGTTGTCATGCTTCGCGGCGACATCGACCAGCGAGACACCCGCACCCATGCGAGTGTCGACCGAGATCATCGCCTCGGTGATGATGTTGCGGAGGTCGCCCGTGTAGCCGAAGATGGAGGCGATCTGCTTTGCCTTCTCCTCCACTTGCTCGCGGGTAGGCGTTTCGGTCAGGTTTGCTAGACCCGAGATCAACGCGTTGGTGATGTTGCGTTCCTCGGAAATGATCGTGGCGGTCATCCGAAAGCCTCTGCGATGAATTTCTCGGCCGTCTCGATCTGCGCGTCGAAGAGGCGCGTCGAGCGCACGATCTGTAGGAATACCTGCGGGTCGCCAGGCCCGTCGCCGTAGAGCGCCTGCTTAAGGCTTTTAAGCCGATCCAGCGCTGTGACTCTGTCTTCAGCTATCTGGACCACCTCGCGTGGATGCGTCGAATAGTCGGAATAGATCATCTCGACCGGCAGAGCGGCGGCGATGGAATCGAGCAGCACGCACAGCGAGGAAGCGTCGCAGGAAGAAAGCCGAGCGCAGAGTGACGTGACGAGCGGGTGTTCCGCGTTGATTGCGAACCTAATACCACTATGATCAGCATAGCGTTCCCAGAGCGGTGATTGGGCTTCCTGGAACAATTTTTGGCCGCGACCTCGATGAACGATGATGCTGCGTGTCGTGATCTGATTGATGATCTGCCGGAGGCGCTCGCGCACAGCGTGGGGCGGCCGGGCCCGCGACTTCTTGATGTCAATCGTCCAGGCTTCATCGAGGCTGTTCGGAAAATCAATCTGAACTCGCGCCAGCTTGGTCGGCTCGCCCTTGGGCACCAGCCGGAACCAATCGCCCCAAGCCATCAAGCGCCCGTTGCGGTAAACGTAGGCACCTTGGTTTGAAATGAAGTCACTGCGGCTCTGATAATAGTCCCACTCGGACGCGGAGAGTCGGCTGTGGTGTGGCAATATGTATGGTTGCATCACGATCGGTACATCGCCGATCCAGACCTTATCCTCGCAGAGCATCTGAGTCGCATCGTTCTTCCGGCAGAAGGGATCAAAGGCAGCGACTGGGTGACCGTTGATATAAATGGACAGCTTCTTCCGACCCTTGACCTCCCCAGCGAGAAAGCGGTGGAAGACGAGCGAAAGATGCCTTTCAACAACTGCTAGCTTCTCGTTGACGATCTCGTCCCTCTTATGGCCTGTCTCGTCCTCGAAGAGTCGGTCGAGATCCCGCCAAATGACGAGCGTGCCGTTGACCCCGAGCATCTCGATAAAGGGCTGCTGCGCGATCTCGTCAGGATCGAGAACGGATATGAACCAGTCGTCATCTTCCTCGATCTTGGCGAGGCTCCATTCAGCGCCGGCGCGTTCGTCCTGGACGGCGCTTACCACTGTCAGCCGGCGGCACTGCGAGAACGACGCGGTCTTTAGTCCAAGGCCGAAGCGTCCAAGGTCTTTCGGCCCGCGCTCTTTGCGAGGGTCGCTGGAGCCGTGTCGCATCGCGAGGATCACCTCACGCTCGGTCATTCCGCTGCCATTATCAGCGATAACGAGCACCGGCACGGTGCGGCTCATGTCGCAGAAAATCCGAATCTCGGTCGCTTCCGCGGATATGCTGTTGTCGATTAGGTCGGCAACTGCGGTTTCAAGGGAATAGCCAAGATCGCGAAGAGAAGCCGTCAGGCTGGCGGCGCTTGGAGGGAGATGGTGTGATCTCGCCATTAGGGGTCAGCCTGGGATGATCCCAATTCGGTGGACAGGTGTAAGGGCTCTACACTTTGAAGTCTAAAGGGTGTGCTCCGCGCTGTCGAGTCCAAGGGTGTTGATGTACTTGTACTAATTGATGATTGGACTGATGTGGCTAGTCGTTGAGTGACGACGCCGGCGAACGCGGGTGAAGTAATCGACGATCTACAAGGCCAATTTCCAAATCAGGAACGGGGAGCCGTTCAGGGCCCCGACATCTTCAGCGAGGACCAGACCAGCTCGTGCAAGCGGGTGGAAGATCTCCTCGCAACACCGATTGATTCCGGAACAGCCCTTGGCCGACATACTGGCACTCATCCTAATGATGGTTACACCAACCCAATGCAGGCCGCCGCTTGGAATTGAACGCCAACTGTGTGGATCATCACCTAGACGATTTCGTTTTGTTGGTGGCACAAAGCTAAGCTGAGGCCTCAAATACCAACAAATCCCAAGACTTGCAGGGAGCCAGCGGAGGATGAATGCCGCAATAACGCAACTTATGCCTTGCACAAGCAGAAAAAGCCCTCAGAGGCTCACTAGCATTCGATCATTTATCGAGATAGCAAACTAAGACAGAAAAGAACATTCGTCAAGCAATATGCGTGCTGCTTAGACAAAGAGGATCTATTCTACTGTGCAAGTCCATGACTGTATCTGCATATGCCGAAGCAACACAACGGGCAGGGTTGATCCTTGAGGCTTTTATCACCATCACAGAGCGGAGTTGGGCCACACCAGCGTTCTGCTACTGCCACTGCTGCTCGGTAAACGCGACCATCAGGATCACCCCCCAGTAATAGGCCGAGATGGAGCTCCCTCAGCTGTCTCGAGCCGCTGTCTGCGAGCTGTTCAACACCCATGACCCTGCCCACCATTCGCCCAAGACCGACACTGCAGGATCGATCTGCCGTGATCCCCACCATCGCAAGGCACTGGCGGATGCGGTCACGTCCCAGCCCCTCCATGTCCCGTCTGACCCATTCGCTCCAAGGGAGTTGCTCGCGTAGCTCGATGGCCACCTGATGCAGCAGGCTCTCGACCTTCTCCAGCTGGAGGCTACGGAATGTTCGTCGCCGGCTGGGATCTGGATCAGTAAGGAAGGCGTCGTGGCTTGGCCAACGGCTGAGAAGTCTCATCCAGAAGGGCATCTGCTGATCGGGCTTCATAGTGGCCACGACCAGTTCACCGAGAAAAACCCGCCAAGCGCGCAGGGCCTCGGGTATCTCTTCGCCGTTCTCCCTCTGTTTAGCCCATGGAAGCTTGGATCCTCCTTCCTCAGTCGCGTACCAAGCGAGAAGGGCACTGCGAACATCGTCAGGCTGAAGCCAATCACTGCCGGAGTCCACCTTTTGAACAGCACAAAGCAGGGCATTCCCGAGAGCAAAGCCCACCAGTGGGGCAACTGCCTCACCCACTTGATGGAACCTGTTGGAGGGGGTGCCATGGAATCGGAAACCATCCGGGAAAGACTGAACTCGTGCAGCCTCCCGGATGGAGAGAGTGCGGTTCTGAGAGGGATGGATATACCAATATCCATCTTTCGACATATGGGCCGTAATCGTGAGGCAAGGCTGATCCGGCGCAAGGATGTTGTACTTGTTCCCGAAGCTGTGTTCCTTGCCACTCTCCTTCTGAATCCGGCCCTCCCGCTGAGCACGGCTGGTGACCTGATAGCGCCGATGCTCGTCCTCCAGTTCGTGGTACTTCTTGCCAGTGGCACGCATCAGCTGAAAGGTCGCCCTGTCGTCTTCCCTCACCTTGCGGGTGATGTGATCATGCAGCTCCTGCCTGCCCACCGGTAACCAGTCACGCATCAACCGCTGGTAGCTGGTGGAAGGTCCTTCATACTGATCACGCTTCTGCCACTCCTCCCGCCAGTCACCCTCAAGGGATGGCAGATCACTGATGGCATCCAGAAGACTGGGAGCAGTGTCCTCATCGGCGAACTCTGGTTCTGGCCACACAAGAGGGGAGCTGTAGCCGATGCGTGTTCCCGCAATGAAAAGCCTAGGCCGGAGCTGAGGAACTCCATACTGCCAAGCATAGATAATCCGTGCATGCACGCGGTAACCGGCTGCTTCAGCGCGGCTAACCACGTTCCGGAAGATCTCCTGATCACCGGTTAGGGCAATGTCGGGCACGTTTTCCATCAGGAAAGCCCGAGGCCGCACATCCTCCACCACCGCCATGAAGGACTCCCAGAGCTCCCTTCGGCTGCTGTTGAGCTGCCAATGCTGACTGGCTGCATCCTCGTCGTGCTTGCGCCATCGGATATTGCGTGAGAAGGGCTGGCATGGAGGCCCCCCAGCCACCAGTGCGATGTCACCGCAACGATTGAGCTGCAGAATGATCCTCTGCAGCTCCTCCGGATCGCTGAGGTCACCTCTATGGGAGCATCCTCCAAAGTGATGGCGGTGGGTGGCGATCGAGTCGGGGCGGATATCTGCCCCGAGGATCACATCAAATCCGGCTCGATGCAGGCCAAGACTCAGCCCACCCGCTCCACAGAACAGATCAACGGCCAGTGGTTTACTGCCCTGAAGGCTATGCACATAATCGGGAAGACCCTCAAGATCGCAGGCTTCAGGATGCGGATCAAGCGACTGCATAGGGCCCTTAAGCGCTTTCAGCCGGTGAGGATCAGCCTGGATACCCGTGGATTTCGCCATCACACTCTCCTGCTGCCTTGCACGGGATCTGCGCTTACTAGGTTCTCGATCTCAGCTTCATCCAGCAAATCAAGACAGATTGAGCCACCCAATGCATTCAGATTTCTCACACCTGCTCTGACCTGCTGATCCGGCAGATCGGCGAGCTGACGGGTGAGCACACGATTCACCTGCGGGAGCAGGCCATATTCACGGTCACTGATGCCGAGATGAAGCTCCTGACTGTTGAAGAGCCTGCGCACAAGGGCATAATCGCTGCCTCCCGCACCGACCAAGCGCTCTGCTGCGAAGAAGAGCCTGGCAAAGGTGTTACGGCCATGACCATTGATCGAGGCGGTGCCCAGAAAACGTACGGATGGCACTGGGCGCCGTCCATTTCCTCGAACAAACCCCTCTTCAGGATCAGCAGGCACTGAACCCCGCCAGCGATACCAGACCACATCCGGATAACGAACTACGGTGAGCCAGTGCCAGATCCGCATATCCGTCTTCAGCACCTCATCCATCCCGCGAAGAGCGCGGTGCAGGGGCTCAATCAGCACAGTATCCAGGGCAGACTCTCTAACGCCAGCTTCAATCGCTTCCTGGATCGCCTGATCCAGCAACCCCAAATCCACCTTCCTCGGCAGATCACGCACGGGCAGATCCCCCTCCCTCCGCAGTGCCTCAACGAGATTCTGTTCCCTGATCGGGCTCTCCAGCCTTTGAAGACAGCTGCTCATGCCACTTCAATCCTGGCTTCAGGAATGATGCCACTTGGTGAGTCCGCAGGTTCAGCATCGAGGGGCAGATGGGCACCTTCCGCCATGGCCTCAGCAAGTCTGACCAGCCTCGTTTCCTGCTGGATCAGTGATGGCAAACGAAACATGAGAGCCGTGAAACCTCCCGGGCGCTTCAGTTCGATGGCGAGCTGAGGCAGCGCTGCATGAGGTTCAAGATCCACTCCAGCCAGGCCTGCCGCAAAAGGTGCCAGCAGACGCTTCTGCCAGGCCCCCAGCTGCTCGATGGCCTCCTCGGGAGCAGCACCGGGATCGCTCGAGATGATCTCCTCGAGCTGATGAAGCACTGTGGATACAAGCACAGGCCATACGGTGGCACAGATGTTGGTGAACATTGCATCCCGCAGAAGAGCCCCGCCATTGCGCCTCCGTGAGCGGCTCATCAGCAGCCGCCGCAGAGGGGAACTCACAGCGGAATTCAGTTCGATCGTGGGCGGATCCCCCGGAAGGATCCGGAACAGCTGATGGCTGCTCCCCGATGGGAACGTTTCCCAGCGGAGGTGAAACAGGGGCTCAGAAGAGCGGCTGCGTCCAGTGAATCGAATCGTGTGGATCCTGCTCCGGCCGAGGATCTGTCCTCGTCTGCAGCCAAATCCATCCATCCGCGCATAGGGCTCGCGGGTTCGTACAAGCATGGCTTCGGCACGGATCTCCTCGCCGTCGAGCATCGCTGTGTAGGAGGTTTCGGCAAACCAGAGCCCTAGACCATCAGGCTCCAGCGGAATCACGATGCGTCTTCCTGTGGAACGGCTGATCAGTCGGCAGAGAAACTCAGCAGGTGGATCTTCCTGCTCGCAAGGGAGGAAGCATTCTTCCCAGCCCCATGGCGGAGTGAGCAGGATTTCCAGCCGCACGTCACTGAGATCGCCCCGGAAACGGAAGGTGACAGCATTGCTCACCTCCTGAACCACCTCTTCCGAAATGCTCTCCGGTGCGGTGACCCGGAATGCTCCATCTAGGTCAACGGTTCGCCAGGGAAGAAATTCCATCGATTCAGCCTCCCTGACGGAAGCCGGTTAGCGCCGGATCGACACCTCCGGGGGGTGTCACGAGACAGCGGAAGGGAACAGCGGAGAATCCACTGTCCACTGAGAATACAAGGCGGCGACCGTCGGTATTCGACATGCTGAGATTCCTCTCGGAGCCATGAATTTCAAGCCCTGAGATCCGCCACGCATCACCCAGTCCGGAATCCGCGATGCTGCGGAAGCTGAGCCCGGCTGTGACCGGACCTTCTCCACGTCCATGACGGATCAGTTCCCCATGCAGCGCCCAGCCACCACGTTCAGGGTCAAACCAGGATCCCTGCCGATCAATGCGGATCTCCAGACGTGGTTTCTCTCCCCGCGCGGCGGATGCAACAAGTGAGGATCCCTCCCCAAGGGACAGCATTCTCACCAGCAGCTCCGGGCCGGCATCCGGCGCAGGCTCATCATCACTGAGAAGGCGCAGCTGAAGGATCTGCCGAATCTCGGCCCGAAGCCCCCTAAGGCGACCTGCCGAGCCTCTCCAGTCGTAGCTCTCACGCAGCCGGCGGGTTGTGGGAAGCCAGTCGTCATGTGTGACGGGCTCGGCAGCGCGGAAATACTCCTCAGCATCAGCGACAAACTCTTGGCAGATCTCAAGGGCCTCTGAAGGTGCTGCATTCAGTAGCGCAGAACCGACAAGCGTGACAGCGCAGTAACTTCCTCCATCCTGCAGTCGGAGACCCTCTGCATAATCAACCACCATCCCAGCACCACGGATCATGGCGATAGTGGAGCGGCAGGGCAGACACGCCTCACTAGGGGAAACACGAGTCACTCCAACCCGGATCAGAGTCTCGAGAGCCGGATGAAGAAGCTCGGGCCGATCCTCCGGATGGATGCGTCTGGGCAGTGGAAAGCCAGTGATGTCGATGGCTGCTGAATCACCTGGTGACAAGGCAGGCTCTCCCGCCGGTTCAACACGCGAGGCCGCCAAGAACGGCGCCCAAAGCCCACCCACCTCGGCCTGGCTCTCAAAGCTCGGCCGGGATTCCCCACTGAACAGCACACGGGAGCGCACCTTGAGTCGCCCCCAGCTGATGGCGGGCCAGAACCACTTCGCGGCCGCGTCGGTGAGATCACGGCAGAGGTCTTCAGGATCCCGGATCCCGAGACTGCCCACGTCATCACGATCAGGTTCGTGAAAGGCGGGGATAAGGAGGGTCGTACCTGAACAGTTCAGGCCGGCACGTTCAAGCTGCAATGAGCGTGCGGCTGATGGCTCACGCCAGTCGGACAGGGCAACGGGGATCCCATCCCGATCGGCCGCCACACCGAGATAGGCCCCATCCAGGAAGGCTTCGCCATCGAGTTCATGGGCCGGCAGCTCGCTGCGGCCGAAAACGCGCAGCCCCTGCTCCTTCATGCCCTGCACAGAAGAGGAGAAGAGCACCGTGAGCAGACGGGAGTGCATCCAGCTCACAGCCTTGCCTAGGCCAAAGCTCCCCCCTCTTCCCGTCTCATCCCCCGTGGAGAAGTTCTGGACGCAGAGCCTCCGGAAGTTGCCTTCCTCGTCCCAGTCGTCTCCGGTCAGCCCTGCCGTCTCGCTGTCGCTGATCCGGAGACAGACCAGAGTCTCAGCCTCCATGGCCTCAATGCCGGCCCGAAGCGTCAAAGCAGCTCCTCCTGCCCCCTTCACAGCTGCGAGGTGGGGTCGGAGCGACTGCCAGCTCATGGCGGCGAGGAAGGCCTCACGCTCCTCCCCCCGCAGCAGGATCAGATCGAAGCAGACTTCGGCAGCCTTTCGTCCGACCCGCTGATCAGTGCTGTTCTGACAGATCTCACGGACCAAGGTCTCGAGGAGAGAGCGTCGTCGCTGGCTGCCACCGCCCTCGAATAGCTCAGCTGCGGCGCTGCCACCACTCGAACGCCCCTGACCAAGCGCAGGCGTCGTGACCCATGTCAGTGGTGTGGGCATGGATCCCTGAAACCCCCCAGACACTAGATGCGGTGTGTTGCGGATCATAGGGTTCAGATGTACTGATGCCAGGCATCAAGTGCCACCGGCGTAACAGGTCTCACGAATGACTCTCCAGGCGCCGCCTGGCCGCCGGCGAGCTGCGCATCCTCTTCGCGGTCGACCTGTTCAACGAAGGGCTCGACATCCCCGCCATCGACACCGTGCTGCTGCTGCGGCCCACCGAGAGCGCGGTGGTGTTCCTGCAGCAGCTGGGCCGGGGCCTGCGCCTCTCCCCCGAAACCGGCAAGAGCTGCCTCACGGTGCTCGGCCAGAAAACGCAACCAGCATCGGACAGCAGCACCGCCGCTTCCGCTTCGACCAGCGCTTCCGCGCCCTGCTCGGCGGCAGCCGTCGCCAGCTGGAATCCCAGCTCGATCAGAGCTTTCCGTTCCTGCCGCCCGGCTGCCGGCTGGTGCTCGATCGCGTCTCCCAGCAGACGGTGCTGGCCAGCCTGCGCGCCAGCCTCCCCACCCGCCGGCCCGCCCTGCTCGGCGAACTGCGCGCCCTGGCATCCGAGGGCGTGATCGGCCCCGGCTCCGGCCTGGCGGACTGGCTGGAGGCCCTGGCCATGGAGCCGGCCGACTTCTACGGCGTCCGCGGCGCCGGCTTCACCAGCCTGCGGCGCGAGCTGGGCTGGCTCCCTGGCGACCCCCATCCGCAAGAGGAGTCGCTCACCCGCGCCATCGGCGCCGGCCTGCTCCACCTCGACGACCCCGATCGCCTGCGCGCCACCGCCGTCGCCCTCGCCGCCCCCACACCCCCCGATCCCGGGCGGCTCGGCGAACGCGAACGCCGCCAGTGGCTCATGCTCACCGCCCAGCTGTGCGGCACCGGCAAGCGCTGGCAGCCTCTGCCCGATGCCCTCGCCCTGCTCTGGCAGGCATCCGCCTGGCGACACGAACTGCGCCAGCTGCTGCACCTGCTGGCCGAGCGCACCGATCGCCGCCTCCACCCGCTGCCCTGGGCCCTGCCGGTGCCGTTGCGCGTCCACGGCCGCTACAGCCGCGCCGAGATCGAAGCCGCCTTCGGCATCCTGCGCGACGACGCCCCCTGGATCCACCGCGAAGGCGTGCTCTGGCACGAACCCAGCCAGTGCGATCTGCTGTTAATCACCCTCAACAAGAGCGAAGCCCTCTTCTCCCCCTCCACCCGCTATCGCGACCTGGCCCTCGGCCCGTCCCTGTTCCATTGGGAGAGCCAGAGCACCACCACCGCCGCCTCCCCCACCGGACAGAGGTACATCCACCACGAGGCGCGGGGTTCACGGGTGCTGCTGTTTGTGCGCGAGCACCGGCGGGAGGGTGGGCGCGCCGGGGGTGTCACCAAGCCGTTTGGGTGTCTGGGGTTTGCGCGGTACGAAAGCCACGAGGGGGAGCGGATCTTGTTCGTCCACTAGTGGCGATTCGCTGGCGGCTGGAGCGGGCGATACCGGCG
>Ga0208787_1000518_pt1 | contig 18319 bp, 14 predicted proteins | sample Wag4_2014_7_11_FD_187362 | JGI IMG/M metagenome (GOLD analysis project Ga0208787, IMG submission 187362) | Fresh water microbial communities from Ohio, USA - Utica-2 Time Series HT 2014_7_11 (SPAdes) (version 2) | ecosystem: Environmental > Aquatic > Freshwater > Water tank | place: USA: Ohio... | reverse complement strand
AGTGGTCAAGCCTGCACGGCAGCAAACAGATTTATTGTTCACGAGTCTCTAGCTGATGAGTTTGCTAACAAGTTAGCGGCAAAGATGGAAGCCATGCCACTTGGAAGAGGAGTTGATCCTGAGACCAAGATTGGTCCTGTAATCAACGAGAAGGCAAGAGAGAATCTAAAGCGTCTAGTTGAGACAACAGTTTCTGAAGGTGGAAAAGTTGTCACTGGAGGAGCAGCACGCTCAGGTGAGGGTTACTTCTTTGAGCCAACTGTATTGATGGATGTCAAGCCTGGCTCAACGATTCTGAATGAAGAAATCTTTGGTCCTGTTGCTCCGATTGTTAGATTCAAGGACGAAGATGAGGCCATTAGGTTAGCTAATGACACTGAGTATGGTCTTGTCTCCTACGCTTACACCCAAGATCTAAAGCGTGGAATCAGACTGATTGAAAGATTAGACACAGGCATGACTGGTCTCAACACGGGTCTTGTTAGTAATGCTGCTGCACCTTTCGGTGGTGTTAAACAATCAGGGTTGGGTCGCGAAGGCGGTCTAGAGGGAATTCATGAGTACTTGGAAACCAAGTATGTAATGATTCCTGACCCAAGCATTTAGAAGCCAGGAGTGGCCATGAGCAGAATCGGACTAATCGAAAAGCCAGCTCTCTGGGCTGCAACCCTAGGGCCAATAGTTACATTTATTGGCTACACAGTGGCTGGTGCGATGTGGGAAGGCTATGACGGAGTCAAGAAAACTATCAGTGACCTTGCCGCTGATGACTCACCTGTTCAACTCTTTATTTCTGCCGTATTCATCTTCGGTGCCCTCTGTGACATCGTGATTTCCCACTACGCCAAGGCATTTGCAACAGCTGGTCGAATTGTAATTCTTCTAATTGGCATAGCAACAATTGGATTGACCGTCTTTACCACCCCTGATCAACAGAGCTACTCAGTTATGCATCGAGTATTCGCTATCTCAAGCTTCTTCCTACTCTGTGTGTGGCCACTGTTTGCCATGCGAAGAGGCACGGATGTTCCGCCGTTACTTAGGCCTGGAGCAGCTATCTCTGGTGCACTAGTTATCGGAGCAATATGTATTTGGTTCTTGAGCCTTTGGCAAGATCCGAACTCAACTATTACAGGACTCGGAGAACGAATAGGTGTTGGAGCTCAGGGGCTCTATCCAATGATTGTTATTTGGCACAGCTACCTATGGCAGAAAAAGAACTCCCAAGCAAGAAACTAGTTCTTTATCGGGACAACGGCTTTGAACTCAGTTCTCTGCTCATCGCTGTTCCACTCTAGAGTTCGTTCTAGACAAACCGCATCGAGCATCTTTGATCCAACACTTTCAATCTTCTCTTTAGTTGGCTTGAGGCCATCATTGCTGATGAGAATACTTATGGTTTTCGAATCTTTCATGGATATTTCTCCATGTATGTTGGAAGCGTTTCCGTGACGCACGGCATTGCTGACAACTTCTTTTAGGATTTCGTTCAAGATGTCGCTTGCAACTAAATCACTCTTCAAGACTTGGTTTGCTATAGGGGTAAGGAAAACGTGAATGTCACATATCCCACTCCAGACCGATTTGATTTCAGTAATCGATGCATCGACCGGATGTTGAACAGTTCTAGACTCTTTCAAAGCATCCATGGCTCTTTGGAGGTCACTCAGAATCTGGTCTTTTACCTCTGCAGTGATTTCATTTGAGGCACTGGCTCTAATAGAAGCAGTTGTAAGAGCAGGCTGAACCACACCGTGAACGAGTAGATACCAGCCATGTCGAGCAAGCCAGGCCTTCTGTTCGAAGAGCTTGTTCTCTCTAGCTAACTCAGCGATAGCTTCGTTTAGCTCGTCTTCAACTTTGGATTGCCCTAGGTCAAGAATGTGTGCTTGAGAAGCAGCAATAACGGACCACCCTTGCATTACTAGGAAGGAGGGGAGTAGTTCTGGAACACCAGATTCATTAGGGATCTGATACAGCCAGAAGAAACCAGGCAAGCCTGCGAAGAAAGCAATGATTGTTGTAGCAACAAAGGCGTTAATGACAGAAAGGTTAGGTAGCTTCAGGCTGACCACTTTGAAAAGTAGCAGAGAGCCAACGAACACCAAACACATTCCGAGGATGTCTACGGGTGTTGCTTTTGGAACAGCAAAGATTGCGGTTAGGAAAAACAGAAGGGGTAGTGGAACAAAGCTATTCCAGATTCTGATCGACTTCGATAGATCTACCTTTACTTCTGGCTCAGGTCGCGGGCCTGATTTTGGTGAATTTGGCTTAGATAGGTTTCGTGCCTCAATGGTGAGGCTCTCGTCGAATGGCCTTAGATCTAATCTGATGAAGTCAATAACCTTATTAGCCAAAGTGACGATGTCTCTTGAATTCTTTACGGCAACTTGAAGCTCTTCTAGCTGAGGGGACAAAACCTTGAAGGTCTTCAAAGCAGCTTCTCGGTTTTCATCTTCAAGTTGCTCCAAGGCAGCACTTCTAAAGGAAAGTAGCTCTGCTTCGATCTCCTGCAATTTGGCAAGATTACTGTCTCTTTGCAGTCGATTGCCTGCGACATTAGTAAAAAGCACTAGAAGAGTAAAGCCAAGAAACAGGCCTCCGATAAATCTGAAGGCAGGCAGTCCTTCGTCCACGATTCCAAACAAAGGAGTTATGTATAGCATTGACAGGTTCTTAAAGCCAAAGAAGAGGCTTGCGACAACGGCGTTGAACCAAGGCTGCTGCTCTTGGTTTACATTTCTCTTTCGCTTTATGATTACTGCCGGCAAGATGATGGCGAGCGTGAATAAAATACCTAATAGATTTGCCGGAATCCAAGCCCAGGTGAAGTTATTGAGGCGAACAACATCAAAAGCGAAACTCAGCATGGCAATAAATGCCAAAGCTACGGAAAGAAGACGAATACCTATCGCATTTGGATTACCTAGTCGAGTCCAGAATCTTCGTGAAGAAAAGCTGAAATCCATCTAAGTCCTTTATCGCTAGGTTTATCTCCTAAAGTCTAGTTTTTACCGAGCGATGAGGGCAAAAGAGCCTAACTAGGATCTGTCTGATTCGTCCTCATCTATAGGCACAATGAAATCTTCGTCTGGATCTTCTAGGCCAGAATTCAGGGATATTCCAAGGATGTCTGCTGAAGAAGAAGGCAGTTCAAGGTCTTCAACCTTGCTCAACGCCTTGTTTACAGCTCTTGTTCTTGTTCCTGCTTGGCTGACAGTCTTTTGAGCTGTTTCTAGCTGTCTAGCAAGAGTGTCCATGACAGCTGAGTACTTACCGAATTCAGTCTTCGCAGCACTAAGTACCTTCCAAACATCGGAAGCACTCTTCTCAATAGCTAGTGTCTTGAATCCCATCTGCAGGCTGTTAAGAAGTGACATTAGGGTAGTAGGTCCAGTTACTAGGACTCGGTAGCTGTTTTGCAATTCGCTGGTTAGACCAGGACGTCGAACAACTTCAGCAAATAAACCTTCAGTTGGCAGATACATGATTGCGAAATCGGTACTGACTGGGACATGTAGATACTTGTCTGAGATTAGTTTTGCCTGTGTCTTGATTGCCTTCTCGACTGCTTTGGATGCAGCTGCTACATCTTCAGCAGATCCGCTCTCCTGAGCATTCTGAAGTTTCTCGTAATCCTCTTGAGGGAACTTGCTGTCAATAGGAAGGTAGACGTATTCACCATCTGCACGACCAGGTAGCTTCACAGCAAATTCAACTAGATCATTTGAACCCGGTTTAATCTTTACGTTCTTCTCATACTGGCTAGGAGCAAGAACGTCCTCTAGCTGACGCTCGAGTTGAACCTCACCCCAACCACCGCGTGACTTCACGTTGGTTAGTACCTTTTGTAAACTGCCAACATCGTTTGCAAGTTTCTTCATTTCACCGACACCTCTGGCAACCGCTTCAAGGTTTTCGCTAACCAACTTGAAGGATTCGGTAATTCTCTTCTCTAGAGTTCCCTGGAGTTTCTCATCGACAGTCTCACGCATCTTCTCGAGCTTTTCTTCGTTGCCCTTGCTCATCTTTTCGATTTCAGTCTGCATCGTGACCTGTAGCTCTTGCTGCTTTTTGGCATTTGAATCAGTTAGTTCGGCAATCTTGGTTTCGATGTTTTTAAGGGACTCATTAAGAGACTTCTGTAATTCAACTCGAGAGTTACCTGCTTCATCTCGCTGAAGCTTCGCTGAGTTTTGGGAGGTTTCGCTGAAAGAAGTTAGGCGTTTTTCAACAATATCGTGATTCGCTGCAATGGCTGATCTCAGTTCATCTCTGTGAACCTGGAGGTCCTTTGTAATGTCGATGGAAGCACCTGAGGATTTGCGGGTCAATACCAGCACTGCGAGCCCAATAAGCCCTACTAGGTTGATCACTGCGATTAGCGTCAAGATGTCCATGTTCCTCCAGTTACTTGTATTTATGTACCCATTAGAAGAATAAGTCTTACCAGTGACAAAAGATTCCCCAGAAATCGCTAGTTAATGCAAATCAGGGCCAGCTGAATCTAGCTAGCCCCGATTTGGTAATGATTGGAAGGTTTAGAGTCTTGACTCAACCTTTGCTTTAGTAGCTTCAAAGCGACCCTTTAGAAGCACGTATTCAGGCTTCCATGGCTTAGCTGGACCTGCCCAGTGAATGATTTTAGGGCTGGCATTGAAGTCCTGAGATGGAACGTGGTTCCACTCTGAATCAATCTCCAATACACGGTCTCTTGAATAGATGTTGAAAACATCCTGGTCATTCATGCGGCACTGCTCAACTAGATACATGTGCTCAGCAGTGAAGTTCTCTGCTCTCATGAGTTCTAGGTTTAGCACCAAGATACCTGCGTTAAATGTTCTTGATGTTAGATCTGCCTTGTCGTGAAGACGCTTTCTGATGTCCCATGCCTTCTCCGGAGCAAAGTGAAGAGTCGCTCTAGTGATTGGACGGATCATGTTAGCCCAAGTTTTTAGTCTGGTTCTCTTACCAGCGAAGACGTTGTCTCCTAGGTTTAGGTCGTAAAGCTCTCCAACGTCACCCTGGATAAGAATGTCGATGTCTAGGTAAAGAACCTTGTCTAGGTTCTTTAGCATCTCGGGCAAGAACAATCTGTCCATAGTTGACACAGAGATGTGTGAAAGAAGAGCAATGTCTTCTCCATAGTTCACTTCATCAAAGTTATAGAAGGTGAAGTTGATCTCTGGGAAGAGCTTGCCCATACGCTCACGGAAAGCTGCCCCTAGTCCACGTGTCATAACGTGAGCATTAATCTCACGCTTAGTGTGATCAACAAGTGACTGCAGAACTACAGGAATCATGTCCTCTAGGTTCTGATCAAGAGCTAGAGCTGTTTCAACAACATTCTTACCTCTTGGGTTGTTACCAACGGTAATCTTTGATGCTTCAAGAGCTGCAACAGCCTGCGGCACATCAATGTTTGATGGTGTTACTGCGCTGTATGTAGTTGCATACTTGTCAGCAAATTCAACTTCGGCCTGACAGATCTCTGCCCACAGCTTACGAACTTCCTTCTCGTCCTTACCTTCAAGAATTGCCTTTAGGGTAACTTCAAGCTTGTCTTCGATGCCATTTCTGATCTTGTTGAAAGCAGTTTCATCAAGGTTGATTAGACCTTCGAAACGAACATCAGCTAGGTTCTTAGGCTTGAAGTCAACAGGTAGGCCCATTGATCTTGCTGGTAGGTAGCAGTGCAGACGGCTAGTTGCAACCTCTCTGTAGTCAACGTATTCAGAGAGCATAACTCTGGCGTCTTCAATACCTTCAACTAGGTCGAACGCTCTAACCTGTTCACCAACCTGGATGAACTGGTCAACCTTCCAACCTAGGTACTTCTTCTCATCAATCTTGGTCTCAACCTGAGCTAGCTTCTTCTTGGTTGTGCCAGTTGCCGGTGCAAGCACCTGTCCGACAGTTGTTGTTACACAGCCAGAGAAGAAAGCCTTGATCCCAAAGTCACGTAGGCGATACAGAGTAGTCCAGTCACGGCAACCAATAGGTTCAATGCGCTTTAGCTCTGTAACAACCTCAGGAGTTAGAACATCTGGGTCCTGGATGTGGAAAGAGATCATTAGGGGCAGAACATTCTTTGGGTACGGGAAGTCAACTGGACCCTTGAAGTTTCTGTGCATGAACCAACCGTTTGAGATTAGCCAAGTGTTCTCTGGGTATTCTCTTCCGCTTGAGAAATCTCTATCGATGGCCACAGGCTGAACCTTTGCAGCATGAGTAGTGATCTGACGGTGTGGTTGAATCTCTTTCTTGAGAGAGTTCAAGTAGTTAGAAAGTTTGGTGTTACCTACGTAGTCGATGTTCTGGAAACGTAGCAAGTTTGAAAGAGCAGCAAGAGTCTGCACAAAGTCTCCACGGTTACGTGATGTGCGTGACTTGTCTAGGAGCTTGTAGTCCATAACAGCAATATTGATTGTGTCTGGAAGTGATTTAACTTCTGGTTCGTTGTGGTTTAGCTGGGTGTTGAACCATTCGATGTTTTCGCGGTCTTCAGCAGAGAGTGAGTTCAAAAGATCCTTGTCAGCGTAAATCAAGTTTGTCTCTTCACGAAGAAGTTCAACCTGGGTGTATTTAGCTAGAACCTTCATCAATGAGATTCTGGTTTCAACAGGAAGAGTATCGCGGTGTGCAGCGAAGTATTCCTTCAGTTCACCCAAGCCCTTCTTGGTGTCAACAAAGAAGATGCTCTCAAAGTATTCAAATGGAGCGTAGGTCTTAGCCTTTTCATCTCCAGCTTCGTTGAAGTAGTGGAAAGCTGATTCATATAGTCCGAACTGAGTAAGCATCACACCAAACCCAAGAGCACCAATGTCCTTTTGGCTTGAGTTGTCATAAAGAGACTGAACGAATGATCTAGCTAGTAGACGTTCTTTAGGTGCAGTTGCTGTTCTTGCGTAGTCGCAAACTGCTTCTTCCATGCTTAGACCCGCAGCCACCTTGGTAATGACAGGTGGGTTGGCGATGATTCCCTGAAGCTTTTCAATGGTCATTGTTTGAAAGCGGGCAACCATCTGCATTCTCAGCAAGTTACGTAGTTTCTCAAACTGCTTAGGGGCGAATACGAGGCCCCAGCGCTTGACGAACTTTTTAGCAGACTTAGGAATTGCCATGGACTTGGGTCCTTACATAGTTGGATTTAAAAGATGAGAACCAATTTGTTCTCTTTTTGATATTTTAGCCCAGAGAGCATAAAGTCCCCGCAGGATAAGGGCAGTGAGCCTAATTGGAGCGGTTGTTCCTAGCCAAACAGAGCAAGAAGCAGAAAAGCGAAGATAGCGCAACCCTAAGCCTGGCACTGCATAGAACCTAAACCGACCAAGCCGACTCCAAAGAGCCTCGGATTACGCATTTATGCTCTAGAGCATTTATACTCTAATCATGGGAAGACAGCCTAAACAAGATAAAGACCAGCTGGATAACTTCGTCGAACAATGGCGAACGAAGAGAGATATCTCCAGGCAAGAACTAGCTGATTTAGTGGGTGTTCACTATCAAACGATGAGCTACATCGAACGCGGGGAATATGCTCCTACCCTCGCCCTTACCCTGCGATTAGCCGCAGCCCTAGATTGCAAAGTTGAACAACTATTCAAATTGAGAGTGAGTATCTAATGACAAGTAAGCCGAACGTATTCGGGCGAATGAGAAATGCTCGTATCGAGAGAATCTTGAGCACTCCACCAAGCGGAATCATGGTTTCCCCTTGGTTCAGAAGATTCCTAAGCATCACAGCAGTGGTTGTGAGCTATCTGTATCTGGCTACGTTACTTCTGCCAATGGAAAAACTCTGGGCTGCTGCGTTCAGCGAGGACATGCCTGCTTCACTCAATGATCTTGATGGTACCCAGATGGTCTTGCTCTTTGTGTTGGGAGTATTTGGTTACGTAAAGTTCTATGGACCCACAATTCTGTTAGTGACATTCCTATTGTTGAGAAGATCAATGAGAAGGGTCACATCTCTTCCTGATGAGTATCTTGATGAGCGTGAAATGGCTAACCGCGACTGGGCATTTAGAACTGGCTACCTTGTTATTCGCCGAGTTGGTCTAGCACTTGCTGCTGTTTTCTTCTTTATCAACGCATTGGGCTACTCACCGGTATCTGGAAAATTCTCAAAGCAAGAGGACACAGTCATAGCTGTAAAAGCTTTCAATGAGTATTTGATTTCGCTTACAAGTGCGAACACTGATCCTGAATTAGGCCTAACCCCTAATAATGCTGTGATTTTCTATGCCCACATCATCGGTCTTCTGGCTTACGTCGCTTATTCATTCCCTCTGATTCTTCTTGCTTGGAGAGAAGCCAAAGTGAAAGATGTTGTTCCTCAACCAGTCAGACAGCCTTTAACCAGGAAATCAAAGCCTTTTGCCAAAACATACTTCAGAAGAATCTTCATACTGGTAGCTCTAATTGTTGGGTTGGTACTCATTCAGCTAGCCGGCATAGTGCTCATACCTGCTCTAGGAAACTGGATGCTCTTTACTGGTGGATTTATCTTCTCGATAATCGGAATCGTTGCCTATGGCCTTTACATCTACATCTGGGCTTCAGTAAAGACTGCCAGTGTTTTACTTCAGGCTAGAAAGAACCGTTACAACGAAGGCTCTAATGCATCAGCAAGTGTAGGCGGTGTTGCTCTCTTCACGATTACTCAGGCACTAGGAATCTCAGTAGCAATCAGTCTCGTTTTGGGAGTTACTCTGCCGCAGGTCCCTGGTGCAGACCTCAACCCACTTGGTGTTGCATTACTTATTGGGCTAGCAATGATTCCTGTCCAGGTAATGTCAGTTGCCTTCATCAGAAATTTAGAAACAACTAATCCGGAATCAACCACAGAAGAAGGTAAGCAGTGAGCGACCAGATAGCTGAGAAAGATCTAAAGAAGAAGCCAAAGAGCGATCTAGACAAGTACTCTTCAGTGGCTCTTACCTATTACATGAACTTAGCTGTCGTGCTTGGTTCACCAATACCGCTGGCTTACGCTTCAAGTACGTTCTTCCAATACATGACTTCCATAACCAGGGACTTCGGTTGGCAGTGGGCTCCTTGGCTAACTGTATTTCTCTGGCTTGGCTACGCATTGACAATTTATGTTTGGGCTTCCCTTAAGGTTTATGGACTCTTGGTGTTGCTAAAGCGTAAGAATCTAGACAGGGGAGAGAATGACCGAAAAGTTATCTTTACAAAGACATTCTTTTTAGCAACCCATGCCTTTGGAATCGCGATTATCGTTCTAATAGCCACAAGAGACTACATTTTGTTCTCGCTAGTTGCAGGACTATTGCTTGTCACAGCCCAGGCCTTATCACTCAAGTATGTGCCTCAACTTGCGGCATCCCTCAACGAAGAAAACAAGTAAGTAAGAAGAATCTACTTGTTTGCATGCTTTGGTTGGGCCTTTGCAACGCCCAAAGATTCGACGGACAAATAGACAAGCTCCATCCTTACTGACTGCCGACGGCATGATTATTGGAGATTGAGTTTAAGCGCTAGAACCAGTTGCCTGAGTGGGAGACTTAAGAGAGAAACACAATAACCAACCTCTCAATTGAAAGACCAGCCTTGAAAGCTCGAAGACCTAAAGTAATTGCGATAGTGATGGCTACTCACTTTCCGCAGGCTCTGGCTATGGTGGTATTCACTCTTTTATTGGGTTATCTATTTGGCGTAAAGGACACCGGGCTGCTGTATTTGTTTTTGGCTGCGGCCAGTGGGCAGGCGTTCATCGGTTGGTCTAATGACTACATAGATGCGGGCCTGGATAAGTCTTTGGGTAGAACAACTAAACCGGTCGTGAGAGATCAGCTGCAAAAGAGTGACCTAGTAATTCCCATGATCGCAAGCTTAGTTGTCGTGGTTCCAACATCATTTCTTGCTGGTGGACTTACTGGAGGCACTGCTCACCTAGTTGCCGTAGCGAGTGCCTTTGTATACAACAGGTATCTGTGTAGGACCAGTTTCTCTTGGCTACCATATGCAATATCCTTTGGTGCCTACCCGCTGTTCCTTGCACAGAGTGCATCGAGAGAGTTTTACCCAACCACAGGTTTGTATTTCATCTGCGCGCTTATAGGCGTCATCGTTCACCTACTCAATGCCTTGCCTGATATTGAAATTGATCTCAAAGCAGGTCTTGGGGGAGTTGCAGTTTCTCTGGGAAGGGCAAAGTCTCTAGTGTTGGTTGGCGTGACAGCTGTTTTAGTTATTGCCATATCAAGCTTTGAGCTGAATCAGATTTCATTCTTCGAAGAATAGGAAACCAGAGGTCTAATTAAGTGCCTTGAGCTATAGCAATGCCTCCAAAAGGTATGCTCTTTTCATGACTAATTTAGACCGCCCTGAAATTGAACCAATGCTAGAGCCAGCACCTAAGGTGCTGACCACTAAAGACATGATTGTTGGAGATGGAGCAGAAGCTCCTGCTAACTCTGTAGTGAATGTTCACTACCTAGGTGTTGACTATGAGAGCGGTGAAGAATTTGATTCTTCATGGGGTAGAGGTGAATCAATCGAATTCCCTCTCAACCGTCTAATCAAGGGTTGGCAAGAAGGTATTCCAGGTATGAAGGTTGGCGGCAGAAGAATGCTGATCTGTCCTCCTGAGTTGGCTTATGGTCCAGCCGGAGCTGGACACCGTCTATCAGGCAGAACTCTTGTTTTTGTAATTGATTTGCTTGGAGTCAAGTAGTTAGTCAACTTCTGGATTGAACGGGGGTAGTTGTGATGTGCAAAGAGTGTGGCAAGGAAAAGGGGTTATTTGGGTGTGAAAATTGTCACCCATTACGAACTGATTTATTTGAAAACCTCGGGTGCCTAGCAATCATTGCTTTGATCTTCATTGGGGCTGGAATTTACTGGTTCTTCTTCGCCTAAAGAGAAGAGTTCCTCGGCTCAACATATTTATGAGGGATTCCTAACTCTGGTTGCGTCAAACGAATATAGATCTGCTTTCTGGGCTAAAAGGGCCCTTGACTGACAAGCGATAGCATTGGTGAGAATGGACTTCAAGGGGCTTTATGTCAGGTAACACTTCAGTTGAGCACAAAGTGCTCAGGTCTGACATCCAAGCACTTAGAGCTTTAGCTATCACTACGGTTGTTATCTTCCACCTTTGGCCAGGTCTATTACCTGGTGGCTTTGTCGGTGTTGATGTTTTCTTTGTAATCTCCGGTTTTCTAATTACTACTCATTTGCTTAAGGCAGTAGATAACAAGACATTCAAGATCTCTAGCTTCTGGGTGAGAAGAGTCAGACGTCTCCTGCCAGCATCCTTCACTGTCTTGATTTCTACTGCTATCGCTGTTTTGGTCTTTGTTCCTGTTCAGCTATGGCTTCAGTGGCTGAAAGAAATTCAAGCTTCCATTCTCTATTTTGAGAACTGGATTTTGGCTATAGATGCAGTTGACTACCTAGCACTCTCTAACGAAGCATCGCCAACCCAGCACTTCTGGTCTCTTTCGGTTGAAGAGCAGTTCTACATTGTTTGGCCCTTGCTAATTGCAGTAGCACTGCTCTTTGTCCGCAAAAGAAGCCCTCAGGTGCAGAGGATCTCAATGCTTGCGATCCTTGTTCTAATTACCTTGAGCTCTCTGATCTATGGAATCTACCTAACCCAAGCAGAGCCTGCTATCTCTTACTTCTCCACACCAGTTAGAGCTTGGGAGTTCGGGGTAGGAGCTTTGGTTGCATTTGCTCCTGCGGTCAAGATCAAAGCGGTCGCAGCAATTACCTCTGTTATAGGACTGGCTCTAATTGCCTATGCAAGTTTCACCTTTACATCAGCACTTCCATTCCCAGGTCTATGGGCACTTGTCCCAGTCCTAGGTGCTGCAGCTGTGATTGTGGGATCAGCAAATAGCGGATTACTTGGCAAGGTATTTGAATTCAAACCATTCCAGTGGCTAGGGGAGAGGTCCTACTCAATCTACCTATGGCACTGGCCGATAATTATTCTTCTGCCTTATGCAATCGGTGCAGAGCTAACTACTGAAACCAAGTTAGCTGCTTTCGCTCTCACGCTTGTGCTGGCATCTATCACTACTGCTTTTATTGAGAAGCCATTCTTGCCAGGCGGAAGCATCCCTACCTTCAAGCCGGTTACAGTCTTTAGTTCTTTGATAGTTGTTTCAGGAATCTTGGTTGGCTCTCTTGCAGTCGGTATTGCTCACGCGAACGCAGTAATTGCTGCAGAGAAAGAGAAGACCGACGACATAGTCAATGGTTCGCTTGATTGCTTTGGTGCAGGAGCTAGAGCTCCAGGTAAAGCACCTTGTCTAAACCCTGACTTGAAAGGTCTCTATCCATCTTTGGCAACAGCTGCTGCAGATAACTTCTGGCCTGAAGAGTGTGTTGTCACTAACCGTGAAGATGTGGAACCTATTGCGTGTGAAGTTGGTAATGCCAACTCAACAACAAGAATTGCACTTGTAGGAGATTCACATGCCAAGCACTATGCGGCAGCATTTGTGGATCTTGCTAAGAAGAACAACTGGAGTGTAGAAATATTTGTTAAAGGCGGTTGTCCTTTCTCTACCGCTGAGAGATCTCGTGATGACACAGTGCTAACTAAAGCCTGCACTGTCTATGTTCAAAACATGCAGAAGATTATCTCGGAAAAAAAGTATGACCTAGTCATAACCTCTCAGAAGAATGGTGTTGAGTGGATTACTTCCGGTAAATCACAAGAAGAGACTGCAATCGAAGGCTTAGAAGAAGCATGGTCAACAGTGATTTCCCAAGGAATCCCAGTGCTAGCTATCAAAGATAGCCCGATGCCAATCCCTAAGGTAATTAGATGCCTAGAGATAAAAGCGCCTAAAGATTGCACACTAGCCAGGGCTGAAGCATTCCTCTTTGATCCTCAAATTCAAGCTGTGGAGCGCCTCAATAGCGAGCTCGTCACCCTGGTCGAGTTTGATGATGTTTACTGCGACAAGTCAAATTGTTTCTCGGTAATTGGAAATGCCATCGTCTATAGAGATGCCAACCACCTAACAAGTACCTTCACTAGAACTCTGGCTCGATTCCTAAGCCCATACATTCAGAGTGCGTTGGCAAAATAGAACAATAGTTTTTAGCGCTTGTAAGGGCAATGCCTGCAGATATTTGCGCAGCACTTACCTTCGTCGGCAAGAGACTTGGCATTGAATACAAAAAACCCAGTTTCAGGATCAAGATAGCCAGGCTCGCCTAGTTCTAGGGACTGGTTGTGCTCAAAAATTATCTCTTTGTAGAAAGGATTCGACTCATTCAACCTGTCAGGGTGTGGCTGATTCAGGTCACGACGAACCACATCTCTTTTAGGCATAAGAGAACAATCGTATGCCCGAGATGCAAATAGGCCTGCCAAGGCGAGCGTTGGGTTCAAGCTAGCGTGTTCTAAACTTGGTCGTAGGCAAGCCTGTTAACAAACTAAAGATATTGGCGTTGAGGACTTTATGACAAACATGCGTGGAACACTGATTGGGGTCTATAACGCCGACGGTGGAATCGTAGGCGAAATCAGTTATGTTCTAGGGCACCTCATTGGCATTAGAAGTTGCAGCCTTTGCGACATTTCCCACTCTCCAATCAAGAAGAAGGCTGCATTTAAGGAATTAGAACAGCACCTGCTTGAAGAGCACGGAATTCTGGTGAAAATGATTCACCTAAACGAACGCAATGAGCGTGAGACAAAAGCATCCGAAGGGCGTGAGCCCTGCATGCTTCTGGAGTATCCAGATCAGTCAATTTCTATGTTCCTAGATTCCACAGACCTAAAGGCGCTCTCTGGAAGTGTGAAGTCCCTCAAGAAGTTGATTACTTCGAGACTAGATATGTACCTTTAGGTGGAAAGCTGAAACCATTCTTGGTTTTCACCTGAAGAATCTATTTGACTAGAGCTATCGAGCGACCTGTGTCGTAGAAGTCACGGTTGCCGACTCCATCGCGAACGCCAACCCAAACTTTGTAGGTGCCAACACGAGCATTGTCTCTGAACGAATAGTCTTGCTCAAAGATTGAATCGGTAGGCGTGAACCTAATCACTCTAGGAACAGACCCCTTTGCGTGAAGTCCGTTTTCATCTTGGAAACTGCCACCCTCGACGTCGAGCATCAACCAAAAGTCGATTCCAGCGACTACTGAATCATCAGTTACCTCAACACGGATGACAAACTTCTCTCCTGGACTCACTGAGTCAGGTAGGTCGAGCTTGGTTACAGTTGGTGGGCGGTTATCAGACGATCCACCGACAACTTCAAACGCGATTCTTTGTTCTGCGGTGTGACCCATAATGTCGACAGCTCCCAGAAAAAGTGTGTAGTAATCATTCACTGCACTTGGAGGAATAGTGCAGCTCAATTTGTAGGTTCCAGATTTTTCAGAGCCTGATACTAATTCGGTTGGAATGCGGAATCCGCACCATTCGGTGATCCAGCCAGGAGCACCGCCAATTGATCCATAGACCGCATCCACTGTAGCGATGTCGCTGACGTTCACGGTGAAGACGGCGAGTGTTCCAGCTTGTAACTGCCTAACAACCATTGGCAAAGGTCCGAATTTCGGACCTTTGCTGTCTAAACTGCAAGCGTCAAGACGCACGTCGGATGAATCAGCATTGCAAAGGTCATTGCCAGGACCGGATGTAATCGTATCTTTGCCTTTGCCGCCATCGATCATGTCCGCGCCGGATCCGGCTGAAAGACTATCGGTTCCTGAACCACCTTGAAGTAAGTCTTGGTCATTGCCTCCGGTGATTCGGTCTGTGCCATCACCAGCGACCAACTTATCTGCGCCGTCGCCGCCATCGATGTTATCGTTTCCGGCTTCACCGTAAATCACATCTTTTCCTGTGCCGCCAAGAATTCGATCGTTACCTGGGCCACCATAAATAATGTCATTTCCACCAAGCCCGCTGATTACGTCATTGCCCGATCCACCACAAATAACGTCATCTCCTGGAGTGCCAGTAATTCGATCAGCAGAAGCTGTTCCAGAGATGTTGCAAGCAGGGAGGGAGAGAGAGTAACTAGCATTAGGCAAACTAGTAACTAGTAGTGGAACCAGTGCAGCAATTAGTAAACTCTTGCGGTACATTCCAAGTCTCCATTCCTCAAGCTTTCTAGAAATATAGCAACAGTTGTCTGGGCAGAACCCTAATCATTCCTACAATTCTTGGAAACTCTCAGGCTATTGAAACCGCTTTCATGACCCCGATTTGGAACCTTCTATAGAGGATGTGAGCGCGCAAACATTTAAGTGAAAAGAACCCCACCGTGGAGGGTGAGGTTCTTTGTAGGCCCCGTCGGGATCGAACCGACGACCCACGGATTAAAAGTCCGTTGCTCTAACCAACTGAGCTAGAGGCCCTTAGTGCTTTGTTGCTAGACAAGTTTATTACTTCTCCGGTGTGCTTAGGTGCGTTTAGTCAGATACTCCGACAGGTCTCTGATTACCCTGTTATCCACGCTATGACCTAGACCGCTATAGACCTTTGCGGTTAGCTTTGTGTGCTTTGTAAGCCAGTTGGAGGTTCTTTCAACCATCTCTGCTGAGATTCTGGTGTCAGCTTCACCTCTGCAGTAGAGCACATCAGGCTTTAGTTCTTCTAAGCGATCATCGGCTGGCTGCTTAGCATCCAAGATGAAACCAGCCATGAGAACTGTCTTTAGTATTCGCTCTGGCCTGGTTCTCAATAACTGAGTTGCCATGAGAGCACCTTGAGAGAAACCAATAGGGATGAGTGGGGTTGTTGCTGGAAGGGTATTGTCAATCCACTCCCAGAGCTTCTCCGTTGCTCTCTCAATATCCTCTTGAGGTGTGTAGTTATTCATGGTCAGTAGATACCACTCAAAACCATTACCTCCAGAGGAAAGTGGAGCTCTAGGAGATACCCAAGGGAGGTTTCCAGTCATGATTTCTGGGAGATCATTCTCATCTGCTCCGTAACCGTGAAGCAATAGTGCAACAGGAGAATTCTCTTTCAAGTTCTCTATGTTGAACGAGGTATAGGTTGTTATTCCTTTGGCCATTAGAAGTTCTTTCGTTTAGTTATGAGCAAAGGAGATAGTTGCTGCTACTGCCTTTTTCCAATTGGCAAAGAGCTCAGGACTTATAGGCCCTGGTTCAAAGTGTTTTTCAATTGGATTTAGGTTCTTTAGCTCTTCTAGTGAACTCCAGAAACCAACACCTAGACCAGCGAGGTAGGCAGCACCAAGAGCTGTGGAGTCTAAATGGATAGGCCTTTGCAGAGGAACTTCAAGAAGATCTGACTGGACTTGCATGAGCAGGTCATTAGCTGATGCTCCGCCATCTACTCGTAGCTTTGAGAGCTTGATTCCGGTTTGACCCATTGCATCAAAGATGTCTTTTACTTGGAAAGCTATAGCTTCAAGAGTTGCTCTAGCTATATGAGCATCTGTTGTTCCTCTAGTTATCCCAAAGATGGTTCCGGTTGCCTCTGGCTCCCAGTAGGGGGCACCTAGACCAGTTAGAGCAGGAACAAATACAACACCACCGTTGTCTGGAACTGAATTAGCTAAGCGCTCGCTGTCCTCGGATTTTTCAATAATCTTTAGTCCATCTCTCAACCACTGGATAGCAGCTCCTGCGACGAACACAGAACCCTCACTTGCGTATGTTCTTGTTCCATCTAGTTGCCAAGCAACAGTTGTGATTAGGCCATTGTCTAGAACCAGAGAATCAGATCCTATGTTCTGCAGGATGAAGGCACCTGTTCCATATGTGCATTTAGCTCCACCAACTTCAAACTGAGTCTGTCCAAAGAGTGCAGCTTGCTGGTCTCCTGCTATTCCTGAAATAGGAATGGATAGACCAAAGAAAGAATCAGGATTAGTTTCAGCAAGCATTCCACTTGAATCAACAACAGTTGGAAGTGCGTGAAGTGGAATACCGAATAGGTCTAGAAGTTCTGCTGACCATTCACCTTGATGAATGTCATAGAGCTGAGTTCTTGAAGCGTTAGTCGCATCTGTTATGTGTGCCTTACCGTTGGTAAGTCTTGCAACTAGGTAAGCATCGATAGTTCCAATAACTAGATTGCCTTCAACTACCTCATTCCAAATCTCTGGCTTGTTGATGGCAATCCAACGAAGCTTAGAAGCACTGAAGTAAGGATCTAGAGGTAAACCAGTTAGTTTCTGAACTTTAGAAATACTCGGGTGGTTTTCAAGATCTTTGAGTACCTGAGTAGTTCTTCGGTCTTGCCAAACAATTGCTGGAGTCGGGGAGTCAAGAGTGGTTTTGTTCCAGAGGCCAACGGTTTCCCTTTGGTTAGTAATTCCTAGGCCTGCAAAAGTCACATCCCCAACAACATCGAGAACTTGTTTCACTGCAGAAAGCGTTGCCTGCCATATCTCTTCAAGATCGTGTTCAACCCAGCCAGGCTGCGGGAAGTGTTGAGGAAACTCTTGGTAGCCGTGAGCAGCTCTTGAGCCATCTTTTCTAATGGCAAGTGCAGTTACCCCAGTAGTTCCGGCATCGATAGCGAGAATCATATTGTTCCTAGTGAGCCATCGGTTCGTAGATTACTTCTTCTGGTTTCATGTCTTTCCTAGGCCATTCAATCAAAAGCATTGCGGCAAGCATTAGAACACCACCGAAGATCACCTGAAGAGAGAGGATCTCTTGCCCGACTGCTACCGATGTCAAAGCGGCAAAGACAACTTCCATGGTCAAGATAATAGCCACCCTCGAGGCATCCATAATTGATTGAGCCCAAGTCTGAATAAAGAAAGCTAGAGCTGTTGCAAACACAGCTGTGAAGAGAACGGCAAACCAAACTTCAAAATCTACTGGTTCCTGGTAGCCATCAGGTAATGCACCGATCCAACAGATCACAGAAACTGTTACAAGCTGAATAACAGTTAGAGCGTAAACATCTTTGCCCGGTGACCACTTGCCTAATCCAACAATGTGAAGAGCAAAACCGAGAGCACAGAGTAATGTCCAGATTTGTCCGAAGTCGAAGGAAGCATCTTTGATGGTGATGAAACCCAGACCAACTGTGGCAAGGATTGCGCCTACAGCAACTATAGATTTTGGTCTTCTCTTGAAAAGAATCCAAACAATGATTGGAGTGAGAATTACATAAAGTCCTGTAATGAAACTTGTGATAGCTGCGGTTGAAAGAGTTAGCCCAATGGTTTGAGTGACATAGCTAAAGCTCAAGACAGCGCCAAGAATTACACCGTATAGAAGTGTTGGACCTCTAAATGCTTTTAGAACCTGAGGCCTAACAGCAATCATTAGAGCAGCAGCAATCGTGAATCTGATTGCTAGAAAGTCATAAACAGGAATCTTT
>Ga0208787_1000515_pt1 | contig 18354 bp, 11 predicted proteins | sample Wag4_2014_7_11_FD_187362 | JGI IMG/M metagenome (GOLD analysis project Ga0208787, IMG submission 187362) | Fresh water microbial communities from Ohio, USA - Utica-2 Time Series HT 2014_7_11 (SPAdes) (version 2) | ecosystem: Environmental > Aquatic > Freshwater > Water tank | place: USA: Ohio... | reverse complement strand
GACCGCACGAAGAAGGGTTGCGAGTACGCGGTGCTGGTTTCGCTTCTGGAGGCCGACAATGAGCTTTACAACAGCGGGATTGTGGACGTTTCCTACCGCTACCCGAAGATGTACGTGGTGCGGCCGCAAGCATTTTTAACGATAATCACGTTGCTTCGCAATGCGGCCATGAATTCGCTGCAGTTCAAGACGGAGCTGGCTCAAGTCCGAGCACAGAACATCGACATCACCAATTTTGAAAACCGGTTGAATGAGTTTAAATCGGGCTTCGCGATGAACTACGATCGGGCGAGCAAGCATTTGTTGACGGCTGTTGAAGGAATTGACAAGACCATCAATCAACTTCAAAAGATTCGCGAGGGCTTAGTTCGTTCGGAGGACAACCTAAGATTGGCCAACAACAAGGCGGAGGATATTACCATTAAGAAGTTGACCAAGGGGAATCCGACGATGACGCAGCGGTTTGAAGAGTTGGGTAAGTAAAGACTGAATTTTCGGGGGCCAAATTGCCGCGCTGGCGCGCGGCGGACCGCTAAGGGGGTGCGTACTCAGGTAATCCCAATCCGCTGCGCGGATTTTGGGCTTTTTCATGCCCGCTTGGTGAGCGAGCCCCCCAGCGAGCATAAAAAAATCCCAAGGACCGAAGTCCTTGGGATTACCTGAGTAGACATTCTGGAGAGGAGGTCTAATCAGTAATGAAAAGGGTGACTCCTTTTGATTGCCTCAATATGGAACCATTTTTGGTTTCATCATTTTAGAGGAATATTGGTGTAGTCCCAGTGAGGGATGTAAATCTGTGACCTCAAAAAAGGAGAGAATCCCTAACTTGGTGTTACTACAACTGAGGGGGAGGGGAATACATAAATGCAATTTAACGGCTATTCTAAGACCAACAGTACGCAACATAGTTAGACAGAAATGAACGTAACAACAGTCATATTTTTAAGCATTCTATCCACTTTGACTTTGTGCAATAGCGAAACTTCTTATTCAAAGAACCATTCTTTCCTTCTAAAAGAAATTAATGTAAAGGGCGACACCGTAAGAGAACTTGGAAGTAATATTATGGTGATTTACCATGACAAAAAAAATACTTATTGGTTTGGTAGTTGGGAGGATGGAATTTATAAATATGACGGTAATACGTTGATAAATTACACTACGAAACACGGTTTAAAAAATAATAGAATTGATGAAATTAAGGAAGACAAACAAGGAAATATTTATATCAATAATGATGGAGAAATAAGCAAATTCGATGGGCAAAATTTCATCAAGGTCAGCGTTGCAAATAGTTCGAAAAATGAATGGAAGTTGGAACCTGATGACTTGTGGTTCAAGGGCAATCAGAATTCCGGGTTGGTTTATCGTTATGACGGCAAATATTTACATCAACTTAAATTTCCTGAAACCAAAGAAGGTGATGACTATTTAACAAAATTTCCCAATGTGGGGTATAGTCCTTATGATGTTTACATCATATATAACGACAGAGAAGGAAATGTTTGGTTTGGTACAGGGGTACTGGGTGTATGCCTGTTTAACGGAAAAACTTTTACTTGGCTTTCAGAAAATGAGATGGATTTTGATGTCGAAACAGGTTTTGGTATTCGTTCAATTATTGAAGACAGTAATGGCAAGTTTTGGTTCAGTAACTCGTTACATCGCTTCAATGTATACGGACAAGTTGATACAATCAAATACTTAAAAGAAAAAGGAATTGGTAGCTTAGATGGAAAGAAAGACGGTGATTTAGTTGCTATTATCTCTATGGAAAAAGATAACAATGACTTATGGATGGCAACATACAACAAAGGAGTATATTGTTATAACGGACGGCAAATAAAACATGTTCCTGTCAAGGATAATGACAAAGATATTACCGTGTATTCAATTTACAAGGACAATAATGGCGACCTATGGCTTGGGACTCATGAGAACGGAGCATATAAATTTAACGGAAAGACATTTGAAAAATTTAAACCACATTGACGAAAGAAGAATAGATGAAATCGTTGGTGGTTAGAAACATACAGTATTATTGGATTATTCACGCCAAGAGAGCCAATTCATATTGCAAAAATTGAGGTTTGCAAAGGATTATGGATTACCTCGTCAATTTGGGGATATTTAACCGTTAAGTGAATTATTTTTTCCGCATAATCCTTTGGTATTCTAGGTCTTTGATGTGGCATAAAATATAGAATCCAATCATTTCTAACTAGCTTTTTTAGTAGAGAGGGCCAAATTGCCGCGCTGGCGCGCGGCGGACCGCTTTTGGGGTGCTTACTCAGGTAATCCCAATCCGCTGCGCGGATTTTGGGCTTTTTCATGCTCGCTTGGTGAGCGAGCTCCCCAGCGAGCATAAAAAAATCCCAAGGACCGAAGTCCTTGGGATTACCTGAGTAGACATTCTAGAGCGAAGGTCGAACATGTAGCGAGAAACTCCTATTGGCTAAAATTTAAGTTCCGATGCACGAAGCACCCGCTGAATCCGGCGGGTTCCGCGCACGTCCCAGATTTCAAGGACTAACGTGGGGTCAGACTGTGACCAATCGATATTGATGATTCCGTAGTGATTTTCCATGATCGGGCCCTCAAGACGGTAAGCGTTCGGAGTGGCAAAGTGCCACGTGCTGGAAAGGCCACTTGAGGTCAGGTCATATATGGGGTAAAGCCCAGGCGCATCAAAACGTGAAAGTTCCGCGTAGTGCACGTCGCCCGAAATGAAAAAAACACCTTCGGCGCGGGTGCGGCGAATTAGCTCAAGCATTCGCTCGCGCTCGTGCGGGAAGTTTGCCCAAGCCTCATAACCGTTGAACTCGATTCCAAATTGGGTAGACGAGACGATCAATCGTAGGTCGGCTGGTTGGTGAAGCTGCTCCTCGAGCCATGCCCATTGGGCAGCTCCTAAGATGGTTGAGTCAGTTTGTTCCGCGGTGTAGGCTGCGTAGTCCAGTTCATAGAAGTACCGACCCTGGCGCTTGACCTCGCCGCCGTATTTTTTAAGGTTGTCGCGAAAAGTACGGGTATCCAAGACAATGATTTGAAGTGTTTTGCCCGCTTGCTGCACGGTGTACGAGGTGTAAATGCCGGGGCGCTGGCGGCGAGGAGTTTTGGCTGGTTCGCCAAAGAAGTCGAGTAAGATGTCTTTAGACTCTGCTTTGAACGGGTAGTGACGTCCCGCGTCGTTTCGGCCAAAATCGTGGTCATCCCAGGTCGCAATGATGGGCGCCGCGGCTTTAAGCGCTTGAAAGTTGGGATTGGCCGCTAATTTGGCGTACTTCGCCCGGAGCACGTTCATGTCGTCGGTGTCCCCATAGATGTTGTCGCCTAAGTAGATAAATAGATCTGGTTTTTGCTCGGCTGCGAGCTTAAGTGCCGGCTGAGGGTGATCTTGGTAACCGCAACTGCCGAAGGCAATTTTTAATTGATTACCTGAACCGATGGGCAGGGTTTGCTCTTGGGCGTAGCTATTTAGTGTCCAATTAAAAGCAGCCATTAAAAGAAAGGAAGTGGTACGCATACTGCGAAGTTTTGCGCTAAATGTTAGATCAGTTCGCGAGAAAGGTTAAGATTCGTCCGACGAAGTGCTGTGATTGGTAACAGTTATGAATTGCGCACAGAATGAGTCGAAGTTGACATTCAAAATTCCGACCTAATGGATTGGTCCTAAATATTTAATGTTTGCGTACCGTCCACGTTACGTGTGCGGGTATTCTTTGCGGTACCATGGCGGCTGATTCACCTTTTATCCGAAGAATAGGGTCCATGAAGGTGGTACAAAGAATGCGCCAACTCCCTGTATGGATCCAAGTCATCACCGTGGTGTTGTGGCTCTTGCCCTTGGGGACCTTATGGTCGGCGATGTTTCTTGCCTTTAGTGTACGTCGTGAGCGCAGAGTTCGATTCCGCTAACTAAATAGTAACAAAACTCACGGAGCAATAATCCGCAGTTTATGTTCGCCTAAAATTGGATTAGGTGCTTTAAGTCGTGAATAATTCACAACTTAAAACACACAAAATCAGCACTATGAATATATTTTACTCTGCGATCGGTGCGGTAATCCTTGGCTTCGGTGCTCAAGCTCAAATTGCCTTCGATCCGACTATTAATATCACTAACTGGTCACCGGCCACGGTAGTGATGCCGAAGCATCCGCTTCGTATTCAGCCCATTTTTGTGGGTGGACACGATTTCGTCCAAGTAGGCACTAACGACTCGGTAGTAGCCAAGCAATGGAACGACTTTATTGGATTTACTCCAGACAACAACTCATCAGATTTGGGATGGGTAACGGTAAACCACGAGATGATTCAAGCAAACCCCGCCATTGGTGATGGAGGTGGCATGACTGCATTCAAAATCAAGCAGGTAGGTGACTCAATTCAAGTAGTTAAGCAAACACTAGCAGACGGACGCAGTGGAAAGTTCATGAATGTCAAATTTGACGGAACCGGCAATACCGGAATGAACTGCGGAGGAATCATCAGCCCAGACGGCCGTATTTGGACGGCCGAAGAGTGGTGGCAAGGAAGTAACACGGCCATCTTTGCAGGCGGTGCAGGATTCACGGACACCTCAGACTTCACGATTGGTAACAATACTGGTATTTCGTGGGCTAACGGACAAACCATCAAGCGCCACCAAAACTTGAACTGGATGGTTGAAATTGACCCGGTCAATGCACAAGCTATTCGCAAACAGTACAACTGGGGACGCCAGCCTTTTGAAGGTGGTGCCATAGCCGCCGACAACAAGACGGTTTACTTAGGGCAGGATGCTACTCCCGCATACTTCACCAAATTTGTGGCAAACACTCCTGGTGACTTCACATCGGGGAACCTCTACGTTTACAAAGAAGATGCGAGTAACTCGAAGTGGATTCTATTGAGCAATTCGAGTATGTCAGATGCGTTGAGCATTTCAGCCCAAGCTGAAACCCTAGGTGCAACAATGTTTAATCGCATTGAGTGGTTTGCGATTAATCCACAAACAGGTAAAGTCTACTTCACGTGCACTGGTCGTGATAATCCGACATCCCAGCTTTTAGGTGGTCGCAGCCGCGGTGCTACGTTTAGTTCTATTACATTAGACCTCGCGGCTACCCGTTGGGCGACACATCCAGATTCTACAGACTTCGGTGCGCTCTACCGTGACTACTACGGACACATTGTAGAATTTGATCCCTCAACAGATGGGATTTCAATGTTCCTTGAGGGTGGCCCTTACCTGCAAACCGGAAATGCAGCCCCATTGACCTACCCAAACAATCATTTGTCGAATCCTGATGGTTTGTCTTTTATGACTGTCAATGGAAATGTTTATATGGTAATTCAAGAGGATCTCAATGGATCATCTTACGGCCGTGTACCTACAGGTGAGACTAATCGACTTTGTGAAATGTTCTTGTATGACATGAATGACCCTAATCCGTCATTAAGTAAGTTGATGAAAATCACGGCTGTTCCTAAAGGGGCAGAAATTACTGGTGCCGTCCAAATCACGAACGATATTCTGTTGGTGAATTCTCAGCACCCTTCGACCTCGAATCCATTCCCTTACAACAACTCGCTTACCTTCGCAATTATAGGATTCAGCAAGTCAACTGTTGGGATGAACGAAGAGCCTAACTTTGAGGGTGAAGGATTCCAAATCTACCCTAATCCAGCGAGCCGTTCGTTGAATTTCAACGAGTTGAGTGATGTAGCGATCTACGATTTAAACGGTCGCCGTCTCGAGGTTTACCGCAATGTCGAAAAAATCGACGTGAGCCACTTAGCTCCGGCCGTGTACTTTGTGCAAAATGCAAAGGGCGATGTTCAGCGCTTGATTATTCAATAGCAGATTGTCAACTTTTTAAGGGCTGTGCTTCGGCACAGCCCTTTCTCTTTTTTTACCAATTATGAAGAGCACCGTACTCCAATTATTCGCAATAGTATTAGTCGTCGCAGTCATTTACGGCTTGACAAGTAGCCGGGTAGAGGAGCCCATTGACCAAAGTTTTGCACTCTTTCGTGCTGACGCTGAGGAATTCCGTCAAGCAACAAATGACCTTAAATGGTCTGTTCGTCAAATGGAACATTCGGACGCTCACGGAGCTTTTGAACGTGTAAAGTATGCGTTTAAGCGCATCGAAGCGTTCGCTTGGTACCTTGACCCTGAATTCACTGGGACGTACCTAAACGGGGCTCCGCTCCCAAAGTTGCAGCAAGGAGTTCCGGCTATTGAAGTGCTAGAACCCAAGGGGCTGCAGATTCTTGAAGAGGAGTTGTACGCGGAAACGCCTGACGAAGAATTCTGTCTTGAACTTGCCGAACAACTTTCACTCGATGCACATTATTTGGTAGACCGCCTTCTTGAGGTGAAATGGACGAATCACCAGGTTTTTGAGGCAAGTAAGTTGGAGCTTATTCGTATAATCAGTCTCGGTATTACCGGTTTTGACACACCTGTGCGTGAAGACGCACTCTACGAATCGGCATTGGCCCTTGAGCGACTTTCTCAATACCTAAAGCCGTATCCCGAAAGCGATCAACTTGTAGCGCACCTTGATGGTGCTACCCTCCGATTATACGAGGGTCATAAAAAAGGATTTAAATCGTTGAATCGGGCGCAGTGGCTGCGCGATTACGCCCTACCAGCACATCGTGAATTGATGCGCCTTCAAAGAAAGCTCGGAATTGAGTTTCATGATGAAGTCCACCGATCCAAACAGCCGATACGCTGGGATGAAGAAGAGCTTTTTAGTTCTGAATTTTTAAATCCCTTCTTTTTTACCAAAATGAGCGAATCAGATTGGAGCGAGCCACGCGCACTTTTGGGAAGAAAACTTTTTAGAGAGGTTCAACTTTCACAGAGACAGGACATGAGTTGTGCCACGTGCCATTTGCCGAACCGCGCATTTTCGGACGGAAGGGCCGTGAGTGCCCCGACGGGGATCAATCAGGCAACTCGCGGTCGCAATACGCAAACCTTGCTCAATGCAGTATACAGTCCGGCCTACTTCTGGGATTTGCGGGTAGAGCACCTCGAGAATCAGCTGCTCCACGTCTTTCACAACGATAACGAGTTCGATATTCGATTTGAAGAAGCGTACACTCGATTGGCTCAAGATTCCGAGTACCGGATCCTCTTTGAACAAGCTTTTGGCGGAATGAATCCAAAGCAGTTCAAGTACCACCTTGAAACAGCGTTAACCGCATACTTGATTACGTTGAACAACTTTGATTCGCCGGTGGATCAATGGCTTCGTGGCGAGCGAAAGGACTTAGCTCCGTCGGTAATCCGTGGACTGAATTTATTTATGGGCGAAGCGGCCTGCGGAACCTGCCATTTTGCTCCCACATTCAGTGGTTTGGTCCCCCCGTACTTCCGCGAAATGGAGTCCGAAGTCCTGGGTGTAATGACGGCCCCAAGGTCCAAAGTTCTTGATCCGGATCTCGGCCGGTTTGCAGGCCCCCAAACCCAGCGTGCCCCGTTTTACCAGCATTCTTTTAAAACTGTGACGGTGCGCAACGTAGCCCAGACGGCCCCGTACATGCATCATGGCGGCTATCCGGATCTTGAAAGTGTGGTGGACTTTTACCACCATGGTGGTGGTGCTGGTCTCGGGCTGGACGTCCAGTACCAGACACTGCCGAGCGACAGCTTGAATTTAAGTGCGCAGCAGCGAAAAGATTTAATAGCGTTCATGGAAGCGCTAAGCGGAAGTTCCAAAGACTAAAGCGCGGCAAACTTCACACGAACAAAACGCAGGGATTACAAGCGTATTCGTGCTTTATCGGATGCAACGGGCACTAAACACCGCAGTACTATTGGGCTTGACCTCCTTTAGTATTTACTTCAGTATGTACGCCCTGAGAAAGCCATTTGCTGCGGGAGTATGGGATGAGCTTTTGTGGGGATTCCCACTGAAAATTTGGTTAGTAAGCGCCCAGCTTTTGGGCTACGCCGCGGCAAAATGGTGGGGGATTTCGTTCGTTAGTCAAATTCGTCGGAACCAACAAAAACAGGCCCTGCTTGCCATGTTTGTCGTGGCCTATGCCTCGCTGGTATTATTGGCCGTCGTTCCGACCCCACTCAAGCTTGGGGCTATGGTGGTCAATGGTCTTTCGCTTGGAATGGTGTGGGGAGTAATCTTTCGCTACCTCGAAGGGCGTAAGGCGACCGACGTTCTCGGTATTTTTTTATCGTGCAGTTTTGTGGTGAGTTCGGGGGCGGTGAAGAGTCTCGGGCTTTGGCTTGTACAAAGTATAGGGATCGAAGAGTCGTGGATGCCCTTGATTACGGGGCTGTGCTTCGCGCCAATTCTTGTTTTGAGCGTGGGTTGGATCGACCGCCTACCCGAACCGAGTGAGGCAGATCGCGCACTTCGGAGCGAACGTACGGCGATGGGACGAACGGACCGTAGCGAAATGCTTCGTCACGTTGGCCTCGGCGTCGGACTCATCTCTTTGGCGTACGTACTACTCACAGGACTGAGGGACCTTCGGGACAATTTTGCGGTGGAGCTTTGGAACGAGCTTGGCGTGGGAAATGCCGCAGTCAATTTAACCCAAAGCGAATGGCCCATTACTCTTATTATTCTTGCCGTTTTTACGGTGATTTCGCGTATTCGGGACAACCAAAAGGCCTTTACCGCAATGCTGCTCGTTCTGGTTGTTGGGGGGCTTTTGATCGGCTTTAGTGCGAGCGCCTACCAAATGGGGTGGCTCTCGCCGTACCTGTTTATGTTTTTGCTGGGGTTGGGATTGTATTTGGCATACATCCCGATCACATCCATCCTGTTTGATCGATTAATTGCTGCACTGAATTTAAATGGGAATGTGGGGTTCTTCATTTATATGGCAGATGCCATGGGCTACTTGGGTACCACTGTACTCATGTTTTTGTTCCGCTTTGGGGAGTCAGAGTCGTCTTGGTTGAATTTGCTGCTGAACGTCTCGTTCGTCGTTTCGATCGGGAGCGCTGCTTTATTTATTGCTGCGCTTGCCTGGTTTCAAAATGTTTATTCACGATTCAAACACATAGCACATGCCTAAATATCAACTTTTGGTCTGCGACATTGCAGGCACGGTACTCCGCGACAACCATGAAGTGGCCAATTCGTTCCAGCGCGTGTTTGATGCGCATGGAATCCCTGCAACACCCGAACAAATCAACGGATTGATGGGAGTTCATAAGGTGGAGGCCATGCAGCGAATCCTTGAAGTGTACGAGCCGGATTCCGCCCGCGACCGGGCGCATGAACTCGCCTTGGAATTCGAAGAGGATATGATTGCGTACTACTTGACATCATCCGAAGTCGGACTATTTGATGACGTGGTTGAAACGTTTAATACGCTTCGTCGGCACGGCGTCTTTATCGGTTTGAATACGGGGTTTCCCGAGTCCATCACGGAGACCATCCTTGCACGGACGGGCCTGAAGTCTGAGGGGCTCATTGATGCGGTGGTAAGTAGCGACCAGGTTCCGGCAGGCCGACCCAGCCCCTGGATGATTCGGCAGTTAATGGCCGACGTCAAAGTGCGTGACCCCCGTTTTGTAGTGAAAATTGGAGACACCCCGGTAGACATTCTGGAAGGACGGAATGCGGAATGCGGCTTGGTCTTGGCAACCACGACAGGGACGTTTTCGTACCAAGAACTTCACCGCCACGAACCTGACGGTATTGTAGCCCATTTTCACGAAATCATCCCGTACTTCTTATGAAAAAGGCAGTCGTTGTTGGCGCCGGTATCCTCGGACTTTCTACCGCATTCCACCTCTGGCGAAAAGGCTACCATGTGGTCCTTGTGGACCGCTACCGTCGCCCGGTAGGTGCGTCCATTCGAAATTTTGGCATGGTTTGGCCTATTGGACAAACTCGTGGGCCGATGTACGACCGCGCGCTGCGGACCAAAGAGTTGTGGGCTGAACTCAGCAAGGACGCTGGATTTTGGATGCGCGAAACCGGCAGCTTGCACGTTGCGACCACCTTGGCTGAGGCAGAACTGCTAGGGCAAATGGCCGCCACGTTTAAGGATGACCGAGGCTACCGTTTGGTGAGTAAGCGAGAAGCTACTAGCCTCAGTCCGATGACTCAGACCAAAAACTTCGTATCAGCAATGTACAGTCCGAACGAAGCACTCATCGATTCGCCATTGGCCTTAGAGGCCTTGGCGAACTTCCTCGCGGCACAGCCTGAAATCAGTTTTATTCCGAACGCCGTCGTTCATGAAGTGCGTCATCCGAACGTTATTACCTCCAAAGGCACGTTTACAGCCGACCTTATTTGGCTTTCGACCGGCATGGATCACGATGCCGTTCGACTTCTTGCGCCGGCTGACCGTCCGTTTGTGCGCGTAAAGCTGCAAATGCTTCGATTTCAGCCTGCCGATGCCAACTTCGACATGCGGTTACCCCTTTGTGGCGGAACGAGTTTGGTCCATTACGCGAGTTTTCAGGAATTCCGCGAAGCGTCCGAAGAAGTTCGCCGTGAATTGAACGAAATGGACCCCAAGATCTTAGCTTGGGGAATTCATGCGATGGTAAGCCAAAACGGTCGCGGGCATTTGGTTGTGGGTGATACGCATGAGTACGACGACACGCCCGATCCGTTCAACTACGACGATCAAAATAAGCTCGTAATGAATTATTTGCAGCGGTTCGTTCGGTTTCCGCGTATGGAGCTCCAAGCTACATGGAACGGATGGTACACCAAGCGCACGGACGGAGGAACCGAGTGGTTTGAGGTCGTGGAACCAGGTGTTTATTATGTGAATGGCATCGGCGGTATGGGAATGACCTTAGGCATGGGGTGGACCGACGAATTGGTGCGTGCTCACGCCTAATATTTCCAAAAAATTACGCCCACATTACCGAATGGCAATGTGCCTTAAATTGCTGTTAAGTGCATCATATTTAACAATTTGCAGGATAAAAAATTACAATAGTAGGGGAGTTTTGTAGGGTAATCTCCTAAGTAAAACCCAATGACCTCTCGCACCTCGAAGGCAGTTCTACTGCTCGCCCTCGGCCTGGTTTGGAGCCAATCCACCCAGGCACAAAATGCTAAAGACACGGTAATTGCTGTTGATGAAGTTGTCATCACTGCACTCGGTGTTAAAAGCGAAAAGAAAAAAATTGGCTACGCCGTTCAAGAAGTCCAGGGAAGTACCCTGGTGAAGAGCCGCGAGCCAAACGCAATTAACGGACTGGTCGGTAAAGTAGCGGGATTGACCGTTGGACCGAGCGCCGAAATGCTGAGCGCCCCCCAGTTGGTCCTTCGCGGTAGCGATATTCGCCGTGGCCAGTCGGTACTTTTTGTTGTAGATGGTGTACCCATCAACTCGGACTCGTGGAACATCAGCCCAGACGACATCGAGTCGTACACGGTACTCAAGGGACCGTCTGCTGCAGCTCTTTACGGTTACCGCGGTCAAAACGGAGCCATCGTCATCACGACCAAAAAAGCAAAAGAAAAAGGAGTAGTTGTGGAATACAACAGCTCGACCATGCTTGAAAACGGCTTCCTTACCCTTCCCAAAGTTCAGGACAAATTTGGTCCAGGTGACCACGGGCGATACGGCTTCGTAGACGGTCGTGGAGGAGGAACCAATGATGGGGACTACGATATTTGGGGTCCGGAGTTCGGAAAAGGAATGTGGGACCCGAATACCAACAGCTACAATCCCAACCTTGCCCAATACGATAGTCCAGTTGATCCAGTTACCGGTCAACGTCAAGGAACTCCTTGGGTAAATCGTGGTAAAGACAACTTGACTCGATTCATTCAAACGGGCGCCCTACTAACGAATAATATCAGCATTGCTAACTCCACCGAAAAGTCGGACGTACGCTTTTCGTTCAGCAATACCTACCAGCGCGGAATTATTCCGAATACGCAACTGAACACGTACAACTTCAATGTGAGCAATACAGTACGTTTTAGTAAGAAGTTCCGCATGGACGCTACATTGAACTTTAACCGTCAGGCTACGGACAACGTTCCCGATGTAGTGTATGGACCAAACTCAGTCATTTACAACATGGTCATCTGGAACGGTGCAGATTGGGACGTCGAGGCTGAAGACATTCGCGGAATTTGGAAACCGGGCCGCGAAGGCATCGAGTCAGTCCACGCAGAATACAAGCGCTACCATAACCCATGGTTCATGAGCTACCATTGGCTGCGAGGTCACTACAAGAACGATACATATGGCTACACTGCATTGACGTACGACTTCAACGACAAACTCAGCTTGCTAGCCCGTACGTCCATTACGACCTATGACCTATTCCGCAACGAAAAAATGCCGTTCAGCGCCCACCCTTATGGCCGTGAGGAGAACCGAGGTGACTACCGTGAAGATCGACGTTCGATGTTTGAGAATAACAGTGAATTCTTGCTTTCGTACGCCAACCGCTTCGGAAAACTCAATTTGGACGCCAAGGCCGGAGGTAACATCCGAACCTTTGCCTACAACGCCAACTGGGCGTCAACGAACTACCTACTGGTTCCAGGGGTATACAACTTTGCCAACAGCGCAAACCCAGTACTCGCATACAACTTCGATGCGAAAATGGTGGTAAACTCGGTTTACGCTGACGTCAACGCAGGTGTTCGTGGATTGAATGTTAACGGAACGCTTCGTCGTGACCAGATTTCGACGCTTCCAGTTGATAACAACGCTTACATCTATCCTGGTGCCGCACTTTCTTTGATTCCAACGGAATTCATGACCACCGGAAAAGTACTGAGCTTCGCCAAGCTTCGGGCTTCGGTTTCGCAAGCAATGGGTGGTTTAACCTCTCCGTTGAACGGTGGAGCGGCCTACCCCCTCGGCTACGGTAGCCGCTACTACAGCGCGTACGAAGGCCCTTCCTACGAGAATTCCGCAGCCTACAGCGTACCCTTGGTGTACGAAGGCCGTCCCGCCGCGTACTACACCAACACGGTGGCGAATTCGGGACTTCAGCCCTTTAAGCGTACCAACTTTGAATTTGGTGGTGAGGCGCGCTTCTTCTACAACCGCTTAGGTGTGGACGCAGCATACTTCATCTACAATGATGGCCCAGGCATCTTTAGTCGTTCGATTTCTTCGGCTACAGGCTACACGAATGCATTGGTAAACGGAATTGAGACTCAGCGTCGAGGATGGGAGCTCGCCCTTACGGGTAACGCTGTAAAGGCCGATAAGGTCGGTGGATTCAACTGGGATCTCGGTGCCAACTTTAGCGCCTATGGGGAATATCTAACCAATATTTATGAAGGTGTCGACAAGATTGCCTCTAATTACTTTGTGAGCGCCAACTCAGCTGGTCGATTTATCGAAGTAGGCGACCGTATAGATGGAATTTATTCTGGAGGTTTCCGCATGACGCCCGAGGGTGAGCTCATTAACGATGCCGGTGGCCGCCCCATCACGACTGCACTTCCGAAGTTCCTCGGCTACTCACTTCCTAAACTTGTTTGGGGGGCCAATAGTAGTATGAGCTACAAGAACTTCCGACTTAACCTCGGTTTTGATGGACGCATTGGTGGTGTGGTGGTCAACCAAATTGAGCGCCAAACGTACCGTGGTGGTCGCCAGTACGAGACGGCTGAAAATAATCTCACCGATGTCAATGGATTAGGTATGTACGATGCACGTGTTAACGATGCTCGAGGTGTTAAATCTTGGGTTGGTTCAGGTGTGGTCATCGTGAGTGGAACCCCAGAGTACGACGACAATGGTGTTATTACTAATATGAGCGAATTGTCGGTCGCCGATAACACGACGGCCACATACCTCCAGGACTACATCAGTCGCTACAAGGGTACTTTCGAAGGAACTTTGATGAGCAAAACCTACATGAAACTTCGTGATATTACGTTGAGTTACGACTTGCCTGAGAATACGCTACCTAAAGGAATAAGCGCTGTAAGCGTGTCGTTAATTGCTCGTAACGTTCTTTACTGGGCTCCGAATAGCTCAGCTGATCTTCAGCCTTGGCTTCACGCCGATAACCAGTACGACGTGGACATGGACCAGTTCCCTGGCATGACGGCCTACACGGACTTGCAGTCTCCGACCCTTCGCCGCTATGGCTTCAACCTCAACGTGAAATTTTAATTGCCTCCTTTAATCATGAATAAGTTTTTTGCCCTTGCGGCGCTCGTACTTGCGGGACTTAGCTTTCAGAGCTGCGAGCCCATGGAAGGCTTGGATCAAGATCCCAACCGTCCTACTCAAGTGACCCCGGACCTCCTGCTTAATGGTGTTCTGGTCGAGCTCCACCAGCGTGGCTGGAACGACGTTTCACGTTGGAACCAATACAATGCCTGCAACTACAACTACTACGGCAACCAGGAATACAACTGGACGGGAGCATCTTGGTCGTACACTACGCTCAAGAACGTTGTAAAGATGGAAGAGGAGGCAGCTCGTCTTGGTCTGCCCGAAAAGAATGCTTACAGCGCATTGGCTAAGTACTTGAAGGCTACGTTCTACTACCGAATGACCATGCTTTCGGGTGACATTCCTATGTCCGAGGCGCTTCAGCCGGACGTCACGTTGACTCCGAAGTACGACACCCAAAAGCAGGTTTTTCTGAATATTTTGAACTTGTTGGATGAGGCAAACAGCGACATGGCCGACCTCACGGCTTCGGGTTCAGACAACTTTAATGGTGACATTTACTACGGTAATGACCTTACGATGTACCGCAAAGCAGTGAATGCTTTTACGCTTCGCGTCCTCATTGCATTGAGCAAAAAGGCCGATGATGCAGACCTCAACGTCAAAGGTCGTTTTGCAGCCATTGTAAACAATCCTAGCCAGTACCCGCTCTTCACGTCGAACGGCGACAACATGGAATTTGTGCATAATGCCACGTTCAACAAGTACCCGACGAGCCCAGACAATTATGGATTTGATGCGCTTCGCTACAATATGGCCGCAACCTCGTTGAATGCTTTGGTTGACCTTCAGGATCCGCGCACCTTCTTATTTGCCGAGCCGGCTTCAGCTTTAGTTGCATCCGGAACTTCAGCGACCAGCTACGCTGCCTTTGTCGGAGCACCGAGCGACGAAGATTTGGCCGATATGTCCACTAAAGTTCAGAACGGTCAGTACAGCTTGTACAATCGCTACCGTTGGTACCGTGGTTTTACCGCTGAGAATACCATCGTTTTGGGCTATGCCGAGCAGTGCTTCAATATCGCCGAGGCGGCTCACCGCGGTTGGGTAGCCGGTGCGAATGCAAGCACGTACTACACCCAAGGTATTCAAGCGGTACATGATTGGTACGGAATCACGAACGGTACCAACACGGTACGCTTCCTGAAGGCATCAAATGACGGAGACCTGAGCAATTCAGCGAACTACGACGTGTACACGGTGAATTTTGACCAGGCCGCGTACTTGGCAGGTTCGGCTGTTGCGTACTCCAACGACGCCAACGGGCTCTCTAAAATTTTGACCCAACGTTACCTTGCGTTTTTCCAAAACGGCGGATGGGAAGGTTATTTTCAGTGGCGCCGGACCGGCATTCCAGCCTTTGATGAAGGCGGGTCTGGTACGGGCAACGGCGGAGTGATTCCTAAGCGCTTCCTCTATCCGAGTGCCGAAGTCACGAACAACAGCGATGCTATGAACGAGGCCCTGCAGCGCCAGTTCGGAACGACCAACGACAACATCAACCACGAAATGTGGGTCATCAAATAGTGTGTTCTGCTTTGCGTTTATACTCTAGGTAGTTTGATAATAGGTGATAGGGTAAAGGCATCCTTCGGGGTGCCTTTGCTTTTTCAAAAAGATTTGAACGATGGCTGTTGAATATTCAATCCGAACGGAACGCGTGCGTCGACTTTATACCGCGCGCGGAATACGGCACTACGGTGAAGGCGTAAGTCAAACCCAGCATGCCGTTCAGTCGTACCGTTTGGCACAAGAGGCAGGTGCAGAGCTTGAATTGCGTGTGGCAGCTTTTGTACATGATATAGGGCACCTCCTTGTTCCAGAAAAGCACCAGGAGGTCGATATGAGCCATGAAGTTCTTGGTGCAGAGTGGCTTAAAATTCGAGGATTTTGTCCATTAGTGGTGGCATTAGTCCAAAGCCATGTGTGGGCAAAGCGCTACTTGGCCTCTGACCCCGAATACTATGCAGAGCTCTCAGACGCGAGCAAAGCAAGCTTAGTCCTGCAAGGCGGGGTGCTTTCAAACTTGGAACGCAGTTCTTACGAGCAATTGCAGCACTTTGGCGATGCCCTTGCCCTACGTCGTTGGGACGACCTTGCCAAGGAAGCATCCGACCTTGCAAGTCACCAAATTCCGGATGAGGTTTGGTTCGACTTTACCCTTTACGATCAAAAATTCCCCTTGTGAACTACCTACCCATTTTTCTTGCGTTCAGTACGTTGGCAATGGCCCAATCCGCCAAGCAGAAGGCAATTGAGCCACTTAAGTCAGCTGAAAATTTAATTATAGTCACACTGGACGGCCTGCGTTGGCAGGAATTTTACGGCGGAGCAGATTCCGCGCTTTTGTTCAACCAGGCTTACACCCGTCACATTGACGAAACAGCGAAGGCTTACTGGGCGCCAACTTCCGAGGCGCGGCGGGCGCTTTTAATGCCATTTACCTGGAATACCTTGGTGCCCATGGGCAACGCATACGGCTACCGTCCGAATGGGAATTTTGTCGATAACGCCAATCCGCACTGGTTTTCGTACCCTGGCTACAACGAAACGTTTACCGGCTATCCGGATCCCGCCGTCAACTCCAACGATAAGGTCAATAATAAGCACGTAAATGTGCTTGAAGTGGTGAACGCGACACCAGGATTTGAAGGGCAGGTTGCTGCGTTTACTTCATGGGATGCGTTTGACGCAATCTTGAATTCGGACCGAAACGGCATGATGGTTTCGAGTGGTTTTGACCGGACCAAAAAGCCTGATGCCGTCCTTCAATTTTTGGACGACATTCAGTTCAGTTCGCCCGCCCCGCTTGGCGAATCGGTGCGTCCTGATTACCTCACATTTCAGTTTGCCAAGGCATATCTGAATGCGTACCGTCCTAAGGTCCTATACCTTGGACTCGATGAAACAGACGATTATGCACACCGCGGCGAGTACGACAACTACCTCTACCTGGCCCAGCAAACGGACCGTTGGATACGTGACCTTTGGACGAGCATACAGGCCCTTCCGCAGTACGCCGGAAAAACCGCTTTAATTATTTCAACCGACCATGGCCGAGGCGATGCCATTAAGTCGGAATGGAAGGATCACGGTTCTGATGTGGCAGACGCGAGCGAAATGTGGTTTTACCTCTACCAGCCCGGAATGAAATCTGAGGGCGTAGTGCAAACAGACCAGCAGCTTTACCAAGCTCAGTTGGCGCAGACCATTGCTCGCATGCTGGGCATTACGTACGCGCCCAATCATCCTACGCACCCAGCGGTAGTACTTCGTTAACCCGGGTTCAAAATAAAAGGCCCCACCGCATGCACGGCGGGGCCTTTTTCATTGCGCTAAGCCTACTTTGTGACCTTTAGGCTGAGGCTTGCCGGAGTTTTGGGGGCTACCCGTGAATTTTCGACGAGCACAGGGAAATCAAGTTTCTCAAGCGATTCAAGCGTTTTAACGTCTAGTTCGATGGATCCGTGGGCCGGAACAACAAACATGTTGGTGTGTGCATGAAACGTGTAAGGTCCCGTATAACGCAATGTCAAATCTTGTGCTCCATCGTTGTGGATAACAACCCGGGCAATCAACGGTGATACCTCGTACTTGAGGGGCGCTACACGCAAATTTGCTTCGAGGACGGCGATTAAGTGCTCGGCACGCCCCACCAACAAGTCGTTAAACCACACTACGGTGCGTCCTGCTTTTAATGCGGCCTTTATGGCTTCAGGACTTCGTTCTGAAGCAAGCACAAATGTCATTGGGCGGTGATTGCCTTCTGGAATTTCGTATTGCCAGTCCGCGATGCCGTGAACGTCGGAGTTACCCATGATGGTCAGGTTGCGGTCGAGGGCAATTTGAAGTGCTTCTTCAGAAAGAGTCAAGTCGTTTACTACTTCAATTCCGTGAAGCAATCCTGCCTTGATGACTTCGTCATGCCACGGCTCCAAGCGGGCGATGCCGTCTTTGCGCTGGGCTTCCCACTGAGGGTGGTTCCAAAAAACATAGGCTCCTTGGCGGTTGGCTTCTACCAATGCCTCGCGGGCGTCATCTACCATGAGTTTGTTGGCGTCCTCGATAAACACCGCGTTGATGTGGCCAGGAGCCATCGACCGGGTGATTTCTGAGCCGTTAACGACCATCAGCTGTTCGCCTTCTTTGCGGTGCCGAAGGGCCAGTTCGAACGCTCGGTTTCGGTCC
>Ga0208787_1000514_pt1 | contig 18383 bp, 18 predicted proteins | sample Wag4_2014_7_11_FD_187362 | JGI IMG/M metagenome (GOLD analysis project Ga0208787, IMG submission 187362) | Fresh water microbial communities from Ohio, USA - Utica-2 Time Series HT 2014_7_11 (SPAdes) (version 2) | ecosystem: Environmental > Aquatic > Freshwater > Water tank | place: USA: Ohio... | reverse complement strand
TGTTAATACGGTAGGAATAGGTTTTCTTGCCTCCAATATCAGCCACATAAAGTAACTTTCCATTGGCTGAACCCACTATGCCATTAGGTTTTACGAGGGTAGTTTCAACTCTTTCTACCTTTTTTCCATCCTGGGAAATGAAATATACATGTTCCCCATCTTGTTGTCTGTCAGGATTTCTTGTCCAATAATTTCTTTTATAAAGAGGATCGGTGAAGAAAATACCGCCATTTGGATGAACCCACAAATCATTGGGTCCATTCAATTTTTTTCCATCGTATAAATCGAGCAGAACCTTATGTTTCCCGTCGGGAGAAAAAGACCAAATCTGATTATCCATATCTGCGCAGGCAAGTAAATTTCCGTTTTGATCAAAATAAAGGCCATTGGCTCTACCCGAATCATCAGAAAAAATATTTAATTGACCTGAGTTGGCAGACCATTTCACAATCCTATTATTTGGCTGGTCCGTGAAAAAGACATTCCCCATTTTATCGACGGCCGGACCTTCCGTAAAAATGAAGCCACTCCCAATTTTTAAAATTTTTGCTCCATTTTTTACGATAGAAGCATCATCCACTATTTGTCCAAAGGAAAAGTGGACTAATAGTATATTGATTAAAAACAGACAACGAGCAAAGTGATTCATGTTCAAAATTTTTAATCAATATAATAATAATTTATGGCTTAAAAAACATCTGACAATGGATCTTTGAAAGATATTCCATTTTCTAAAGGATCTCTAGAAAGCAAATTAAACTCAACAAGTGCATGAATTATCATTTCCATGAAAATAAGGGTATTTCCTTTTTCATTGCCTGCATATTTTTCAGCCAACTTTTTTAGACCTGCCACTTTCTCCAATCGTTTTACATAATCATTTTCTGGTAAATCCAAAGGTAACTCCAAAACATTAGCATCTGAAAAATAAGCTTTTAGCGTACCATAAGGGTCTCTTTCATTCCCTTTGGAGAGCGCATCGGGATTAGGAAAAAGTTTCAAGAAATAATTTTTTATAGCCTTTCCAAAAAGAGACATAGCCACTGCTTGAGGACCTTCCTGTTCCCCTTCATAAACAAGTTCAATTTTACCAGTTATGGCGGGAATAATTCCCCAGAAATCACTGATTCTTGCTATTCCGTTTGATTCCTTATTTAACAATAATCTTCTTTCGACGGTACTTACCAGATTTTCATAAGCACTAATAGATAACCGAGCGGAAACACCACTTTTTGCATCTACAAATTCACTTTCGCGGGCTTGAAAAGCAATATCCTCCAATAAATAGGTTAAAATATCGGGAACTTTTACCACATTTTCCATATCAGGAGAAATTTTAGCTTCTGCTAAGGTAATCTGCCTGGCTATGTCAATTGTTTTTGGATAATGGGTTAAAATCTGACTTTGAATCCTGTCTTTTAGTGGCGTAATAATACTTCCCCTATTGGTGTAATCTTCAGGATTAGCGGTAAAAACGAAGGAAATATCAAGAGGGAGTCTGAGTTTGAAACCTCTTATTTGAATATCCCCCTCCTGTAAAATATTAAATAAAGCTACCTGAATTCTTGGTTGCAAATCGGGTAATTCATTGATAACAAATATACATCGGTGAGAGCGAGGAATAAGGCCAAAATGAATGACCCTTTCATCAGCATAAGGCAATTTTAAAGTAGCAGCTTTTATTGGATCGACATCCCCTATTAAATCCGCAATACTTACGTCGGGCGTAGCCAATTTTTCGACGTATCTATCACTCCTATGCAGCCAGATTACAGGCGTTTCATCCCCCATTTCAGCCACTAAATCTCTGGCAAATCTGGAAAGCGGTTGCATTGGATCGTCATTTAACTCACTGCCAGCAACAATAGGTATATATTCATCTAACAAATTGACTAACAAACGCGCCATTCTGGTCTTAGCCTGTCCTCTTAATCCTAAAAATAAGACATGGTGTCTGGAAAGAATTGCTCTCTCCAAATCAGGAATTACCGTATTTTCAAAACCAAGGATTCCAGCAAGGATAGGTTCACCCTTTTGCAACCTTGATCTAAGATTTCTGCGTAATTCGTCTTTTATAGAAATAGGTTGATATCCTGTAGCTTTTAGCTGTCCTAGCGTCGTCGCCCTCATGTTTTTAGTTTTTTAGGAAACATTGAAAAATGAAATTAGTTTACGATTTTCCTTATGTTTAATATTAATATAACACGAGGAAAGTATTTTTACATTGAAAATTACCGATATTGTTTATAATTATTTATTTCAAATTACAAGAGATGAAATATTGTTTTCTTTTTTGTTACCTTTTAACTTGTGGTTTTATATTCGAGGCAAATGGTCAATCAGTTGGGCCTGAAAATGGTACGCTAATCATAGCGGGTGGTGGAAAATTATCCGATGAAATTTTATCAACTTTTATAGAAGCAGCAGGAGGTGTTGAAGCACCTATTTTGGTTATTCCCACTGCATTGGGCTTAACAACTTATGAGGAAAAAGAAGGTGATTTTTTGAGGAGATTAGGAGCTAAAAATGTAAAGGTCTGGCATACAGATAATAAATTGATTGCAGATTCCAATTCTTTTGTAAATCCAATCAGGAATGCTAAAGGAATCTGGTTTACCGGCGGCAGACAATGGAGATTGGTTGATTCTTATGCCGGAACCGCTTCTGAAAAAGCATTTTGGACGGTCCTGGAAAATGATGGTGTCATTGGTGGTACCTCAGCTGGCGCGTCCATACAAGGAGATTATCTCATCAGAGGAGATACTAAAAATAATACCATCCTGATGGGCGACCATGAAAAAGGTTTTGCCTTTTTAAAAAATGTCATCATTGATCAACACGTTTTAGCGAGAAACAGGTCTTTTGATTTACCAAAAGTGTTGGAAAAATTACCCACCTCTCTTGGCATTGGGTTGGATGAAAATACGGCTATTGTCGTGAAAAAGGATACTTTCAGGGTCATTGGCGATAGTTATGTTCTTATGTACGATAAAAGTACCGAAAACCCTTTTTATCTTTTAAAAAAAGGAGACCAGTACGATGTACAAAAAAGACAGATAATCACCTCAAAAAATTAAAAACACCATATTCAACAATCATGAAACAATTTAAATGGACCTTTTTTTGCACTTTTATTCTTGTAAATGCTTTTGGACAAGATTTAAATATACATAGTCACAATGATTATTTGAGACATATTCCTTTTTGGGAAGCTGCCTCAGCCAATGCCATGTCTATTGAAGTAGATGTCATCTTACTGAGAGACACGTTGTTTGTAGCGCATGAAAAAGAATCCATCAGATCGAACAGGACCTTTGAAAATTTATATCTGGAACCTTTAAGACATAGCGCTGATTTGTCCTTTTCCTTGCATCCATCATTACAATTATTGGTTGATTGTAAAACGGAGGCCCTCTCCACCCTAGCATTAATTATTAAAAAATGTGAAGCTTACAAGAAATTCCTTTACCAGCCTGAAACGGGAAAAGGAGTTAAGATTATTATTTCTGGAAACAGGCCTCCTGCTTCAGATTATAGTAACAGCCCACCTTATCTGTTTTTTGACCACCAATCTATTGATGATCTGGATAAAATTTCTTTTGAAAAAATAGGTATGGTCTCTTTGCCATTTTACAAATTTGTAAGATGGAATGGGAAGGATACCATTCCAGCATTGGAAAGAGAAAAAGTGTTAAAAATAACCCAATCCGTTCATAAATATAAGGTTCCTTTCCGTTTTTGGGCTACGCCTGATACTCCGGAAGCTTGGAAAATGCTACCCGAACTTGGCATTGATTTCATCAATACCGACCAGCCAATCCGGGTTTCGGAATATTTAAAAACTAATTCAAAATAACCTACTTCGCAGCAGAAATGAGGTATATACCTCCTGGTTTAGTATTCAACGTCATATTAAACGACGTTTTACCTTGCCAGATCGAGGTTGCTGTTGGGTTATGAATGATGGGTAAACCCGGATTAACCCATTGAAATAAATCGTTTGTATTTATATCCATGGTATCTTCAGCCTCATCGGCACAAAAAACCTGTTCATTGGTTCTGATTTTTATTAACCCGCCCACTGCACTATGAATTTTTGCCGTTTTGAGTTGACCATTTTCCCATTCCATATCCACCGTTACACCACCTCTGGCTTTAAGACCAGTTACTTTCCCAGTATGCCAGGAAGTGGGCAAAGCAGGTAAAAGATGTATTTCACCTTCATGACTTTGAACCAGCGTTTCAGCAATACCAGCTGTAGCCCCAAAATTACCATCGATTTGAAAAGGAGGATGAGCATCAAAAAGATTAGGATAAGTACCTCCCCCACTCATATTGGCACCGTCCACTCTTACCAAGGTGAACAGATTAGATAAAATATCTAAAGCCTTATCTCCATCCTTCAATCGAGCCCAGATATTCACTTTCCAGCCCATAGACCAACCGGTGGCCTCATCTCCTCTCCTATCCAACACTTTTTTTACTGCTGACATCAACTCAGGAGTATGTTTCTCATTTACCTGATCACCCGGATAAATAGTGTACAGATGAGAAAAATGTCTGTGTTGCACCTCACTGTCCTGAAAGTCAATTTGCCATTCCTGAAGCTGGCCAAATTGGCCGATTTGATAAGGCAACAGATCTTTTAATTTCTCCTTAACCTCAATATCTTCAGCTATTTTCAACACACGGCAAGCCTGTAAATATCTGTCTAACGTTTCTCTTACGATAGCCATATCCATGGTTGGACCCTGGCTAAAAGTAGCTCTTTTATTCCCATCATAAATAAAATCATGTTCCGGAGAATGCCCGACAGGTGTCACCCAATTCCCCGCCTTATTTTTAAAAAGCCAATCATTATAAAACAAAGTGGCTCCTTTTAAAAGCGGAAAAACCTCATTACGTAGAAAAATTAAATCCCCTGAAAAAAGGTATCTTTCCCAAAGATGACTGGTTAACCAACCAGCAGCCATTGGCCAAAAGGAACAAGTACATTTATCTACAGGTTCTGCATGTCGCCAGATATCCATATTGTGGTGGGCAACCCAACCATTTGCTCCATACATGTTTTTTGCTGTTTTCTCTCCATTAACAGCTAACTCTTTAATGGCAGTAAAAAACGGTTCATGGCATTCTGATAAATTAGTTAATTCCGCAGGCCAATAATTCATCTGGGCATTGATATTTATGGTGTATGCCCCATTCCAGGGAGGTACTAATAATTCATTCCAAATGCCTTGCAAATTAAGGGGTTGGCCACCGGGTCTGGATCCTGAAATCATCAGATATCTTCCAAATTGAAAATACAACGACACAAAAGAAGGATCCTTCCCATTTGAAAAAAGTTCAACTCTTTTGTCCGTTGGAAGTAAAGATTGTTTAGTCTTTGCGGCAAGATTTAAAGACACTCTATGAAATAAGGACTTATAATCCTTTTCTTGTCTGCTTTTCAGCGAATCGAAAGAAACATTTTTAACTTTTGAAAAATACAGATGTAAAATAGAGTCCATATTCAGCCCATGAATAGCGGGACTTTTATCAAATCCATTGAAATTAGTCGTAGCAGAGAGAATAACAATTATGTCCTTCGCATTGTCCACTTGAATATGATCCTCATGATAATTAACTGTCCCACCTACGTTTCTGACTTCAAGTCTCACTTCAAAAGACAGACCTTCCCCTGATTCTTTCAGGTCATATAAAATTCTATTGGCATTGGGTCGAAGATTTCCAAATTCGTCATATACCTCCGGATATTTGTACTGGTCATTTATACTTTCAACCATGGAAAATTCCCTTCGCAAGGCAAAGGAGGGAGCTTTTCCTTCCAAACGAAGGAAATTATGCTTTAAAGATAGTGTTTCAGTGGGTTTGTGTGGTGTAGTGAGATAAAGTTTGCAGTGTAACAGCTCTTCATCCAATGCTTCCAATCTAAAAACCATGATGTGATCTGGATAACTGGCAAAATAAGTGTGTTTAAATCTATTATCCCCTATTTTATACTGTGTGACCACCGAGGCATCAGCAAGATTCAAGGTTCGGCTATAATCCTTTACTTGTTGGGAATCACGTTTAAAATCCATCCATAAGTCAGCCATAGGTTGAAACATCTGATGATTCCTTCCCAGCCATTCCTTGCTTATAATTTTTTGAGCGTCTATAAATTTTTGCTGATCGATGAGTTGGGTTACTGAATCTAAATATTTACCTACCTTTATATTATCAAATGTTTTTAGTGGATCACCGGAATACAAGGTGCCCTCATTCAACTGAATCCTCTCCCGTAAGACATCACCAAAAATCATGGCCCCCATAAAACCATTACCAATAGGAATAGCTTCATTCCACCGCTTTGCAGGCTGGTCATAACGAATAATCAAATCATCTGATTGGGATTGACACCATACATTTTTTGAAGAAAATATAAACGAAACAATGAATAAGGCAAAAAGGGAATGTCTCATGATTTATTTCGTGGTTAGCGGAGTTATTTTAAAAAGATAAACGCCATGATGAGGAATACGCAATGATTTTTTACCTTCCCAAGGCCCCATATCTCCCTGTCTCCATAAATCTCTAACGTTAACGGGACCATTCATTTGTAAATCCTTTACATCTAATTCGATATTCAAAGCCTGTTCATCACCCCAGCGGAAATATTCGTATGGAATATCTCCCAGTGGATTGGCATTAAAAATGCCAACGGCAAAGGAGCCGTCTTCCAATGGTTTCTTCCAGATCTGATAATTATTTTCCAATTTAATAAGGGAAGCAGGTTTACCGAGTGGATCCTGATTCACCTCAATAACCTCGATATTTGTTAATAAATTCAAAGTAAATGAATCCAGTTGATCCATAGGACAACCAATTAATAAAGGAGCGGCCAACAAACAATGCATGGAAAAATGGCTATATTGCTCATCGGGCGTAAGTCTGGTAGGATGCATAGGAGAGCCCGTTGTTACATTACCAATGACGAGCATATCGGGATCAATCCAATGACCAGGTCCGCCAAAAGGGGTCCAATCAGCCAATTTAAAGGTTGAAAGATAGACACTTGTCCAAGAATCTCTAATATCTGGACCAGAGCGAAAAACATTGGTTAAACGCACCCAATCGGTTCCTTTATTTAGCGGAGCGGAATTTGAAATACTATAGACAATGTCTCTATTTACTTTATCCAAGGCATTTCTCATTCTCTCAGCAGAGGAAGTTTCTATACGCCAATCATATTTCAAATAATCAACGCCCCATTTTGCCCATTGTTTTGCATCTTCCTCTTCAAATCTATATTTACCAATATACCGAAAATTTCGTTTATTTAAGCGCACTTCATCTGAATAAAAACCATTTTCCTCATTAGAAGAACCACCAGGATAACCAGCATAACTGCTAATCCAAGGAGAAGAATAGACTCCCACTTTTAATCCCCAACCATGCAAGGTATCAATCATTTTATCAAAAGAAGGAAATTTTTCATTGGCAAGCAATCCCCCAAATTCACCCCCACGTGGACCTTGCCAGGCGTCATCAATATTGATGTAATGCCATCCGTAATCTATTAATCTGTTATTTAATAAAGCTTTGGAAGAAGCAATAACCTTTTTCTGATCAATTTCTCTTGCCCAGGAATTCCAGCCATTCCAACCCATAGGTGGAGTTAAAGCAATGGTATCTGATATTTTAAAAACAACTTTTTGCTTATGAACACCTAATCGATTTTGAGCTACTAATTCAACAGGAAAATTTCCTTTAGCAGGTAAAACACCTGAAATATGTCCTGAAATTGAATCAAGCGTTAATCCCGCAGGTAAATTACTGGCTTTAAAAATCATGGGTCTCTCCCCTGTTGCTGCTATGAAATACAAAAAAGGATTTCCAGGTTTTGCACCAAAAATCTTAGGTGAATTTATTTTGGGCAGAGACGAAGGCAGAGGCGTCAACAAATATTTTTCCCCATCATTAGGAATGGTTTTAGGATAATCGGCATGATTTACCGTTATGGAAGCATTCGCCCATGAGCCAATATTTTTAGGATATCCTGCCCCTTTTCCTAATACTAACAGGCCTAATCTCTTAACCAATCCAATGGATACATCCACCAGTTTAGGTTTATCCCCAGGTAACATTTCACCGCTATCGAATATAATTTTCCTATCCGCCAATACAAAAAATCGAAGCGGAATAGAATCATTACCCATATCATCAACGCCCACTTCCGCAGAAAAACGAACCCCCTTTTCATCGAGTAGAAAAGCCATTTCGCTGGTAGATTCCAAACCAATACCTTTCTTGTATATTTTACCAGCTATAGAAATAGGGTTTCCCTTTTGATTAACATTAGCAACAACCGATTGAATACCATCAGAATAAGTTTTGATAGGTAATTCATCTAAAAATTTAGTGCTGGTAAATTGTCCAAGAATATTGCTCATTGGAGCAAAAACAATAAAAAATAAGATTAACTTGGTAAGATGATGCATACTATAAAGATTTCCTAAATTTAAACATATCAGAACAATGTTTTATTCAAATGTAATTTTAAAAACCCTAACATTCTTTATTTTTTTTTGCATCCTAAATGATGTACAAAGTCAAACCAGACTTGAGGTAGGAGAAAAAATCAATGGACCGGCTAATATTAGGGATACGGTCAACGGTAAAATACTATTTTCTTTAAATGACGGAGTCATCATTGAAACATCGCCTGCTATAAATAAGTGGGTTAAAATAGGCGTATTCGTAAAACTCACAGGTAAACAAATTGAAGCCTTCAAGCTTGAAAAAAACATATCCTTAATAAATGAAATTGGAAAAACCATTGGGAAAACGATTAGCCAGGTAGAAATATCTATGATTGAAGAAGAAATGGGATACATAGAAGCATACACTCATCAGGATAACATAAATATGGAATTTAACCCTGAAGTACAATTAATGAAAATATTAGCCATGGGAAATTACCAAAAGAAAACCCTTGAACCGTTTATGAAAAAATTTGGATTTACTGAATATCAAGAAGATAATAAGTTAAAATTTACACAATATTTCATCTATGAAAGTACGGTCGTAGATTTTTCACCTTTAGACAGAATTACGCTAATGTTTGACAAACAAAATGTAGTTGGCTATTTTCATACCAGAAATATGGTGGTAAAAGGATTTAAAACATACGAATTGGTTCGAGGTCATAAATTAAGCATTATAGAAACTTTACCAATTAAAGATATTAAAAGCCTTATACAGAAAAGGAATGCCTATTATAATTCAGTGGATTAAAGAAGTACACATCAGAAATAGAAAATATTTGTAAAATAAACTTGACAATAAGTATAATATATTTTACATTTGTAAAAAAAAGCAAATGAAGAGTATTTTATTTCCTCATAGATATAAAAAGGTATCTGGATTTGTATTCTACCTAACAACCCTGGTAGGAGCAATTATCTATTTAACTGATTTTGAATTTGACAGCAACTTTGTGGTGAAAATTCCAGCCTTAATATACGATCCAATCATTGGTAATAAGAATGGAATATGGATTGAAAACGGCATTTTGGATGAGCTAATCACTGTAGTATTAATTATATCAGGTATCATACATTCATTTTCAAAAGAAAAAATGGAAGATGAATATATATCAAGCATCCGGCTACAAGCATTGACATGGTCCATATACGTCAACTACAGTTTAGTATTATTAGCCACCCTTTTAATTTTTGGAATGGCTTATTTTCATGTAATGATTATCCATTTATTTTCACTCATTATTTTGTTTAACATACGATTTCAATTAAAATTAAGGTCATATTACAAAAGCGGGACGGATGAAGAATAGAATAAGAGTATTTAGAGCTGAGCTAAATATTTCGCAAGAGGAACTAGCGAATCAAATGGGCGTAAGCAGACAAACCATTCATGCGATAGAAAACAATAAATATGCCCCATCCTTAACTTTAGGAATGAGCATTGCTAAATTTTTCAACAAAACGGTGGAAGAAGTATTTCAAATAGAAGAAGAGAAATAAAATGAGAGCCTAATCATTTTTTGATTAATCCCCATGCGGTAAACACCCAACCAAAAATTAGCAGTGAACCACCTAAAGGGGTAATTGGACCCAACAAGGGAATACTTATATTAAATAATGATTGGGTAGATAACAAGTAAAGAGAGCCTGAAAAAAGGATTATACCTATAAAAAAAAGAAAACCAGCTACTTTAAAAAGTCGTTCATTAAGGGGAATAATTGCACCTAAAATTCCTAAAATAATAAGGGCAAAGGCATGATAAAATTGATATTTGACGCCTGTCTCGAAATTATTAATTTCTTTAAGAGATAATAAAGGTTTTAATCCATGGGCGGCAAAAGCCCCGATTACTACCCCTGAACAAGCGAAAGATAATCCACAAAAAATGTGAAATCTGGAAGAAGGACTCATAAGTAAAGGTAATTAAAAAAAATTATTCAATAACCTTTTTCCTATTTTTAAACCACCAAAAAGCTAGTCCGCCAACTAATAAATAAGGGGTCAGCAGCATATATAGGATACCAGCATTCAGACCCTTACCAGCCGTCCCACCGTTTTTCAAATTACTTTCAGCGGCCATTTTACACATTGGGCACTGTGCAACTAAATCTATATTCAAAAACAAAAACATAACAATAAAAAACACAACTAAATTTTTCATAACAAACTATTTATTTATAATAAGGCATTAAAAAATAGTAACAAATGGGCCCTGTAATGGCAACATATAACCACACAGGAAAAACATACCTTGCTAACTTTTTGTGTCTTTCAAACTGGTTTGTATAAGACCTGATAAAAGTCAATAAAATGAAAGGTAAACTCAAGGCAGCTAAAACAATATGACTAAAAAGCAACGTTAAATAGGCTGTACGACTTCCCGAAACAAGAGAAAGCTCCTGAGTATCTAACACTCCATCATGATTGGCATCACCAAAGAGCGTTTCAGGCGTGGTGAAATGATAAATAACATAGGACAAAAGGAAAAGGACTGACAATCCGAGGGCTGTAATCATTGCTCTTCTGTGCATCTCCATGTTTTTAGACTTTATGAAATAAAGACCTAAAATAAGAACTAAAGCAGTTAAAGCATTTACAGAAGCGTGAAAAGGAGCCAAGAAGCCAAAATCTATACCAACGTCGAATTTGAAGCGCCTCATAAGACCCACAAGAATAAGAACAACAAAAGTTAAGATATAAGCAACTGTATTTAGCTTCTTTTCAAGTACAAGATTTTTATTCATAATTACTTTTCTTTATCCCTTTTGAATATTAATTCATCTCTTGTTGATTCTATAGGAAGCAACATAGCGAGATGTTCCGTTAACCTTGTTAATTCTTTACCCGAGGCAAGATTGTAATGTTTCCTGACAGTACCAGAAGTATCTACGAGAGCAACTGGAATTTCACCTACAGCAGGTTTCATAAAAAAGTACATACGCTGAACACCAAGATCAGGAAAATAGGACATAATAGGTGAAGGGAACAATTTATGACGTTTCACAAAAGCAATAAGAGAATCAGGCTGGGTAGAATTTGAAAAAATATAAAAAGAAATATCAGACCTACTTTTAAATTGGTCATGAAGTTCATCAAGATACTTCATAGAACCACTTTCATTTTCAAGACCATCAGGATACCAAATACCCAGGTGAACCACACCTTTAGTTTTATCAGCAGAGAAAACATTTTTATCAAAAGAAACCCTTGATTCTTTTTCCATTGGACCCAAATCACCCAATTCAGCTAATGCCTTTAACCTATAATCTAACCCAGTTTGAAGGTAATACCAACTAACTACTGGCACACCTCCGAAAATTGCTAATAGAAAAATAAACTGCCAAATTGATTTACTGGTCATATATTATGTTAAAGTCTAAAAAGGCTTGTGTCTTCAACGTAACCTTGTTTACCCTTTAAAGGTTCAACTGTTTTAGCATTTTTTTCCTTAACAAACTCTCTTCTGGCCTTCCATGCTGTTCCTTCTTGAAAAAAGGCAAAGAGTGCCCAAATCAACAAGGAAGTTGGTAATAGAACCGTTAATGCTAAGCCCTTTACCTCGTAAGCCATGTGCATAAATTCATAAATAATAAAATACGCTTTGTATATAGAAAGCACAGCAATAATAAAACCAACAGGATAGGCAATCCAAGCAATATCATTAATGCCAGGAATAATGTGACCTTTACCAAAGAGCGAAATAAAAACCTCAATTAAAGTAACAAAGCCCAGTAAAAACAACCCTTTTACAACCGCTTTTTTGCTTTCTTCGTATGTTTTATGACTCATAATTCAAAATTTAGAAATGAACAAGATTAAAAATTAAAACAGATAGAAAACAAGAAAAACGAAAACCCAAACTAGATCGACGAAATGCCAATATAACCCAATTTTCTCAACCATCTCATATCCATTTTTCCTAGACGCATACACACCACTAGCCACATTAATCATAATAATCAATAAAAATGCAACCCCCGATAACACGTGAAAACCATGAAACCCGGTAATAAAAAAGAATAAGGCGCCAAAAGCTTTAGGCCCAAATTCCTCCATTTGGACTTTACCTGCAGCAGGCCCCGAAGTAACTTTAAATTTCTTATGTATGAATCCATCATTATCTACAAAAGCATTGGGATGATCACCTTTAGCCATAGCATGATGACCTTCAGCATGATTTTCATCATGCCCACCCCCCTCAGACTTATGTAAAAGATATGAGGCTCCTGCTTTGAAGGTTTCACCTGTAGGATTACCTTTTTCATCAAGATATGTACCCGCTCCTACATGACTACCGAAAGGATTAGTGGTAACAGACATATTTTCTTTACCAATCAAATTTGACCATTCCCAGGCCTGGCAACCCAAAAATCCAGCTCCACCTATAATAGTAAGGAACATCCAAAAAACAACACCCCTTTTGTTTTCCCTATGACCCTCCTGTACGGCTCTTACCATAGTAACAGAAGAAATAATCAAGAGAAAGGACATGATAGTCACGAAAATCAAAGGCGCATCATGAATACCAAAAGGAGCCGTCGAAAAAACGAAATCAGGCACCGGCCAACTTGGGCTACTAAAGCGAAGTGCACCATAAGCAATTAAAAAACCAGCAAAAGTAAATGCATCAGAAAGCAAGAAATACCACATCATCAATTTACCATAACTGATGTTAAAGGGTGCAGCAGCTCCTTCCCAAGAACCGCCATGATTTTCACTATGCTGATGTAGCACATTTTCAGTTGTCTCCATTCCTAAAATTTTAAAAATTAAAATGATTTCTTATGATTGCTGTTGTAACCATAAGAAAACGATTAAGTATATCCATAATACATCAACAAAATGCCAATATATTTGTGTCATTTCAAACCGTAATTTACGTTTTGCAGAAACCTCATAAGGTAAAATAAAAGCATGTAAAATAGCTACAAAAACAGCAGCAAGACCACCTAATATATGGGCAGCATGTAAACCCGACAACACATATAAGAACGATCCGGAAGGGTTGGTACCTAATTCGACACCCATAGCTACTAAAGCCATCCATCCTTGATATTGTAAGTAAATAAATAGAATACCCAGTACGAAAGTAAGAAGTAATAAATATTTATATAACTTAACATTACCCGCCAAGAACCCTTTATAAGAAAAATGTAAAGTAAAACTACTGACAATTAATGTAAGCGTGCTATACAAAAACAAAACAGGCATTGGAAACTCAAGCCAATTACCAGCAGCTTGACGAACTACATAGGCACTTGTCAATGCTGCAAACAACATTACAACACTTGCACAACTCACCAGGAGTGCAAATTTTTGAGGATGAATCTTATTCCTGCTATAAACTGTATTTTCTAATGTTGACATTTAGTAACCTTTTAGTTTAATTTATCCATTAAAAATACACCCAAAACGACTGGAATATAAAAAAACGAAAAGAACAATAAAGTTAAAGCAGCTTTCTTATTGTTCGAAGAATATAACCTGAAACTCAATACAATATAAACCAATGAGAATAACATAAATAAAATTAATGAGAAATACCCAGAGATTTTAAAATACTGACTTAGAAGATACACTGGAACAAGGAATAAAGAATAAATAAACGCTTGAAAACCAGTAGTATTTGTTGGCATTTCACCTAAACTAGGTGTAATCTTGAATCCTGCCTTAATATAATCCTGATGACCTAACCAAGAAATAGCCCAAAAATGCGGAAATTGCCAAAAGAACTGAATAGCAAATAAACATAATCCTAATGTTGTTAATTCACCTTGAGCTGAAACTGTTCCAATTAGAACGGGTAATGCGCCTGGAATAGCGCCAACAAAGACCGCAACAGAAGAAACTCTCTTTAATGGCGTATATACGAAAGCGTAAAGCAATAAAGAAATAGCTCCTAAAAAAGCAGACCAAAGACTTAAATTAGCTAATATGATAAGTCCAAAAACACTCATCACCCCAGCAATTAAAACGGCAGTAGATTCATCCATCCTACCTGATGGCAAAGGCCTGTTAGCAGTTCTTGACATTCTGGCGTCGTAACCTTTCTCAAGTGCTTGATTTAAGGCATTGGCAGCTCCGGTAATTAAGAATCCACCAATTAGAATAGAAAATAATTTATAGGTCAAAGAACGATCAACAGGCAAGGCTATCCAATAAGCCATAAGAGCAGAAAAAACAACGGTCAAAGTTAAACGAAGTTTTACCAATTGGGTAAAATCGATGATGGCTAAAACCCATTGTTTTTTCTCTCCTTTAAGAGCACCTGATTGCAGGTTCATTCTTTATTTAAATTTAGTTCAACTAAATAAAAACCAATACAAAATTAATGCGTTTCTGACTCACCCTCTTTCAAAGGAGTTATCTGAGAAATGAACTCTTGTCCATCTTTTGCATAATCATAAGCCCATCTGTGAACAACAGGAAGTTTACCAGCCCAATTGCCGTGTCCAGGATCTACTTCCGTAGTCCATTCCAAAGTAGTTGCACCCCATGGATTTTTTTCAGTAACTTTTTTACCATACCAAATACTATAAAAGAAATTAATGATAAGAATTAACTGAAATCCAAAGGTAATGATAGCTGCAATAGTAATGAACTTATTCATATCATCGAACTGGGAAAAAGATTGGAAGGTATCAAAACGATAATATCTTCTTGGAACACCCGCCATACCTATATAATGCATAGGCCAAAATATAAGATATGCACCAATCATGGTACCCCAGAAATGTAATTTACCCAGCGTTTCATTCATAAATCTACCATACATTTTAGGAAACCAATGATAAACACCAGCAAACATACCAAAAAATGCAGCTACACCCATTACGATGTGAAAGTGTGCAACCACAAAATAAGTATCGTGCATCTGAATATCAATCGCTGAATTTCCTAAAAATATACCTGTCAATCCACCTGAAATGAACATAGAAACGAAGCCAATACCAAATAGACTGGCCGCTGTAAACCTGATATTTCCGCCAAACAAAGTGGCAATCCAGTTAAACACCTTAACCGCCGAGGGTACAGCAATAATTAAAGTGAATACAACGAAGAAATTAGATATAAAAGGATTCACACCAGACATGAACATGTGGTGAGCCCACACTATGAAGGATAAAAATCCAATAGCTAATATAGAAAACACCATGGCCTTATAACCAAATACAGGCTTACGGCTGTGAACAGCAAGTACTTCAGACACAATACCCATAGCAGGTAATATAATAATATATACTTCAGGGTGACCTAAGAACCAAAATAAATGTTGGTATAAAACAGGGCTTCCACCCACATGATCTAATGCTTGACCACCAATAAAAATTTCATTTAAAAAGAAACTGGTTCCTAAACCTCTGTCACACATTACCAAAAAGAATGCTGAAGCTAATACGGGGAAAGATAACAGACCCAAAATAGCTGTCACAAAGAATGCCCATATAGTAAGTGGCATTCTCCACATATTCATTCCTTTGGTTCTAAGGTTTAAAACGGTTGTAATATAATTAATACCTCCTAAAAGCACTGATACTACAAAGAAAACCAAACTTATTAACCACAAGGTCATACCTGCACCGGAACCAGAGCTCGCCTGTGGCAGAGCGCTTAATGGAGGATAAGCTGTCCAACCTCCAGAAAAAGGTCCAGTGTTTAAGAATAAAGAAATGAACATAATGAGTCCAGCAAGGAAGAAAAACCAATAAGACATCATGTTCAATAATGGAGAGGCCATATCGCGAGCCCCTAACTGAAGGGGAATTAAGAGATTACTAAAAGTACCACTTAATCCGGCGGTAAGTACAAAAAACACTAAAATAGTACCGTGCATTGTTACCAAAGCATAATAGAAATCAGGCGATAGTGCACCCATTCCAGTTTCTGCATTAATCTCAATCCATCTGCCTAAAACAGGTTTAAGCCAAGCCATACTTTCCTCAGGAAAGCCAAGTTGAAGCCTAAATACAAGAGACATTAAACCACCAATGACACCCCAAAACATACCTGTAATAAGGAATTGTTTAGCGATCATTTTATGATCCTGACTAAAGATATAGGTAGTAATAAAATTAGATTGAAACTTGTCACCATCATGGTGCTCATGGAAATGATCATCATATCCCATTTGTTCAATCAAAACATCTTCTTCTGAATGTGGAGCAGCAGTTAATACATTTGCCATTAGTTCTGATTTTTTTTGTTTGTTTTGATTATAATGAAAGTCCAGCACCTAACAGAGTAAATACCCATTTAGTTGTCGTATTATCTTCAGTAGCTATAGAAGCAGGTGATAACTCAATTTGAGATGTATTCACGCCATTAGCATATAAGACATCTAAAATCAACTTAGTTTTTACTTCTGCCACCATATTGTCGCTCTCAGTAGGGATGGTAACCGATAATTTAATACGACTACCTTGTCTGGTTTTTAAAGCATCAGCTAACAAAACCAACTGCTCTTTAGAAAAGCCATTAAGACTGAATTCTTTATCATCCTTAAAACTAAGAGCATCTACTGGTAAATCTTTTCCAATGTTATCGGCTACAAAAGCTGCGTTAAACGCATCTTTTTTTGAAGACACTTCCGTATCAAACAATTTATCTGTCCAAGGATCACTTTCTTTAAAACGAATATTAGAAAGATAATAAGAAGATTGTGTAGCTAACCATTTGTCATATTCTTCTTGAGAAACAATTTTGACAGGACGCTTCATACTGTAGTGACCACGACCACACAATTCAGCACAAGCCAATTCATACTCAAAAGTCTCCCAAAGCATTTTCGAAGGATCAGCTGGATCTGGAACATTGTATTCAGCATATTTTTTAAGTTCCTGACGGTATTCTTCTGTAGTTTTCGACGGTGTAAACACAAAGTAAGTAGGCATACCAGGAATTGCATCCATTTTAACTCTGAAATGAGGCAGATAAAAATTATGAAGTACATCTTGAGCTGTTATTCTCACTCTTACCTTTTGACCCACAGGAAGAACAAGTTCAGTAGCCAGAAAATCATCAAGATTTTTCTCATCTTTCCAATTCTGACCTAGTGGATTTTCACTAGAAATCATTTTATAATTCTTCTCACCAATCAAACCATCAGCGCCAGGATATCTCAGATTCCATCCAAATTGAAAACCAGTTGCTTCAATCTCCAAATATTTATCATCATCTGAAACATCAGCCATTACTTCATTCCAGGCATCTAAACCACCAACAACTAAAAAGGTCATTACCACAGCAGGAATAGCTGTCCAAATTATTTCCAGTTTATTGTCATGAGATATAAATTGGGCTTTTTTACCCTTTTTAGCGCTATATTTCCAACTAAAATAAAAAAGCAGGATGTGCGTGATAACAAAAACGATGCCTGTAAAGAAAAGGGTCACATTGAACATCTTATCTAAGATGGAACCATGTTCTGACGCCGGCAAATGAGGACCATAGCCCAACATATAATTTTTGAAATAAACGGCAGAAACGATACAACCAATTAAAAACACAACCAAAAAGAGAATCATATAGCCGCCTTGACTACGATTAACTTCATATTGCATTTCTTCTTCTCCTCTTATTTTTGCAGCAAGTTCAGTTACCTTCCCTATTTGTACAATAATAACAGCGATAAGAATTATACTAATGATTACAAGAAGAATAGTCATGATGATTTATTGTTTATGTAAAAATGTGAGCAACAAAATTAGGTTTTAATTAACTTATTAAACAAAATTCGTCCACAATGGTTTTTTATTTAGAATGATTATACATAAGGCCAAACATGATGATGAGTTGCCTCTTCTGCATAGGGGTCATTCTTAGGGAATAAGGCAGCTTTACTTAAACTTCTAAGT